>Ga0065720_1019908_pt1 | contig 18867 bp, 19 predicted proteins | sample Thericmetagenome_FD_59107 | JGI IMG/M metagenome (GOLD analysis project Ga0065720, IMG submission 59107) | Thermophilic microbial communities from the Joint Bioenergy Institute, California, USA of rice/straw/compost enrichment - eDNA_2 v2... | ecosystem: Engineered > Solid waste > Grass >...
TCGTCCAGCGAGGAGCTGCCCACCGCGGCCGAGCCCCCAGCACGTCAGACTGACGGTCTAACAGCTTCCTCTTTCCGCACGGCGAAGTATGACAACCGCTTCTCATGTACTACTTCGACCGAGGAGGCCCCGACCAGCAACTGGCCCAGCACGCGGAACAGTTTTGCGCCGATCATGACACCCGCGGTGCGAGACAAGAGGGCACAACCCCTTGCTGCGCCTCCGGAGCAACAAGGGGAGGGCTGGCCGTTGCGTTCGTTGCCGGTTCGCCACAAACAGACCGTGCTGGCCTTCATCAAGTCCCTCAACTGGCTAGGCACCTACCGCGGCAACTGGGTGCACTACCTCCTCAAGCCGTGGAGGACACTCCGGCTGCCTGCCACATGGGTCGTCATGCTCCAGTACGGAGGGCTGGTCGGTAGTGTGGCAGTCATTTCTACTGTTGGGCCACAGATCCTGTCTCTTCCTCCATACTCATGGGGTGAGAACACGGGTTTGTTGTTTGTCGGCTCGTTGGTTGGTATCCTGCTTGGTGCAGGCTGTGCCGCTCTGCTGGTTGACTGGCGGTTGAAGAGGCTAGCTTGGAACCAGGACCGTGGCTATGCCGAGCCAGAGACGAGACTTGCGGTGATGGCGCCGGCGCTGGTCATTGGTACCTCCGGGCTATTGGTCTTTGGGTTCTGCGCACAGTACCCAACTAAGCTGGGCTGGTTGGGTTTGGAGTTTGGCAATGGCATGGTGGCATTTGCCCTGTCACAGGTGCCGTCGATTTGGTTCAACTATGTGAGTCCCTTCCATCATAATTGCACATGAGATTATCTTAGTTTAACTATGACACAGCTTATCGACGCCTATGACCAACTGGCAAGCGACTGCTTCACCATCATTTGCATTCTTCGTGGTCTTATCCCATTTGCCTGGACGTTCTTTGTCACACAGTGGGTGGAGCGCCAGGGATTCTTGATTCCCTTCGGCGGGTTCACCGCAGCTATGGGGCTGTTCTCACTTCTCATTCTCCCGATCATCCATTTAGGCAAGCGGATGAGAATCGCTATGGCACGATATATAGTGGATAACCAATAGAGAAGAGCGTTGGATGCTATTGGTGTTTTGACTGGATCACATGCTGACAATTCTAAGGGTTCATAATATCTACTCAATGCACAAAAATTTTGAGTTGTTGACATACACGAAACAAACCAATTACCCAATTTATTCAAAGCATGTCAAACCATCGTTGAGTGTATGTTCACAGTTGAAGTTTGATATCCATTTATTCCATGTACAATGTATGGTACTTTGCGCTTGCTGACCGGTCTGCAAACAGCTCTGCGACTCTGGTCGCTGCATGTGGTTTGCAAGTAAGCTACAGCTTTGCCACTCATACGTACGGCTCTGTTCTAATGGACGCAACGAATTGGTCTCAATTTTTTTTAATATTTTTTATTTTTGCCTCCAGAATCTTTGTACCGGCAATAGCTGGTTATCCCTGGCGTCGTCGGTCCTCCTGTGTTGGTGTTTGCTTACTTAATTCAGGGGTAAGTCTCCACTATCGGTAGCGACAGGCAACCGAGGCAACGGATCGAAACAAAGCTAGCAGCCGTGCATTTTAATACCAACATCCTATAATGTTCTATGTGTTTGTCACGTAAAAGATTTAAATGATCTACATCAATCCCAGTCAGAATCTGCAATGCAACTGGAGTACTTTGCCGGAAAGCCCATGGGTGAGCGACCAGTCCCGTCACCAGACTCAAAATCCTGACCACACAGTTCTCCCGCCTGGGGAAAAACTTGTAGTCAGGTTATTTTCTCATAGAGGATTACTCATGAGCGGGGAATCATCAGATTTTAGTCGAAGTAGAATACCGAAAAAAAATGAATGAGAGAAGGGAAACGCCCACACCAAGTTCTAAAAAAGGAGAGTGCCAAACCAAGCAAGTCCCACACCAAAATCAGCCAACCTTACCAACAGCACACAATCCGCCGAGAGAAACCCGTTACCAAACAAACACAGGCTCCAGCCCGTTTTTAAATCCCAATTCCTCCATCTTTATCACAGAACCAGTTCGTCCCTCTTTACGTCATCAACACCTCCGTAATATATTCCAGTTACTTTTCAAAACTCGCCATCTCCTCCACCACCCAACACACCAGCCGCCCATAAACCAACCAATCCCCACCAACTGACCTTCCAACCTCTCCAGAGACCATCTAGTCCCTGACCGCGCCTGTACACAGTCTCAGCAATGCCTTGCTGCGCGCTGCTCTTGCCTTGTAGACCACCCTTCTTAGAAGCCCTGCTGTTGACGGCCACAGGCTGTGGCTGCTGCACAGGGTGCGAGCCCTCTTCATAAACGATGTGCCACATCGTCCCGAACAGGCCGTTGTACTTGCCCAGCGGGACGATCGCCTCCGGCAGCGGCTCCTTGGATTGGCTGTCCTCAACGTTCTCTGCCGAAGCAGTAGCGCCACGCTTGCCTTGCGTCTTGGGCGTCGGCGGGGGCTCTAGCGCCTGAGAGTACTCAGGCTGGCAGAGCACGGCAACCTGGGCACGGCGCAGGACTGTCTCGATAGGCAACTTGATGAAGAGGGCGACGGTCGACGAGCAGAACTTGGCGATGGAGAAAGTGGTTGGGGCCAGCTCCTTGTCGATTAGGAAGTGGGTGCGGAGGACAAGGGGTGTGGATAGGGTCAGAAGGGGATGGATGAGTGAATGCAGGATGGTAGGGAGAACGAGACTAGAGGGGCAGAGGTAGGAAGGCAGGCTGCGCAGGTTGGCAAGCGTGCGACGGGTTGCCCGCGAGGCTGTTGACGTGATTACTAGCCTACGGAGCTGTTAGCATCCAGGAATTACGGGTTGTAAGATGACACGGGGTTAGTACTTGCCTCATACGAACGAGGTCTAAAGGAGCCAGAATCAAGCCCGTGGCGACGGCAGCGCCAGCCGCGACAAAAAGCGACGCCCAGGGGTAGGGCGAAGCAATGTCAACCAGACGGTCCATGTCATTCTTGACGCCCAAATCAGGGACGTTGAACAGAGCACTAAGAAGGCTCCGAGACCAGTTTTCCAGCAACGACGAGAGCACTGAGTAGATGAAGGTAGCATTAGTGCCCTTCCATACACCCCAGGTGCCCTCCTTCTGCCACAACTGCGCAATTACTTCCAGCACCGAATCCGGCGTCCTGATGGACAACATATGTGGTGGAAGCTGCTTAGGCTTTGGGGGCTTTGGAGACCGCGGCGGCGGGCTCGGGGGTCTTTGCGGCTTCTGTCGAGTAAGAGTCGGCGACGGGGCGCGCGGCTGTTGTACTGTAAACAGGGTTGACTCGTCATCCGAGTCATCGTCCAGAGCTGCAGGGGTCTAGAGACTGTCCATTAGCCGCAAGCCCAACTTATCATACCCAGGCATACCCGGGCACGCAATCCAAATATCTACGGCACATTAACATACCTCGTTGTCAAACAGGTGGATCCGCTGATTCGCCTGCCGTTGCCGGGCCTCCTCTGCGGCGGCTTCGGCAGCCTCGGCGGCAGCAGCTTCGAGACCACCCAGATCATCTTGCTGCCTGATCTGCATAATGGTTTTGGCCACCTCGAAGGGTTGGGCCATCAGCACGGAAACATACTTCCAGAGCAGTTCGTCCAGCATTTGCTGTACGCTCTCAATCACGCCAGGTGACGGCTCCGCGATGTAGTCCTTGTAGTCGATGTCGGAGAAGATATCACGGGCCTTCGTGGCGTAGCGGCCTGTCGTATTAACCTGCGAGAAGGTGCGCGGTGCCGGGGTTGGAAGAACATCCGGAGGCTCGCCGATAGAGGGCGGGATGTAGTATGGTCTGAGGGGGTTGACCCCTTCGTTGTGATGCGCCATGGTGTTGCCCGGTCGGGAGGATCACATGCGCATGGTCTAGCAGTGGACACCCCAGATGGTCCTTATTCTGGCACTGGATCGGCCTCGGCGTGGGTGTGGATGTCTGATGTGCGACACGTTTGCAATTGAGCTCTTGGGATACAGGTTGGGATATGGATTTGGGAAGGGCTTGAACCCAAGCTTTGCATGTGCATGATGCCCCGGGTAGCCAGATGAAATCATTTGGCCGATAAGGCCCTGCCTCAGCGGCTGTTCCGCTCTTGGCAATGCCTAACATCTTGCATAGCGCGGGGCTAACTATGCGGCAATCGGGGCTGCGATAAGCACCAAAGCGGCTATCGGCGAGCAGGGATGGCAACAAATTTCCCACCTTATCGTATCGCCCGGGCCGCCGGCGGAACTCGAGACGGCGGCTAGATCCTCGATGGATGATGGCTCTTTGCTCCCATCAAAGCATTGTATCTCATGCATTGATTGTTTCCGTGGGCCCCTGTCACATACGTTGACTGCGCTCACTGCGGGGTGTTTTCGAGTCTGATTTTCCCCGGCGCTTGACGGTGTTTGTCTTGGGTTTTTCGCTCGTGGTTTCTTTTTCTCCTGGTGGCGCTGCTCCTCCGAATCTCACACATCTCCGATCTCCTCTGCCCCAGCTCTTAAACCTCGAGACCTCCCCGACGATCGCCACCACCGACGGCTTCCCACCACGCACGTCCCGCGCAGACCCAGCGATATCCAAATGGCGACCTCCAGAACATTTGCCCAAGCTCTCCCGAGCTTAGGGCTTGCAGCCACGCGCACACCCGTTCGCCCGATTGCACAGTATCTCTGGACTTATACCACTGCGAGCGCTGCTTTGCGGCTGTCTTCCATAACCCGGGGTTCGCAACTGGCCATGATGCGCCGTCAGATCCAGATGACAAGGTCCGTGCAACAAACGCGGGCTTTTTCTGCCTCGGCCGCTATGTCCCATGGTCATATAGAGCCCCCGAAACCTGGCGAGGAGTATGTATTGCCCACGTAACAAGCAACCGACTTCAAATTGCCTAACCCACTTTCAGGCTCTGGGTCACCTTCATCGACAAGGAGGGCAACGAGCACAAGTTGGCCGTCAAGGAGGGCGACAATCTCCTCGATATTGCGCAGGCTCACGACTTGGAGATGGAGGGCGCTTGCGGTGGCTCCTGTGCCTGCTCAACCTGCCACGTTATCGTGCTAGACCAAGAGTACTACGACCGCATGCCGGAGCCGGATGATGACGAGAACGACATGTTGGATTTGGCCTTCGGCCTCCAGGAGACAAGCCGTCTGGGTTGCCAGGTCCACATGACGAAGGATCTTGACGGTTTGCGCGTCAAGCTGCCTGCTATGACACGGAACCTACAGGCGAGCGACTTCAAATGAGGACTCACTGCTTGGCCTTTTATCTTCCATCATCACAAGGTTCGCTCTTTTGAGACTATACTGTCTTAACGTTTTTGGCGAACAGCGCTTGAATCTAGCATGATGCATCAGGGACAGGGAACGAAATGGGCAGAGATCTCGCAAAGGCATAAGGATGAGACTTTAGCTCGAGATAATCTGGTTGTGCTCATTACCATGACAGCTGCCGGGTTTTGTTATTTTGGCAGATATACCATGTACCTGTACAAATACTGTACCATGCTCCCCTAAAATAGACCAGGGGTTGTACATATAACCCAAATAAAGACAAAAAAAATGACCGCTTCGATGCTTTATCCCACACTTATTTTACCGTGCCTCCTCCAGAGCCCCCTTCTTCAGCCCTCCACCACCGCTGGCAATCAAATCCAAGAACCCCTTCCTGCTCATTTCTGTCACCTTCTCCTCTTTCTGCTTCAAACCAATAACACCCTCTCTCCTAGCAGCCTTCTCGGCTTCTAAAGCCTTTAGCTGCGCCGCGCGCACGGCATTGAATAGCTTAACCACACCCCTCTGCGCAATCTTCCTCAGCTTCCTCTCTCTCTCAATGATTTGCTCCGTCGTAACCCCTTCCTCATCTACCACCTCCTCAACCTTGCCCGTTTCGACGTTAAACGTCCGCGTTGTACTGGCAACCAGCACATCGCGCACGCGACCCTTCTCCAGTGCAAGCCTCTTCTGCTCGCGCAACCGCTTGCGCGCCTTAGCCTCGAGCGCTGCATCAGCTGCTTGACGGGCGTGCTCGGCGGCGGCAGCGCTGCGCGCCACAATGGGGTCGGCGCGTTTGGAGGCGGGGAGTTTGCTCGAGAGCATCTTCTTCATGGATTCCGCAAAGGCGTCGGGGTCATTGCGCTTAGATTTCTTGTGTTGGCCAGATTTTGAGGAGGTGGCCGAGCCTGCGACGGAGCTGGCGTGGGTGTCGGCGTCTGAGAGGTCCGAGTACTCGTCATTCTCGCCTTCCTCGTCGGAGTCATCGTCATGGTCGGAACCGTATTCCGAAAAGTCAGATTCTTCTGAGGAGGGGGCATCTTTGGCGACGAAGTTCTTGTCGTCCTTCTTTGGCGGTTTTGGTGCTTGCTTTGATGACTTTGCGCTCTTCTTGGATTTAGGTTCGCTTTCGGAGAATGAATCCGAGTCGGAATCGTCATCCGAGGATGATGCCGTCGTAGCGCCATCGTCAACCTCAATGTTATCAAAATCTTCGTCGTCCGAGTCGAGAAGATTAGGAGGGAGAGGTACGCCACCGTCATCGCTACTGCTGTCGGACTTTTCTGAGCTGCTGCGGTACTCCATCTTCTTCTGCTTCTTCGGCGGCGGGGCAACTCGGCCCTTGAGCCCGTCGCTGAGTGAGCGTTTCTTTACTGAGCCTGCCATGATGTGTGTGAGTGCACTCCGATGTCTAATTAATTTGGGATTGGGAATGAAAAGGACATTGGTGATGGAGGTGCACTGGAGCTTGACTAGCCCTGGCCTAATCTAAGAGAAGACGTCTCGGTTCCCTGAAATTTTTGGCGGTGAGAAGGGGCAGAATAAGCCCCGCCAAGTAAGGGCCTCTGGGCGTTTGGACAACCCTAACCCTTACCATAGCTTCCAGTTGCCAAGAATGTTTGCCAAGTGGCACCGGAATGTTGCAGCCGAACAACCCTTCTCCCTCATGAAGGTCTGTTACTCCAACTTCCAATCTCAGAAAAAACGTCCCCTCTATCCCACCTCGCAATAGTTCTGCTTACTTTTCTATTACTTAACAATTACCTCTGCGTAATCCACACTTTCGCTCGTGTCGTTTCTCTATCTTTAGTGTGACCACACCCTCGGGTCCTTAAGATGAGAGCCAAAGCTCTCATTCACATTGACCCCTTCCGATCGCAGTCTCACTCAGAGTTCCCAAATCGGCTGGCTCAGCTAGCGATTACAATCAAACGACAAAACACAGGGTGCCTACAGCACTGTGTCAGCGTTCGACCAAATGTTGGGCATGTTGGGCGTTGCTCGGACCCGTTGGGCATGAAGGCAGAAGCAGCAATTAATGATAACTCAGAGCTCACACTCGTCCACTGGCATTTCTCATCAAGGATTGGACAGACCGTTGTAGAATTGAACGCCAAATATTGACATGCAGAATATTTAATATAAACAGTGGGAAGACAACCCCAAACTATGTACAGTGAAGACCAAAAACATCCCACATCCTCCTATGCAAATGCTGCGAATCCATCGCCGTTCGCGCCGTCCTTCTAATGTTCACCTTTTTCGCCTCCTTGCTCTCCCTCACATCCTCATCTTCATCTCCATCCGTCCTTTAGACGCACTGGTGGTACCAGGGGTTGATGACCTGGCAGTTCGAGCCAGGAGCGCAGAGAGTCGGGCCGGTGTAGCCGCTGCCACCGCACTGTCCCCACTTGCTCTGAGTAGGGCCAGCCGGAGGAGCAGTGGTGATCGGGACAGCAGTGGTGGTGACGAGGGTAGTGGTCGGGAGAGCCGTGGGAGTGGACTGGCTGCCGCCCTGAGTGGTGGTGGGAACAGCGCCGCCCGCGTAAGGGGTGGCTGAGGCGGTTCTGGTAGCGGCCGAGGTGCTCTGCTGGATGGAGCTGACAGCACCGGGGATCAGAGCAGGGCCCGGAACCGGGTAGTCGATGTTGCTGACCCAAGGGTTGAAGAGGATGCCCGGGTCGTTGGCGGTATAGAGAGAGGTGCCGGCAACGCCGGAAGGCGAGTTGCTGCCGCTGCCCTCAACCTTGATGTTGATGCACTGAGGATAGGCCTGAGCGCCATTGGGGTTGGCAGCACCGTGGAGGGCGATGATCTCATGGCGAAGGACGTAGTGACCGGGCTTCAGGTCAGCCGGGATCTGGACCATCCAGCTGTTGCCATTTTCACGGAGGACATCGGCAGCCCACTTGCCCTTGGCCTTGTCGTAGCCGGCACCGTCGATCTTGAAGAACCGAAGGGAGTTCTTGGAGACTGTAGAGCAGTCGCCGTTGCAGTCGGCAAGGTAGTCGATGACGGGACCGACGTGGCTCTCAGGCCAGATTGGGTCCCACTTGATATTAATCTTGTCGCCGGCCTTGACGGTAGCATAGCCCTTGGCATTGACGGCCTGGCGGTGGCAGATGATGTCAGCAGTGTTGAACTTGTTGGGCTCGACGAAGCCGTTGTCCGTGTTCTCAGCCCTCCAGCCGATCAGAGTCTCCTGGTTGTTGCCACGGTACCAGTCGACCGAGGGGTTGTAGTTCCTGTAGTAGACGCCGTTGACGACGATTCCGTTGACATAGCCGTGGGCAGCAACGAGGCTGGCACCAGCGACGGTGGCGAGAAAGGCAGACTTCTTAGCCTTGACCATTTTGGCGGTTTGGGCCGAAAAGGGAGGAAGAAAAAGAACCGGCTGAAGATATAAGAACAACGACTCGAAAGGAGCGGCGATGAAGAGATCGACGGATGTCTTTTTGATCGGTCTCAGAGGGCTGATGAAACGAGTGACGATACGAAGACTTGACGGACGGGAAAGAGTCTCTTTATAGACGACTCGAGAGTAGAGCTCGACGATACCCTCCAGAACCATGGTTTTCTTGCGCCATGCCCCCGGGGCATGGTGGCATTGAGCCAAGAGCGCATGTCCAGCTCGATGCCTTGGAGGAGTGGAGATGTTTGCTCCTTGTGATGCTCCATTTGGATTCACCAGGAATCTTCATCCCGTCTCGGCACGCCGGCGAGATGAACGGGGCAGTACATAGCAGCCAAGGCGACTTTTCTGCATAGCGCCCAGCGTGCGGCTCCTGCAATTCTGTGAAGAAACGGCCCAAAGCCATGCATTCCAGAGGCTTCGGCAGTGCACGGTGGGAGGGAAACAAGGATCAGCGGCTATGATCGAAACAGGGGAACATGGAAAGATCGGATTACGCGCCGTCTTGGACGCCTTAGATCTACGCTGGACTCGCTGGGCGTGACCCTGGATACGTCCTGGCGGCCGGGAGGCAATCTCGCTGTGCCGGTGTGGAGAGCCTCAGGAGGGCTATGCTTCGACGTGATTGGAGCGCTCAGGACAGCGACGTTGACGACTCCCGGGAAAACGTTGGCCGAACCATCCCAATTCGGGGCACGCGGCATCTGCTTCCGAGCATGCGCATGGCATTGTGGGGTAATACAACGGTCGGTTTCGATTTGATCGAGGCTGTGTACCGGGGGGTCCTTCGCCGATGCAACGATCCAATTCAGGCAAAAATCACGGAGGGAAAGGCTGGTGGTGTGCCCGCGCATGGACGCGCATTGTTGACGACTTCGTCTCGGCATCCATCGACCTCCTTCTCCACCATTCTCATTAACAGTGTCCCAGGGCCAAGGTTCCTGCAATTTTTGATGATTCATCTAGCCCATGATGCACTACCGACTTGCAGCCGCATCGGCATTCTCATCATGAAGCGAGTCGTTGAGCCTCATCCGCTCGGTATTGCGCCATGCGAAAGCACCATCACCATGGACGGCCCGAGGATGGCGGCTAGTGTAGGCACGTAGTAGGTATGGAGATGATGGAGTCGACATCGATGGCGAGACGGGTCAAGCCGTCAGAAGAGCTACATTGCTGCTACACCACACTAGGCTTGTCCGGTGTGCCCGCGTCCAGGGACCTTCACGTGCGCTGTCTGTATGTTGGTGTCTGTGGACGTTGCCAAGCGTTTCTCCATCGACGCTAGCATCTCAAAGAGGAAATCAAGGCCGTCAATGTCAGCGATAGTTGGGCATCGTGACGCCAAAACCAGTCAACCATCTTCTGCGCCCTCGGCATCATCCGCCCAGCCTCTAGTGTAGGTACTGTACACTAGTACCTAACTTGGGCTTCGTTGCGGTCATCGCCTGCTTCGCCGACCCCGGGCATCAGCCTGGACTCTGGAGTGGCGTCCCGAAGAGCCTCTCCAGGTTCCCCAGAATTTTCGTACATGGGGAAAGGCTTACGGGGAAGCAGCCGACTTGACGTTTGCGCACGCGATTCGCTTCCCGAAGTCTTTTAGCCTGCTTGGGCATCTATCTACGACCTAACCTTGGCGCCTGGCCATCGAGCTTGCCTACCCCATGGGTCAGGAGACTCCCAGCTAAACTGCCGGCCTCCACTAGTCCCGGGAAGTCGGGAACGAAATCCAATACAACGTCACCAACGCCACCGCCTGACCCTTGGTTGATTTTGACTCTGGGGAGTTCGCCGATATTAGCTTACAGCTGGGGCATCTGGTTGCCTTAACCTGACGTTTGGGGCCTAACATCGGAGATACTGCTATGAATTCACAAGCAAAGTCATCATCCGTCAGGAGACTTATGTGGGCAGAATCCTCCAATCTCACTCTTCTGGATCTTAGTTGATGATTGTGAATGAAAAGTGAGTGTGAATACTCCTTCTGAACGACTAGTACCGAGGTAAGATGCTGATACTTGAGGTCGTAATGAGCAGAGGTCCATGATTTTGCTGATCGGTACAGAGATCGACTTTCACATAAGGCCAGTTTCATAAGTTATGACTGAAATGTTCAACTTCTTGAACTTTGGCTGGGCTAAATTGCTGTTGCATATTATACTGCCTCAAGACCCTTGATTGGATGCATAGAGCACACAGCTGAGTTGTTGATCGCTCATGCACTTTCCTATATTCTGGGTTGAATGATCAGGGGTAACCCGAAACATAGGTAGGTAAACATAAGGCCGATCATAAACATGTTATGCATCCCAAAGCAGTCACATGGCTACCTAGGCAAACGTAGAAAGGGGATAATGTGCTTGGTGCAGCATTTGTTCCTGTTTCCATCCTCGCAGTCATCATGTCTTTCAGACAATCCGCATGCCGGTTGAACCTGCAGCTTTGTTTCAGTTCGCACCTGAGTCTCTATTTGGGAAACTCGGACACTCTCCATCCACGGTCTGTCTCTAAATAACGCAAATAGCTACTGAGTTTTGCGATTACGAGACGATGGGAGCACATAGTGGCTGGACAAGGTTCGTGAGGACAGCGCTAAATTTCGGGGATTTCGGGATTCCTATTCACAATGTTTGGACAGCAACTCGAATCTCCGTCATTGTCCAGATGGAAAGCCTGATATCTAATTTCAAGATTCATTCGTGACAGATATACTTAGGAACTCGCAAATTTCTTGCTTACTTGATTCGAAGCCAGCGCGAGCACCGGACAAGATTCCGATTTGCCGCTCAGTTCTCCCGTCAGACTGCACACATTATCGTGAAATCGAACTCAAAACTGCACAACATAAATGGAGAAAGAATCCGAACTCCGCTGAGTCCGGAATTTCAAAACAAACCAGCCGGAATGGAGCAGCGGTACGAACTCGGTCCCGACAGGAGTGATAACGCAATACAGGTCCAGGATTTGAGTAGGAGGAAAACCACAGAGATATGCGGAGAAACGGCGTACTCTCTGGGTTACAATCAGCTCAATCTGCTCAGACCGGATCAACGATAGAAGTTTGACATGCCTGGGGCGTAGCAAGGAGACTGTAGTCCTGGAGATTCCGCGCTAGATCGCAGCGGCTCCGCTTCTCCACTCGGATAAGGGACTCGAATGTCAAGTGAAAAGGGGCTTCTCCGAGGAACGTCGATGTGATGAACGTTTGGAGGAGTAAATCAAAGATGGATTACCCAGGAAAAGGCATCCCGGATGAGATTTTAAAGTGAGAGGAACGAAGAATGGAAGAATGTTAGCAGTGCTCCGGACCGTGAGGTCAACGAAATTAGACATCCATGGCTTCACGCTAGAGAGTTGTTAGATGAGTGCTTGGGGGTATGAAGTCACACATTGCTACGTTAATACACGTCGGGTAATACAATATGTACAGTTCTGGTGGGCACGCAGTATCCGTATAGCACACCGTATGCCTGCTTCTAAGCGACATCGCCCCCCTCTCACCTCAAGGCATTCGGTCTCACTGCAAGCAACCGGTCCATTGCGCGCCCCTCGTCAAGCGCCCACCCGCCAGTAACATCCAGCTTGTATTTCTCATCGCCCAACTTGATCTTGACAAAGCCCTCACGGTCAAATGACCGCCTGATACCCTTGAACATGCCCCGGAACACCTTGCGGGCGTCTCTGAATGGAGCAGTCAGAATGTGATCCATGTTGTACTTCCTCTCAGCTTCGCGAGCCTCCCTGAGAGCACGCTCCCTCCGAACACGCTCAGCCAGGCTCAGATACTCATTGTTCTGAGGGCCAGCACCACCGATTGCACCACTACCGTAGACACTGTTCATCCTCATGGGCAGTTGGATCTCTTCCGGCAGGTACAGCCTCTTCTTAGCAGGCCAGAACGGGATCATGCCACGCGTGGCAACCTCTACGAGCACTTTCTTCGCTCCCTCCTGCGGAGACGTCGTTTGCAAAGCCTTCTTGACGGCCTTGCTCATCCAAGGCTTCTTCTTAGGTACGCCCTCGCCAAACACCTGGCGCCATGGCACTGCCTCGATGGTCCTCACAATTCTGCCGGTGCCCATGATGAAGTAGGCGGCCATACCGGACATGAAGACCAGAATGACTCCAAATGCATGAGGAACCCACCAGAGGAGACCCTCTGGCGGATGCAGGATCACGGTCCAGTACTGGTAGACGGTGTAGCTGGCACAGAAAGCGCCCGAGGAGAAGCAACCGGCACGAAACCAGAAATGTGAAGGAGCTTCGTAGAGCAGGGTGCGACCACGGCTGGCCAAACGCTCTGCGTATGTGGCTGGGATGCCATCTGGAGGGAGGAATGGCAAAGGTTTAGAGGAGGCCACGGGTTTCGGTGTCGGCGCTGGTGTCGAGGCAGCCTTGGAACTTGCTGTATGAGCCACTGTTGCAGTCGAGACTGTTATTTGGCCTGAGGTTGGATTCGAGGGAGCCTCTGCGGCTTTTATTGCAGTGTTCCCTGGCTTGACTGGCTTAGGCGGCCAGGGCAGACGGGTCGGTGGCTTCTGCTTGAACCAACGGCATGATGTTGTGAAGAAGCGGGCGCGGAGCGTGGGACCGTCGCAAAAAAGGATGCAAGGCCTGAGGCCCCGAGAGAGAGAGGCCATGCCGAATGAGCTATCCCTAAAACCTGGCAACTTTGTCAGTCGTTTGTTTCTCTTTTTCTTTCTGCAATTGACTGCTGAACTCGGGGAGCATACTTGCCCGTGTATGGCCTCAGCAAGGTGATGTCTTCTCACAACAAACACCAATTGACCGGGAAACACGCCGCACTACTGTGGTTCCGTCTTGAGCCGTGGCGGGGCCGTTGCTGGGGCCTGGAAATTTTGTCGGCGCTCGCCGTGCACCAAGATCGGATCACGGCTCATCTAGCACCGACAGAGCTCTCGGTCTTGGCATTTGGGCCGCTCCAGCCCGCCTCCAGCTCTCCATCCGGACCCCCACGCACCACAACGTAAGTGACAGGAGCGCTGGAGTTCTTCTCCAAGACCCCTGCTCCTCGCCTGTCAATCCGATTTAGGCGGTGGCCAAAGCTCCTCTTGGCTTCCCAACATTCTTGTGTCGCATCGAAGACCCCAAGACCTCGACTCCCAGCTGTGCATTTCCTTGTCCGTTTCAAAAATCCGTCCTGCATCCCGTATCACCAACCCAGCCGTTGACGGGTTGCCAATTGCGGTTCACACTCCAGCTCTCCATCATGGCCTCACTTGCTGCTGCATGTCGTGTGTCGGCGCGGTTGGCCGCCCGCAAGCTGCAGCACGATGCTGCCGTTAGAGGTCCGTTGGAAAATTACAGTGAATGCCCAAAACTATATCGATACAGCCAAACTGACTTCCCACACATAGGTTTCCGGTCTTCGGCCGCCGCCCTGGCCGCTCAAAATTTCATGATGCCCGCCCTCTCGCCCACAATGACCGAGGGCAACATTGCCTCGTGGCGTGTCAAGGAGGGCGAGCGCTTCTCTGCCGGCGATGTGCTGCTCGAGATCGAGACCGACAAGGCTACCATGGACGTCGAGGCTCAAGAAGATGGCATCCTGATGAAGATTATCCAGCCCGACGGCAGCAAGGGTGTACAGGTAGGCACTCGGATTGCCGTTGTTGCTGAGGAGGGTGATGATATCACCAAGCTTGAAATCCCCCCGGACGAGGGTCCGCAACAATTGAAGGCCGCTGCCCCGGCCCCGGCCCCTACCCCGGCACCAGCACCGGCCTCTCCCCAACCTCAGTTCGCAGCTCCCACTCCTTCCCCTCCGAAGGCCTCCACCAAAGTCCCAGCGCGGAAATACCCCCTTCTTCCTTCTGTACACCAGCTCATCAAGGAGAACGGCCTGGGTGAGTCTGCCGTCAGTAACATCACGCCTACCGGCCCTGGCGGTCGCATCCTGAAGGGCGACGTACTCGCCTACCTGGGCAAAATCAACCCGAACACACCAGCCCAGATCTCGGCCCGCTTCGAGAAGGCTTCTCACCTCGATTTGAGCAACGTCAAGGTCGCCAAGCCTGTCGAGCCAGAAAAGCCCCAAGAAGAGAAGGCCTCAGCGCCGGCCCCTGCCCCACGCGCTCCCGAGCCCCCCGCCAAGGCTGTTGTCTCACTCCCCATCTCCCTCTCCGCGGTCCTGGAGGCCCAACAGAGAATCAACAAAAAACTGGGCATCTTCCTGCCGTTGTCTACCTTCATCTCACGCGCCACAGAGCTCGCAAACGAAGAGCTGCCCCTGCCGACCAACTACCAGCCCACAGCCGACGAGCTGTTCGACCAGGTGCTTGGCCTAAACAAGGTGCCTGGATATGTCAGCGCTGCTAAGCAGCGGGCGACTCGGGGGAACTACGTGCCGGATATCAAGGCCCCTATCCCCCCGAAGGCGGCTCCTAAGCCGAAGCAGAAGAAGATCGATATTATCGACATTCTTGCTGCTGCGCCCAAAGCCAAGTCTGTTAAGCCGGCTGGCCCTAGCTTAGTGCCTGGTGCGGTTACGGAGGGTCTGAACGTGTTCAGCCTGCAAGTGCCTAAGACCGAGGAGAGGAGGGCAAAGGTCTTCCTCGAGAGGGTCAAGCACGTGCTAGAGAATGAACCAGGGAGGTTGGTGCTTTAAGAGCAGTGAGTCGAGGTCACGGACAAGCTTAATGGATACTTGGCGATGAGGCTGGGTTTGTCGGTGTTAATATGTAGACAGGTAATCTTCGAAGTCTAGGAGTTGCATTTTTTACGATAGAGTTGCCGGTTTCTAAGCAAGCAAGCGGATTCATGGCATGGTGTTACGTCAGACGGAACAGACATTGAACTATGTTGAATCGAACATATCTTTTCGTTGGTGTTGAAGAAAGCAGACGAAATCCCTCCTTCCAAGTCATGACCCGAACACTCCTGCTTGCCAACCCAAAAATGACATGATAAATCATCGCAAAGACAAACAACTGTGAATGATCATATCCACTCACTCATTCAACTTCCTGATCGATCTCATCCTCTTCCCATTCATTCCAGGCATCCAACTGGCCATCCTTTCCTACCTTCAAGGTGTCATACCCATTTGGCCTGGCTGTCCTCACATGCCCGACCCGCAGGCCATCAATCTTGATAGGCTCCCGAGGCCATCGGATATCCCCCTTGAACCCCTTGCTCCGCGCACGATGCATCAATCTCGCCGACGCTTGCCCATTCTCATCGAACAAATGTGGCACAGCCTTCCTCATCCCCTTCAGAGCTTTCTTCCCAACCGTATCCACCGAATCACAATACCTAAGCGAGAAGAACCCCTCCGGGTCCTGCTCGTCAAACCCATAGACCTTCCTCAACCTCTCCTGCTCCTCCTCGGGCAGCAACCCCAACCCTAGCAGAAATACATCATACTGACACAAACTCGTCCGACACACCCACGATCCTCCCTCCGTAGCCCGCCGGTACAACCCTGCCATGGCAGCCAGGCACCCCAGCGCACCTGTGCCATAATCGCTCATCGGGAACGGCGGCACGACGGGCTCGTCGAGTCCCATGAATCGGCCCTGCGCCCAAGCCGCGCCCGTCACACAGTCCGCGATCTGCTGCCACCCAGCACGCTTGGACCAGGCCGTGGGGAAGTCTTCCGCTGCGCCAGTGAGGCCGCTCCCGCCGAAACAGTCCTCGGCCACATAGACATAGCCACGACCGCGCTGGCGAGCGAGCTCGGCCAGTCGCTCGGGAGAGTAGCCTAGCCTGGCGAGGGCGCCGGGGCGGTAGCCGTCGATCAAGACGTCGGCTTCCAGGAGGAGAGTGTCGAATTTGGCACGGTCGCCGTTGGGCGAGGCGTCTTTGAGGTTGAGGTGAATGGCGTGCTTGCCGGTGTTGACGTCTAGTGGAAAGAAGGGGACATCGGGGAGAGTGGGGCATGTCACTTTGATGACTTGGGCTCCGTGGGCGGCTAGGGAGCGGCCAATGGTTGGGCCGGCGATGATGCGGCAGAGCTCAAGGACTTTGATGCCTTCTAGAGCGTGTCGTGCCGCTAGCTTAGGGGCTTCTGGTATTGAGGGAAAGGGAGCAGGTGGCGTGGTTGTGTCGTACTTGTTGGGCCGAACTGTCAAGGGAGGAAGAGACGTCAGGAGTTTTCCATGCTCAGTATTTTGGAACTGCTCCCAGGTATAAGCCTGAATGCCAGCTTGTCTGTGTTCAAGGTTGAGCTTATCAAGTTCCTCAGCCGTGTACTTTTTGACAGCCGCTTCGATGTATCTAATGATGTCGTCATAATCCGTCAAGTCGGGGTCGTGCTTCGGCAGCCCCAACATCTCCAGTGTTGTATCGGCATCCAGAGACCCATGGATATGGTAGTACTCTCCAGGATTCTTGGTCCTGTAGAGGTTCGCCGAGAACCTTCGGTACAGTACAGATTGAGCCTGATTCAAATCCGTGTCTAGATGCGTCAGTGTATGTTTGTCCTATGCATTGATGTGATATGTCCTACCAGGTATTCTCTTTCTAATTTTAGGGTTCGCTTTGTCCAAGCCATCAAGGGTTGTCAAGTAAGCTGACATTAAGAAGGCAGAAGCCTTGTCAACATCAACCTCAATCTTAGGGCTCTTTTCCCGGTGGCGAAGTTTGCCAATAGCGGCGGCTGTACAAGCCTCTAGGGCTTTGATGGCGATGATAGCCTCCTGCTCTCTAAGCGGACTAGGGAAATGGGCCTGATCCCCATGCTCAGACCTCGAGGAGATCTCGATAGTGGACATGAATTGATCCACATCCCTGGGGAGTTCACTTTGGCACGCCCGCCAGAGGATTGCAAAGGTCTTCTTTGCTCCCTGTATGACCGAATATCGAGAAGGGGGTTTCGAAAGTTGCTGAGCAACTGGCTGGGCCACCATGATATCTTGCCAGTATCGAAGAGCTGAGAACAACGTCTTGTGATCTGACAGAGGTACTCTATCATCTCTGGTTGGGGACCTTTCGACGACGGGTTCTCCCCAGCCCCAGGTTGGAATGAATGTTGTTGATGATGCCATACTTGTCGTCCTCTGCCCCGAACTTTTGCCAACTTGCTGCTTGAACGCTAATCCAGTGTTATAGCCCGTCGTCGCGTCAAAAGAAGGATCAAGCTTGCTGATGTTGTCTCCAGGCTGCTTTCGCTTATGGTCCAAATAGTGTTGTTGCCAGCTTGCCGAGGAAGGCCGTCCACTTTTGTGTTGAAGGGAGAGACGGGATTGATGGCCCCGGCCAACCACTACCTTACTATCCGGACGAGGAGGTCTACATATAAGCCAACAGCCTAAGCTAAGCCCATCACTTCTAGACACGCTAGTATTGTGAACAAGGGCAAGGGTACACCGTATCAAGTTGTCAGTCCCCTCATCCGACCCACAGCCACGGGAGGACGAGGCAACCGTTAGGCCCGGCATCTATGGTCCCTAAAAAACGAACGGACGGTTCGTGGATTAGCGTCGCACCCATGACGACAGCGTGGACCTTGATCCTGCAGGACGGCGAGATATGGTCAAGGGACATAGTCGACGGAATACCGACAATGGGAGGCGCTGTTGCAACTGTTCGTTCATGCTTCCAAACTCCTTTCCGACAAAGCCCGCCAGAGCCTCGGCTGGAAGTCCCAGGCGGCTGGAAAAAGTGATGGGGGACCCCCATGCTCGCACCACGTGCCCTCCAGGGCGCTCCACAGAATAAGGTGCGGGGTGACGCCAGGGATGACCGGGCTTGGGACTCTCTGCAGGCTTTCTTCGGTTTCTGTCCTGACAGGAAGCCGTCTAGAAGGGGAGGTATGGCAAGGCAACTTTGTGCTCTGTGAAAATAACTCTGGAAGTCGCAGACCCCAGATTTGATTTGATCACGAGGTTGAGTGAGATCGGACTCTGACACACCACCTCAGCTGATGAGGCTCAAGATTCAGAAGGCTAGATGAAGCGCCAATATATTGGCTTCCTGTTCTGGTAACCCATAGCTAGACAGGTTTCACAAACAGTGTGGACGTAGATGACAGGCCGGGGGCGAAGCAGATCCATTCGAGCGCCAAACTGTTGCTGGCTTCCCGATTTTGCGGGGTTGACGGGCGATTGCATCTCAATTCAATCGGCCGGCTGATGGATCGTTGGAAGGCAACCGGCAGCTGAGAAGATCCCCCTCCCTTCTCTTGCCCCC
>Ga0065720_1003814_pt1 | contig 18866 bp, 9 predicted proteins | sample Thericmetagenome_FD_59107 | JGI IMG/M metagenome (GOLD analysis project Ga0065720, IMG submission 59107) | Thermophilic microbial communities from the Joint Bioenergy Institute, California, USA of rice/straw/compost enrichment - eDNA_2 v2... | ecosystem: Engineered > Solid waste > Grass >...
GTAGGCGAGGGTCGGGTGGAGGGCGGTCACGTCAGGTCGAGCTCCACATCGTCGGCGGATGCGAACCGCCGGAGGGCGTTGCGCTCCTCCTCGTTCAGGTCGGTCTCTGCGATGCGGACCTTCCGATAGTGGAGGCGGGGGTCGAAATCGGGGTGTTCCGACACCCGGTACAGCACGTCGCTGACCAGCTTGCGCAGGAAGACCCGAGGTGCCGCGCCCACGCCCAGCTGCCCCGCCACCGCCGTCGCCAGCTCTTTGACATAGGCGTCGTCGACCAGCCTCATGATGCGTTCCTCGGCCGGATCCCCCTGCGCGTACAGATCCCGTACGGCACAGCCGAGCTGCACCAACTGGTCCCGGTCGAATCCGAGCAGGCGGATCTGCACCGCCCGGACGCTGTCGAACCGCGGATCGGTGTCGAAGTCGACCGCCAGCCGCTGGGCGAGCGGGGTGAGCCGCTGCACGCCCTGCTGGCCCTCGAAGAACGCCGGCGTACCCGTGATCACCAGGTAGAGGCCGGGCAGGCTGCCCTTGTCGATCTCGTCGATCAGCTGCCGGAGCGCGTTGAGGCTTTTGTCCCGGATGTCGCTCCGCATGCGCTGGAGCGTCTCGATCTCGTCGAGGACGATGAGCAGCCCCGGATACTCGCACTCCCTGAGCACGGTGAGCAGCCCTCGCAGGAAGCCCAGAGCGCTGCCGGAGTCGATATCGCCCTTGATACCCGCCTGACGGCGGACGGTCGCGGACACGTTGGGCTCGCCGCCCACCCAGGCGAGGAGCCCGTCGGCAAGGGCGTGATCACCGGCAAGCCGGGCCCTGCGATAGAAGCGCAGGGCGGTCGCGAAGGCCGGAGCGTCCTTCGCCGCGTCCTTGAGCCGCGATTCGATGAGCTCGTCCACCGCGTCCGCCATCGAGCGGCGGTCGTCCCTTGATACGCCCTTGATGGATTCGGCGTCGGACTCCAGCACCAGGAGCCACTCGTCGACGATGTCCCGCAGCGCCCCTGACGTGGTGGAGCTTGTGCTCAGCCCGGCGACGACGGCCCGATACACCGTCTCCAGCCGATGCAGCGGAGTGATCCGATCGGAGATCTGGACCTCGCTCGCGGCCATCTTCATCCGCTTCGCCTTCTCGGCGAGCCAGCGCGCGAAGAAGGTCTTGCCGGAGCCGTACTCGCCACGCACCGCCTTGAAGCCGCTGCCACCCGCCGCGACGGCTGCCAGCTCGTCGGTGAGCACCTTCTCGAACCGCTCCATGCCGACGGCGAAAAGGTCGAGGTCGCTCTGCGGCACCGTGCCTCGTCCGAGCGCGTCGATGACGCGTCGGCGCCGGGCCCGGCTGACCTTGCGTGTCACGGCTCCTCCTCCAGGAACTGTTCTTTCAGTAGCCGCACGTTCAGGTGGACGCTCCGGTCACCGTCCTTCAGGGCGAGAACCTCGAATCCCTCGACGTTGAGGAGCCTCCCCACCGCTCGCATGAGGAGCGGCATGCGCTCGGCGGGCTGACCGAGCACATTCGCCACCGCGGCCAGGGAGTCACGCCCGTTCCGGGCCTCCAGGTGATCGATGAGCCGTGCGACGTCGTCATCAGAGAGGTGGCTCCTGGCCGGGCGCTGCTCGGCGTAGATGTCGGAGGCGATCACCTGCCGCCCCAGCGACGGTACGGCGGGCGCGGTCGGCGTCGGCGGGGGAGCGGTGCCTCCGGCCGGCCCGGCCGCCACGGGCTTGTTCGCGACCGGCCTGGCCACATGGTGGAGCGGAATGCTGCCGCGGGGCGGCGACGGCGGAGGCGCGGACACTGTGGAGGCGGTCGGCCGCGGGGACCTGCTGAGGGGGATGCTCCCGCGCTGGGCGGCCGGAGCGAGCAGGGGAACCGAGGGTCGGATGGGGGCCGACGGCCGGCGCACGGGAGGTCGGGTCACGGCGATCCACTTGCGGCCGGTCAACGCCTGGACCCATTCGCTCGCGATGGGCCGGGTGCCGTGCGGCCCGCCGGCCCGGGCGAAGAGTTCGTTGACCGCGTTGGCGGTGGGTTGTTCCAGGCCGGGCAGCAGGGCGAGCTTCTGCCCAGGGCGGACGCCGGCCGTACGGGACAGCACCCGTGCCACGAGCAGCGCCAGCTTGTATCGGTCGGTGTCGAGATCGGGCCCGGTCGAGGGCTGGTGCGGATCGTCCCAGTCCGGTGTGTGCGCCTGCTGCAGCACGGGCTCGGATCCGTGCCGGCGCAACCCGTCACAATCGATCATGAAGATGCGATGTGGCGAGGTCGGCCGCCACAGCAGGTTCCGGAAGGAGATGTCACCTATCACCCACCCGTGGTGGTGCAGTCTTTCGACGAGCCTCGCGGCGGCGAGGGCGATCTCGACCCGTCCCCGGATGTCCGGCTGGGGCGTGTCCTGCCAGGCCCAGTTGGGCTTGTAGAGCAGATACTGCAGCTCGACGGGCTTACGGCTACCGCCGATGGTCCAGTAGAAGTCGTCGGGCAGCAGCGGCATGAGAAACCCGGTGACCCGGTCACCGTCCACCACGCGGGCGACGGGCCACGCGCACTGTTCCATCAGGACGCGACGCTCATCCGGCTCGAGCCCGTGGATGAATTCGATGAGCTGGGCGAGAGCCGTACCGTTCACGGCGCCGACGTGGCTCATGTACTCCTTGTAGACGAGCTGTTCGGCACCGGATACGCGTGTCACCACACCCTGGCCCCCTTCCCCGAGGGACTGGGACTCCANGGGCAACGTCCGACGCTGCCTNTCAAAGGGATGGGGAGTGAAGGCCATTTCAGGTCCTCCACAGGCAGATCGCGGTGCGGTCGTCGTCGTGGGTCTTCACGCGGAAGCTGAGCTGCCAGAAGAACTCGGGCAGGGAAGGCGGGGTCGGCTCGCTCCACCACTCGGCGAGCTGGGCGCGAACCTGCTCGCCACGCATCGGCCGGGTGAGGCCGTCGGTGCACAGCAGCAGCATCTCGCCCGGGTTGAGGATCGCGGCGCCGACATCGACAGACCCGGTGTCGCGGGGGAGGGCGTGCGTGGCCGACGTCGCCAACTGGCCTGTCTCGCCCTCCTCATCCTCCGGGAAGCACGGCGTCCACTCGCCTTGTCGCAGGTGGAAGGCGCTGCTGTCGCCGACCCGCAGCAGCATGACATGCCACGAGGTGTCCGCTTTCGCCTCGACGAGTGCGGCGAGGAAGGTCGTCGACAGGTCACCCGGATCGACGCCGCGGGCGTGCGCCTTCTCGCGGAGGTCGTTGCTGATGTTCTCGAACAGTTGATTCGCCGCATGGGAGAGATCCTCGCCGGCCAGAAATGCGGCGAAATTCCGGTAGGCCGCCTCGCATGCGGTGGCGGCTCCCACATGTGACAACTCCTTGCTGCCGAGGCCGTCCGCGACACACGCCAGAAGCCGGTCGTCCCCGATCTGCCAGAGGCCCATCGCGTCCTGCCGCACGGTTCCGTAGTAGCGATGGGCATCGCCCCGGATGGATGCGGCTCGGACCGTGAGTCCGGGCAGGTCGGCGCCGTCCACCTCGGTGTCGGGCCTGCGGTCCGCGATCCTCGGCAGCGCGCCGGGCTCCGAGCGCAGCATGGGCCTGCGTCCGATGATCAGCGGCTCGGGTATGCGCGGCGTGGTGCCGGCGGTGGCCGGTTCCTCGGCGTGGTCCATGTGATGGTCCTGTTCGATGTCGGATGCGGGGTCGGATCGGACTCGGCTCAGACAGGGTCGGCGGGCAGCACGGTGAAGCCGGTGGCCTGCTCGGGGAAGGCCATCGTGGCACCTCCCGTCGGATTGCTGGACGACGCGACCGCGGACCGCACCACCGAGTTGAGCAGCTGCTTGGCGAACTCACGCAGGGCCTGGCTGGGCTGCACACCCGCGTTCGCGACGAAAGCGCGGAAGGTGGCGACCTGCTGCAGCGTGCCGGCCTCCACCTCGCCGAACCCGAAGGCGAGGATCGTGGGGTGAGGCGGGAAGGACGGGCTGATGAGGTTCTGATGTTCGGCGTGCCAGTCGTCGGTCGGCTGCCCGTCGGTGAGGAAGAAGACGGTGGGCCGGTACGGCGTGTGCCCGGCCTGCTTGAGGCTCTTGATGTCCTGCTCGATCGTCTGGCGGAGCAGGGCGAACGCGGCGCCGTAACTGGTCATGCCGCGGGGGGTGAGCTGGGGGATGGACTGCAGCTCGTTGAGGTCGGCGAGCGGCAGCAGCACCTCGGCGGTGGTGCTGAAGCCGATGATGCCGAGCCGCGCCCGGTCCGCCACGACCGGGTTACTCGCGATCTCCTGATAGATCTTGGGGAGTTCCTGGTTGATGGCGTCGAGGGCCTCTCCCTGCATGGAGTAGGACTCGTCGCAGACCAGATAGAACGGGAGTACCTGTTCGCTCATGGATGGTCCTCAGCTCTTGCGGGTTTCCGGGCAGCCGCTGGTCACGAAGTAGATCTCCATGGAGATCGACCCGGGCGGAGCGGCGAGGTCATGGAAGTTACGGGTGGCGGCACGGCCGAAGATGCTCGGGTATGCCCTGCTGATCGCGCCGTTGACGCGGGTGGCGAGCCGTACGCCGGCCCCGGTGCCGCCGTCGGCGCCGAAGGTGAGCACCATCCCGGCGTGCCGGNCGGCGAGCTGCTTCCGGTGCTTGCGCAGCTCGCTCTTCACCTGCCGGGTGAGGTCGGCGTCGCTCGCCCCGGGATTCACCGAGAACTTGATCTTCACCGGCTTCGCTCCCACGCCGGCTATCCGGGTGGGGCAGGCGGTGGGGGTGGGCGACGGGCTGACGCTCCCCGACGGGCTGGGGGACGCGCTCGCCTTCCCCTGCGCACCGGCGGGCCTCGGCGGGGGAGCCTGAGCGCCCAGCATGATGATGGTCAATCCCAGGAGCAGGTCGGCGAAGAGCCAGCCGGCGAGGAGTAACGGAGCGGTGATACCGGTTGCCGAGGGCTTCATGCGGCTCCATCGGTGATCGCCATGCCGTTCGTGGCCGGCTCCTCGTGCCGGGCGGCTCGCGCCTCTGCGCCGAGAACGACGTGCAGCTTGTTGATCGTTGTGTTGAGCTCGCCGACGGCCGCGCCGAGCCGAGCGAGATCGTCACCGATGCCCTGCCGGACGGCCGCCGGGACATCCTGGAGGGTCTTCGACAGTTCCTGGGGAAGCCGTTCCAGAACCTCGCGGGTTCCCTCGAGCACGTGGACGACCCGCCCCGCCGCGTCGGAGGCCACCTCGAAGCGTGCCGCGTGTGAGCCTGCGGTGTCCGCCCAGTCGCCCAACGCGGCGCGCACCTCGCCGCTGCTCTGCTCGACGGCCGCGGCGAGCAAGCCGCTCGTGGCCTGCAACTGCTCGTCGATCCGTGCCCCAAGCCGGTGCACCGCGTCACCCAGGGCGTCGACCGCGGTTGTGATCTCGGCGGTGGTGTTGGCGAGTGCCGCCATCCGGGCGTCGAGGTGCTGGGCGGTGTCGCGTACGGCGTCGCCGGTCGTGCTGGCGACCTCGCCGAACGCCGCCCGCATGTCCGCCGTCGTGTTGACGAGGACCTTGTCCAGGCGTTCGCCCACGCGTCCGACCGCCTCGTCGGTCTTCTCGCCGACGGCGTCGATGGCGTACCCGGTGCGCTCCACCGCTTGGGTGAGGCTGTCACCGGCCGCCGTCAAGGCCTTGGCCTGGCGTGCCATCTCTTGGAGCGATCCACGTACGTCGCGGGCCCCGCCGGTGAGCGCCTCGGCCGTCTCACGGCTGGCCTCGAGGGCCTTCTCCAGGGCGCGCATGACCTGGGACTGCCGCAGGTGAAGGGTGTCACCGAACCGAGCCAACTCGGTCGCGCTCTTGCTGAGCTCCGCCTGGAAACGGGCGGGCGAGGCGAGCCGTATCTGACCGAGATTGAGGCTCGCCCTGGTGAGCGCGGACAGCAGGCGGGAACGCAGCACGCTCGCCCGCCGCTCCGCCCGTACGGTCGCTCGGCGATGCGCATAACGCTCGAGCAGAGTGACGGTGATCAGCACGCCGATCGAGCCGAGCGTCATCATCGCCACATTGTCGAACGTCCATGGTTGGTCCAGCCTGCCGTCGAAGCCCAGCTGCCAGAGCTCGAGGAAAGGCCGCCGCGCGGCGTCGGTGTCGCCCTGGGCGAGGGCCTCGCCGTAGGCGGTGGTCGCCTGTTTCAGCCCGAGCCAGGTGATCGCGATGGGCAGGAAGACCAGGACAGCCTGGATGTAGTAGACGAGTCTCGAGATGCGCTGCCAGCCTGAGGACGACGCCGTCGATTCGATGGTTCCGTCGGGCGGGAAGGCGGCGAACAGGTCAACCTCGCTCCACGCCTCGGCCTCCTTGCGAGTCACGTACAGACCGGCCTCTTTGGGGTCGGCGAACGCATCCGCCAGCCTGTTCAGCTCCGTGGCACGAGCGGCGAACTCCGGCTCATTGGCGAGCTTGCGGATCTCTAAGGCGAGCAGTGGGTCCTTCACGGAAGACCGACGTCCTCTCCTTCATTTCGGCTTGGTGCCGCAACGGATTCCGGATGGACCGATCCACCCTGAGGAAACGCTGCGATCACTTCTGGTGCATGGCTCAGACGTACGGCGACGCGAAGGGNTAGCCTGCCGTCAGTTGCCGCTGCCGGGCTGGTCGTGGCACTNNGGGAGATCGAGGAAGGGCTGCGCGCATGGGGGCCTTCTGTGCTGCCGCGTACGGCGCGGCGTAGGTGATCGAGCGGACGAGAGCATAGTGTGAAGCCAAGCCACAGGGCATCTTGCCGTTGCGAAGATGCAACAGAGAGGTTATCGCCCCGATGAAGTCCCTAATGGGTGGCGTGTCGCGCACCGCATTGACCGTTATGGCCGGAATGTCCATCTATGCCTGCCCTAGGGGGACGTAGAGCGGCCCCGTGGTTGGTCAAGCGTAAATTCGATTCACATGAGAGAACGTGTAGACGGGTGCGGTAGCGATCCGCTACTGTCCCGGGAGCGCCTTGGCGCGAGTGTCCTACGGCGAGGCGGAGGGAGTGCCCGCCGGACCGGGCGTGGGAGTGAGCTGGTTCGAAGTCACCATCCGGGCAGGTGAGTGTGGAACCGTTGGACCGCTCCGATCCAAGGAGGATCGGTGCCGTCTCCATTCAGGGGCGGCTCGGCAGCGGCGGGATGGGCCGGGTCTTCTACGGCATGACCGACGATTATGAGCCGGTCGCCGTGAAGGTGATTCGAGATGATCTGGCCGGCCGGGCGGAGGTGCGTGCCCGGTTCGCCCGGGAGATGGACGCCCTCCGGACCGTGCAGAGTCCGTATGTCGCCGCCCTGGTCGACGCCTCAGGCGAGGACGAGGAACGGCCGTGGCTTGCCGTCGAGTACGTCCGTGGGCTCAGCCTGAAGGAGTTCGTCGAGACCCGTGGGCCACTCGGTGCCGACAACGCGGCGACGCTGGGGATGCTGCTCGCCGGCGCGCTCGAGGACATCCACGAGGCGGGGCTCGTGCACCGCGACCTGAAACCCGGCAACATACTGCTCAGCCGGGACGGTCCCAAGGTGATCGACCTCGGGCTGGTGGCCTTCGCCGAGGGGCCGACCGATCTGACCAGGACCGACTCGGCGATCGGCACGCCCGCGTGCATGTCGCCCGAGCAGGCGGGGCGGCCGAAGGAGGTCACTGCGGCGACCGACGTCTACGCGCTCGGCGCCACCCTGGTCTTCGCCCTGACCAGGCACTACCCCTACGACGCCGGCACGGTCCCCGCGCTCTTCATGAAGATCATCGACGCGAACGTCGCGCCCGACCTGGACGGCGTCCCCGCGGCGTTCCGGCCCCTCATCGCCGACATGCTCGCCCACGAGCCCGAGGCGCGGCCCACGGTGACGGAGGCGTACGAGCGGCTGAAGGAGCTGGCGACCGCCGACGGCGTGGCCCTCTCGGTGGCGGTGCGGCGCCTCGTCAACGCCTCCTACGTGGAGCGGGAGGACGACCCGCAGGACCCCGTCCCGATGCCGCGCCCGCGTCGGCGTGACCTGTCCGAGGTCGTCGTCCCCGGCTCGGTGGTAGCCCTGCTCGCCGACCGGCTGCGCTGTGACTACGCCGCCAACGCCCGTTTCTGAGGAAGGACCGTGACCGAGACCTCCTACCCCCCGGGAGCCCGGATCGAAGTCCGGGACGCCGAATGGATCGTGCGTACCTGCACGAAGACGGCGCATGACGGATACAAGATCACGGCGGTGGGCGCGTCGGAGTTCGTCCGCGATGAGGAAGCGGTCTTCTTCACCGAGCTGGACACGGTGAAGCCGCTGCGGCCGGAGGAGACCATCCTGGAACAGGACGAAACCCCGCGGTTCGCTAAGAGCCGGCTCTTCCTCGAAGCGGTGCTTCGCAGGACACCGTTGCCCCAGACGGAGAAGGGCCTCGCCCTCGTCGACCGGTTCCTTCTCGACCCGCTGCCCTACCAGCAGCGCCCCGCCGAGCTCGCCCTCAAAGGGCTACGCCCGCGCATCCTCATCGCCGATGTGGTCGGCCTCGGCAAGACGCTGGAGATCGGCCTCATCCTCGCCGAGCTGATCCGGCGCGGCCGGGGCGAGCGCATCCTCGTCGTCACCCCGCAGCAGGTGCTGGAGCAGTTCCAGCACGAGCTGTGGACCCGATTCGCCATCCCGCTGATCCGCCTCGACTCGGTCGGCATCGAACGCATCCAGCGCGAGATCCCCGCCGGCCGCAACCCGTTCACCTACTACAAGCGCATCATCGTCTCCATCGACACCCTCAAGAACGAGGGCAGGTACGGCCAGCACCTGGAGAAGATGGACTGGGACGTGGTCGTCATCGACGAGTCCCACAACCTCATCGGCGAGAACAGCCTCCGCAACAAGCTGGCCAAGCTGCTCGCCCGCCGTACCGACGCGCTGCTGCTGGCGAGCGCCACCCCGCACAACGGCAACTCCGAGTCGTTCGCCGAGCTGATCCGGATGCTCGACCCCGCCGCGATCGCGGACGACAAGAGCTACTCGGCCAAGGACATCGAGCACCTCTACATCCGCCGCACCAAGATCAGCCCTGAGGTGCGGGAGTACATGGGCAACAACTGGCCCGACCGGGGGCCCTCCGTGCCGGAGCGGTGTGCCGCCACCCCGGCGGAGGAGAAGATCTTCGAGGAGCTCACCCACGTGTGGCTCGCCGGCGAGCAGCGCACCGACCGGCCGGTCGTCACCACCGGCAACCGGCTCTTCCCGTACACGCTGCTGAAGGCGTTCCTCTCCTCACACAAGGCCTTGGCGAAGACCGTCGCAAACCGGCTGAAGAACGCCGAGGAACCCCGCGAGATCGAGGCGTTGAAGACGCTGCACGATCTCGCGGCCGCGATGACCGACGACGACTCAGCCAAGCTGGCCGCCCTCGTCCGGGTGCTCACGGAGATCGGTGTCGGCCCCGGCAGCCCCACCAGAGCGGTGGTCTTCTCCGAGAGCGTCGAGACCGTCCGGTGGCTGGCCGAGGTGCTGCCCAAGCGCCTCGGGCTGACCGCGGGCGGCCAGGTCGAGATGATGCTCGGCAACGGCATGTCCGACCAGCAGCAACAGGAGATCATCGAACGCTTCGGGCTCACCGACAGCCCGGTCCGCGTGCTGGTCACCACCGACGTCACCTCCGAGGGCGTCAACCTGCACCGGCAGTGCCACCACCTGATCCACTACGACGTGCCGTGGAGCCTGATCAGGATCGAGCAGCGCAACGGCCGCATCGACCGGTACGGCCAGACCAAGCAGCCGCAGTTCCGAGCGCTCATCCTCACCTCCCAGGTCGAGGGCGCCAAGGACGACCGGACGGTGGCCGAGAAGCTCCTCGCCAAGGAGGAGGCCGCGCACCGCAGCCTCGGCACCGCCGAGGCGGTCACCGGCGAGTACCGAGCCGAGCGCGAGGAGCGCCGCCTCATCCAGGACCTGCTCGCGGGCAAGACGGTGGAGCAGTCCCTGGAGGCGGGCAACATGGACGACCTGCTGGCGGCCCTGTCCGGTCCTGTGGATCCCTTCTCCGCGGACGCCGACGCGCCGCGTGCCCTGAACGCCCATCCGCCACGCGCCCACGTGCCCCGGCTCTTCGCCGACTCCGAGGCGTTCGTCAAAGAGGCCGTCAACACCCTCGGCCTGCTCAAGGACCTTGAGGACGACGGCGAGATGCTCGCCTTCACGCCGCCCGCGGACCTCGTCCACCGCCTCTCCGTGCTGCCCCGCGACTACGTTCGCACGCACGCCGTCGACAAGCGGATGAAGGTCACCTTCAAACGCGAGCTCGCCCGGGAGAAACTCGACGAGGCCCGCAAGACCAAGACCATGTGGCCGGAGATCGCCTACCTCTCCGACCTGCACCCGATGGTCGAGTGGGTCACCGACAAGGTCCTGGTGCTGCTCGGCCGTCAGAAGGCCCCGGTCATCGCCGCCGAGGTCGCCGAGCCGACGTTCCTGGTGCAGGGCGTCTACTCCAACCGGCTGGGCCGGCCGACCGTGGTCGAGTGGATGGCGGTCACCTCCGGGGGCGTGCTCCCCGAGGAGATGACCGACGTCCTCGCCAGGGCGGGCGTCGGACCCCAGATGATCAACACCGGGCGTGCGATCGACCTGCGGCCGCTCCAGGAGCAGGTGCCGCAGGCGGTGGCGATCGCCAGGAAACACCTGGAGGACCGCCGCGCCGCGTACGAGGCGGAGGTCGTCGAGCCGCTCGACGCCTACCGCGCCCGACTCGACGAATGGCAGCAGCTCACCCTCGACGGCGTGCACGCCTCCCATCGTGGGCGTGCCGAGCGGCGCGTCCGCGAGGTCGTCGAAGGGCAGGAGCGCCTCCTCGACTCCCTCAAGATCACCGGCGAGCCGCTGCTGCGGGTGCTCGCCGTCCTCGTTCCCCAGGATGAGCACTGATGAGCTTCGATTCGCTGGTCAACCGCGGTGACTACTTCTCGGCCCACTACCTGGCCGAGGTGCTGCCCAAGGATCTGAAGAAGAAGGACGGCCTGTTCGCCCGCTGGACCGAGCAGGAGAAGGCGGGCCGCACCACGCCCCGCCGCGGACTGCGCGCCCTCGGCAAGCCGTACTTCGCCGCCCGGCCGTACTTCGCCGACCTGGACGCGCGGCTGCGCGAGGGCGACCTCCTGACGCCGGACGAGACCCGCGAGCTGCGCAAGGAGCTCGGCGAACTGCACGGCGAGATCCTGCGCGCCCTCGGCTACCACCCGAGGCCGCGCGAGCTGACGGTGGAGCGAGCGGGCAAGGAGTACGCCGTCCACGTCGCCCACGCCGACCAGCACCTGGTGGCGATCGAGTGCGGCTGGGCGGCAGACGTGGACGCAGCACTCGACGAGGACCTGTCCGGCAGGCTGCTCCACCCGGTCCAGCTCGACAACCGGGAGCAGATCACCTCCGGCGTCAAGCTCGCCTCCTGGCTGCACGCCACCGACACCCCGCCCCGGTACGTGCTCATCCTCGCCGGCGGCGTGCTCGTCCTCGCCGACCGCGCCGCCTGGGGCGAGGGCCGCTACCTCGCCGTCAGCCTCGATGTGGCGCTCGGCCGCAACAACCAGGAGGAGCTGGGCACGATCGCGGCCCTGTTCGGCGCCGACTCCCTGCTGCCCCCGGAGGAGGGCGGCTCCGAGCCGCTCGCCGACCTGCTCGCCAACTCCCGCAACCACGCGGTCGGCGTCTCCAAGGAACTCCGCGACGGCCTCAAGGAGTCGGTCGAGCTGATCGCCAACGAGGTCCTCGACCGCATTCGCGCCCACGGCGTCCAACCCGAGGAGATCATGGAGCCGGACGAGCTGGCCAAGGAGCTCGGCCGCGAGGCGCTGCGCTACCTCTATCGCATCCTGTTCCTGCTCTACGCCGAAGCCCGGCCCGAGCTCGGCATCCTGCCGGTCGACGACGAGGACTACATGAAGGGCTACAGCATGGCCCGCCTCGGNGAACTCGTCGTACGCGACCTGTCCGGGGAGGAGTCGCGCAACGGCTTCCACCTGTACGAGTCGCTCGACCTGCTCTTCCGCATGGTNAACAAGGGCCACCGGCCCCGNACCGGCGACGAGGTCTCGGAGGACGAGGGCCTGCACTTCGAGNCGCTCCGCTCCGACCTGTTCGAACCGGAGGCCATCCGCCTCATCGGCCGCGACGCGATCTCGCTCGACGAGGACGACCCGGACGCCCCGCGCATCGACACCCGGCTGCGCAACGCGGTCCTGCACAAGGTGCTGCGCAAGCTTATGCTCACCAAAGGCCGTAAGAAGGAGCGTGGCGGCTTCATCTCGTACGCGCAGCTCGGCATCAACCAGCTTGGCGCGGTGTACGAGGGCCTGATGTCCTACACCGGCTTCATCGCCAAAGAGGAGCTGTACGAGGTCGCCAAGGGCGGTGATCCGAAAGACGGCTCCTGGATGATCCCAGCCTCGAAGGTCGACGAGTACCCATCGGACGTGTTCGTTCACCGCGTTGACGATGACGGTAACAAGACCGACGAGTACGTCCGCTACCGCAAAGGCTCCTTCGTCTATCGCCTCGCCGGCCGCGACCGGGAGACGAGCGCCTCCTACTACACCCCCGAGTCCCTGACCAAGGTCACTGTCCAGCTTGCGCTGCAGCACCGCCTCGACCAGGACGGCACCGTCACCTCTGCGCGCGAGATCCTTGGCTGGAAGATCTGCGAGCCCGCTCTGGGCTCCGGCGCGTTCCTCAGCGAAGCCATCAACCAGGTCGCCGCCGAATACCTCAAGCGTCGTCAACAGGAACTCGGCCTCTCTATCGAGCCCGAGAATTATGAGGAGGAGTTGCAGAAGGCCAAGGCCTACATCGCACTTCACAATGCCTACGGCGTCGACCTAAACGAAGCCGCAGTTGAGCTGGCCGAAGTCTCGATCTGGCTGAATGTGATGTATCCCGGCCTGCAGGCCCCTTGGTTCGGTCTCCACCTGCGTCGCGGCAACTCTCTGATCGGCGCAAGCCGCCGTGTGTACAGCCCAACTTCGCTCACTAAGGGCACGTGGCTTAAGGAGAGCCCTGAGGACTGGCCCTTCTCCGCTGGGGCGCTACCCGAAGGAAAGATTCACCACTTTCTGCTACCCGCCGAGGGCTGGGGTGCGATTGCGACCTCGAAGGAGGCCAAGGAACTGGCTCCAGCCGAAGCAAAACGCTTGGCTGATTGGCGCAAAATGATCCGGAGGAAGATATCGGATAAAAAGCCAGGTGGTCGGAAACAAAGCCAACTCAAGCGCCTTCAGGCCTTGTCGCGTCGGGCAGAGTACCTCTGGGATCTGGTTCAGCAGCGGCTAGCGATTTCCGAACGCGAGATCAGCCGGAAGATTCCAGTCTGGGGTGCCGACTGGCTGCATCACCCGGAAAACGCAGTGCCAAAGGAGAAGGTGTACGCTGATCTCACTGCACCGGGTACGCCGTATTGGCGGCTGAAGAAGGTTATGGACGCCTGGTGCGCGCTTTGGTTCTGGCCGGTAGGCAAGGTTGGATTGCTGGACGGCTCGGACAGCGTATATGCCCATCGGTCGTTAGGGCATGAAGAGGAACAGACAGATGAAAAGCCGATAGAGCCGGCCGCCCCGACTGCAAGATTGGAAACTGAGGCTGGCGATAAGGCGTTGGCGCATACAACTATCGAGCAATCGATCGGCTTCGGCAACATTTATGTCAACGATTCACTCTTCAGTATCGAAGACAAGCAGCTCGATCTTGTCAGCTATGCAGTCGAGGAGAAGAGTGCAAGCAAGCACCACGCAAAGTCCATCGGTCGTAAAACTCTGACGCCCGCTGACTCGCTTCGCTCTCTGATCCCGTTGGCAGGCCTGGACGATTGGCTTGACTTCGCCGAAGCCGTGCTCGGACGCGCAGACATCCCGGAGGACTCGCTCGCCGCCAGCTTCGCCACTCTTGCTGATCTCGAAGAGTACGAAGACCAGTTGCCCGTTTGGATGGGCATGGACTCAGAATTCAAACTCGCCGAACGCTTCCCGTGGCTCCAAGTAGTGGAGGATATTGCTAATCGGCAAGGATTCTTTCACTGGGAGTTGCAGTTCGCTCAAGTCTTCAGAGAAGGTGGCTTCGATCTCCAAGTTGGAAATCCGCCGTGGGTCCGCCCCGATTGGCAGGAGGATGCGGTTCTTTCTGAAATTGATGCGTGGTTCAAACTTGCTGACAAGTCGAGTTTTGGGCAGCGGCGGGAACGTAGGGCGTCCGCGCTCCAAGTGGATGTCAATCGATCCTACTATTTGGCCGAGCTGGCCACTAATGCAGGAGTGGTGGAATATCTCGGTTCCGGGGTCAATTATCCTCTATTGCTAGGAACGCGTCCAGACCTTTATCGCGGATTTATGTGTCGCGTGTGGTCGAATATTGCACCTGCTGGGACGGCTGGTCTAATTCATCCAGACACGCACTTTGGAGGGGTAAAAGAGGGGCGTATCCGTGCGGCCGCATATCGACACCTGCGAGTGCATGGACACTTCACTAATGTAGGGAACTGGGCTTTCCCGGAGCCGGTGAGCAGGAACACTGAATTCGGTCTGCATATATATGGCAGGGCAGATTCCCTTTCCTTTATCAATGTGAGTTGGCTGTTTCATCCGGACACCCTGGTGCGGTCGCTTACGCACGACGGTCACGGCGATAGTGTCGGTATGAAACACAACAGTCAGTGGGATCTACGCCCACACCGAGACCGGCTGATTTTTGTCGATGAAGCGTTGCTGCGCCAGTGGCAGCGACTTACGGGACATAACGGGCCTGTGGATCAGACACCGCTGCTCGCCCCGGCTACGATAGTGGAGCAAGAGGCTATCGCTGCCCTCGCGAATGCCGACATCCGGCGTGGAACGGAGGAGCTACAAATCAGCTCCGGATATAACGAAAAGACGGCAAAAGACGATGGCGTGATACGTTGGGCAACCGGGCCGCGAGGATCGCTCGATGAGGTCATTTTGCAAGGGCCGCACTTCAGCATTGCCACCCCCTTTGCAAAACAGCCAAACATTCCTTGTCGTAACAATCAAGATTGGTCTGCTTGGGATCTTAGGAAACTGCCGCCCGATGCGGTTCCTGTGACTAATTATGAGCGTGCATGTGACAAGGAAACATATTTCGCCTACCAGGATCACTGGATAAGCCGTTGGCCGCTGGTCCGGCAACGCAAAACTGGGAGTGCGCCGGAAAGCCCACGCTACCCAAATTCCGAGGAAATTGACCGCGACCTGCGAGCGCGGCATGTCAAGCGATACACCAAATTCTACCGCCTCGCATGGCGACGTATGATTCCGTTCAATACAGAGCGGTCACTTTTTGCCGCGTTGATTCCACCGGGGCCTGCGCATGTGCATACTGTTCATTCCCTAGCCCTCGGTGACAATCGACGTACTGCGCTTGCTGCTGGATTCTGGGCTGCTCTTCCTCTTGACTACCTGCTTCGGATCACTGGAAGATCAGATCTTGGATATGCCGAGGCTAACTCCATGCCTGTTGCTGATCCACGGCATCCACTGGCCCCCGCGCTGCTGTTGCGTATTCTTCGACTGAACTGTCTAACCGATGCGTATGCTGATCTATGGGCGGAGATATTTCCGGGAGGACAGCTGGAAGGCGAAGAATCGGGAGATCCGGGTGTGGAAATCGAGAGTTTGGCTGGTGAGGAATGGGCAGTCGAGTGGCCAGGACTCCCTCCGCTTTCTGCCGATATCGGACCGGAATGGACTGCTGCTACACCTTTGCGCACTGAACGAGCGCGCCGCGCCGCCCTTGTTGAATTGGATGCCCTGGTTGCGGTATGGCTAGGAATGTCGGTAGATCACCTGATAGCTATATATCGGTCCCGTTTTCCTGTGCTTGCTGACCGCGAGAGTCGCATGTGGTTCGACGCCAACGGTCGTAGAATCGCTGGAGACTATAACACTTTTGGATACGGGCAGACGAAGGATCATTTTGAGCAGCTAGTAGCTCATCTTGACCCAGGAATAAATGGCCCTGTGCCTGAAGGTTACAGTGCGCCCTTCTATAAGGCCGACCGAGAGGCTGAGTACCGACAGGCGCATGCTGTTTTCTCAAAACGCCTCCATGAGTCGGGTTGGCGAGCGCCATTCACTAGGGGTGGCAAGGGCGGTGAGTCGTGAGACCCACACTTGCCGCAGAGGAGCTTCGGCAGAGTCTGACGCAATATCTCACCACGACTTTCGCGCTGACGGAGAAATCGGTTCGGAGTGCACTTGAGCGATTTCTAAATCATCCCGAGCAGGGGATTTATCGTGGGCCGTACTTGCGGATTCGTACTCCGTTCCGAACTGCGGGGGACGGCTGGCGGGAGGTGCTTGGGTGGGCGCCAGAGACGTTCAAGCCGTACCTGCATCAGGTGGCGGCGTTCCGTCGGCTGAGCACGCTGGGGAAGAAGGCGCAGGCGACGCTGATCACAACGGGGACGGGATCGGGGAAGACCGAGTCGTTCCTCATTCCGGTGCTCGATCACTGCCGCAGGGAGCGGGAAAAGGGCAAGTATGGCGTGAAGGCCGTTCTGCTGTATCCGATGAACGCTCTCGCCACCGACCAGGCGCATCGCATCAACGACTACCTGCAACTGGACGAGCTGCGCGACGTGACAGCTGGGCTGTACATCGGCGATACACCCGAAGTCGGCTATCCGAAGGTGATGACGCAGCGGTCGGAGATGCGGCGGAACCCGCCGGACATCCTCATCACCAACTACAAGATGCTCGACCTGCTGCTCCAGCGCGCCGACGACCTGCCGCTGTGGCAGGACGCAGAGCTTGCCTACGTGGTGGTGGACGAGTTCCACACCTACGACGGCGCGCAGGGCACCGACGTGGCGATGCTGCTGCGCCGGCTGGCCGCCGCGACCGGGCATTCCCGGCCGGGGAACCCGCTCGGCGACATCTGCCCGGTCGCCACCTCCGCCACCCTAGGGGCGAACGGCACCGCGCCGGGGGAAGCGGGGGAGGAAGGCGGGAGGGCCATCCGTGAGGTGGCCGAGCAGGTGTTCGGCGTGGCATTTCCGCCAGAAGCGGTGATCGGTGAAGATCGGCTCGGTGTCGAGGAGTTCATCGACGACATCGACGTCACGCTGCCGTTGCCCAACCCGGAGGACCTGATCGCCTGCGGCGACCCGCTGCAGGACCCGGGTGCGATGGAGCGGATCGCGGCCGAGGTCACCGGGATGAGCAACCCCAGCGCCCAGAAGCTGGGGGAGGTGCTCAAGAAGCACATCCTTACCCAGGCGGTGCTGGACGTGCTCGGCGACCGGCCGCGGCCGATCGACGAGATGCTTGAGCTGCTGCCGCGCCGAGGCGCGTACGGCTGGGGCGCGTACATCCGTAACAACCCGGCCAGGGCGGCCACGGCGCTCGCCCGGTTCGTCGCGCTGCTGTCGACGGCTCGCGATCCGGAGGACCCGAAGCGGCCGTTCCTGATGATCGAGACCCACATGTGGGTTCGGGCAGTGTCGCGGCTGCTGCGCCTCGTGCATCACACTCCGGCGTTCGGCTGGGCCGGCGAGCTGCCCGTGACGGACGCCGACTCGACCCTCAACGTGCTCGGCAAGACGCTGCTGCCGGCCGTCTACTGCCGGCACTGCGGCCGGTCCGGCTGGGCCGCGTACTCGCCCGAGCGCGACCCCACCGAGCTGGTCACCACCCCCGAAAAGATCTACCGGGCGGCGGTGGGCGCGGAGAAGAAGCGCGTCCGGCCGTTGATCCAGGCCACGCGCAGCGAGGTGGAGGCGCAGGTGCGCAACCTCGCCGTCCTCGACGGGGACCGGGTACGGCCGATGGACCCGGCCAAGGACGTCTACGGCGAGGGCGACATCGTCTTCGTGCTCACCAACCTCGACACCAAGCAGGAGGCGAACAACGCCGCCGAGCAGGACCGCTGCCCGGCCTGCGAGATGGACCAGGGCATCCGGTTCCTCGGTTCGGGCCTGGCCGCGCTCGCGTCCGTGGCGATCACGCAGCTCTTCGCGGGCAACCAGCTCGAGGTGGAGCAGCGCAAGACGCTGCTGTTCAACGACTCGGTGCAGGACGCCGCGCACCGGGCCGGGTTCGTCGCCAGCCGCTCCTACACGTTCTCGCTGCGGCGGCTGCTCACCTCCCGGCTCGACCCCGAGACGCCGATCCTGCTCAACGACCTCATCGCGGACCTGGCCGCGGCGGCGAGCGAGGCCGGGGTGCTCTCCGCCGTCGTGCCGCCCGACCTGCACGACCGGGCCGAGGTGGACGCCATCCTCGCCGAGGAGACCACCGGCACGGAGGAGACCTGGAACCTCATCGGGGAACGCCTGGCGTTCGCCGCCATCATGGAGCTCGGCCTGCGCTCCCGGCAGGGCCGTACCCTCGAACTCACCCGCACCGCCGCCGCCGACGTCGTGCTGCACGACCCCTGGAAGATCGCCGACCTGGCGCGGGACGTGCACCTGGGCCTGTCCGGCATGATCGAAGCGCAGGAGGACGCGCGCTACCTGGTGCTCGTCCGCGGGCTGCTGGAGCGGCTCCGCTACCGGGGCGCGATCAGGCACGTCTGGCTGGACAAATGGATCGCGAACGCGGGCACGAGCCGCTTCAACACGATCTGGGGACGCCGCCCGGCCGGCATGCCCGCCTTCCCGCGCGGGCTCAGCGCGCCGACCTTCCTCATTGACCGCTTCAAGAAGCGGTCCGAGTTCGACCGCATCGACGCCGAGCAGGGCTGGGCGCAGGACTGGGCGACCCGCTGCCTGGGCCTGGGGCGCGGCCAGGCCGGCGAGTACCTCTCCCGGCTGCTGCCGGTGCTCGCCGGTGAAGGCGTCATCCGCAAGCGGACCGCCGACGACGGCTCCACCCAGGTGTACGGCCTGCAGCCCGGCCACATCCAGGTGCGCCTGCTCGACGACGAGCACG
>Ga0065720_1019909_pt1 | contig 18855 bp, 14 predicted proteins | sample Thericmetagenome_FD_59107 | JGI IMG/M metagenome (GOLD analysis project Ga0065720, IMG submission 59107) | Thermophilic microbial communities from the Joint Bioenergy Institute, California, USA of rice/straw/compost enrichment - eDNA_2 v2... | ecosystem: Engineered > Solid waste > Grass >...
GATAATGAACACAAAGCTAAAGGGAAAACTTACGGCCCGCCCCTTGGCCACCGCAGCAATCCGCTCCTGGACGGCCTGCAGCTGCGAGACGAGGGCTGCCGCCCGTGCCGGATCAATCTTCATTTCCGTCTGTTGATCGCTCATGATGAATGGAGGTTTGCCCCATCCCACTCTATCTCAATGAGGTCGATGGGCATTCTCGTCTTTTCCTTTCCCCACCTTCGTAATATTTCAGTAAATTACAGCATGCATTACGGTAAAGATCATGGAGGGGTAAAGTAAACAAATAAACCCTGGCTTCATTAGGGGAAGAGGGTGGCTGGGAAACTCATCCACTTCACGTGCAAGCCAGTTGTTAGCTCCGATTCAAGGTTGCAGGGAAGCCAGACCATTTTGATGCGACCAGGCAGCTGTGGATAATGCTGTCACTAAGTGCATGCAGATGCATGCACTCCGCAACGTTTGTATGCACATCACCAACCATGTCGTCGTTGGGCCCTTGTCCTCCACCCAGTCTCATATGGAAAGCTCCATTGCAGAAGCAAGATCATCCCTGGTGGTTGCTCAATCTAATGATAAGACGATACATCCACTCTGTCCGGATTTAGGGTGGTCCAAAAACAACGACGAGAGCACCGCATTCGAGGTCCAAGGGGACTGAACATCCTAGGACGGTCTGTGGTTAGTTGAGCTTTAGGTGACTTGTTTGATTGAAGAGGGTATATTAGTTGGATTCTTTACCTTGCCACGGAGCGCTTCAGTAACTAGCATTATGTTTAATGCTTTGTTTTCGATGTTTGATGTTACACAATGATGCCAATGTCATTTTCAGCCGGCAGCAACGAGGTTAAAATTGCAAGACAGACTGCAAGCGTCGAGAACTTAGCAACAAATCAGCGATGCTGTATCGAACTCTCCGGTTTTTTTTTGAAAGGAACAAGGAGTGTGCAACTGGAATTCTTAGTCAATTCAATCAGTTCAACGTTCGAACTGCCGTAGTGAAGGCTACCTTAATCTTGAAAATCGCAGTTTCCAATGGAGGTATGGCATGTCGTTGACAGCAAGCCTCAGGATTGTTGTCACATTAATTACGGGAAATGGTAAAATTTTCTCTTGCAGCTTAAAATGGTGTTGAAAGTGACTAATGAAAACTCAGTGCAGAGCCCAATAATTGGGATGGCACTCGGTTGCCTCAGGCCGCTGTGGCAGTGGCAGAATAGAGAGCTTCTGTGTTCCCTCAATGGCCTGTGCAGCTACACAACCACTTGGAAAGCATGATTAAATGGGGCAAAAAAGACGAAAAAGAGAAGTAAAAGCAGGGATAGAACCAGGCACTCCTCATAGTAACCAAGATCTGTGGTGTTCTACAAGACAACCACATCTTATGGTTTACCTTTGTGCCGGTTTCGATCTACACTTGCTTTGGCAATGGATGGAATGAGGAAGTGGTTATAAGTAGTTGCGATTTTGTATAAAGGAGGAAGTCTGCCAATTGCCCAGCACAATTCACTTTTTTTTTCCCGTATTGTCATCAACCAACAACAGGAGTCTGAAATCCTTGGTCTTCGACTGCCGACAAAGAAAAGACACTTGGTTTTCCGAGGCTGATAACCATGTCTCGAACAATTAGCATCTTTGTAGAAAATCGGCTTCGATTATGATTCTACCCAGATTTACGTGGCTAAACCTATAAGAATAGTGACCAGTTTGTGGTACGTTACAACCACTCTCAGGGTTTTGTTTACTGTTTATCAACATTGACGCCTTGTTGAGATATCATATCCAACTGCTACTCCGTCATCTGATCAAATGGTGCCTGCATGTCAAGGTTGTAATGCCAATCTCAACAATTTTACACTTGATGCCTTTGATCCCTTGGCAGGCTTCCAGAGCAGTCTGTCTGCGTACAACAGAGTGAACATGAACTCTTTTTCAAAGCGAAATGGGGTTCAGGTAACACGATCGAGACATGGCTGACCATACAAAGAGTACTTTGTCGTTAAAGACACATCGCGATGAAGACCGCGAGACTACTTGCTTCTTAGATCTAACATTTGACATTGCAGTTGCTGAGCATTTGACTTTTTGCTCCAAGCATTCTCATTGAGATCGACTGCAGTTGTTCCGACATACACCTGAGTCTGGCAAGAAACCAACTTTGGGACTTGAAGGACCAAGTTGCCACGCATATAGTATGATTCTCAACTCTCAGTTCAATCCAAATAATGGGTTCCGTCTTCCAATGTATTGCACCACAAGGTTTTTTTGTGCTTTATCGAGGCGCACATGCTTCCGTTTTAATCGCCAACTTCACATCTCACTGTCCAACAATCTCCCCACCTCAGCCTTTCTCTGTTACCAACCGTTCTTCCTTTTCGTATTTGGCCACACTCTCCCCTCAACAACATATCAACCTGGTAATTTGCTGTGATCTGAGCCTTGGGACCGTTTAGTAACTGTCAGAGCCCAAACACACATCTTACTGAGTACAGCTAAGCCAACATGCCCCAAAGACCTCGCAAACCTGTTCACAGGCAGAGCAAGCCTGTCAAGCAGGATGGCCATACAGACTCTGGAACAGCCACGAGTTCTAAGGATGCCTTGTCAACCTCCCATGGCACATATTCCAAGCGATCCAAAGAAAACTCCATACTTCCTAGACCCAGAGCAATTTTACACCAAAACCCGGTGCCAAAGCCCTCAAAGTCTGGGCAGAACACTTGCCTGCATGGTCTTATAGGAAACTACTCTAGTCGCGCCGCTGCAAACACAACTAACACCAACAGCACTATTTCCAATGCTACTTCAAGCTGGTCTAACGCTGCCGTCGACTTGCCTGTGGCACACGCCGCTCAAGGAAGTAAAAGGGGAAATGCGAAAGCTGATCTTTTCTGCGAAGTGTCCGGCTCGGTTAGGAACAAGCCGGAGTCTGGCGGCCAGAATCTAAACAACACTAGTTTGGCTCCTTTGCCTGTTACTGGACCACAAGGCCGACGAAGGGGTAAAAATGGCAAGACTTCGAAGCCAAGCAGTAAAAGGGAAAGGGGGCTTGAAGTTATGCAAAGGCCGCAACTCGGCCAGCCCCAAAACGCCGTAGGTCTGGGTCTGGCAAACGTGAGAAGCACAATCGCATCGTTATTGGAGACGACGGCCTCCAATGACCAACAACATAAACCCCATCTGCTCGTCACAAGTGATCTGTTGCCGACTTTCCCAGACAACGACCAGCCAAACGCTAAAGATCAAGTAGCTGGGCCCCAAACCGCAAGTCTGCCCAATTCCAAGACCAAACGGTCTTGTGGTGGCAGGAAGACAAAGCAAAACACTCATTCTCAACATCTTTGCAATACTCCGAACAACCACAAACGCACCAGTAATGAATCCAAAAGCATGTCTGCCGAGACTGGAGCTACTCAAAACAAAGCCCCTGCTGGAGCCTCGGCATCTCACAAGCTTCCTGTAGCTCGACGCCCACAAAAACGTTACAAGTCCTCTCTGGAAGTGGCATCAGTTCTTGCTGCAGCTCTTGCAGCCGCCACGGGTGCAGAAACAACCGCAAGAGCAACCGCTCGGGGGTCTATGCATCAGGCAGATAAGGCCAACGAGGACGGAGGATCCCTCGAAGGACCGGTCTGTTTTACTCCCGCTGACCTCCTTTCCGAGCACAACCGTCGTAGCCTCAAGTCAAACCAAGCCGTCACGGTCTTTCCGACGGGTCTTCTCCCACCTATTGAGTTTGACGCCTGCCCTCACACATCCTCTGGATATAAACTCGACTGGGATGAGGACCGCGATGCGTGTGCGGCACTTCCGCCAATTACAGATCGCAAGACCACTCGCAAACCTGTCATCAAGTCCGCCAAGAAGCCCAGCTTCAAGGCCAAAGGAAATACTAGGACCAAGACCAATGGCAAAACCAACTCCGAGCCCCCAGCTAACACCAAGCGTAAAAAGACAGCCAAATTGACGACACCGGAAGACAAAGAGACGCGGTACCTCCCAGTAAATGCGTATCTTGCTCCCAGCAACATAGATCCTAACCAACTGCAGGCCACCCAGTTGGCATCCTTGGCGTTGCAGGAGGTTATTGAAGACCCGGACTTTTGACGTCAGGGTGGTATGAGGTAGGGCTGATCGATGGATAGGGATAAACTTACGGGAGGACTGGGAATGGCGAAGGGGAACGAAATGAGGACAAGAGAAATGTGAGGAAGAGAGGATCAAAAACGAGATATGGAAGAAATGAAGATGATTGCACGCTCCTGAACTTGGAGTTTCAAGCCTGATTTCTGCCTCTCGATTTGCAGGTCCAGTCTTCTTTCCATTATTCAGTCATTTATTTTCTCTCCATTCCTTTTACTTAGTCTTCCATTCTTCCTTTTATTCCCTTGTCTTTCTTTGGCCTTCATTTTTCATTCGTTTTTGCCTAATTTTGCGACTGAACCGAAGAAAACTATTCCACAACATGAATTAAAAGTAAGAACAAAGAGGGGGAGGAAAGAGAGGTCGAGGAGATAAGAGACCTACCAGCGAACAACGAGAGCTCGCAGCATAGTGTCGGAACTTACTGGAGGTGCGAAGGCCTGGCCATTGAACCCACGTAGGCTTGAAGCTGCTGCAACAGGGGACAACTTCACCTGGAATCATGTCGTCGTTAGGATCAACCATTAGCTGAGAAAGGGGCTCACACTTGCAATGATTTCAAAGCTGCTGCCGAACCTTAAGAGCATTGCTTCCCAGGTAGCACAAACTGTAATCATACGTCTTTGATCCTCTCAGCGAATTGGCATGACTGCGAGTTCAACAGCTCGATGTCCAACAAGACATCAAGCCATACACACCCAGGTAACAACGGGGGAAACTGAACCGTATACTACTAAGCACATATTATAACCTATCCCATTCCTATCCACAACAATTCCCCATACGTAAGCTAGCACTAAAAAGAACCCAACAGCACAACCCCAGGCCATATCATCCATCTTCATGACACCAATGACATACACGGAATACGCCCAACGCCTGCTTACCTTCCAGCCAACAATATTACCCACATCCGTCCATCCGTTCATTCATTCATCATTCTCGGGTGAGTTCACCTTTGCGACGGCGGCACCGGCGCAGGCGGCATGTTCCGAATCTGCTTGATCAAAAACTCCCGCTCATCAATAAACTGCTCATCATCGGTCCGATCCTCCAGAAAATGCGACAAGAAATGCAACAGCTTCTCCCTGTTCATAATCAAGATCTTCTGCACGGGGATCGACTTATTGGGGTTGGCCACAAAGACTTTAAAGACGTGGAAGCCCTCGTACTGTACCATCTTGCGGTCGTCGCGCAGCAGGTTCATGCAGATCTTGAGGTGCTCGCCGCGGTCCACGTAGGCGGTCATGACGTTGTAGTTGGAGCGGTCGAGCAGGATCTCGCCGAGGAGCTTGATGGATTGGCGCTTGGTCACGTAGCTGTTGGATTGGACCAAGATGGTGTTGTATTTGCTGAAGAAGAGCTCGAAGTTGGTGGCTAGGTAGCGAGGGACGAGTTCCTTGTGCTTGGTGAGCAGTTCCTAACCAGCGTCAGCTGCATCGCCTCCTGGAAGCATTGCGAGGGGTTACCTACCCGGAACGTAGTAAACGCATCCGCGCTAACCTCAAAACTACTCTTATCAATCCACTCAAAAAACTGCCAGAACACGCCCTTCCCGCTCTGCTGCCGATTCCAATCAATTGCCTGCACACCTCGCACACTACTCCCCGGCTCCTCGCCGTCATCATACAGTATCACGGCAGCCGCTGCCTCATTCTTGATCACCTCCCTCAACACGGTCCCCGCTGGCGTGGCACTCTCCTTGTGATCATACCCCCTGCACAGCTCGATCAGCACCTGGGGACGTCTCTCCACCACGTACGCCAGCGCATAGGGCTCGGGGCGCTGCGGCGCGGCGTGGTAGTGCTGGCTGCTGGTGTGCGCGAGGAGGTGGTTGGGGGGCCGGAAGCGGAAGACGTAGGAGAAGATGACTTGGGTGTCTTTGCGGGATTCGAAAGGCAGGCGGTAGAGGTTGACGGCGAGGAGGTAGAGGAGGTCTTCTTCGATCAGGCCGTTGACGAGTTGGAAGATTTGGTCGGGGTTTGCTTCTTGGTCTATGGGAGAGGAACAGTTAATACCTCGACTGAGTTTGACTCGGGAATCCCCCCGGCGGAGGGAGGAAAGGGAAGGGGATGAGACACGTACCGTGGGTGCCCTGCAAGAGCTGCTTCATCTGTGACAGCACCTTGGCGAGCTCCTCGGCCTAGTATATCCCACACGCGTCAGCGACATGCCTGTCAAGTCCTTGCGTTGGGGATTTGGACCCAATCTTATAAGGCATTCCATTGTTTGTGCATATTGATTACCTTTGTAGCCCCCTGCGGCCCCTCTAGCTTGGTGACATGCTCCCTCGCCTGGCGGGCGAGGTCAGCGCCGTTTGTCTTTGCGCGCGTCCTCGAGAAGAAAAACGACATGTTTACTGTAGCTTTTCTTCTCTATTCCTCCTCTTTCAAAGCCTCTGCTCGTCTTTGATCTCGCTTAATTCTTCTCGTATGGTTCGAGTCGAGTCGAATCGATCGGTCGTCAATCGTCCGTGAGTCAACTTCGCAAACAAACGCCGCCGTTCATCAGTTCGATCCGGATAACAGCTTCGCTTCTCTTTAATCCGTCCTTCGAAAGCCTCCGCCAGTTTACCTTGCCTTGCCTCGCTGACCTGAGCTTCGCAGCGTTGTGCAGTTAAGTGGAACGATCCGATCCGATCCCTCTTGTGCTTCTCTTTATATCCCTGTTTCCTGGAAAGTTCCAAAGCTCCTCGCAAGCGCCAACACTTCTCTCTTTACACTTCACAGCACAGGTTCGCCTGCGGCTGAATTAGCGACGAAGGGGGCAAGCAGCCAATCAACAATCCAATGTCAAAAGACAACAAGCGCAGCGAACGGACCTTGAGGACCGGATGGGGACCCTGGGAACCTGAACCTCAGCGCCGGGTCCTGGGTCCTAGTGGGCGGGGAAGAGAAAAAGAACCAAACAAAATCCGCCTGCAATCCAATGAATCGAATCGACCGACAAAAGGACGACCCAGCAACTGGGTGTCCTTGGACAGCAGCAGCACCGACAACAATGACGATGCGAAACTCTTATCTCTGGATTGCTCTAGCAAAATGCATTTCTTCCGTTTCAATGTCGCGAAATGAGTTGATCGATTGTTTGAGGGATTGTCCCGCTCTTCGATAGGAGCTGTTGCCATGATGTCACAGTGTACTGTGGCCACTGTGCAGGCCAGGTTCATGTCGCTGATTCCCGGGCAACCAGATGGAGGGGATCATTCCACCAGCAAGGCACCCACGGCATCACCAACCCAGCCTTCACGATGCCAATGATGGAATTAGACGAGGTTTCAATACAGTTAGATTGAAGTCCGTGTTTTTCTAGATAGGTAGGATAACAAAACGCCGCTCGATTTGATAAACAGAATATCAATGGCTTTGTGTAACCAAGATAACAGCCGCCGAGTAAAATTGATGACCGTTGGACAACTAGTCCGATTGAGCTACAGGTCGAAAGCTTCTGTTCGAAAACCTACATATGTCTACGGCCTACGGTAAAACAAATAGCATCTACGCATGTTCCTCGCCTTCAAACCCCCGATATCATCGATAATCTCCACGGAAGTCTGCAGGCGAGAGCTAGAAAGTGCTGGTGAACACCATCTGCTGGGTTTGCTCTTCGCTAGTCGTATACCTCGGGAACCATGGGTCTAGTGGTTAACAAGGAGATAACCTAGCGGTTGATATCCTACCTTTGTGGGTCGGGAGCGTTGGAGATACTTGCATTATCCGGAAAATGTCGTTCAATATGGTCAACCTACCTGTTCAGCAAGGAATCAAAAACATCAGGGAGCGTCACTATTTGGCTTCCCTGTAGACCAGCATCGACACAACGCAGTCAATCAGTCAGTCACGCGAGAGTCAAGAAGTGGGAAAGCCGTTGCGGTCGATCTATCGCAATCGGCACAAGGGCTTCGGGAGAACCTCCCATGGAGCATTTCACAAGTAGCAAGCGCAGCAACACGACAGCGGCAAGCATTTGTGAAATGGCCATAGAGAACAAAGTCTCGATTCGTTGACTCTCTGCATCTGGATTCCGGATTTTCCCCTGCGCTGTCATGACGCCTCGTAATAGTCGTCAAATGACAGCCGCCAAACCATGCAAAACCGTTCTCAGAGATGCCGCAAGGAGCGCCAGCGCTGACCAGCGTCGCGGTCTGGCGAGCTAATGCCGTCTGCGGAATGCGCGTGGGTATATTGCTTTTGTGTTCCCGAACCGAGTTACTTCGTCATCATGGCGCGTTTTTTTGATCCACACCCCAGTTGAAGAGCTGTCAACAGCTCATTCAAGCAGCAGTCTTCTTGCCCTTGGCCTTGGCGACCTGCTCGCGGCCGGCCTTGATGCGGGCAAGGATGTTCTCGCGGTCCTTGTCGAGGTGCAGCTTGGTAATGACCACGTTGCTGGGGTGGATGCCGATGGGCACAGTCTGACCGGTGGCCTTCTCGCGGGTGACACGCTCGACATGGATGACGTACTTGAGGCGGTACACCGAGGTGACCTTGCCCTCCTTGTCCTTGTGGGCGCCGCGAACGATCTGGACCTCGTCGCCCTTGCGGATGGGGATGCTCCGGACCTGCAGCGGTTAATCTCTACTCTAGGCCTCAATCCGAACCTTGTGAGGGAACCTACGTTGTACTTCTCACGGAGCTCCTTGCTGAGCGGAGCGCTCATGATGACGCGGCGCACGCTCGAGGGAGCGGAGAAGTGCGCCTTGCGCGCCTTGCGGCGGGAGGAAGAGACGGCTAAACTACTGTCAATCATCCATCCTGATGATAATTCAAACGTTCAAGTAGTTACTTACTAGGGCGGACCTTCATTTTTATTGTTGTGCCGACGGAGGACAAGGAGGTCGAGTTGTCTTATGGATCGCCGTGATCTTGGGGAGAAGGAAAATTTGAAAATGGAAGGGTCTTTTGTGGGCGGAATTTTGGTGTGCGCTCCGGCAGAATCTTACCGCCTTCCTCTGTGGGGTAGCGGTGCCAGCTGACCGCGGTTGACAAAGGGTGGGTCCATTTTTGGAGGACTAGACTCAACGCCAGATATCATCACCAATATTGTTGTCCTTAGGTTTCGACCACTTCACTATTTAATTTGTATCACTACTGGAAACCTGGATGATGCAGGTTCCATAGGGTATTGAATTACTCGGGAAGACACAAACACGCGGACAGAATCAATCATGGGCAGCACACAGGACGCAAAGGGGGGCGAAGGTTAATAAGACATTATATGCCTTTATAGCCTCTTTGATAATACTTTACAGGCCCGATCCAGTCATTTCTCAATCCAAAACCGTTGCCGAATCCAAGACCAAAACCAAAAACGCCTTTGCATTCCCAGTCATCATCAGCCATGAAACCTTTCGAATCACCCAGGGTATATCCAACCCTTTTCAATGATGATATTTCAAACACCCTGACCCCAAAAAAACCACAAACCAAAAACGCCTCTATACCAATCCCGTTAAATCAAAACCAAACCAATCCAAAACCCCATTATCAATCCAATCAATCCTCCCTGCTCTCCTCACCAATGCCACCCAAACCAATACTCCTTCCAAAACCTCCCCTCTTCCCAAAGCCTCCATACCTCATCCTGAGCTCACGCTCATAGGGCGATGGGAGGACAGCTGATGGCGTGGTGGTGTAGCGATAACCACCAGGACCGCCACCGCGCGCCAATTTGGTTGGTGTGCTCATATCGGCACCGTCGCTATCGGGGTCGAACGGCTCCTCGTCAAACTCGCTCATGGGGCCCAGGTCGGGAGGTGTGGGCACGCGAGGGACCGTGGACGGCGCGGTGCGAGTTGACGCACGAAAGTTTGTTGCGCGAAGGATCGAAGGACGCTGCGCGACCGGTGCCGGCGCTGAGGCAGGTACGGCGGCGCGGCTACTCGCGAGAGTGTTGGTGTTTGGGTTAACGTTTTCACGGTCATGCGGGCGGATGCTGATGGGAATGCGGGACGACGCCGTCGAGATAGCAGGGGTCTCGGGGATAGGACGAGTACCACGCAAAGAAGACTTCTCCGGGTTAAAGGCAGCAGTCGACCGGGACGCGGTCTGGCTAGCAGCCAGGCGACCAAAAACAATGGAGCGGGGCGCAGGCTGGCTGGCAGCAAGGTGATCAGAACCAAATGAGCGAGTGGGAATCTGGCTGGGACCAGTCGAACGAGAAAGCTGCTGGCGAACACCGCGGCGGGCAGCAAGAGTGCTCTGACGGAAATCAAGACGAGGGATGGCGGACTCGGGAACGGCCTTCTGCTGCCAGTCACCCAGGATCTGACGGACGACACGCTTGTCATAACGATCCTTCATGCCGTCGGCCATGTGACGCTTGGACTTCTGCTGGAGAGCCTGCACTTCCCACTTCTCCATGGTCTGAGCACGAGTCTTCTCAGCGTCGTAGTCGACGGCGTCCTGCATGTTCTCGCGATGTTCGTCAAGGCGATCCTGCCACTTGTTGGTGTAAACCTCGAGCTCGGCATCAGCAGCGATGTTGTTGATATCCTCGTTGCGCTTGGCACTGTCGCGCCAGTGATCCAGACCATCGTTTATGTCAGCGCGCTTGTACTCGATGTTGATCTGATCGGCATCGGCCTTGGCGTCAAGAGCATCGGCGGCGGCGTCCTGCCACTTGTCGAGACAAGACTGAGCGAGATCGACCTTGTACTGGCGGCGGAATTGGCGAAGTCTGGACATCAGGCGATCACGGCGAGCCTGCTTGGCGTTGATGCGCCAATCCTCGAGCACACCCTTGACGAGAGAGCGCTTGCGGGACTTGTCAGCGACGCGCTTGCAGTAGGCACCACGGGCGCTGGTCTCCCTGAAACGCTCACGCCAGTAGTCCACAGCAGGCTTTCCGGTGCGGTAGAGGTTGACAAGATTAGCGTTCTGCCGCCCGATGTCTGCCTTCTCATGCGCCTTCTTCCAGGTGTTCAGAGCGCCAGCTTGAGTGTAGTACTCGTTGAGAGCGTCAGCATCATCTTCCTGACGGAGACGCTCATCCTGAGCCTTCCGAGCGGCCAAAAGCATAGTATTGAGGACATTTTTCTTGTTTTGAGTGTCATGACGGCGTTTGAGCCAAGCAAGCTTCTCCTCGTTGCTCCAGCGCTCCACAACCGCAATCTTGGTCTCGTGCTCATCACGCTCACGCCAGAGTTTGAGCTTCATCTCACGATCCCAGTGCTCAACATGCTCCTTGGCAGCAAAGGCATCAGCCTTCTCAGCCTGTGTCTTCTTGCCCTTCGAGGCCTCTTTCCAGGTGTCGAGGACTTCCTGCTTCGTTTCAGCAGCCCTCTTCTGCTCTAATTCAATGAGACGACGGACCAGGGTGGCCTTCTCCCGCCAACGGTCCATGCCACGCTTCAACTGCTTGAGCTGCAGAAGACGCTGTCCAAGACGAGCCCGAACTTGCTGATCGTCCGCTTCTTCGCGCCAAATGCCAACAGCCTCGTCGAGGAGAACATGCTTGTCAACAGCAGCAGCGACCTCACCTTCCTCCTGGAGCTCTCTAGCTTTCTCAGACCAAGTAGCGAGCGCGTCCTTGGCGAGGCTGTTGGCATAAACGTTGTCCGCCTGGCGCTCCTTGGTCTCCTTCAACATAAAGTTGACAGAGTTTTTCAAGAGTCGGCGGCACCTCCACTGATCAGCGACCTCCTTACGAACCTCGTTCTCGAGCGCAGCCTCACCCCATTTCTTTAGATAGTGATCAGCCTGAAACTTGCGGACCTTGTTTTCAACGCGGATATGCTCGTCGCGCCAGCCCTCAAACGCACGCTTCCTAACGAGATGCCTGCGGGCGACTGCGGTGCGATCCCGCTCCTGTTTGGCAGCAGCCTGCCAGCGAGCCAGAGCGTCACGGGCCGTGCAAATTTCGTAGACGCGGTTAGCTCTGCGCTCCATCTTGTCGACCCACTCCTTGTGCTCGCGACGCTTGCGCGCGTCACGTGCAAAGCCGGCCTCCTCCTGCCAGACCTCGCACGCCTCGGTGAGAAGATCGTACATATCGAGCTTCTCAGAGAACTCCTTCTTCTCGGCAAGAGCGACCGCGGCGTCCTGCCACTCCGCGACGCAGGCATCAAGAAGGACATTGTCGTGCTTTTCGCGGATCGATTTGAGTTTGGCCTCAAGGTCATCATAATCGACCTTGGGCAGCTCGGGACGGAAGGGAGCGGGAGCAGAAGACTGCTTGAAGGAAACAGGGCGGGAGGTGATACCATGCTTCTTCTGGAACATCTTGAGCTTGACCTCAAGGTCGTCATGGTCAGCCTTGGGGGGCTCAGGCTTGATAAGAGCCGGGGCTGGAGTCGGAGCCGCGGCAGAAACAGATGAAACAGTCGGGACGGAGGAAAGAGAACCGCGACGTGATTTGAGAATGGGGATGCCAGAGCGATGCGGTTTAGGCTTCACGGGCGTGCCTTGGCGGGGACCACCAACAACCTGAGACAGTGGCTTTTCGTAGAACTCGGCCGGGACCTTCAACCAGGGATGGTTGCTGAGACAAGAAGAGGTGGCAGAAGAAGCCGAGCTGCTTGAAGAGACCGGACGTCCATCAGGCAGCGAGGCATTGCTATGCCGCCGGCGGACGGACGGACGAACAGACTGAGGAGGAACAACGGCGACACTGGCATCCCAGGTGTCGGGAGAGCTAAAAGTGACAGAAGTGACAGAAGGAGCAGGTTTTTTATTGCGATTGTGCTTCTCGGCGAGCTCAACGATGTCAATGTTCCCTTCCTTGATGCAAGTGTAGTCGGCGAAGGCGTCAAGGTTGCCGATGGTCAGGTGCTGGAGAACGTTGCGGAACTTGTCGCCGATGGTGGCTCCGGTTCTCTCCCCACCAATCTTAAAGATGAGGCGAGAGATGTGCGGCGGAGCATTCTCAATATCGAAGCCGTAGCGCGGGAGAACTCGCTCGGCAGCAATGAACAAGGCGTTGGTAGCGAACTGTTCATGCTCCGGAAGAGTGGGTAAGATTTTCTCAGCGGCGCCAACAACGTCATTGACAATATCGAGTTCTGTGAGATGGTCAGCTGATGGGTTTCTGGACACGCCGCGTGATGGAAGCGATGCCGCGAGGCCATCACAAGCGGGAGTGGCGATGGAGGAGGGGAATGGGCTGGGAGGAGGGGAAGCGACGTACCGTGACCATCAATAGGTTCATTATAAATGCTGCCACCGGGGAAGGTAGAGGTGGTAGTGTCGGCCCTGCCATCTCTAGCGGGCTTGGGAGACGGCGTAAACATGTGTTCCTGGCAAAGAACAGGCTTCGAGGCATCCTAAACACGACGCGAGTTTGCCATGGTGTAACAAGGACAATGGTCCGTAGAACACGGGGTATACAGATTTTTGTGCAAAAAAAAGCGATATTGAGCAAGTGCGTGACAAGCGGAATGCGCGAATCAATACTGACGATGATGGCCGAAGCGTTGTTTGGTAGCAGCGATGGAGCGTGTTGCGATCCGATTCTGAACTTCGAGGTTCGCGGAAACAATGGGCGGAGACGAAGGGCGACGGACGGGAGAGAGCAACCTTGAGCTAGCTCCGGAGCTCGACGCGCTCGCGGTGTCAGGTGGGTCAGGTGGGGCCACGCGTTCTTTCTTCTCTGGGTCCCGCTCTTTTGCTCTCCGGGGGGCCCGCTCTTTCCTTTCTAAGAGTCTCGCGTAAACTAACCGTGTGATCGGCTAGGCGCCCAAAGCGCGTCTTGGCGCGTGGCTTCGCGTGGTACTTGCGTGGCTTGCGCGTCTTGGCAGGTTTCCACCACCGGACATCCGGCTATTGTCACGTGATTGATTCTTTCATGACGCACCGACCACATCTGGAACGAACATGTCGACGGGGCACATCTACTCTTGTGATGGGCTGAGATGAGAGCCTTGGAAATTGAATTGACTTGGTGTTCTTGGAGCGCAACTTCGGTCTTTCATTCCAAAAAGTTCAATTCGGCTTCGACAAATTGGCAAGCCCTGAACTCGAGACAATGCAGCCGAAGCCACGGCCAATCCACAAGTTCGCCAAAGCTGTTGCGAAATGCTCTGCCGAGGTGAGCTCCGCTGGTTTTTCACTGTCTTATCAGTGAATGAAGCTCATAAACTGTTCCAGGCGACCGCCTACGGCCAATGCATCATGGCCGACTACAACTTTGTACATAGAGACAAGTGTGTCAAGGAGTTCATGAAGCTTAAGGACTGTTACCTGGTATGGCCCTCTTAGTTGATTTGAGCTTGTAATCGTAGTCAGCAGACCTCTTACACACAGCAGACAGCAGCCAAGGGGCTCAAATAGACACGTCAATACAAACATACAAACAGAACCTTTTCTCATGTAGAACTCTATTTTCGACATAAATACCAACAGACAGATTGTCTGTATTCCGAACGGTTACACCTCTACCCACTACACCGAACATACAAACCTAGAAAAGCACACCAGGATTAACCCTCTTTTCTGTCCCCTTGCCCCTCTTCACAACTTCAACAACCGCAACAAGAACGTCGCCTTATGCACTTCCTGCTCCTCCTCCGCAATTAACCCTTCCTCCTTCTCCTCCGGAATCTTCCCATCCACATGCGTCACCTCATGCTTATCCATCGGCCTCCTCAGCGCGCGCGCAATCATAGCGTGATGCGTCTCGAACACCTTCTCAATGCCCGTATTCTCCGGGTCGCTCAGTACGCGATACTCCATGCGGACATCATCAGTGGTCTGCAGGCCCGCCTTCTTCCGCAGGCGCTGCACACGGTTGATGATCTCACGCGCCAGGCCCTCCTCGGCCAGGCCGGGGTAGATCTCGGCGTCGAGGATGATGAGAACGTCGTTGTCGGTATTGGTCTCGAGGTTCTTGGATGCCTCGTCCTCCTTGAGGCCGCGCCTGACGACGAGGTCGCCGGCCTCAAGGGTGATACCGTCGACGACGAGCTTTCCGGTAAGCGAGTACTGATGCGCCTCCTCGCTGCTGACGTTGGGCAGTGCCTTCTTGACGCGGGCCATGTCCTTCTTGAGCTTCTTGCCAAGAACGGGCCAGTCGGCGGTGACGGAGTACTGCACGCCATACTTGGCCTCGTCGGAGGTGAGCACCAGGTCGCGGACGTTGAGCTCCTCGGTGATGTACTTCTCGAGCGAGCGGATGTCCTCGAGGTACTGGGGGTCATGGTGGATGACGATGAGCGTCTTGAGCGGCTGCTTGAGGCCGATGTTTCGGCGCTCACGGGAGACGCGGGCCAGCTCGATGACCTTCTGCATGCGCTGCACACGCCGCTCGATGTCGGCGTTGAATAGCTCCTGCCGGATGGTCGGATACGGCAGGAAGTGCACGCTGCGCGGGTCCTCGCCGCGGAGCTTCTCGGGGATGTGCGGCAGCAGCTTGAGGTAGATGGTTTCCGTGATGAACGGAGTAAAGGGGGCCAGGCCGCGGCACAGGGTGAACAGGACCTCGAAGAGGGTGTTAAGGGCGTGGAGGGTGTCGTCCAGACCGTTCTCACCCTTGAGGCGCTTGCGGTTAAAGCGGATGTACCAGTTGGTCGTATTGTCGATGAGCTCGAGCAGCTTCGGCACGACGGTGTAGAGACGGTAGCCTAAAATCATCATTAATTAGCCTGGTAACTTTCCTGCAATCTGCGTGGGAGTACTCACCGGCCATCTCGCCCTCAACAAACTTGAGCAGACTCTGGCAGCTGGCCAGAATCCACTTGTCCATGACATTGGTGTTCGACGACTCCATGGTCGGATCGAACACGTAGTCCACGTTCTCAACCTTCTTGAGCAGCGCCACTTGGCCCTCAAAGAACTTGTAGCTATTCCACAGCGGCAGCAGCACCTTGGCGACGACCTCCTTGACGCCAGACTCCATGAACTTGAGTGGCTCGGCGCGCACGACGGGTGAGTTGATCAGGTACAGACGCAGAGCGTCGGCACCGTACTTGGCCATGACGATGCTCGGGTCTGGGTAATTCTTGAGACGCTTCGACATCTTTTTGCCATCGCTGGCCAGAACGATGCCATTGACGACACAGTTCTTGAAGGGCGCGACACCGAACAGGTGCGTGCCGAGCACCAGCAGGGTGTAGAACCAACCACGGGTCTGGTCGAGACCCTCGGCGATGAAGTCACCAGGGAAGGCCTTCTCAAACTCCTCGCGGTTCTCGAACGGGTAGTGCTTGCTGGCGTACGGCATACTACCAGACTCAAACCAACAGTCAAAAACCTCAGGTACACGCTTGAGCACGCCCTTGCCCTTTTTGCTGGGGATGGTGATGTGGTCGATCTTGTCGCGGTGCAGGTCGGTGATCTCGCCCTCGTAGCCGCTGAGTTCCTTGAGCTCCTGGATGCTGCCGACGCAGACGATCTCCTCGCCGTCGTCGCTGACCCACAGCGGGATGGGCGTGCCCCAGTAGCGGTTGCGGGAGACGTTCCAGTCGCGCGCGTTAGCGATCCAGCTGGCGAAGCGCTTCTCCTTGACGAAGGACGGCACCCAGTGGGAGCCCTCGATGTTCTTGAGCATCTGGGGGATGATCTCGGGGATGCGCACGAACCACGAAGGCACGGCCTTGTAGATGAGCGGCTCGTCGGAGCGGTAGCACATCGGATACGAGTGCTTCAGCTGCGACTCGACCACCAGCCTGCCCGAGTTCCTCAGGTACTTGATGATCTCCTTGTCGGCCTTCTTGACGTGGAGACCAGCGAAATCGGACACCTTACTGGTGAAGTGGCCACTCTCGTCGACCGGGTCCGGAGGAGGGCGCTTCTCGCTGACGATGCCATACTGAACGGCGACGTTGTAATCATCCTCACCGAAAGCGGGGGCCTGGTGGACGATACCAGTACCGCTGTCGTCGGTAACGTAGGTGGCGTTGAGGACCTTGAAGGCAATGTCCTTGTACTCGTCGTAGAAGTAACGGAAGGGCGGCTCGTAGCGCCAACCCTCCATCTCCTTACCCTTATACCTCTGTAGGACTTGGAACTTGGCCTTCTTGGGATCCTTGTACAACGTAGTGAGGAGCTTCTCCAGCAGGATGTAATTCCTGCCGGATTGCTCGTCGCGGATTTTGACGTACTCGAAGTCGGGGTGGGCAGCGAGGCCGGTATGCGAGGGGAGGGTCCACGGGGTGGTCGTCCAGGCAAGCAGGCTGGTCTCGGGGTCGTCAACCAGGGGGAAGGCCACGACGATGGCGGGGTCGGTGACGTCCTGGTAATTCTGGTTCGCCTCGAAGTTGCTCAGCGCGGTGTTGAGGGCGGTTGAGTAGGGCATGACACGGTAGCCACGGTAGACCTGACCCTTGTCGAAGAGCTGCTTGAACACCCACCACTCGGTCTCCATGAAGCTGGGGTCCATGGTCTGAGGGGTCAGCCAGTATTCTCTTCCAAGCTCTCCTGTACTCTAGACTCACCTTATAGTCATTGTCAAAGTCAATCCAGCGACCCAGCCGCTCAATGAAGCCCCTCCACTCCTCACGGTAGCGCATCACAATGCCCCTGCACTCGGCATTGTACCCAGCAAGACCGAGCTTTTCGACGGCCTGCTTGCCAGAGCAGCCCAGCTTCTTGTCAATCTCATGCTCAATCGGCAGACCATGAGTATCCCAGCCGAAGCGGCGCTCGACATGGAAGCCCTTCATGGACCAGTATCTCGGGATGATGTCCTTGATGGTCGAGGCAAGCAGGTGGCCGTAGTGCGGCAAGCCGGTCGCGAATGGAGGACCATCGTAGAAAACATAGTTGGGCCGGCCCTTGGACAGCTCGACCTGACGTTCAAACGCCTGAATCTCGCGCCATCTCTGGATGATGGCCTCCTCTTCCTTGGGGAAGTCGATCGACATGGCGACAGCTGAAATTTGCCTTTTTTGGCTCTCGTGAGACTCGAAGTTGGGATCCAGTCGACGTCCCGGCTAGTTGCTGGGCAGGAAACGGCAGTGGAGTCCCCTAAGTTATGCGGGTGCTTTGTATGTTATTTGGTGGCAGCAGTTGGGAACTTGCGCCGGGTCTGAGTCACTCTTCGCGGGCGCTGCAGACCTGGGGACCAAGAAATTTCAAGGTGCTTTTTGTGACTCGATCAACATCGGCTGCTCCCGCACAGGGAGGAGTGGCGGGGTAGCGGGGTCGACCTGTTACGCCGTATTGCGTATCGTACGGGACGGGAGTGTCGTATTGTACGTATTGTACTGAATTCCCCGTAAGGGCCGTATGGAAGTAATTTACAGAAGTACCAGCCGTTGGGTCAGGCGCACGGGCCACTGCTGACTGCTTCGATGACCGGAGAAAAATGTTAATGCGCCAAGGCCGTCTTACCAACATTACCGTGGCGGTCTCGTCCTGCCAACAGACGGCGAGGGCGGACTCAGGATATAAAGTTGGCCTCGACCAACATCTCAGCACAACGCAGACTTTGTTTTGCTAATCTCCAGTCATAATATGTCATCCTCGAGGCCCATGAGTCTGTCGAAGCAACAATCCTGAAGTCCGAGCTTTGAAGTGGGCTCATCTTTGCTCTTCACCATCACACCGGTCGTTGAAAATGTAGTGTAGGTATATAGACTCATAGTATCTTTCAACTATCAACAACGGGTATCCTCAAAGACAGTGCTATCATACGTCATCCATCTCGTCAGTCATATACATCGTCAACCAAAACATCCTCCATGAGGATGGGAGTCAAGACACCAGGCCTTGACCCATCCAGCCGTCGCATCCAGATTTGTAGCCAAACTGAAAGATAACCAAAAAAAAAAAAAAA
>Ga0065720_1019911_pt1 | contig 18850 bp, 17 predicted proteins | sample Thericmetagenome_FD_59107 | JGI IMG/M metagenome (GOLD analysis project Ga0065720, IMG submission 59107) | Thermophilic microbial communities from the Joint Bioenergy Institute, California, USA of rice/straw/compost enrichment - eDNA_2 v2... | ecosystem: Engineered > Solid waste > Grass >...
TTTTTTTTTTTTTTTGCCTGTGACGACTTTGCCCGACCTCCGAGTCCGACCTTCGTGACCCGCCCATCCCTGGCTGCCCGCCCCATCGATTGCCGCCAATTTTCTGCGACCTGTGGGGGGAATCGACAAGTCTGTTGTCAATCGCCGGCCTCAAACAAAGAAACTACTAGCCCCTTTCGAGACCTCGATCGATCCTATACTTTTTAATCCTGACCGTTGCCCAGCATGGCTGTCGAACAGGAGCAATTCGTCCACCTCGCCCGTCCTCTGGCTCCCACTGCCGTGGGCTTTGCTGTCGGCAGTGCCCCGCTCACCGTCAACATCCAGCCCCAAGTATGCCTGCTCCCGTCTCCCGTCTCTCCCATACCTGTAGCTGCTCAGGTGCTCCCGTATGGGCATGTCTGCTAGTAGCTTGTCGGCTTGCCCATTGGCTCGTTCGTCTGCTTGATATATTCCCCAGTCATTGACACTCCCCAGGCTGTCTTCTCTATCATCGACCATGCCGTTCGCCGCGATATTCGGGACACACAGTCGACCCGTGTGATCGGCGCCCTCGTGGGCACGCGCAACGAGGATGGCAGCGAGGTCGAGGTGCGGAGCACTTTCGCCATCCCGCACACCGAGAACGAGGATCAGGTTGAGGTGGATGTTGAGTATCAGAAGAACATGCTGGCCCTGACGCTGCGCGCCTCGCCCCGCGAGACCCTGCTGGGTTGGTACACCACGTCGCACGAGCTTAACAGCTTCTCGGCCCTGATCCAGAACTTCTTCGCCTCACCCGAGACTGGCACCTTCCCTCACCCAGCCATCCACCTGACCATTTCGACCGAGCCTGGTGCCCCGATCGAGACCAAGACCTATATCTCCGCCCCCGTGGCCGTCTCTCCCGAGCGCGCGGCCGAGTCCTGCCTCTTTGTCGAGGTCCCGCACAAGATCCTCTTCAGCGACGCCGAGCGCGCCGCCCTGGGCACGATCCAGGCGGCCGCCAACTCCGAGAACCGCACCGCCCCCGTCGTCTCGGACATCGAGTCTCTAGCCCAAGCCCTCGAGTCCGTCTCCGACATGCTGGAGCGCGTGTCGACTTACGTGAGCGAAGTCCTTGACGAGGAGCGCGACGGCAATCACGCCCTGGGACAGTACCTTATGAACGCGCTGTCCCTGGCCCCCAAGGTGTCCGAGACGCAGATCGAGCAAGACTTCAACAACCATATCCAGGACGTGCTCATGGTCTCATACCTGGCTAACACCATCCGCACTCAGATCGACCTGGCCCAGCGGCTGGCGACTGCCCCACTGGCCGGCGAGAAGGATCTCCTCGGCTCAGAGGGTAAGGGAGACGGCGGAGAGGGTACTTCCGGTTCTAAGCAGGAGGGCGGTCGGTCGGGTGCCGGCGGCAGCGGTGGAGCTGGCGCTTCCAGCGGCGGCAGGGGAACTAAGAGAGCCGGCGGTCGCACTGGTGGCGGCGGCGCGAGGAGTGGTGGCCAGCAAAGGGAATCTAGGGAGCCGAGAGAGAATGGGGATTAAAATGGGAAATAGAGGCGGCGATGGGTTTCGGGTTTTTTGTTTTTTTTTCCTAGATAATTTGGTTGGCATGTTTCACCATCAATGCGAACGCCAAAAAGTTTCATCATCCGTATTCCCGTCAAATCTAATCCCGGTTCCTGTTCTGTATCTTTCGGGGATTTCTGTTGCACGCTGAAAAGATCAAAAGTTTGTCGGTTAAGTGTCTGCCTCATAGTGTTGTTGTTATGTAATACAGTGAGATGCCTGGTTTTCGATTTGGACGATAGGCCAAATCACAAAATATATGTAGAGGACATAAGTTATTTGTTGAAGCACATTCACTCATCTCACTTATGGAAGACAGAAACAGGAAGGTAAGGACTACAAAAAGCAGGCAGAATTCGAACTGTCGAACATGTCACGTCAATTAACACTAGGCCAGAGCGAGCGGCGTCACACCTGAGTTGAGAGAACCCATATTTTCCTTTTCCCTAATACCCTTCCTGTACCGTCTTACTACATACTCCATATCTCCCTGTCTTGTCCATCCATACCTACCCACCTACCTGCCACCGTCACTTCCTGACTGACGAGAAAGAAAGCGTTTGTCCAGCCTCTATCTTGAGTGTTGTCCAACACTTGACAGAGGACAGTAACCCATCCATTTTCTCTCTTCCTTCCTGATCAACCAAATCTCTCACACACCAAACAAAAGCACCCAACAACCAAACCTCTTTGTGCGTGTATTGTTGTCTACGTACGTAAAGCAGGTTAACTAACCGAGGAGGCTATAGGCAGGCATACGAGTTTCCCAAAAACGCTTCAATGTATGCCACAGCTCACCACCGCATCGACCTGTTTATCCCTTTGTCTAGTCCGTGGAGAACTTAGCAGGAAGTACCATGTTCATTCGTTATCTGCTCTGAACCCCTGCCGACCTGGCCATGGCAGATGATGCCTCCTCAAACACCGCATGCACTTAATTAGGATTAGTAGTGGTGGGCTTCTGTGGCAAAGTAGCCGGATTGCCGTAGTTTGGTAAGTGACTGAATTGCTGCTGTTGTTGCTGCGGCCCGGAGCCGCTGGGGCCGCCAGTTTTGTTGTTGTTATTATTGTTGTTTGGCATGTGCATGGAGCCAGGACCACTCGGAGGGGGGTGATGCTGAGGTCCATGTGGAGGGTGTGGCTGACCGTGGTATGGAGGCATCGAAGCGTTAGAGCCCTGTCTAACCATTCCGTAGGGACCTGGGGCCGGCCCATAACCAGCCTGGGGAATCGGCTGTTGGTAGCCGCCATAGTTCATATGAGGAGGGTGAAATTGGGGGCTGCCACCGTGGTGAGGGTTTGCCCCGACAAATGGACCAGGCGGTGGTGGATGAGGAGGTTGCATCGGCTGCATGCCGTTTGCAGGGACGAATGACTGAGTTTTTGGATTGAAAGCCTGCCGGTTATAGCTGCCTGGGATCGGGTGCTGGCTCTTGGGATCGTTGGGATTGGCATTGGCTGGGAGTTGTCCATATGCATAGGGAATCCCAGCAGGTGCCGGGGGAGCACGGGGTCCGTACGGGGCTTGGCCGTAGGATTGCTGCGGCCACGTCGGTTGCGGCATGCTTGGCATGGGAACGGGACTCGCGTACGGCGTAGCCATGGGAGGATTGGGTGAGCGGTAGGGTGGCTGAGGAGGTGGTGGCTGAGGAATGGCCTGTGGCATGGGGGGAGCCGGGTACTGCAACCGGATCAGTATCTCCTCACTCTACGTTCTTCAAGAATTGAGCTTACAGGTCCCATCGTAGTGTACTGTGGCGCAAAGGGGCCATTTGGCATCATTTGAGGATTATAAGGCTGCGCCGGCGGATACATGGGCTGCGGGGCATTTGGATACGGCTGCTGGAATTGAGCGTTGAACGGAGCCGCACTGATAGGGAAGTATTGAGGCGTTACAGGGGCCGCCCACGTCGGATGGTGAGGACCAGGGCACCATTGAACGTAATGAGAACGAGATTCGAACCCTTCCGAGTCATCTCGCCGCTGTTTGGTGGGTTTTCGCTTGCCGCCATTTTGCTTGTCTTTAGCAGACACTGAGCTGGCCCGCGAGACACCGTTGGCATCCTCGCCCTCTGTTAATGGCAAGGTTAGTGCAGGTTGCAGGCAACGCAGCTTAACGGTGGATCCTACCTTGGGTTCCGCTCTCTGACTTTTCGGCACTGCCGAAGATGCGCATCCGAGCTTTGTTATAAGCCTCCTCACGTTCTTCCCTCGTCAGTCTGCAGGGCAAAGGTTAGTAAAGCAGATTGAGGCTACCTATGAACAACTTCTAGCTTACTTTTCCTTGACTGGGGCTGGCTTGTCTTTCGACTCGCTGCCAACTTCCGAAGTTGGCTTAGAAGGCGCCGTGCTTGGAGGAGCAAATTCGCCATCCTCGCCGCGGCGCATGATTTTTCGGGGAATTGGCTGGGTAGGAGCAGAATTGTTCGCCTGGGGGCCTGCGATAGTAGAGAGCGAAGGGGGGATCCTGCAGAAGGGAGTCCTGAATATGCGGACCGATCCCGTAGAAGGCTCGTAAGAATGCGTCATGTGGTAGTAGTCCGCAAGCCGGTGCGTCAACATCCTGCAAAACGAATTGCAAGGTGGGAGATCCATGTATGGCTCTCTGGGTGACTAGTTAGTAGCTGGCTAGGCGAAATAAAGAGCCAAAGGGGGAGTAAGCATACTTGGAATCCTGGACAAATTGAATAACCTGTTGCTCCAGCCTCAGCAGAAAGATACGATCTTTGGGCGACTGCATTGCCTCCAGAAGCTTTTCATCCGGATTTTGGCTGTAGAAGCTGTTGGCTCCCAGGCTATCAGGGGTGGCAGTGCCTCCAGGCAACGGTAATTTCTGATCACCAGATCCTTGCTTATCGGATATGCCGCTCTGAGGTGTAACGATGCCTTGGCCTTTGTCGCCGGCAAGCATATGTTGTGATGTGAGAGCCCGTGGGGGCATGTCGCCGATTTGGATGCGGTGAAGGCGAGCGGCAACATCGGAGCCCATACGTGACCCAGGAATGTAGGATCCACGAATTGAAAACGAGTCGTCGTCCTCGGCCGCAGCCTTCATGCTGGCACTGTCATCGGGACGAAGGGAGTCTTTTTCATCGAGGGCAAAGGTGGTTCCCGAAGTGATGCTCTTGCCATCAATGCTTGGAGGCTTTGTTCCCAATTCCGACCCAGATTCGGCTCTCTGAGAAGCATCATCTGGAGGTGTCTGACTGTTCGAGATGGCAGTCGACTTTTCAACCGTTGACCCGTTGACAACGAGGTTCGGAGCTGACGTTTCCAACTTCAACTCCCTCAAATCGGCGGCGAGCTTATCGTCATCGACCTTTCCCTCGGTGACAGCAGACTGTTCGGCAGCCGAAGTAGTGACAGTAGTATCCGCGGAGCTAGTTGCTGGACTAGGCCCAGTAGATGAAGGGGCATGCTTAGAGACAGGTGTGCCCTCCTCTCGCCTATCCTTAACAGTAGTGGCCGGATCAAGGGTGGTCCTGGGAGCAGCGCCGGCAGGTTTGGAGCCCTTCTGCACTGAGCCGGCAGCGACCTGGAACAACAAAAGAGTTAGTCCCCTGTAAAATCCCGATAGCGGGCAGTTGGTTTGAGTAGAACACATACTTTCGCAAACGACATCTTCGTGACGTCGGTCGCCATGGTTATGACTGTGAGGATTTATTATCAAGATCGCTAGAAACGTACAAGCCCTCCAGATATATTAAGGCCAGCAGAGCCGATGACGGAACCGGTTCAAGCGGAAGGTATGATAGAGACGGCGGGGAGGGCGTCGCTGATTGATTTGTGGACACAAGTTGAGGTGCGATAATCAGGAGACAAAACGGAGCAGAGCGGTCCAGAGCGAGGGGAAGGCGCCGGTAATCATTGTTGGGCAACAGAGGAAGATATGAAGGTGAGGTAGCTTGATGTTGGCTTCTGTAAGTGCAGTGGCTGCACGGGAAAGGTGATAGAAGAGTGGAGGACGAAGGCACTAGGATGAAGAGAAGGCCTTGGTTGTGGTTGGCGAGATAGGCCCGAGAGTCGGGAGGATGATCAATGCTGAATTGCAAGGGCTGCTTGCTGCTGTGGTTGGAAGCCCAGGAAGAGAGTGTAGGCCGGCCGAGCCGTAACGCTGTAGATGCCTAGATGATCGCAAAAGCGATGGAGGTGAAGTGATTATGCCTGGTTGCAGCCGTTTGAGCGTTGCGGCCCCAAACAGTGTCCGTGCTCAAATGGGAATGGTGCCGCCACAATCAAAGGCGGATGGTGAATTGGCAGATCCCCTATGCTGGCGAGCAGCAGGAAGAGCGTGCGATGACGGACCTGCGCAGGTTGGATGTGGTTGCACAGGAGAAATTGTGTGACGAGAAGAGGCCTTCAGTCCTGGCGCAAGTTCCAAGGTGCGGATTGCAAGATCATGTGCAGTTATGGGGTAAGGTTATGGGGGCAGTTAGAACGCAGGGCTGAAGGGACTGTCGTTGCTTGCCTTCTCTTCCTTCCGAAGGGTTAAGATGGTCCGCTAACAGTGGGGCTAAGCCCCAGCTAGTCTACCCGCAAGCAGGCGCTCATGATGATGCCTTAACACTCAACAAACTGCGAGGCTTAAGTACAGCTAGGCACATGGAAAGCGATCTCAAGAAAACGAATTGCTGGAGCAGTTCAGCCAATTCAAAGCTGACAAAGTATCAGTTGTGGTGTAGTTGGCTGCACCAACAGGACAGAGACTATCTTTCACTTGCAAGGTCAAGTTAAGCGTATCTGGATTTTCTTGGTCACGTATCTTGTACTGCAAAACCATCGACACAACAAGGGCTTGTGTTAACAGAGTACATGGCATGCGATAATCACGCGGGCAAGGCCTGGTATCTACCAAGTATAGAGGTTCCATATGGTTCCAGTTGTGAAGAGTAGTGCATAGCTCACCAAGTATCAGTCTCGTATTAATGCAAAATGATGTTGAACTCAACGTAGGTTCGACTACGGACTAGGCGAAATCCAAAACCTCATCAGCATTGTTCCTTGCGGAAATGCCGACGGATAATGAGACAGTGGGAAGATCGCCGGTCGCCTGTTGTCTGTGCACCTATGAGAGGATCAAATTCTGCCGTCTGGTGAACCCAAAAAAAAGGCGGTGAAATTGCCATTACATCGATATGCAAAGGCTGATAACAGATTACGATACAATTCGATACAGGTATGTGTAATTACAAGGTTGCAAGGCCAGCCCCGATGATTAAGCCTCCGACAACCAAAATAACATCCAAACATCAACACTTTTATCCACTTCATCACCCAGGAGTCGGTCTTAACATTGCCATAGAGCATTTACTTTTGGATTGCTTATAACTCTTTGATGCCACTCAATTTAAAGTGCAGAATTTTACGCCGTCTGCAAAGTCACACAAAACTTGATCAACTGAACAAACACCTCAGCACCGTCGAGTGCTTCCATCGATCTCGTGCCATCTGCATCCTGCCGTCACGGACATAACCTATTGGCATTCTGTGACTGTGAAACTGGGGGCTACAGGACAGGATACTTTGTGTGGCGAGCATTTGGTTGAGAGTCATTGATTGCAATCATACTCATCCGGAAAAGTTTGTACCAGCCATGTATCCCTACCGTGGCCGTGTTGGGCCTCCCAAGAAAACCCCAGAAAGTGTACAATGCCAGAAGTGTCTCAAGCGAGATAAGTTATCCCCCATGATTCAGAAACTGAGTTCACACACACTGACATTCACGGCACGCCACTACACTTATGAGTGTAAGGCAGCTCCTCAAGAACGGCCATACATCCCAAGGCCTTCTCGTACACAGCAACTACGTAACCCGAAGCTGCTCCCTAAACTCACAAATGCAGTTCCAGATCATCTCCAGCAGAAGTGAGTTGTATATCTACTATTGGATTTCATTGACATCTTCGATCCAATGAACTGACATTGAGTCATAGGCCGGGTACAGCAGACGAGATTCTAACTAAACGAGAAGCCGAGAGGGCCCGGAAGCACGAGCGTGAGGTAGAGGAGGATGCCAAACTGCCAAGGTCACCATCACCTCGGCGCCGCCGGTCGGCTTCGTATGATTCTGTCTCAAGCATCTCCACCCAATCCCCCTCGCCTGCATCTAAACGAGGGCGAAGCCCCCCACACGAACCCAAAAGGCGAGGATCCAGGACTCCCAGCCCAGCGTCGAGAGGCCGATCGCCATATTCCCGCAGCGTTAGCCCTCGACCCAGGAGCGAGCAGGCCAATTCTCGAAGCCCCAGCCCACCACCCAGAACCAGGCCTGTCTACTCCCGTAGTCCAAGCCCTCCTCCTAGAGAGACTAAGGAATTCTACTCCCGCAACCGTTCGCCACGCAGCCCGTCGCTCCAGCCGTCACCACCGCGACGTTATCGCCAACCGTCGCAGAGCCCAGGGCGGAGGATTCGTTCTCCATTTCCCAAGCGGTCTCCATCTCCCCGACGCGATCGTCGGGCTGCTTGGAGACCTGGATACGAGCGACGTGCCGATGATAGAACATATGGTGGCAGGAATTCGTACGGAAGGAGGAGCCGGTCCAGATCAAGGTCGCCACCAAGGCGTGGGGAGAGAACGTGGAGGAATGAGAGCGCGGATTATAGGAATCGTGATGAGCGAGGCCGGAGGGATTCGCCCCCGCCAGTGCCTCGTCAGCAGTCTCCAGAGCGCGAGAGAAGTCTGAGCCCTTTCAGCAAACGGTTAGCTTTGACCCGGGCGCTGAACAGGGGACATGCGATGTAGGGCAGGGAAGGATGGGAAGCAAATCTGGGTATCATCATTTGTGCAATACTTTTTCACAGATCGGCCTGGCAAATAGATAGTATACGCCAGGCGAAGAAAAGAAACACGAATCTGCCAACTCGCAAGCCGTCTAGCGAAGCGCCATCCCGCTCTATGTGATCCATCCCACTTGCAGTGCTCCCTATGCAGCCAACAGTCAGCTACGCCATGGAAAAGCTCGGCCATCGATCCTAGAACGTAGTTGATCAAGCTGTGCCAAACTCGGCTTCTTCAGCTTCTTTCTCCCTCCTCGCTTCTTCCTCCTCTTCCTTCTCTCGCATCCTCATACCCTCCAGAATTTCTGCACCCTCCAACACGCCCTCTTCTCCCTTCCCGTTGTTTCCCCCCCCGCTGGCAGCCCCGTCAGCAGCCCCAGATGCTGCAGCAGAGGCACCAACTGTAGCCTTCTTCTTTTCTGCCAACCGCTCTCTCACCATCCGTGCGATTGCGTTCTCGGTGCGAACATCTAAGACTGCCATGCGCTGCTTAAACTCTCGCTTGAGATCCCAATTCGGCTTCTTGGGCTGCAGCGTCGTTATGTCCAGACCTCGCGCCTGCGCCGCGGCTTCTTGCTCTTCCTGCGCCTTGCGTCGTGCTTCTGCTTCGAGGGCTGCCGCCTTTTCTTCCAGCGTCAGGGTGTTCAGGTTTTCGGTTGGAGGGGCTTCAAAACCGAGTTTGGGGCCCCTCGTGACCGGGTCATAATTGCGGAGAGAGAGATGTTGTAGGACGGGGTCGGAGGCCTGGGAAGAGTCGCCTTCTTGCTTTGATTCTGCTGCTGACTGCTCTGGCTGCTGGTCCTGTGATGGTGGGTGGTCGTCCTCGGGTTGCTTGCGCTTGAGAGAGGCGAGCTTAGCCAGACGAGCTTTGCGCTCGTCGGCGGCTGCGCTGAGAGAGGAGTATGAAGACATCTTTCCAATCTGGAAGGTATCGATACGAGTACAGAATATTTCCGTGACGTCTTCTCAGGATATGGGGCAGTTGTCGGATCGCAATCGCAAGCAACAACCCAAGATCGAGGTCAGGACGCGCACGGGCCAAACGCGTCGACACACTTGTTGTCTGCGACCACCCTGACACAAGCTCCCGCGATCCGTTTCAAACCGTACCTGTTACGCTTGGCGTTTCGGTAATTTACGATTATCGATACGCGGTTTTACCTTATCGCCGATAGCAACTTTCACAACTTCCATTGCCTCGGGGTCCCCTTTGAGCATCGCGAAGAGTCGACGGCAGAGGCCCACCCCGCACAGCAAGTCAAGGTCATTTTACAGGCGCAACAGCACGACGGGTCACACGACACCGGCTTCGCTCCAGGCAGCCTACTGCCCAATCGACCTGGGATGTTAGAGCGGGCTGGTCTCGTCTGTCGCCGATGCGCCGCCCGCGCAGGACAGCCGCAATGGCCTTTCCTTCGACCCCTCGGAGGGGCGACCGGTCGTGCCGCCAGAGCCATTGGCGCATCACAGAGAAGCGGCAACACTCCAGATACTCCCAAGCATGCTAGCACCGTTGCGTCTCCCAGTCCATCGCACTGCGCCGACCACATTGCGTCCAGCTTTCATGCTCAGCTTGAACAACCCTTCCACCCCGCGACACTCAGAAACTTCCAGCCTCCCCAAGCGGCTCCTCCTAACACGAACCCTCCAAAACCAACCTACGAACAGCGAGAGTCTGCTCCTCCTTACATTTCCTATGAGCGTCGGAGAATTCGACGGCGACGCCCGTTCACTAAGGACTACTATGAGCTTGCACGTCTGAATGGGACGACCATGAGGCACGAGAAGAGAGAATATCGACGATGGGAGCACCGATATCTCCCCTGCTTCAACCGCATAAAGACACATGGGCCGCAGCCATACATGCCACTGGAAAGCGCGCCCGACAATTTCGGAGTTCCAGGCTCCATTCCTCTGCTCAAGGAGTTCCTAGCCCAAGGAGACGTCGCCTCAATGCATGTATGGTGGCACATGAAACCCGTTGAAGAGCGCAAAAGGCTATGGAGGGGAATATTTATTTCTACTCTGGGCTACGCCCCTCACAGAGCGATCGATGTGCTGGAGGTGGTCGCTCAATATGGAGTGGTGCCGCGATATGCTGTTTTCGACATGTTCAACTACATCATCCACTGGACATTATCCCTGCCACTATCGTGTCGTCCCGTGTACCACGCCCGTTTGGCCCCTCTGATGCTTCGCTTAACCCGCGAATATCGACAGATTCCATGGCTACAATGGACCATTTACCGAGTCGTTTCCGTCTCCAAGGCACCGATGATCGCCGAGCTGTACAAAGAGTTCCTCCAACGCAGAAAACACCTTCATTCGAACACCCTTCTTCACATCGCAAATCGTCTCGCCAAAGATGTCCACTATAAACTGCTTGCCACTGATATCCTCGAGCACCTGGTGTGCGATCGCAAGCTCAAGCCGCACTATGCCACCATTTTGGCCTTGAACACAGCCATCTTGAAATTCCCGAAACCGCACCCGGGGAGCCTGGAACCAAAACACTTCCCTCCGAATAAGATCCCTCAACTCCAAGCGGTCTTATATGAGCGCCTTGCCAAGTTAGGCTTGCAGCCGAACCTGATCCATTATACGGCCATGATCACAGGTCTTTGCTGGGCCAAGAAGATGTCCACAGCTTGGCGCGTTTACGATGAGATGTGTAACCAGGGCATCGTTCCCGACGTCAACGTCTACGGTGTCTTGCTGCATGGGGCCAAGCTGACTAGCGATGTCGAGTCGGTTATTCGAGTCTTCGACGAAGCACCAGCGGATATTCTCAAGTCTCCCTACGTCTGGAACGAGGTTCTGCATATCATCCACCGGATCGCCTCCCGGGAAGCCATAGAAAGGACTATACGTGAAACAAGAGCAGTGCTCGATCACGAGCATATAGGACCGTTTGCCTGGAAGCGATCAACTTGGGTACCTGCCCTTCACCCAGGGTTCCACGTTATGTTGGAGCTATACTCCCGATTTTTCAAGCCGGAACCTCTCTGCCATTTGCTTGGATTTTCCTCTCCAAGCGACCTTTACAATGCTGTTCAACAAGATGACAGGCATTGGGGGTGGAAAGAGACCTTGGCGCCGGTGCTCGACAGACTATCACAGGCTCCGGTGCCAAAAGCGTCCGTTGACCCTCAAATCTACACCCTGGGTGTCATGCTCCTCACCTACCTCCGCAGCGTCCCAGATGCTCAGCCCATCATGTCCTTTTATTCGCATTTCCAAAAGCTGGTCAACCTTCGGGACCCTATAGCCGTCAAGATGTTGCGGAAAGGCTCTCTTGTCTACGATTCCGTCATCTACTCCCTCACCCAGTTCGACAATACCCTGCGTCTCGCTCAGAATATCATCCGCGACATGCTGAACGGAGCAGCTGCTTCGTATCCACACAAGTCGGAGGGATATGATATCCCGACTAATTATGATCATAACCCTGACTTCACCGTGGACCCTCCGCCCGAGCCAATCCGGCTCCCCAAGCCCGGCGTCTACACCTGGTCGATCCTCATCGCAGCCGCCAACAGAAAGGGCATCCGCCATTCGGGTGCCATCTGGCGCGAAATGCGCCGCCACGGCATCCATCCCACCAAGGCGACATGGAACGTCCTCCTCTGGGCCTTCGCCCGCGAGCAGAAGCCGCTGTCAGTCGCCAAGACCCTCGTCGCCATGGAACAAGCCGGTATAGAAGGCGATGGACACACCATGCGTGCCTTCTCAAAGCTCGCCGACAAGGAACGCGCATTACGGTATTACGAGAAGCTGGCGGAACGCATGCGCCAGGAACAGAAGGAGCAGGGGGACTTTCGGCTGCAACCCTGGCAGCAGATGCTGCTCGATCTTCAAGACAGAGTTCGTCGCCATGACCGTGACCGTGACGAGCGGATGATGACGTCCGAGGAGCGGATGGCCCGGATCAGGCAGCAGCAGCTGGAGACCCAGGTGCCGCTGCTTATGGAGCAGTTGGATTCGCCGCGCCCAACGAGGCCGCTGCAGGTTTATAATAGGAATCATGGAGAGAAACAAGCGAGGGCTAGCTGGGATGCGATTGTTGCCGCGGTGCAGGAGGCGGATGGGGTGATGTTTAATCTTGAAGGGGGTAACCAGCCGATGGTGGCACAGTCACGAACACAACAGCAGGAGCAGCAGCAGGAGCAAAGTGGCCCATCCGCTGTACCCCCCACAGACTATGATTCCTTCTTTCAACAACAACAACAACAACAACAACAACAACAACAACAACAACAACAACAACAACAACAACAACAACAACAACAACAACAACAACAACTGGACGAACTGCCGTTACAACCGCTCGACCCGGTGCTGCCGCTGCCGGGTCGGAGGCCGAAGCGGAAGCTGGACTCGGAGCTTACGGACGCGTTTTCGGAGCTGCTTTTGGATTTTGAGAATGAACAGTAAGGGGGCAGTTAGGGAATTTGATGAGATATATGATATATAGTTTAAGAGAAGATTGAGGGTTTCGAAGAGATGTGAAGACGACGAGATTTTGAAGAGGGGATGAGTTGAAGAAGATGGTGGAAGGGTATATTGTAGTATATTGTACAAATTGGACCTATACACCAATAGGTACATAAATGGGCAGGACGATTGTAACATAGAGTTGTGTTGGTCAAAGGCTACTACAATTCTTTGTCTCATCAACATCTTCAGTTTGCTAGGTAGTCTCTTGTGCACAACCTCTTATGGGAGCTAGCTGACCCCTACAGTCATCCATATCTTTGAGCCGACTGGATATGAGGAAGATGATGTGAAAGATGATTCTCAGATTTTATATCTATCAGAGCAAGCTCATCAAACAAGGAAGCATGAAATCAATAACCCACTTCACATCATTGACCATTAGCCCGCGTTCCCAAGCAATTGAGTCTGCACAGCCGGATGCCATAGACTATCTTTTACCATCATACGCCAGCAAAGTCTTCAGCACTCACACTGTCTAATCCCAGTCAATACCACTCAATTCTCCTGAAGTCAGAAAGAAGTTTACCATCGCTCACACTTTCATTATCTCTCCTCTTCACCCGACTTAAAAGAACCCCCCCTCCTTAGCCGACCCTGGCCCCAAAAAAGCATCAATCTCCTCCAGCTTCTCCACTGTCGTCAGCCTCCTGCCCCTCTCTTCACCACCGCCTCCACCTCCCATATATAGTCCTGATGATGCCTGGGGAGACATGAACTCGGTACTTGACCTAGGAGTATGGCCCCTCTCTATGCCTATGACGGTGGTGCTGCCCACCGAACCATTCGACACCTCCCCAGCATGAGCACCCCTCTGCCTCGTCGCAGTGCCACTCCCATGGCCATACACAACCCCCGTACCGGAACCAGGCGTCCCCGATGCAAGCGCATCAATGGGTATACTCACCGCCGACCCACTTCCCGACGTCGACGTGAAAGACGTCCTGGAACGCTGATGCCGATTACGACTATGACAGTACGGAGTAACGGTGCGTTTGTGGTGCTGGTTTCGGTGGGAGCTACATGGGGTCGGGATTGGGGTGAGGGTTGCGAGGAGGGGTGGAGAGGAAGGGATAAGGGGGACCACGGGTGGTGTGCGCTCGATGCTGGGGGAACGCCAAGTGGGCGGGCGCACCCAGGGACCGCTATAGCTGCCGCTGCTGTGGGCGGTGCTGGATTGGCGGGAGTGGGATTTAGGAGGGGGAGTTGGGGGTCGGGAGGCCGATGGGCGAGGATGAGGAGCAGTTGGGTGTTGGGTGTTGGGGTGATCGTCAAGGTCAGGCAGTAGTGTGCTGAACCGTGCGGTAGCGGTTGCTGTTGGAGGGGGATGACTCCAGTCGGGGTACTCGTCGTCCGCATCGGGGAAGTAGTCCAGCCCGGGGGTTAAAGGCTTTCTAGGGTGAGTTGGCATAGACAGCTGTTGAGCAGCTGCTGTTCTGGTAACAGGAGGGGGGGGAGCCGGTCTGTTAGGTGCAGGCGGGAAAGCAAAGTCTGTGTCGGATTCGGCGATGTACTGAGAGTTAAGCATCACTTCTCCGTCCTCTAACAGGACCAAAACCCCTCCTTTGGGTGAGGGCTCGACCTCCTTCCCGTCAATCTCGTCTTCGTCAATCCACAGGTAAGTTCGAACGTGCTTCCAGAACCTCCTGACATCTGCTGAGTTCCGCTTCTCATCCTTGGACGGCTTGCCTCCCGCCTTCCGGGTGAGAACATCGGCTGTTGTGCTCTTCAAGGGCTCAGTTCGTTCCACGCCGTCGTGTTTCTCAGACAGAGTATCCTTGTTCATTGCTTCCTGAGCTCCGCGACTGTTTATTGTGACATCATGCATGTCATCCACCAACTTTGTCACTGTTGCGCTATCCTCCTGTGCTTCGTAATTGTCGAGACAACGCGCAAGTGGCCGATTGTTAAGGAATCGCTTATGCTTTAGAAGAGTCAAAGAGTAGTCTTCAATCTCGATGCCGACCTGAGCTGGAGATACCATCGGCTGCGGAAGCTTACTCTCCACGTGGGGTTGTGACTTTGGGGGACTTGAACTGAAGGTGGAGGTTCTTTCTTCAATTTTGTCATGTTTCTCGTTGTCATCAGAACTTTCTGGGCCATCTTTGTCGTCAGTCCTAGAATCGGTAGTTGCGCCGAGAGTCGAGCGGGAAAGGTCCAAGCTGCCAAAACTGCACAAAGACTCTGCGATTCGACTGAGCGTAGTCCTGGCCGACAGGTCCGAAATATTTCTCTTGAAGGCGTCGATGTCCCTCCGGGCGAGATTTGACGAGAAAGTCTCGGGAAGGGCTCGCCGCTCGATTTTTCGATCCAGTATTCGGTCCTGAGAAGATGGGGAAACGGCCTCCTTAGGCTTTTTCTCATCGGGATCCGGTTGGTCAACAATTGGGTCGATTCGGTCGACTCGGTCGACCATCTTGGGCTTTTCGTCTTGTATATCATCAAGGACTGTGAGATCACTTGGCCATTCGATCAAAAAGGCCGAAGTTGGTCGTGGACAGGCCAAAAATGGGGGTTCATTGAGCATATCTGTCTGGGAAGTCGCCCTTTCCCTGCTCTTCTTGCGCGGCCAGGAGGGCCACTTCATCTTTCCGATCCCGATGGGCATGGCGAGATAGAAGGAACTTGCGAAAAAAAAAGTATCAATGAATATTATCGTATAATAAATGATTAAAACTGATGGGAGGGGTTTTGCTGCAGGTTGGAGGTTTGATTCGGGATGGTTAGATGGTGGCTCAGGCCTCTCTGGATGAAGTGTGTGCTGAAAGGGACAGAGTGAGGCAAAATGTTTTTCGATGGAAATTCAAAGATCAAAGAAAGTCTTTGCTGAGTTCTGATGGTCTGTTTCGCGATCCAGCAAATTCTGTCCATAAGTCATGTGCTGGTTTCTGGTTGTCCACGCGGGTCTCACAGACTTCAGTAGACGCGAGCACCCCTTTCTTATCTGGGGATGCTGCTGGCAAAGAGATCTGATTAGGTTCCATCATGGTTCTATCGTTAAATCATCAATGTACAACTTTCATGGTGATTGCTACCAGTTTTACGTGATTTCATGATGTTGAACGTCATGAGTTGTCATAGGATGACACTATGATGCAGTTCATTTTATGGCTTAGAGTTGTTTTTTTTCCCCTGACCTAACAATATCGCACACAAATTCACTAACTCATTTTAAGCATAAAGAAAGAAGTATCACATTTTTTTTTAGATATATGAAGCTCAGCTTCAGCTGTTGGGCTTGAGTAGTCTCAAGAAAGGAAGCAGGATGGCAACGTTCACCACTTTTGGTTCGTACTTAATACAACTCCTCTTCTGTCTCTCTCACGCGGTCGACGTGACCTTCTGCATGGATGACTTCTTCGTTTCTCTTGATGCTCTTGACCCTAATCATGGTTCCTGTCGATACTCGTACATTGTCCAACTGCCTGCCACAGCTCATTCCCTCTCCCGCAACGCATACCCCCAATCTCACTACCTGCAATCGTGCCTATCCAGCATCAACACACACCTCTCTCAATCCCATAGTTGTGGCGCGTGCCCACGCACAAGCCAATCCCCCATGAGTATAAATATTCACAAACTCTCTCCCAAACTTCCTTTTTTTCTTCTTCACTTGCTGAGGATGTTAAAGATCTGGTGTCAGTCTACAGCCTTTCCCTATGGTGTTGCCTCATACTGCGGGTGTCTGCCTCATGCTTGTTCCATGGTTGTTTCTTGATGCCCAGGTTGGCTCGGCTGCCATTTCCCACAGGATGCTGATAAGATCGAGTGCCCCGACCGTAATCTTTGTAAAGGATCCAACCTTAGGGTTGTTTTTCCCCTTTTTACTTAGAGGGGGCTTCTCTGTTGGTGGCTTCAGTTCTTTTCATGACTCCAGCTAGCTAGAAGGAGCTTCCTGGGAAGGTATCTGGGGAGCTCTTTGATGATGTGTGTGGAGAGGGGAAGGTATCTTAGTAGATGTCCGGGGATGTTTGGAAGGTGTTTGCTGGCTAGGCAGTTGGGAACTTGAGGGAAGTAGGGAATTGAACGTCTTATTCTCTCTCACTGCAAAATTGGTTCCTGACGAAAGAGTTTTGATGATGATTCACGGACGTTGGCTATGGATATCATGGCCCATCTACTTTCTTACCCTTGTGGTGATCTAAGAGGAGTGTACTCCTCTTTCGTCCTTTGGTTGCAACACAGCCTATAGTCTTTTTAGCAACGGGACACCAACGCCAAATCCAACTCGATGATACTCAATATTCGTCATTTTCAGTGAAAATAAGGTACATTCTACTCTGGATTCAGTCCAACAGGCAACTTGGTAGCCGTAACGTTGAGTATAACGAAGTCCTTCCTTAGCCAGGGTTAACAACACCCACTGCAGAACCATGTCACGGCAACCAGCAAGTCAAACTGGCTTTGAAAACCTATCACATTTCAGGTGCTTTCCCGCCGCTTCTCCGATCATAACAAAACCTCGGCAAGCTGGCTCAGGTTGAATCGTAGTGGTTCGACATCCCACACAAAATCCCTTGGAAGACACGACATTCCACGCCCTGAATTGCTGCCTAAGACTAAAAAAAACGGTGTACATCAACAACGATCCCTATAATTGTGATTCACACGCATATCTTATCGTTTATTCTCCAGTGTCGGCAAGACCTGATGGGTAGCATTTTCAGCGGAATCTCACCGACGGCACATCCGCCTGTGGACATCATCGCATGGCACGATCGTGATTGCGTATGGCCGATGAGCAAGACAACGGAGTTGTGTCTCGAGTACGATATGGGTGACGGCTATGAAAAAAAAAAAAAATCCCAACACATCAAAATCCGTCGCTATCTGAGCGTAGCATCAGTCAGTCGATCGTATCTATAGATGTCGTCTGATACATGCGCAAGATCTTGCTGAACCGACCGCTTAAGGCAGACTATATATTTTCGGGAAAGAAAAAGCAAGATTCCCATGTTAAGCCTACCGCCAGCTCGATTTCGGGATTGGTCCTGGAGTAACGGAACAGTAGCACGAATGCCAACACATCCCTACTTTCACCCAAGTATCCGGACATGATCACACTGTATGCATCTGTACAAGGGCGAGGGGAATGGACGGCATCAACGCGTGCGCGGCTTACTGCGGGAGATGCGATGCGTGCCAAGTTGCGCTTGGGCTTGGAAGCCCTGGAAATGCGAGCTTGTCGTCTGCGCATGCCAGGGTTTCAGATCCCAAAATCGACGAACTGTCACCGATTTTCCTTTTTCGGTAGCAAACCATGTGCCTAGTCATCCCAGGCGGGCGATGAAATTGGGCGAGAACGCGGATGACCGCGGGCTGACTTGCCACTGGCCTTGACTGCGGCAGTCGAGATGGCCACCACCACTTTTTCTTGGCCCTATCTCCGTGGTAATCGGCGCCGCTCTGCAACTCCCCCACGGGGCAATTCCAGTTCGTCATCTCTATCTCTTTTATTCTGTCTGTGTCTGTGTCTGTGTCTGTGTCTGTGTCTGTGTCTGTGTCTGTGTCTGTGTCTGTGTCTGTGTTTGTGTCTGTCTCGGCCCCGAAAAAAATCTGAGCCACATCTTATTTGGCGTGACTCGGCCGTCGACACTGCGGCTGTCTGTCTGCGGCCGCGTCTCGAGGCACAAGCGCATTTTTTTTTCCCTCTGAACGATATACAGAGGACGATCACAGATAACTGGAGGTGAGAGTGATACAGGGTTGATTGTCTTGAACCTTTCGAACCGAGGCACCTTTCCTCAGCAAGTCGCAAGATATGACGATCATTTCCCCTGGGGTAAACGGTCCAAAAGCCGCAGCTGGATCCCAAAATGTGGTTGCCCTCGCCGCCCCGCTGGAGAGGGCATTCTGGAAGAGACGGCTTGAAGCGAAGGAAACTTTCCCATTGTTCAAATGGAATACGATCACCTATGCCCCTCCTTTTCCCTCGTGGCGTGGTTCCTGCGTCATGGCGTTCTGCTGTATTGGGCCATGGGGGCATAAACAATAGCCAGGCCAGAGTACCGTTCCCGTTCCTGGGGGGG
>Ga0065720_1019912_pt1 | contig 18849 bp, 15 predicted proteins | sample Thericmetagenome_FD_59107 | JGI IMG/M metagenome (GOLD analysis project Ga0065720, IMG submission 59107) | Thermophilic microbial communities from the Joint Bioenergy Institute, California, USA of rice/straw/compost enrichment - eDNA_2 v2... | ecosystem: Engineered > Solid waste > Grass >...
GGCGACCGCGCCGCCCGGGCCGCTCTCCGGAAGGCCGTGTCCGGGGCCGTTCACCCCGCCCCGCCGGCGCCGACGCGGTCGGCCGCCTCCTCGGCCCGCGCGCCGCGCCCCGCCCGCGAAAGCACCCCGGTGCGGTGCAGCATGGCCAGGGCCGCGTCGATGGCCTCGGGGGTGGTGTCGAAGACGCAGCCCGCCTCCCGCAGCCTGGGCAGGGTGCCCAGCGACTCCAGGGGGCGCAGTTGGCCGGGGCGCAGACCGGACACCATGACGGTGACGCCGCGCGCCTGGAGCCGGTCCACGGCGTCGCCGAGGACCTGCGCCCCGGTGGCGTCGATGGTGCTGACCCGGGCCATGCGCAGGATGACCACCCTGGCGTCGGCGACCTCGGTGAGTTCCAGCAGGAACCGGTGGGCGGCGGCGAAGAACAGCGGCCCGTCGATCCGGTAGGCGACGATGTGCTCGGCCAGCAGGGCGCGCTCGGCCTCGGTGTGGTCGCCCGGGGGCAGGTGCCGCGTCAGCTCCTCCTGGTCGAGGCTGGCGTTGCGGGCCAGCGAGACCAGGGCGAGGGCGCCCGCGACGAGCATGCCGACCAGGACCGCGACCACCAGGTCCACGGCGAGGGTGGCCACCGCGGTGAGCACCAGCACGAAGGCGTCGGAGCGGGTGGCGCGGAGCATGGCGCGCACCGACCCGACCTCCACCATGCGCACCGCCGTGGCCAGCAGCACTCCGGCCAGCGCGGCCAGCGGGATGCGCTCCACCAGGGGCGCGGCCGTGTAGACGATCACGGCGAGGATGAGGGCGTGGCTGAGCGCCGCCAGCCGGGAGCTCGCCCCGGAGCGCACGTTGACGGCGGTGCGCGCGATGGCCGCGGTCGCCGGGACCCCGCCGAACAGCGGGGTGGCGATGTTGGCCAGTCCCTGGCCGAACAGCTCCCGGTCGGGGTCGTGGCGCTGGTTGACGCTCATGCCGTCGGCGACCGTGGCCGACAGCAGCGACTCCAGCGCGGCCAGGGCCGCCACCGCGGCGGCGGGCGCCGCCAGCGCGCTCACCTGGGAGAGGTCGAGGAAGTCGAGGGAGGGCGCGGGCAGTCCCGCCGGGAGGTCGCCGATCCGCTCCGCCTCCAGGGGCGTGGTCTCCACGAGCAGGGTGGCCGCCGCGACGGCCAGCAGCGAGAACGGGACCGTGGGCCGCCACCGGGCGCCGACCAGCATCACCACGGCCACGCCGACGGCGAGGCCCGGTGCGCTCCACTGCGGGTGGGCGGCGAAGTCGCGCACCGCCTCCCACGCCACCAGGAGCACCTTCTCCCCCTCCGGGGTGGGCACGCCGAGCGCGGCGGGCACCTGTTGCAGGGCGATGACGGCGGCGATGCCGACGGTGAAGCCCTCCACCACGGAGGCGGGGATGTAGCGGACGTAGCGGCCCGCGCGCAGCAGGGCCATCAGGACGAGCAGCACGCCCGCGAGCAGGCCGACGGTGAGCACCCCGGACGGGCCGTGCTGGGCGACGATGGGCACCAGGACCACGGTCATCGCGCCGGTGGGCCCCGACACCTGGAGGTTGGAGCCCCCGAAGAACGCGGCGAGCGCGCCCGCGACGATCGCGGTAACCAGTCCGGCCTGGGCGCCCAGCCCCGAGGAGATGCCGAAGCCGAGGGCGAGCGGGAGTGCGACGACGGCGACGGTCAGCCCGGCCAGCAGGTTGCGTCCGGGGGCGTGCCGCATGCGCGCCAGGTCGGCGCGGGCCGGGAGCAGTCCGGTGACCCGGTGCAGGGCGGCGCGCAGGGTGCCGCCGCGGGGAGAGGAGGGGGTGCTCACCGCTGCTCCTCCCGCTCGGCCTCGCGCAGTTCGGCCAGGAGTTCGCCCTGGTCGACGAGCATGCTGGTGAGGATGGTGCGAGCGGCCCGCAGCAGGTCCACCACCTGGGGGGTGCTCAGTTCGTAGCGCACGGCGTTGCCCTCGCGCCGGGAGACCACCAGGCCGGTGCGGCGCAGCACCGCCAGTTGCTGGGAGAGGTTGGAGGCCTCGACTCCGATGTCGGCGAGCAGTTCGTGGACGGGACGCGGTCCGTCCTGGAGCAGTTCGAGGACCCGGATGCGGACGGGATGGCCGAGCGCGCGGAAGAACTCGGCCTTGGCCTGATAGAGCGGCACAGGCACAGATGACTCTCTTTTCACTTTTTGGGATGCACTGGGAGGTTTGCCGGGATAAGAATGTCTGAACATGAAGAATTGTTCAAATCAGAAAATCCTCAGGTGACCGCAGTCACACCTGGGGAGACGTCCGGATGCGGGCACCACGGAGGAGCGGTCCGCCGGACCGGATCGCTCCGGCGGACCGCTGACAAAGGAAGCGCAGAGGAGTCCCTCCCCCGGAGAGGAGCACAGGCCCCGGTCTGCTAACCGAGCAGCCTCTTCTCCCTGGCCCAGGACTCAAACCCGCCCCGGGGGAAGGGAAGCCGCATCCCCGTGGCACGGAGGTCGTCCACGAGGACCGACGCGTTCGTGACCGTGCGCCTTCCCCGTCGGCAGGCGTCGGCGATCAGGCCCACGGTGCCGCGGACGGCCAGGCCGTGCCGCTCCGCCACCCTGCGTGCCGCGAGGTCGTCGAGCACCAGTGTGCCGCCGTTGACCTCAGCGTAGGCGCACAGCGTTGTCTCTCCGACGTTGTAGCCGTGAGTCGCTCCTAGGCGTTCGCTCCACGCACCGAAGGCCTTAAGCAATTCCAACGAGTCAGTGTTGACCACCGAGATCCACGAGGCGTTGAGGACCGCCGCCCGCGCCTCCGCGTGTTTGCTGCCGACCTCGTCGACCACTGCTCTGGTGGTCACCGCGTCGAGTCCGCTGATGAGGTCTCCGAGCACGTCGAGGCGGTCCGCCTTGGCCGAGTGCAGCAGTGGAGGGGTGTCGAACAGCAGTCGGTTACCAGAGGGGGTCAATCAGCCGCTTCCTCAGTGAGTTCCTCGATCGAGACTTGGCCGCGCATCAGTTCCACAGCGCGTACAGGGGTAATGCGCTCCTCGCGCAGCGCCGCCATCACCGCCGAGGCGAAGCGAGGGGAGACGCGCACCGAAGCGAGGTCCGGCTGCGGCTTCCAGCCCACCGCGTCCCGGAACTCGGCATCCGTTGGCTTGCGTCCCCGCAACTCGCGCAGCTCCTCCGCGTCCACCAGCCCGGTGCGTTTGAGCTGGGCGACAGCAAGGCCCCAGGAGACCCGGTAGACCGCTGCCAGGCGTACCAGGGCATAGCGGCGCGCCAGCGCGTCGTCCTCCTCCGCGACGTCCCGCACCCTGGCCCTGGGGAGCAGGAACTCGGCGGTGAACGCCTCCACCACCCGTTCGCGCTCCTCCCGGGAGGCGTGCACCCCGAGATCGCTGGAGAACTCGTCGCCCAGAACCAGATGACCGAGTTCGTGCGCGGCCGTACTGCGCCGCCGTCCCGGATCCTGCTGTGCACCGACGACGGCGACCGCAATCTCGCCGTCCACGAGAGACGCACCGTCTGAGGGGAGCTGGACGACCGCGACGAACTGGCCTGCCCGCTCGCACACGTCGGCCACCGAGTCGATCGGCTCCTCCCCCAGCCCGAGCTCCCCCCGCAGCCACCGGGCGGCCTGTTCGGCCTCCTCCGCACTGGTTACCCGTCCGGGGTAACGCCGCAGCGGTTCCGGTCTGAGGACACCAACACGGACGAGCTGGCGCACGTCCCGCAGCCACTCGGAGAGCAGCGCCTCGGTGCGGTAGGCATTCCGTGCGGCCTCGCTGCCTCCGATCTCGCTGCTGTCGGCAATGGCCGCACGCCGAGACACCACCTCCGGCGGCGGGTGCAGGAAGTGCGACAGTGGAAAGCCGAGAGTGCGGGCGATCTGGGTGAGCTCCATCGCGTCGATACGGCGGTCGCCCTTCTCCAGCTTGGAGATCATGCTGCGCTCCAAGCCGATCTCGTCGGCAAGAGCCTGTTGGGTGAGACCGGCGGCCGCCCGGCTCTCCCGGATCCGCTCGCCGATACTCGCCCAGCTCAGCTCCTCAACCATGTGTGCGATTATCGCACGGCAAAGCGGTAGGGTGAATGTCACCGACAGTAAAAATTTGGTCTGCCCCGGCATCCTGTCGCCATGTACCGGAAGACCACCGCTGGACACCGTTGGAGCAGACGGCCTGTCGAAGGACCGCGCGGAAGACCAGGTAAAACGAAGAAGGCCCCTCCCTCGACGGGAAGAGCCCTGATACGGGGCTTTTGTCGGAACCCCGGAATCCGGTAGGAGCGCGACCCGAATCAGTGTTCCAGTCGTGCTGTGGTGGCTCCCGCGATTGGACTCGAACCAATAACCTGCCGGTTAACAGCCGGCTGCTCTGCCAATTGAGCTACGCGGGATCGCGTCGGCTGCCGTTCCGGGGTGTTCCCCGCAGCGACATGAATAGGTTAGCGCACTCGGCACAGTGGTCGTGACAGGTTTTCCTCCGGCCCGGCGCGGAGCGCCGTTGTCGCCTCCTGCCCTGCCGACTTCGCGGCAGGTAGCGTGGACAGCGCCACAACCCCATCGTCTCGGGAGGACCGCATGCGCATGCGCTACCAGATCGCCTTCGTCGCCGGACTCGCCGTCGGCTACGTGCTCGGGAGCAGGGCCGGACGGGAGCGCTACGAGCAGATCGCCAAGGCCGCACGCGGCATCGTCGAGAACCCGACCGTGCAGGAGACCGCCGGGCTGGTGCGGGCCCAGGTCACCAGCGCCGGCAAGACCGCCTACACCAAGATCTCCGAGAAGCTTCCCGTCTCCTCGCTGCGCGACTTCCTCTCCCGGCCCACCCCGGAGGAGGAGGCCGAGCTCGACCGGGTCGAGGCCGCCGCGCCCCGGGACTGAACCGGCCCCGCGTCCTCCGCCCGCGGGCGCGGACTACGGTGGGGGCATGCTGCGATGGCTGCGCCGACACTCCCTTCCCTCCGAGATCCGCGCCCGGCTCGCCCTCGAACCGGGGGAACGGGTGATCGCCCACGCGCTGACCGGGGACCGCACGGCGGCGGTGGTGGCCACCACCGCCGCCGTGCACCTGCCCGACGGGCGGCGGGTGCCGTGGGAGCGCGTGGACCACGCCGGATGGAACGACGTCGGCCTGACGCTCACCGTCGAGGACGAGCCCGAACTGGTCGTCCCCCTCCCCGCCCCCGGGCGGCTGGCCCAGGCCGTCTACGAGCGGGTCACCGCCACCATCCTGGTCTCCCGGCACGTGCCGCTGCTGGCGGCGGAGGAGGGCTCCCCGGGCGTGCGGCTGGTCGCGCGCCGCTCCCCCGGCGGCTCCGAGGTCACCTGGCGCCTCCGCTACGACGAGGGCGTGGACCCCGACTCCGCGGAGGTCCGGGAGCGCACCGCCTTGGCCCTGGCACGGCTGCGCGAGCAGATGGGGATCTGAACCGGCGACACGCGACCGGAGACTGACCGGGGCTGTCAGGTATCCCGGCGATACTTCCGTCCCATGACGAACTGGGAGTCCTTCGCCGCACAGGCGCCGCGGCTCGCCGCCGCGGTGCGCGCCCGCTTCACCGCCCACCGGCACCACGTCCTGGCCACCCTGCGCCGGGACGGGTCGCCCCGGGTCAGCGGAACCGAGGTGTCCTTCCACGGCCCCGACCTCGTGATCGGGTCGATGCCCGGTTCGGTCAAGGCCCGGGACCTGCTGCGCGACGGCCGGTTCGCGCTGCACGCCAACCCCGGCGACGGCTCGATGACGGGCGGCGACGCCAAGGTATCGGGGACCGCCGTGGAGGTGACCGCCCCCGAGGAGCTGGAGTCCTTCCGCCGCCGCACCGACGTCCCGCCCGGGCCGTTCCACCTGTTCCGGCTGGAGCTGCGCGACGCCGTACTGACCTCGGTGGAGGGCGACGCCCTGGTCGTCGACCTGTGGCAGGCGGGATCGGGGGTGCGCCGCTTCACCCGGAGGTGACGGGCCGCGCTCACCCCAGCGCCTCGGCCATCGCGGCCACCAGCTCGCCCTCCGGGTCCATGTCGAGGTTCCACAGGACCATACCGCGCAGGCCGTGCTCGACGACGTAGCCGCCCTTGAGGCGGACCACCTCGGGAGTGTCGTAGGACCACCACTCGTCGCCGTCGTAGACCCACTGGGCGCCGGTCTCCCGGTCGAAGAAGCGCTCGCCGGGGAGCTGTTCCAGGGTCTCGTAGGCGTCGGTCGACTGCCCGTAGTCGCCGTCGGCGCCCGCCTCGGCCGGGGAGAGCCAGCCGTCCCCGTCCGGTCCGGGGTCCACGCCGCTCCAGCCGCGCCCGTAGCCGGGGATGCCCAGGACCAGCTTGTCGGCGGGCAGCCCGTGGTCGAGGTAGGCGCGCACCGCCCGGTCGACGCTGGGCTGGTCGGGTTCCTGCTCGGGCGCGTACAACTGCGCGTGGTGCCCGGTGGTCCCCCGCCACGCACCGGTCAGGTCGTACCCCTGGACCGTCGCGAAGTCCAGGTAGGCGAAGACCTCGGGTTCGTAGCTGTCGCGCATGGTCTGCGGGTCGTTGCTCAGCGACGCCGAGAGGGTGTACTCCCGGCCGGTCTCGCGTTCCAGGGCGTCCAACTGCTCGCGGAACTCGATCACCGCGAGCGTGAAGTTGCGCCTGTCGTCGGGGTGCTCCACGTTGTCGGGGTGCCCGCGGCCGCCCGGCCACTCCCAGTCCAGGTCGATGCCGTCGAAGATGCCCGCGGCCACGCCCTCGCCGCCCTGCGGCTCCCCCGCCAGCTTCGGCAGGTTGCCGCGCAGCCACAGGTCGATGCAGGAGGCGACGAAGCGTTCGCGCGACTCCTCGGTGCGCACCGCCTCCGAGAAGTACCTCGACCAGTTCCAGCCGCCCAGCGAGATGCTGGTCCGCAGGTGGGGGTGCTTCTCCCTGAGCTTGCGCAGTTGGTTGAGGCTTCCGGCGAGCGGCTGCTCGTAGCGGTCGGCCCTGCCGTCCACGCTCTGCTCGGCCGTGTAGCGGCGCTGGAAGATCTGCCACGGCTGGTCGGCACCGGGCGGGACGTGGCACAGCCCGTCCTCGCTGACGTCCCCGAACGCCCAGATCAGCCGGTCCAGATGCGCCGCTGCGCCGCTGGTGTCGACGTCCTTGACGGTGTAGCCCCGGTTGGCGGTGTTCCAGTCCGCGAAGTAGGCCATGCGCTCCCCCGCGGAGTCCGGCGGCCCCGCCCGCACGACCGCGACGACCCCGGCCAGGACCGCGACTGCGACGGCTGCCGCGAGGGCGGCCCACACGACCGCCGACGGGCGCCGCCGCGCTGGATGGATCCGGTGCTGCCCCGTCATGGCCCCAAGGTATCCGTGTCCGCGGCGCGGCCGGCGTCAGCGGAGCACACCGGGGGCGTCCCCGCCGGACGGCCGCGGCGCAACCGCCGTCGCGGAGGACTCATCCGAGGTAGTCGCGGAGGATCCGGGCGCGCGCGGGCTGGCGGAGCTTGGCGAGCGTCTTGGACTCGATCTGCCGGATGCGCTCGCGGGTGACCCCGAACTCCCGGCCCACCTCCTCCAGGGTGTGCGGCTTGCCGTCGGCCAGTCCGTAGCGGAGGGTGATGACCCGCTGTTCGCGTTCGGAGAGCCCGCGCAGCACCTGGGCCAACTGGTCCTGGAGCAGGACGAACGCCGCGGCCTCCACCGGGGGGACGGCGTCGGAGTCCTCGATGAAGTCGCCGAACGCGGAGTCCTCCTCGCCCACCGGCGTGTACAGGGAGATCGGCTCCTGGGAGACGCGCTGGATCTCGACGACGCGCTCGTCGTCGACGTCCAGTTCCCGGGAGATCTCCTGCAGCGTCGGCTCCCGGCCCAGCTCCTGGTGGAGTCGGCGGCGGGTGCGGGCGAGCTTGTTGATGCTCTCGGCCATGTGGACGGGGACGCGGATGGTGCGCGCCTGGTCGGCGATGGCGCGGGTGATCGCCTGGCGGATCCACCAGGTGGCGTAGGTGGAGAACTTGTAGCCGCGGGCGTAGTCGAACTTCTCGACCGCGCGGATCAGCCCCAGGTTGCCCTCCTGGACCAGGTCGAGCAGGGCCAGGCCACGCCCCAGGTAGCGCTTGGCGATGGAGACCACCAGGCGCAGGTTGGCCTCGATGAGCCGGCGTTTGGCGGCCTCGCCCTCGTGGACCAGCTCCTCGAGGTCGGCGACCCACTCGGGGTGGTACTGCTGGGGCACCGGGCCGGTGCGCGCGGCGCGCAGCTTCTGCTCGGCGTACAGCCCGGCCTCGATGGCCTTGGCGAGCTCCACCTCCTCCTCCGCCGTGAGCAGGGGGACCCGGCCGATCTCCCGCAGGTAGACGCGGACCAGGTCTCCGGAGGAGGTGCGCTGGCCGGGGAGGTCCGCGAGGTCGTCGCGGTAGCGGTCCGGTTCCTCCGGCAGCGGGTCGACCGCTTCGACGGGAAGGCCGTCGTACTCCGGCGCGGTCAGGGGACCGCGCGGCGGTCTGCTCCGCGCGCCCGCGGTCCGGGCCACCGTGCGCCGCACCGGCGGCCTTCCGTTGGGTACCACCGAAAAAGCCACCCTTACAGTCTGCCTGTGTTTTCCCCAGGCAGAGAGATCGAATTTTGTCACCTTTGTGTCACACAGTACCCCCAAAACGCTCCCGCATCATACGTTTATGCTGCTCAACCGCCATGAGATCGGCGAACACACGCTGGTATTCCTCGGCGTCGGAGATCGGGTCGAGCCTGCCCAGCCGCGATTTGAGGTTTGTGATCCTCCGGTTGACGGAATGAATTCTTATTGTGCTGATGATCTCCTGGGCGCGGTGTTCGTCGAGTTCTCCGTAGACCTCGATCGGCTCCACCGCCAACTGGGTGAGGAAGGTGCGCTGCGCGTCGGTGCGGGCGGCCTCGCGCAGTTGTCCGGCCCACCGCGCCGGGTCCTCCGCCGCGGCCGTGCCGCCCTGCTCCTGGATCAGGGCGAACACCTGGCGGTGCTGCTCGACGGTGAACGCCTCGGGTTCGAGCTCGTCGAACCCGGTGCACAACTGGGGGTGCTGCACCGCGAGCTTGAGCACCTGCCGCTCCCGCCGCACCGACGGGTCGCGCAGGTCGTAGTCGGGCGCGGGCGGCGCGGGCCGCCGCTCCGGGCGCCCGCCCTGCCGGGCGCGCCGCATGTGCTCGCGGACCCGCCTGGCGACGAACTCCTCGTCCATGATGCCGAGCCAGCGGTCCAGGCTGACGCCGTAGAGCTTGCGCACCCCGGCGTTGCGGATGCTCGCCACGATGGGGGCCGCCGCGTCCAGCGCGGCCAGCCGCCCTTCGGGGGTGTCGAGGTTGTGGCCCTCGAACTTGCTGCGGATCATGAACTCGTACAGCGGCTGCTTGGCCGCGATCAGGTCGCGCACCGCGGCGTCGCCGCGCTGCACGCGCAGGTCGCACGGGTCGAGCCCGTCGGGCTGCACGGCGACGAAGGTCTCCGAGGCGAACCCGTGCTCCTCGGCGAAGGCGCGCAGGGCCGCGTTGCGTCCGGCCTGGTCCCCGTCGAAGGTGAAGACCACCTCGCCGCCGAACTCCGAGCGGCCCAGCAGCAGCCGCCGCAGGATCTTCAGGTGCTCCTCGCCGAAGGAGGTGCCGCAGGTGGCGATGGCGGTGGTGACCCCGGCCAGGTGGCAGGCCATCACGTCGGTGTAGCCCTCGACGACCACCGCCTGGCGCTGCCGGGCGATCTCCTTCTTGGCCAGGTCCAGCCCGTAGAGCAGGCTGCCCTTCTTGAACAGCGGGGTCTCGGGGGTGTTGAGGTACTTGGGCCCGTCGTCGTCGGGGTCGAGCTTGCGCGCGCCGAAGCCGACGACCTCTCCGGCGACGTCGCGCACCGGCCACACCAGGCGGCCGCGGAACCGGTCGTAGAGGCCGCGCCGCCCCTGGCTGGCCAGGCCGCCGCGGAGGATCTCGGCGTCGGTGAAGCCCTTCTTGCGCAGGTGGGTGGTGAGCGCCTCCCAGGAGGCCGGGGCGTAGCCGACCCCGAAGCGCTCGGCGTCGGCCCGGGTGAAGCCGCGCTCGGCGAGGAAGCGGCGGCCCGCCTGCGCCTGCGGGCTGAGCAGTTGCTCGGCGTAGAACTCCGCGGCGACGCGGTGCGCCTCGACCAGCCGCTGCCGCTGCCCCTGCTCGTTGCGGGGCACGTAGCCGCCCTGCTCGTAGCGGAGCTGGATGCCCGCCGCGCGCGCCAGGTGCTCGACGGCCTCCACGAACCCCAGGTGCTCGATCCGCTGGATGAAGGCGATGACGTCGCCGCCCTCGCCGCAGCCGAAGCAGTACCAGAGGTTGCGCGCCGGGGTGACGTTGAACGAGGGGGTCTTCTCGTCGTGGAAGGGGCACAGGCCCTTCAGGGAGCCGCCGCCTGCGTTGCGGAGCTGGAGGTACTCGCCGACCACGTCGGCGATGGGGGACCGTTCCCTCACCAGGGCGACGTCTTCGTCTCTGATTCGACCTGCCACGAGAGTTCAGGGTAGTTCCTCCCCGCGGCCGTGCGGCGCCGCGGGACGGCCGCCTCAGCACAGGCGGTCGTGCCAGGCCAGGGCGGAGGTGTCGGTGAGCGAGGCCACCTGGTCGACGACCACCCGCAGCGCGGCGGCGTCGTCGCGGGCCGCCGCGTAGTCGGCCCGGAACCGCGGCTCCAGGGTGTGGGGCGCCCCCGCGGCGACCGCCTCGACCAGTTCGGCGACCACCCTGCGCTCCCGCGCGTAGCGGCTGCTGTCGTCCTCGGGGAAGACGTAGTGCGCGGTCACCGCCTTGAGCAGCGCGCACTCCAGCCGCTGGCGGCGCGGCACCACCAGTTCGGCGGAGTAGCGGGTCAGCCGCGCCGTCCCGTAGGCGGCCCGGGTGGCCTGCTCGGCCGCGCGGCAGAACCGCCCGATCAGCTCGCTGGTGAGGTTCTTCAGCGCCGCGAGCGAGGGCAGGTCCCCGGTGAGCGCGTCGGGCCAGCAGTCCTGGGCCACCAGGCCTTCGAAGACCTCCTCCAGCTCGGCCGGTTCGGCGTCGCAGTAGCGCGCCGCCGCGGTCGTGCACACCCGGGCCCGTTCGACCGGGCTGCGCAGCGCGGCCAGCCGGATCTGCCCGGAGTACAGCCCGTCCTCCAGGTCGTGCACCGAGTAGGCCACGTCGTCGGACCAGTCCATGACCTGGGCCTCGAAGCAGGGGCGCCGCTCGGGCGCGCCCTGGCGCACCCAGGCGAAGACGTCGGCGTCGTCGGCGTAGGCGTTGAACTTGCGGGTGTCCCCTCCGGCGCCGCGCGGCCACGGGTACTTGAGGGTGGCGTCCAGGGTGGCGCGGGTCAGGTTGAGCCCGGCGCTGCGCCCTCCCGGCGCGCTGACCTTGGCCTCCAGGCGGGTGAGCAGGCGCAGGCTCTGTGCGTTGCCCTCGAAGCCCCCGCAGGGGCGCGCCGCCGCGTCCAGGGCGGCCTCGCCGTTGTGCCCGAACGGCGGATGCCCCAGGTCGTGCGCCAGGCAGGCCGCCTCCACGAGATCCGGGTCGCAGCCGAGGGCGGCGCCGAGCTCCCGGCCGATCTGGGCGCACTCCAGCGAGTGGGTGAGCCGGGTGCGCGGGAAGTCGCTGGCCCCCGGCTGGGCCACCTGGGTCTTGGCGGCGAGCCTGCGCAGCGCGAAGCTGTGCAGGACGCGGGCGCGGTCCCGCTCGAAGTCGCCCCGGGACCGCCTCTTGGGCGGTTCGGCGACCCACCTGCTCCGGTCGTGGTCGCCGTAACCGCTGTCCGGGGTCTCGACCATGGGTGTCCCAACGACGCGCCAGTACCTTCTGCCCCACTTTATGGAGATTTGTGAGGGAAGTTCGGTGTTTCCCGGGCGCGCCGCGGCCGCCGGATCAGAGCGCGTCGACGCGGACCGTGGCGCTCTCGCCGAAGACCCAGTAGTGCCACAGCGAGGCGGTCTCGCGGGTGATGTACCAGAGCTGGGTCTCGCGTTCCCGCACGGCGGGGCCCGAGCGGGCGGGGGACGTGGCGGCCTCGATCCCGAAGTCCTCGGCGATCTCCCGGGAGCGCAGCGAGTGCCAGGGGTCGCTGACGATCACGGCGCTGCGCCAGCCCTGCTCCTCGAAGACCCGCGCGACCAGCTCCAGGCTCTCCAGGGTGTCGCTGCCCTCCCCGATGGGGACGACGCTGTCCTCGGGCAGCCCCTGCTCGACCAGCCAGCGGGCGCCGCTGTCGCCCTCGGTGTAGTTGTCGCCCGGCTGGCTGCCGCCGACGGTGACCACGACGGGCGCCACCCCCTCCGCGTACAGTTCGGCGGCGTGGCTCAGCCGGGCCTCGAAGACCGGGGAGGGGCGGCCGTTGTACTGGCTGGCGCCCAGCACCACGATCGCGTCGGAGGGCGGGCGCTGGTCCTGGCGGGCGGTGTACCAGACCCAGCCCCAGGTGGCGACGGGCAGCAGGACCGCGACGAGCACGAGCAGGGCGAGGGCGCGCAGCACCAGCCGCCCCGGGCGGATCCTGCGGGAGCCCCCGCGGGCGGGACGGCGCAGGGTGCGGGTGTCGCCGGGGTCCCCGGCGCCGAAGGGGTCCTCGGGAACGGCTTCCCGGGGCTCGGGGCGGCGCGGTGCGGGCTCCTCGTCGCGGGCGAACCGCCGGGTGGCCTCGTCCGCGGGGCCGCCGGGGCGGGCGGCCCCGAAGCCGTCCGCGGGCCGGACGAACGTCCTGGCCCGGTCGTCGTGGCCGTCCCGCTCGAACCGGGCGGTGGGCTCGGCGGCGGGGGCGGGCCTGGGGAACACCCGGGTGGCCTCGTCGTCAGGCTCCCCCCGGTTCCCCCTCTCAGGTCCGTCGCCGGTCGCGCGCACTTTCACCCCCTGGCCGATCGAGCACGGTCGTGCGGTACCGCTCCCCGGGGCACGGGCAGGGTCCCTGCCGCGGGTACGGGCGGCCACGGTGCGCCCGTGCGGTCGGCGCCGCCCTGACCGGGGCCGCGCACCGCCGGGACCGGCCCGGATCACGCTTCCCGAGGTCAATGCTATGAGAGGGACACGATCACCACGGCGGTATGTCCACTATCAGCCATTGGCGGGGTTCGGACCCCGGGGGGCGAACCCGGGGCCCGGACGGAGCGTCTAAGCGTCCCCCTGCCGCGGGCTACCGGGCGGCGGCGCGCCCCGCCTCCAGCCGGGCGACGGGCACCCGGAACGGGGAGCAGGAGACGTAGTCCAGCCCCACCTCGTGGAAGAAGTGCACCGAGGCCGGGTCGCCGCCGTGCTCGCCGCAGACGCCGAGCTTGAGGCCGGGCCGGGTGGCGCGGCCCTCCTCCGCGGCGATCCGCACCAGTCGGCCGACGCCGTCGACGTCCAGCGACTCGAACGGGGAGACGCCGAACACGCCCTTCTCCAGGTAGTTGGAGAAGAAGGACGCCTCCACGTCGTCGCGGGAGAAGCCCCACGTGGTCTGGGTGAGGTCGTTGGTGCCGAAGGAGAAGAACTCGGCGCTCTCCGCGATCTGCCCGGCGGTCAGCGCCGCGCGGGGCAGCTCGATCATGGTGCCGATCGGGAAGTCGAGCTCGACCCCGTGGGCCTCGCCGACCTCGCGCATGACCTGCACCGCCTCGTCGCGGATGATCTCCAGCTCCTGGACGGTGCCGACCAGCGGGATCATGATCTCGGGGCGCGGGCGGCCGCCCTGCCTGATCCGCTCGGCGGCGGCCTCGGCGATCGCGCGGACCTGCATGGTGAACAGGCCGGGGACCACCAGGCCCAGGCGCACGCCGCGCAGGCCCAGCATCGGGTTCTGCTCGTGCAGCCGGTGCACGGCCTGGAGCAGCCGCAGGTCGCCCTCGTGCTCCTCGCCGCGGGCCTCGGCCACCGCCACGCGCACCGACAGCTCGGTGATGTCGGGCAGGAACTCGTGCAGCGGCGGGTCGAGCAGGCGCACGGTGACGGGCAGCCCGTCCATGGCCTCGAAGATGCCGGTGAAGTCCTCGCGCTGCAAGGGCAGCAGGGCGGCCAGGGCCTCTTCGCGCTCCTTGTCGGTGTCGGCGAGGATGAGCCGCTCCACCAGGGTGCGGCGGTCGCCGAGGAACATGTGCTCGGTGCGGCACAGGCCGATGCCCTGGGCGCCCATGCGGCGGGCGCGGGCGGCGTCCTCGGGGGTGTCGGCGTTGGCGCGCACGTCCATGCGGCGGGCGGCGTCGGCGTACTGCATGAACCGGTGCACCGCGCGGACCAGCTCGTCGGCCTCGGCGGAGTCCGGGTCGAGCTCGCCCTCAAAGTAGCGCACGACCGGGGAGGCCACGACCGGGACCTCGCCGAGGAACACCTCGCCGGTGGTGCCGTCGATGGAGATGACGTCGCCTTCTTCGACCACCCGGCCGTCGGCGGCGACCATGCGGCGGTTCTTGGTGTCGATGTCGAGCTCCTCGGCGCCGCACACGCAGGTCTTGCCCATGCCGCGGGCGACCACGGCGGCGTGCGAGGTCTTGCCGCCGCGGCTGGTGAGGATGCCGCGCGCGGCGATCATGCCCTCCAGGTCGTCGGGGTTGGTCTCGCGGCGGCACAGGATGACGGCCTCGCCGCTGCGGGACCACTTGATGGCGGTGTAGGAGTCGAACACCGCGCGTCCCACGGCCGCGCCGGGGGAGGCGTTCATGCCCCGGCCCAGCCGGTCGCGCTCGGCCTTCTCGTCGAAGCGGGGGAACATCAGTTGGGCGAGCTGGTCGCCGGTGACCCGGCCGACCGCCTCCTCCAGGGTGATCAGCCCCTGGTCGACGAGCTGGTTGGCGATGCGGAAGGCCGCCGCGGCGGTGCGCTTGCCGACCCGGGTCTGCAACATCCACAGCTTGCCGCGCTCGATGGTGAACTCGATGTCGCACAGGTCGCGGTAGTGCGTCTCCAGCTTCTCCATGATGGAGAGGAGCTCCGCGTAGCTCTTGGGGTCGATCCGCTCCAGCTCGGAGAGCGGGACGGTGTTGCGGATGCCCGCGACGACGTCCTCGCCCTGCGCGTTCTGCAGGTAGTCGCCGTAGACGCCCTGCTGGCCGGTGGCAGGGTCGCGGGTGAAGGCGACGCCGGTGCCCGAGTCCATGCCGAGGTTGCCGAAGACCATGGAGCAGATGTTGACGGCGGTGCCCAGCCCGCCGGGGATGCGCTCCTGGCGGCGGTAGAGGACGGCGCGGGGCGCGTTCCAGGACTGGAAGACGGCCTCGATGGCCAGGCGCATCTGCTCGCGCGGGTCGGTGGGGAACTCCGCGCCGGTCTCCTCCCGCACGATGTCCTTGAAGGTCTCGACGAGTCCGGCCAGGTCGTCGGCGTTGAGGTCGAGGTCGCTGGTGACCCCCTTGCCGGCCTTGAGCACGTCGATGGCCTCCTCGAACAGCTCGCCGTCGATGCCCAGGACGGTCTTGCCGAACATCTGGATGAGGCGGCGGTAGGAGTCCCAGGCGAAGCGCTCGTTGCCGGACTGGGCGGCCAGCCCCTTGACCGAGTCGTCGTTGAGGCCGATGTTGAGGACCGTCTCCATCATTCCGGGCATGGAGAACTTGGCGCCGGAGCGTACGCTCACCAGCAGCGGGTCGTCGGGCTGACCCAGGCGCTTGCCCATCTTCGCCTCGAGCGCGGCCAGCTTCTCCTCGATCTCGGCGTCCAGCCCCGGCGGCATCGTGCCGTGCTCCAGGTAGTGCCGGCACGCCTCGGTGGTGATGGTGAACCCCGGGGGGACCGGGAGACCGAGGTTGGTCATCTCGGCGAGGTTCGCACCCTTACCCCCGAGGAGGTCCTTGAGGTCCTTGTTCCCCTCGGCGAATTCGTAGACGTACTTGGGCACGGGAACTCCTTTTGTCACGGCCGGGCGACCTGGGATGGCGCGACTTTACCCGACACCGTCCAGCAACTTTGCTCAGCACACCCCCCATTCTAGTGTTTACGCAGGTCAGAAGCTGTTGAGTGGTTTAAACCAATGGTCTGTCTGTTTTGTACTGATTCATACCCCGAACCCCTCCGCCAGCCGTCGCCAGTGACCCTCAGAACCAGAGGTCAGAGCAGATCTAGACCACTCACCCCCGCAGCTACCCCCGGAACTGGTCCACAACACCACCCGACACCCCCGGAATGTGCCCAGCGCCACAGTTGTACCAATGAGTAACCTACGTAGGCGTAAGTTACTCTCCAGACAGAAGGCCCACGGGCGTCCGGAGATTCAGAGGCGGCGAAGAAGAGCGTGACCGTGCAGTCTGAGGACCGATCCAGAGCAGAGAACCCGCACGTCTCCCCCGACACCACCGGGCCGCTGGACCGGGTCGAGGCGGCAGCGTCCGACCTGCTGCACGCGGCCAAGCCCCGCCTGCGCGGCTGGCTGCACCTGGGCACCGCCCCCCTGGCCCTGGCGGCGGGGATCGTCCTGGTCTGCTTCGCGCCCACCGCCGCCGCCCGGTTCGCCAGCGCGGTCTACGGCCTCAGCGCGGTCCTGCTGTTCGCCACCTCGGCCACCTACCACGTGGGCCGCTGGTCGCCGCGGACCGCGGCCGCGCTGCGCCGGATGGACCACTCCAACATCTACCTGATCATCGCCGGCACCTACACGCCGTTCGTGCTGCTGGTGCTGGAGGGCTCGCTGCGCACCGCGATGCTCGCGCTGATCTGGGGCTGCGCCGCCGCCGGGGTGCTGTTCACGATGTTCTGGCTCAACGCCCCGCGCTGGCTGTCCACCGCGCTGTACCTGGCCCTGGGCTGGGTGGCGCTGCTGTTCCTCGGCGACCTGGTCCGGGGGGTCGACACCGCCCCGCTGGTGCTGGTCCTCGCCGGCGGCATCCTCTACAGCCTGGGCGCGCTGGTCTACGCCCTGAAGCGCCCCGACCCCGCGCCGCGCTGGTTCGGCTTCCACGAGATCTTCCACGTGCTGACCATCGCGGCCTTCGTCTGCCAGTACGTCGCGGTGTTCCTCGTTGTCCACGCGGCGGGCTGAGGCGGCCCGGAACAGGGGAGGGGCCCCGGACCGCGCGGTCCGGGGCCCCTCCCGTGCCGGTCTGCGGGTCAGCAGCCGGGCAGCCGCTCCCACAGGTACTGCTCGACCCGGTCCAGGGAGATGCGCTCCTGGGCCATGGAGTCGCGCTCGCGCACGGTGACCGCGTTGTCCTCCAGGGTCTCGAAGTCGATCGTCACGCAGAACGGGGTGCCGATCTCGTCCTGGCGGCGGTAGCGGCGGCCGATCGCGCCGGCGTCGTCGAACTCCACGTTCCACCGCTTGCGCAACTGCGCGGCCAGGTCGCGGGCCTTGGGCGACAGGTCGGCGTTGCGCGACAGCGGCAGCACCGCCGCCTTGACCGGGGCCAGGCGCGGGTCGAGCCGCATGACGACGCGCTTCTCCATCTTGCCCTTGGCGTTGGGCGCCTCGTCCTCGGAGTAGGCGTCCAGCATGAAGGTGAGCATCGCCCGGTCGACACCCGCCGCGGGCTCGATGACGTAGGGGACGAACCGCTCGTTGTTCTCCTGGTCGAAGTAGGACAGGTCGGTGCCCGACTTCTCCGAGTGCGTGGACAGGTCGAAGTTGGTGCGGTTGGCGATGCCCTCCAGCTCGCCCCACTCGCTGCCGACGAAGTTGAACCGGTACTCGATGTCGACGGTGCGCTTGGAGTAGTGGGACAGCTTCTCCTTCGGGTGCTCGTACAGCCGCAGGTTGTCCTTGTTGATGCCCAGGTCGACGTACCACTGCATGCGGGCGTCGATCCAGTACTCGTGCCACTCCTCGTCGGTGCCGGGCCGGACGAAGAACTCCATCTCCATCTGCTCGAACTCGCGGGTCCGGAAGATGAAGTTGCCCGGGGTGATCTCGTTGCGGAACGACTTGCCGATCTGGCCGATGCCGAACGGGATCTTGCGGCGGGCCGACTGCTCGACGTTCTTGTAGTTGATGAAGATGCCCTGGGCGGTCTCGGGGCGCAGGAACGCCAGCCCGCTCTCGTCCTGCACGGGGCCCAGGTAGGTGCGGAGCAGGCCGTTGAACATGCGCGGCTCGGTGAAGGCGCCCTTGGCCCCGCAGTTGGGGCAGTTCAGGTCGGCCAGGCCCCCGGCGGGCTCGCGGCCGTGCTTGGCCTCGTACGCCTCGGCGAGGTGGTCGGCGCGGAAGCGCTTGTGGCAGGACTGGCACTCGGTGAGGGGGTCGACGAACGCCTCGACGTGCCCGGACGCCTCCCAGACCTCACGGGCCAGGATGACACTGGAGTCGATGCCGACGACGTCCTCGCGCTCCTGGACCATCGCGCGCCACCACTGGCGCTTGATGTTGTTCTTCAGCTCCACGCCCAGCGGGCCGTAGTCCCATGAGGCACGCAGACCTCCGTAGATCTCGCTGGACGGGTAGACCAGTCCACGACGCTTGGCGAGACTGACGAGGGTGTCCATTGCCTCTGACTTGGCGGCCATAGTTGTTGTCTCCATCCATCCGGCTGGCGGTCGGCGGATCGCGGGAAGGCGCGACGCTCGAAGTGGATACAGCTCCCCAAGCCTATTGGACCCGCAGACGTCTTCGCTCATCCGGTGATGTGACCGTTTTCCGCGGTCACCGGGGTGCGGGCCGCCGGGCCGCCCCGGGGCCTCAGCCCGCCGCGGGGGGCTGCTCCGCCAGGACCTCGAAGGCGCTGGCCTCGTCGTGGGCGGTGGACAGCAGCGGCACCGCGGAGACCTTGACGTCGAAGTCCGACAGCGCCCGGCGGTAGAAGCCCGGCCCCTCCCACTCGGTGACGAGCGTCCACAGGGCGGGGTCGTCCACGGCGCGCGCCAGCGACCCCCGGCGGTAGCCGGGCCTGCGGGCCAGGGCCTCCAGCGCGGTCGCGGCGCGGACGGCGAAGTCGTCGGCGTCCTCGGGGGGAACGGTGTGCCTGGTGATGACGATCACCCGGCCATGCTGCCACAGCGGCGGCGCAGGCGGG
>Ga0065720_1003442_pt1 | contig 18837 bp, 15 predicted proteins | sample Thericmetagenome_FD_59107 | JGI IMG/M metagenome (GOLD analysis project Ga0065720, IMG submission 59107) | Thermophilic microbial communities from the Joint Bioenergy Institute, California, USA of rice/straw/compost enrichment - eDNA_2 v2... | ecosystem: Engineered > Solid waste > Grass >...
CAGGGCGTCGCTGACCACCTTGACCAGCGCGAAGATGCCGATGCCGCACAGCACGACCACCGCGCCGAGGACGATGAGCACAATCTTGAGAGCGTTGCTCTTCTTCTGCGGCGGAGCGGTCGGCGGGGTCGGCGGGGCGCCCGGGGCGGTGTCAACCGGAGGCATCGGGGCGGGCTGGCCGGCGGGGGTGGTACCAGGGGCGGTGGGGTCAGTCATGGTCGTTCCTTTGCTCGTAGACGGACAGGTCCGGCGGAGAACCATAGCGGTCCGCGTCAAGCGGCGCACGGAGGTTTGTTCGGCGCTAAAGTCGATTCGCCATGGCCCGACAGTCATCGTTCGACGTGACGCTCCCGCGCCACCCCTCGCTGGGCATCCACACGCTGCGGCTGCGTGACCTCTACCGCCGTGCCCCGAACGGCGCGCCGGAGCCGCACGCCCGCCATCGCGTGCCGGTGCACCTGCTGGCACTGGTCACGGCCGGCCGGGCGAGCTTCAGTGTCGATTTCGAGACATATCCGTGCCGGCCCGGTGGGCTGCTCTGGGTGCGCCCCGGCCAGGTCGTGGGCTTTCCGCCCCCGGGCGTCGACGCGACGCTGGTGCTGTTTGAGCCGCAGTTCGTAGAACTGGCAGAACGGACACTCAAGTCCAGCGTGGATAGTGCACAACGGACCCTCGGGTCCAGCGTGGAGAGTGCGGAACGAACCCTCGGGGCGGACCTGACGGAGCACGCCAAAGGGTCGAATGAGGACCTTGGGGAGCACACCGGTGGACCCGGCGCCCAGCTGGCCGGCCCACCCACCCCCCGCCAGCGATGGGGCGGGCGACGTCCGGGCGGGGCGCGAGCCGCGGACACCGACCCACCACCCGTACCCTGGCTCATCTCCGGCACGTACTGGCAGCCGGGCGGCGAGGACGGGGAGGCGATCACCGACGCGATCAGCCAGATCGAAACCGACTACCAGCGGCTGACCAACGGCGAGGACATTCCCATCGGCGTGTTGCGCCACCAGCTCTTCGCCCTGTTGCTACGGCTGTCGCGCCTGGAGCCCGAGGGTGGGCCGGGGGTCGCGGCGGCGGACAACGAGTTGTTCGCCCGGTTCCGGGCCGCCNTCGANGAGCGGTTCGCGCTCACCCGGCAGGTCGAGGACTACGCGAAGCTGCTNGGCTGCTCGGTNCGGACGNTGACCCGGGCCAGCCTCGCCGCCACCGGACGGACGGCCAAGCAACTGGTCGACGACCGCGTCGCGTTGGAGGCCAAGCGGCTGCTCGCCGAGACCGACCTGCCCGCGGCCGAGATCGGCGCGCGCCTCGGCTTCTCGGAGGCGACCAACTTCGGCCGGTTCTTCTCCCGCACGGTCGGCTGCTCACCCCTGGCCTTTCGGGCGGCGAGCCGGGCGGCGGCCGAGAACGTCGAGCCGCCGAGCACCCCGCCGGAGAAGCCATTGGAGGCGGCGCTGTCGAAGGCCGGGGCGGCCCGCGGCTCGGTTCCGCCACCGCCGGACGACATCACCGAACGGGGTCTGGTCGCCCGGCTGCCCCGCCGCCGACGGTGAGGGTCTCCTCCGGTCGCGGTCGGGTACCCGACGACTCTGGGCGACGTGGGGAGGAGGCGGCCGCCGCCGTCCCACCGCTAGCCTGACGGGCACGTCATCGAGCACGTTCAGGGAAGTCACCATGACCGGATCCACTCCACCGTACGGAGGGGCCCTACCAACGGGAAGGCCCGTGCCCACCGGAGGCCCCGTGCCGCCGGGCGGAGGATTCTCGCCGGGCGGAGGACCCATTCGACCCCTCGGGGGACCCGTCCCACCCGCTCCGCCGAGCGTCCCCCCGCCGGTGGGCGTCCCGCCGGCGCCCGAATCGTCCGGTATCGTCCGGCGCGTGGTCACCATCGTCGTGGCCCTGCTCGTCGTCGGAGCCATCGCCTACATCGGCGTCATCCGGCCGATGATGGAGGAGCGCAAATGGGTGGAGGGTGCCTGCATCGACTACTACCCGAGCGGCGAACTCGAGGAGGGCATCAACCCCAAGGTCGTCGACTGCTCCGATGACCGGGCCCGGGCCCGGATCGTCGGTGTGGTCGAGGGCGACGCTTCGATCGAGCGGGACTGCGAGCCGCTGGGGTCGTTCGCGCGGGTCGACCGGAAGAACGCGGACTACTGCATCGTCGAACTCTGAGCCTCTGGCGCCTGAGCCTCTGGCGCCTGAGCTACTGGATGTCTGAGTCCGAGCTAGCGGCGCCTGGGGCTGGGGCGCCCTGACTCTGTCGGACGCCGGGCCACGGGAGCCGGGGCCCGGTGTGAGCCGTGGGGTAGGTGCGCCCGCCGACCCCCACGCCGGCGGGCGCACCCTGTGGGGAGGGCGCCGGCTCACGTTCTGCTGGACAGCGTCCGCCCGGGCGATCGCCAGCGGCCCACGCCGGCCCGTCGGGCGCGGGGGGCGTACGCCAGCGTGTGCGCCTAGGCGGCATCGGCCAGGGCCGCACGCAGGCTGTCCAGGGTCCGGGCCAGCAGCCGACTGACGTGCATCTGCGAGATGCCGAGGCGGTCGGCGATCTGGGACTGGGTCATGTCGCCGTAGAACCGCATGCGCAGGATGTCCCGCTCGCGCTCCGACAGCGTGGCCAGCAGCGGTCGCACGGACTCGCGTTGCTCCACCACGTCGATCGCCGGGTCGTCCGAGCCGAGTGGGTCCTCCAGCTCGAGCGTGCTACCCGACGTACCCGGCCCGGACAGCGACAGCGGCTGGTAGAGCATCCCCGCCTCCACCGCCTCGGCCACCTCCGACTCCGGCACCGACAGATGGTTCGCGATATCGGAAAGCGTCGGGGTGGCCGCCTGGGTCTGGCTCAGCTCCGCGCTGGCCTGGTTGACCCGCAACCGCAGCTCCTGCAGGCGACGGGGCACCCGGATGCGCCAGCCCTTGTCGCGGAAGTAGCGCCGCAGCTCCCCCACGATGGTCGGTGTGGCGTACCCCGCGAACTCGCACCCGCGGCCCGGGTCGTAGCCGTCGATCGCGTTGACCAGACCGACCATCGCCACCTGGACGAGGTCCTCGCCGGGCTCACCGCGATCCCGGAAGCGCCGCGCGAGCCGGTGGGCCAGCGGCATGGCGTGCTCGATGGCCTGTCGGCGCAGCTCGGCCCGGTCGGCCGACCCGGGGGGCAGACGATCCACGGCGGCCAGCAGGGCATGGACGGTGATGTCCCGGCTGCCCGGCCAGCCCGCGTCGTCACCGCCGTCTTCTGTGGACAGAGCGGCACTCTCCGACGTGGACGGTGCCTCCTCCGCACGCCCCGGCCGGACGCGCAGCGCGGCCAGCACCGGGGCCGAGTCGTCGTAGACCCGCAACTGCGTGCCCCGACCGGCGAGCGCGAGCAGGTCCCGACACAGGCCCGGCGCGGAGACCACCCGGACACATCCGCCGACGGCTTCGACCCGGCCGGCGAAGGCGGCCAACCCGCCCGCGACCCGGGCATCGAACATTCTCATGCCCGTCAAATCGACGACCAACTGCGCCCGCCCTTCGGCGAGGCGTGCGTCGAGCACGGCGCGCAGCCGCGGCGCCGTGGTCGGGTCGAACGTGCCGCGCACGCGCACCACGTCCACGTCATTGAGTCGCCTGACATCGATCCGCACGTTCAGCCACCTCCCGGCTCTGCGAGGGCTTGGCGCACCTGACGATCGTGGTACGTCCGGCTACCGGCGGTCAACCTGTCGGCGACGACAAACTGTGCAAACGGTTTGTTGCAATCAGCCGAACAGCGGAGTTTCCGCAGGCCAGGCGGCTGGAAAACGGTTACGACCCGGAGTGCGTGTGGCTGCGCTCAGCTCCCACCACGTGGGACGGGTGCATGGTTGTCACCGTTGGGGCGAGCGCGGCCGGCCCACCGTGACCGGCCCGGCGACCTGAGCAAGCCGGCGTTCGAGCATCGCGATATCGACGAGCCCATCGTCGCCGAGAGCGTCGCGCCACCCGGCCTCGCGCAGCCGGGCCCGGTCGGTCTCGGTGAAGCCGCCCCACACGCCGTACTCCTCACCCACCGTGAGCGCGTGGGTAGCGCATTGCGCCCGCACCGGACAGGACAGGCACAGCCGCTTGGCCGCNGCCTCNCGCAGTCGCCGGCTGATCCGACCCAGGTCGTCGTCGGGATGGAAGAACTGCGCGGTCGACCGGTCCCGACACAATCCGACCGTTTGCCATTCCCAGGCCTCGATGATGGGTCGCAGGGCCGTCGCGGCTCTCGCCACGCTGCCACCTCCTCCGGTCGGTCACGTCAGGGGAAAAGGGTCGGCCCGCGGAGGGCGTTCCCTGCCCCGTCCAACGAGCCGACCGGCGTCTCGGCGCGTGCCTTACCCACGNCGCACCCCGCGCAAACCCCACCCGCCGGAATCCGCGAACCGGATCGCGGAACTTGCACTCCGTGCCCACCACCCCCACCCAGCCGCCCGACTTGCACTCCNTGCCCACCACCCCCACCCAGCCACCCGAAAACCGCCCGCGGGGATCGCGAGCGTCCACAGTGCCGATCCGGGAGAGTCCACATGCGCCGATCGAGGGAGTCCACATGCGCCGGTCGGGGTCACCGACCGATCGCCGGGACCGATGTGTCGGGCGTCAGTGGGTCGCTGGTCGGCTCCACCACCACGGCGACGCCGGGCGGTGACGCCCGGTCGACACCGGAGACACGCCGGTTACCGAAAGGACACCGGCCCGAGGACGGCCGGCCCGGAAGGCACCGCCTCGAGGTGGCGCCGAGCGCTAGACCCGGGCGGCCACCCGCCGCACGCTGGCCAGGTACTCCTCGCTGGGATGCATGGCCGCGGCCATGCGCAGGTGGGGCAGGGCCTCGGCCGGCCGGTTCTGCCGCTCGAGGGTGCGACCCAGCACAAACCGGGCGTAGTGGTCGGACGGATTCTGCTCGACCAGCAGCCGCAGCTGCTCCTCGGCCCGGCGCAGCTGGGCGGAGTGGAAGTACGCCCGGGCCAGCAGGAGACGGACGTCGAACCGGCTCGGCTCGGCCGCGACGATCGGCTCCAGGATCTTCGCCGCGCTGATCGGGTCGCCGGAGTCGAAGAAGACCTCGGCGCGGCGGTACTCCTCGAACAGGTCGTCCATTCCGGCAGCCTAACCGTCGCCGGGCCGGGCACCCGACGCCCGCGACGCCGGCGCTGCGAACGTCACGCCCGAGGGTCGGCGTTTCGCCCGGTTCGCCACCCTCGGCCTGCGGTAGGGTCCGGCGGCGATGAAGGATCTTTTCCTCACCTGGCGGCTGCGGCGACGCGCAGCCGCCGTCTTTGGCTGGCGTCGTCTGCGCCCGGCCCAGCTCGAGGCGATGCGCGCCCTGCTGCGGGGCCGGGACGCCATGGTCATCCTGCCCACCGGCGCCGGCAAGTCCGCCGTCTACCAGGTGCCCGCCACGCTGCTGCGCGGGCCGACCGTGGTGATCTCCCCGCTGCTGGCCCTGCAGCAGGACCAGATCGCCGGGCTGTCCGGCCGCGGCCACCAGCTGACCCGGGCGGTCCGGGTGAGCAGCGCCGAGTCACCGCGCCAGCAGCAGGAGAACCTGGAGGCCGTACGGTCCGGTCGGGCGCGGTTCCTGTTCATCACGCCCGAGCAGCTCGCCTCGCCGGAGCGGCTGGCCCAGGTGCGCGAGCTGCGGCCCGCCCTGGTCGCGGTGGACGAGGCGCACTGCCTGTCGTCCTGGGGCCACGACTTCCGCCCGGACTACCTGACGCTGGGCACCACCATCGCCGCCCTCGCGCCCACCCGGGGCCGCCGCAAGGGCCGCCGGCCCGTGGTCGTGGCGCTCACCGCCACCGCGTCGGGACCGGTGCGTGAGGACATCATCGCCCGGCTGCGGCTGCGCGACCCGCAGGTGGTGGTCGCCGGGCTGGACCGGCCCAACGTGTTCCTCGAGGCGGTGCACTGCCCGACCGAGGAGTACCGCTGGCGGCGGCTCACCGCGCTGCTGGCCGAGTTCCAGGGGTGCGGAATTGTCTATGTTCCAACCCGTCGACAGGCTGAGGAGCTGGCCCGACGGCTCCGCGACGCCGGCCACCGCACGGCCTACTACCACGGCGGGCTGGCGGCGAGCGTCCGGGCGCGCCGGCACGAGGAGTTCCTCGCCGGTGAGATCCCGGTGATGGTGGCGACCTCCGCGTTCGGCATGGGCATCGACAAGCCCGACATCCGGTGGGTCGTGCACTACGCCCTGCCCGACTCGCCCGACAGCTACCTGCAGGAGATCGGCCGGGCCGGCCGGGACGGGGCCCCGGCCCGGGCGGTGCTGCTGCACCGGGCCGAGGACGTGGCCCTGCAGCGGTACTTCACCGGGGGTACGCCGGCCGAGGCGGAGATCCGGGACCTGGTCGCGGTGCTGCGCGAGCGGCCGCACGACCGCGACGAGCTTCGGGCGCGCAGCGGTTTCTCGGCCCGCAAGCTGACCCAGCTGCTGACCCTGCTGACCGAGATCGACGTGGTCGTCACCGACCCGGACGGACGGCTGTCCAGCCCGCCGACGGGGCCCGTGCCGGTCGAGGCGGCCCGGCTCGCTCTGGCCGAGGTGGAGCGCCACCAGGCGGTGCAGCGGACCCGCATCGACATGATGCGGCAGTTCGCGGAGAGCCGGTCCTGCCGAGGCCAGGCACTGCTCGCCTACTTCGGCGACACCCTCGACGGACCGTGCGGGCACTGCGACAACTGCGCAACTCCGCGCAGCGTGCCGGAGCGGAATCCGCGCGCGAATCCCTCACCCGCCCGAACGTCGGCCGAGGCGCCCGGCCCCGCGCCGAGCCCGTCCACGGCCAGCCCGTCTGCGGCGGGTACCACGCGGCCCGGCCCGGCACCTGCGAAGCCGACGAAGCCGGCGAAGGCCGCGAAGTCGGCCCCGCCGGTGCCCACCAGCCGGCCCGAGCCGGGTCGCGTCGCCGTGGACCCCGCCCCGGGTGGTGACGAGCCCTTTCCCGTGGGTGGCACGGTGCGCCACCGGGCCTGGGGTACGGGCACGGTGCTGGGCTACGAGGCCGACCGGATGACCGTCCTGTTCGACTCGGTGGGTTACAAGGTGCTGTCGGTCGGCGTCGTGCGGGAGAAGGACCTGCTCGTGGCCGAGTGACGATTAGAGGCTTATACTCGTTTATGTACCAGATGGCGGAATCTGGACCTTCGGCCGATATCGAAACCACTGATCATCGGGCTACCGTGCGGGCATGTCCAAGCGACCAATCCCCGTAGCCGGAGCGATCGTCACCGCCGTGCTGGTCGTCCTCTTCGGTAACCCCCCGTTCGTCGAGTGGATCCGCAACCCGAACAACGTCAGCGGCGACGGCGTGCTGAGTTTCCTGCTCAACCAGCTCACCTGGCCACAGTGGAAGTTCACGCCCAGCGGGGCGGGCGGCGACATGGCCGCGTTCGTGGCCTACGAGCTGCGCGCGGTGCTGATCATCGCACTGGTCTTCGGCATCCTGGCCTCGCTGGCCAAGGGCATCGGCTCGGGGGGCGTCGGTTTCCTGGTCGGCTGGGTCTCGGTCATCCTCGCCGCCGGCCTCGCCTCGTTCATCACGTACTTCATCGCCAACATCGGCCCGAACGCGAACGCGCTGGACGCCCTGGCCGATGGCGGGACGTACGGTCTGTTCGTCGGCTGGATCGTGGGCATCTTCACCGGCGTCGCCAAGCGGGGCTGACGCTGGGCCCCTCACACCGTCCCGAAGCACACCGTCCCGTGGTCCCTTCATCACGCTCCGCGTCGATGAAGGGACCATCCGCTATCAGCCACCCCGCATGACGGCACGCCTAGCAGTTGTCAAGCCCACATCCGACGTTCGACACTCGGCCGAACGGTGGAGTCTCCCGCGACCTGTGGGCGAGTGACCGTAGCGGTCGGGACCGCCATTATGTAGGGTCGGCGCCTTGGATCGGGCGGGTTGCGCATCGCCCGCAGGAACCGATCCCGGCGTGCGATCACTGCGCCGGATCGCCGAAGCAAGCCTCAGCCACATCGGTGTACTTAGGACTTGAAAGGGCTCCACGTGTCGGACCAGCAGAACCCGGGACAGTCGGCCGAACCACCGACCAATCCACCGACCCCGGCAACCCCTCCGCCACCGGCGCAGCCAGCGACGCCGCCGCCGGCCGCACCCGTGACCCCGCCGCCACCCCCGCCCGCCCCGGCGTCGCCCACGCCTGAGGCGGCCGACGGGGGCGAAGAGAAGGACGTCGAAGAGGAGGAGAAGCGGCGCCGCCGCTACATCGTCCTCGCGCTGCTGGTGCTGCTGCTCCTGCTGCTGTGCCTGGGCGCGTTCCTGTACTACCTTTTCGCCATCCGTGACACCGGGGACACGCCGGAGCCGGCGGAGAGCTCCCCCGCGGTGACCGCGACGACAGCGGCCCCGACCACGGACGCGCCGACCACGACGGCGCCGGCGACGCCGACCGCCGAGCCGACGACCGCGGCGCCGACCACCGACGCCCCGGCCACCATCACGGTGCCGAGCGTCACCGGCAAGAGCGTCGTGGGCGCCATCGAGACCCTCGAGCAGGTCGGCTTCGTCAACATCAAGGTCGTGCTGGACAGCGTGACCGGCACCGAGGTCACCGGGGACTCGAAGTACGACAACCACCAGGTCATCGGGGTCAACCCCGGCGAAGGCTCCTCCGTCGTCGGCACGGCGGAGATCATCCTCATCGCCGACTCCAAGAGCGGCGTCGGCAGCGGCTGATTCGACCCGAGCCTCCTCGTCGAGGGCACCGGTCCCACAAGGGCCGGTGCCCTCGGTCGTTTGCGATCACCGTCCCTCGCGGCGGACGAGGATCACCGTCCCGGGGATCGCCGTCCCTCGGTGGTTGTGAGAACCAGAGCCGTCGCGGCGTCGGAGAATCACCATCCCCCTGCGGGTCGGAGAATCACCAGAGTGCGGGTCCGACCGGTCACCCCCGAGCGTCTGGTCACGGAGTTGACCGAGCGCATCGCCGCCCGACCCGGGTGGGTACGGGTGGCGATCGATGGGCCGGACGCCGCCCGGCCCGACGAGCTGGCCGACGCCCTGGTGGTGCCACTGCGGACCCGGGGTCGCCCGGTCGTACGGGTGCGGGCGGCCGATCATCTCCGGCCAGCCTCGTTGCGGTTGGAGCGCGGGCGCGAGAACCCCGACAGCTTCTACGAGGACTGGCTCGACGCCGAGGGCCTGGTTCGCGAGGTACTGAGGCCACTCGATCCCGGCGGGTCGGGTCGCATCCGGCCCGTCCGGTTCGACGCGGCCGCCGACCGGGCCAGCCGGACGCCCTTCATCACGGCCGCCCCGGACTCGGTGCTGCTACTCAGCGGACCGTTGCTGCTCGGCCACGGCCTCCCGCTCGACCTGACCGTCCACATCGTCCTGACCCCGGCCGCGCTGCGCCGGCGGACACCCGCGCCGTGGCACTGGACGCTGCCCGCCTTCGCCCGCTACGAAGAGGAAGTGGCCCCGGCGTCCTGGGCCGACGTGGTCATCCGGGCCGACGACCCGCGCCACCCCGCCATCGTCGACCGCGGCTGATTCGGGCGGCTGGGCGGGGGTGGCGGGCACGAAGTGCAATTCGGGTGGCTGGGTGGGGGTGGCGGGCACGAAGTGCAATTCGGGTGGCTGGGTGGGGGTGGCGGGCACGAAGTGCAACTCGTCCGCGGGCTCAGGGCGACTGCCCACACTCAGCTGTTCGATGCGGGGAAATGAGCGGAACGGCCTGCCCACCTGGGTCGAAGCCGGCCGACGCGCTGGTCCGCGACGTCAACGGCCCGCCGCGCCGGCGATCGGTACCGGGACTACCAGCGGTTCCTGGCCTCCTCGGCCCAGCCGACGAGCCCGTCGAGGTCGATCCGCTGGCCGTCGTCGGTCTCGGCCCAGCCGGTGAAGTGGCCGAAGCACTGATGCGTCTCGTTGGCGACGACGCCGAGGTTGGTCCGAGCGATCTTCTCGTGGAAGGGGTGGAACTCGACGTCCACCCGCGCACCACGAATCCGCCAGGGACGCAACCAGTCCGACCGGTCGTACGTCCACTCCAGCTCTTCGCCGATCTTGTGCAGCCGCCCGTCCACGAACAGCGCGTTCTCGGTGAGCCCGGTTCCGTCGGTCCACTTGCCCCCGAGCTGGATCGCCCGGCCCGGCCCACTGCCGGCCGCCCAGTTCCACCGGATCGCGTACGGCCACTTGCCGCGGCCATGGTCGAGCACCGCGAACGAGTCCTCCGCCGAGATCGTGATGGTGCGGTCATGAACCTTCAGCGTGCCGTGCACCGGCCGGCCGACGTCCTTGACCGTGTACTGGAAGCGGCGGGTACTCCACGGGATGACGACGCCGAGCGACTCGTGACCGGCGGGCAGGGGCACGGTGAGATCGATCTCGACGCCGGGCGCGGTGGCCCGGATCACGCTGCCGTCGGCGTGCTGGTCGATGTCGATGATGAGGCCGTTGCCTCGCACCGATGCCCGGCCCTGCCCGCTGCGGGGCGGAAAGGTGGCGCCGCGCGCGAACGGAACCACCACATCCTTGGTCAGTTCGACCCGGTTGTCTCGGTCGAGCACGTACACGCCGTGCACGCCCGCGTAGTCCAGGGATGACGCGACGAGGCCGATGATGTGGCTCGGCGTCACGATGCCCCAGTACTCCCAGCGCTTGGCGCGGCCCCAGCCGCGCAGGTTGGCCCGGTGCAGCGGCCGCCGGGTCCAACCCACGGCCGCCGGGTTGAGCCGCCCGTTGGGCAGACACAGGTCGACCGGCTCGGTGATCTCCCGCTCGTGGGTCATCCCGTCACGGTAACGGGAGCGCGGGAAAAGGCGGATGGTCAGCCGGCGAAGCGGTCGACGGGACGACCGGCGACGTCGGACAGGTGCTCGACGTAGACCAGGCCGGCCCCCGGGGTGCCGTGCAGCCCGAACTCGGCACCGGTGGTGATGATCAGCGTCCGGTAGTCGGGCCCGGCGAAGGCGCAGGACGTCACCTGGGGCGTCGGCACGGTCAGCTCCCGGTCGACGCGGCCGTCGGGGGTGTACCGGCGCAGCGTGCCGGTGCCCCAGACCGCGACCCAGACGTGGCCCTCCGCGTCGACGCACAGTCCGTCCGGTTTGGGCACTTCGACGAACGTGCGACGGTCACCGATCTCCCCGGTCGCCTCGTCGTACGTGAACATGTCAATACGGTTGGTCATCGTGTCCACGTAGTACATGCGGTCGCCCCACCAACCCAGGCCGTTGGAGATGATGATCCCGGACAGCACCCGGACCGGGGTCGTGCTGCCCGGGTCCAGGCGGTAGAGCGCCCCCCGGGGCGTGGTGTGCTCACGGTCCATGGTGCCGAACCACAACCGGCCGGCCGGGTCGGCCTTGGCGTCGTTGGTCCGCACCGCCACACCCGGCTCCGGGTCGTCGTAGGGCTCCAGCCGCGTGAGCGTGCCGTCGGGGTCGGCGAGCACGGGCCCGGAGGCCAGCAGGAGGACCAGTCCACCCCCGGCCCGGGGCACCGCGGCCGACACCTCCTCGGCGGTGGCCATCTCGCCGACCTCGCCGGAAGCCAGGTCCCGCCAGAGCACACGTCGGCCCATGATGTCCACCCATCCGACGCGGCCCGTTCGCTCGTCGTACCACGGCGCCTCGGCGAGTTCACTCACCCGCTCGTCGAAGATCTCCACAGTGGACATCTTGCCATCGATCCGCTCCCGGGTCACCCGTGCCGGGCGTCGGCCGGCGGCAGCGACGGGCGGTGGACGCGGCAGCGACGGGCGGTGGACGCGGCAGCGACGGGCGGTGGACGGCGCGCCGCCGGCCTATGACCGGGGCAAACGCGTCCAAGTAGACGCCGGCCGATCAGCCCGCGTGGGCTGATCGGCCGGATCGGACGGACAGGGATCAGGGTGCGGCGTCGGTCGAAGCGAGCGAGTTGGTGTACGCGAGCAGCGCGTCCACGACCTGCTGGGCCCGCGGTTCGTGCTTGGCGTACGCGTACGGGTAGGCGGAGACCTGCACGCGCTGGGCGGCCCAGGTCAGCTCCATGCTCTCCCAGCCCGGCACCCGCAGCAGCGCCTGGTAGAAGGCGGTGGCGGCGTACGCGGGATCCATGAGCTGCGAGACAGCCCCCCAGCCGGCGCTCGGCCGCTGCTGGAACAGGCCCACCGAGTCGTGGTCGGAGCCCTCGCCCTCGGCGTTGTACTGGTACGACTCGGGAATCCGCGTGCTGGCCAGGTTGCGCAGCTGCGACTCCTGCATGGCGGTGGCCACGGCGATCACGTACGCCCGCTCGGGCAGCCCCATGGCCTGCCCGGTCCGGACGATCGTCAACGCGTTGTTCATCTGGACCTGATCGAGCCCCGCCACGGGCGTCGGCGGGGCCGGCGGGACGACGGCCACCTCGGTGCTCGACGCTTCCTCGGTCTCCGGCGCCACCGCCGCGAACAGCTCGAGCCGGTCGCTCGGCCCGGCCGGCGCACCGGCGGGGGTGCCTACCGTACCGAGCACCTGGTCCACGACCCCGACGACGCTGGCCGAGGTGGTCAGGGCCGAGGTCGGTTCGGAGGCTCCGGCCTGCCCCGCCATGGTGGCCAGGGCGAGACAGGTCAGCGCGCTCGTGGCGAGCGCGGCCCGGCTCCGGGCGGCTCTGCGCAGACCTTCGCGCGTCGGCCGCCAGATCCTTTCGACGGGCTGGCGATGGCGGCCAACCGTCACCGGCTTTCTGTCAGATATCCGATGCTTCCCTACGGTGCGGCGCATTCGCCCAAAATAATGGGGTAAAAAGCATATGCACCCTATGAGTTTTGTGGCGCATATGACACCATTACAAATAGCTTTTGCGCCAATACGGCTCGTAGTCACATTCGGCTGATCCGTCTCAACCGAACCATTGCTCCCGATATCTAGGCATTCATAATCGCCAGCGCTCGGCACTGTATGAGTTCGTCTGATCACGGAACGTGACAGAATCGGGGTGTCGAACCGGCCAACCGGCCCGAGGCCGCTGCACCGGGAGCGGGAAATTCTCCGGCCTCCCACTACTCCCCGCAGTGGATCGAGAACCGGTTAGGCTCAGCCGTGCCCGTGACACCGCCCGTCGACCGACTCCACCAGCATTTGCGCACCTGGCTCGGCCAGTGGCCGGGCACCCCGCCCGTGACGGTGGTCGGGTCGGACGCGCGCGAGCGCCCTGGCTGGGACGGCCGGGTGTTCCCCGTGATCGGCGTCCGTACGCCCGAGTCCGGTGTGGTGTCGGTGCCCCCACCGGCCGCCGCCCGGGTCCGCGCCGCGGTGACGACGGCCACCGACGTCGAGACCACCTGGGCGGCCCTGGTCGCCCGCCTGCCGGACCTGCTGGGGATGCCCGACCGGCGCGTCTACGAGGGCGTGTTCCGCTGGTGCGAGCGTCCGACGGACCTGCCCGACGCCGGCGAGTGGGTCGAGGTCACCGACCCGGTCGTGCCACCGTGGCTGAAGCCGTTCGGATCACCGGTGCTCATCGCCCGCGACCCGGACACCGGCGCCTACCTCGCCGGCGTCGGCATCAAGCGCCACGACCCGTACGGTCACGAGATCGCCGTCGGGACCGAGCCGGCGGCCCGGGGACGAGGGCTGGCCCGCTCGCTCGTGGCCCGGGCCGCGCGCCACATCCTCGACGCCGGCGCGATCCCGACATACCAGCACGACCCCACCAACATCGCCTCCGCCCGGGTCGCCGAGGCCGCCGGCTTCCCCGACCGCGGCTGGCGCTCCCTCGGCATGGGCTGACGACCACTCGCCGCCCCGCCCGCTAATCCCCACCGACGCCCGATAACGAACTTTCTCGGCCGGCCGCGGCCCACGCTCCGACCGCGACCGCCGGGACCCGCGCGGTGCTCAGACCGGAGCGGGCGGGCGGAGCGAGAGGGCCCGGAGGAAGATCGGGCCGATCGCCGACGGGTCGCGGGCGATGAACGTGCCCCCACCGGTGGTGGAGGTGATGCGCTCCAACTCGACCTGGCTGACGTCGTCGCCGATGCCGATGGCGATCACCTGGATCGGGCGCTGGGGATCGACGAGCTCCTGCAACGACGCGATGAGCTGGTCGAGGGTGATGCCGTCGGGGTCGTCGTTCTGGCCGTCGGTGAGCAGGACCACCGAGTTGACCGCCGCCGGGTCCCAGCCCGACTGGACCTCCTGGTAGGCGGCCAGCACCGTGTCGTAGAGGCCGGTGTTGCCGACCGGGTCGGGCCGGATCGTGCCGAGCGCCGCCACCAGGGCGTCCCGGTTCTCGGTCATCGGCCGGATCGGCACGACCTCGAGGTGGTCGACGTTGCCGTTGAGCCGGGTCGCGAAGGTCCACAGGCCCACCGACCACGAGTCATCGAACAGCATCATCCCCTGCCGGGCCGCCTCGAGGGCGATCTGGGCCCGGGTGGCGTTCCCGGCGCTGGGCACGGGATATGCCATCGAACCGGATATATCTATCACGGCAAGCATGCGGGACGGCCGGGTGAGCGAGACCCACGTGGCCAGCGCCTTGGCCACGGCCTCGTCGTCGAGCTGGCCGGTCGTGATGGTCGCGGGCGCCCCCGGCATGGCCGGGAACCGGGCCATGCCGTCGGGTCCGCGCAGGCCGATCTCGGCCAGGTCGTCCAGGTACTGGTCCCCGGCGAGCGCCTGGCGGAACCGCTCGGCCAGGCGCTGGCGGTCGGTCGCGAGGCCCGGCAGCACCACGTACGGATAGTCCAGCGCCGGCGGCGCGGGCTGGACATAGACGGCGGCCAGCGGTACCGGCGGCCGGGTGGCGTTGTAGGCGATCAGAGAGCGCTCGGCCAGCGGGGCGGCGCCGAGAGCGTCCGCGACGTCGGCCGGGTCGGTCGAGCGCGGGAAGCGCGACAGCAGGTCGTTGACGCCGGCCGCCCGACCGGCGAAGAGCGCCCGCATGATCGCCACCGTCGCGATGTCACTGTCGTTGGCCGACGCCGCGGCGGTGCCGAGGGCGACCAGGCTGGCCAACCCCACCGCGTCCCGGTTGGGCTCGACCACGCCCACGCGCAGCGGTTGCCCGCTGGTCAGCCGCTGCATGACCAGGTTCCAGGTCGGAAGCTGGGTCGGCCAGCCCAGGGCCCCGGCGGCCGGCTCCGGGACCGCGAGCACGACCGGACTGGTGGCGACGGCCAGTGCCTGCGGCGGGACGAGGCTGGGCGCGGCCGAGCGGAGCCGCACGAGCCAGGTCGAGGAGTCGGGCACCCACACGTCCGGGATCTCCACGTCGGACCGCGCGACCGACCTCGGGGTGCCCCCCGCCGGCGCGAGCGACGTCAGCCCGGCCAGGGCCACGCCGGCCCGATCCGCGATGGCCAGCGCGACGTCCGCCGGCTCGGCCGAGGTGACCTCGATCGCCACGCACTCGCCCCTGGGGCCCCGGGCCGTGTCGGACCACCGGACCGAGGCGTGCGCGAGCACCGGCGCGATCTCCGGCGCCGCGGCGATGGTCAGCCGCAGCTCGCCCGAACAGGTCTCGTCGCCGCCCGCGGTCCGCCACAGCATGAACACGCCGGCACCCACGACGAGGACCATGGCCACGATGACGGCGCGCACACGCTTGGGAAGTCCGGGGCCGCGATGGCGTCCACCCACCGTTGCCCTCTCTCCTCGAAGACTGCTCCCTCGGAGTCAGAGCCATCCTGCGGATTCGACACCCATGTGTCCACCCGAGACGCTTACTCGATTCAATCCGCTCACACAAGATCATTACATTTGGTCATCAAAGGGACGGTCGGGTCGCCGGGCGGTCACCGCCGGTGATCATTGCGACTAGGGTCGACATCAACGCCCGACCGTGACGACGACGCCCATGACCGGCCACTCGGAGGACCCCGTGCTCGACCGTGCCGCCGCACCCGCCGGCGCCGACCCGCGCGCCGGCGACCCGCTCGCCAGCGCCGCCGTGCTCACCAGCGGCGATCCGGCGACGATCGCCGCCGCCACCGACGAGGCGATCGCCCGGGCCCGAGCCGGATTCGCGGCGGTGAAATCCGGGGCGCTCGCCGGGCTCGACCGGCTCGACGCGTACGACGACGCCATGGCCGCGCTGGCCAACGCCGCCGACCCGGTCGACCTGGTCGCGGCGACCCACCCCGACGAGGCCACCCGCACCGCGGCCGAGGCGGCCAAGCAACGCCTCGCCACGGTGCGCACCGAGGCGAGCCTGGACCGCGAGCTCTACGACGCACTCGCGGCCATCGACCTCGCGGCCATCGACGACCCGGCGACCCGCCACTACCTGACCGTCACCCTGCGCGAGTTCCGCCGGGCCGGCGTGGACCGGGACGAGGCGACCCGGGCCCGGGTGCGCGCGCTCCAGGAGGAGCTGGTCACCATCGGTCAGGCGTTCGACCGCAACATCCGGACGGACACGCGTGCGGCCAAGCTGCCCGTCGAGGCGCTCGACGGGCTGCCCGAGGACTACGTCCGGGCGCACCCGCCGGGGCCGGACGGCCTGGTCACGATCACCACCGACTACCCCGACATCCTGCCGTTCCTCACGTACGCGCGCGACGCCGGCGCCCGGGAGCAGCTGTGGCGGCTGTTCCGGCAGCGCGGGCACCCGGCCAACGTGGAGGTGCTGCGCCGGATGCTGGAGGTCCGGCACGAGCTGGCCACCCTGCTGGGGTACCCGTCGTGGGCCCAGTACGCGGCCGAGAACAAGATGATCGGCAGCGCCGAGAACATCGCCGAGTTCATCGAGCGCATCGCCGAGGCGGCCCGGGGCCGGGCCGAGCGGGACTACGAGCGACTGCTGGCCCGCAAGCGGGTCGACGATCCCGGGGCGACGATGGTGGCGCCGTGGGACGCGTCCTATCTGGACGATCGCATCAAGGCCGAGCAGCTCGCCTTCGACACCCAGGCGTTGCGACCGTACTTCGAGTACGGCCGGGTCAAGGCCGGGCTCATGACCCTGGTCGAGCGCCTGTTCGCCGTCCGCTTCGTGCCGCGGCCGGACATCCCGGTCTGGCACCCCGAGGTGGAGTGCTTCGAGGTGCACCGGGCCGACGGGGCCCGGCCCGACAGCGGAACTCTGCTGGGGCGCATCTTCCTCGACATGCACCCGCGGCCGGACAAGTACAGCCACGCCGCGATGTTCCCGCTCACCACCGGCAAGGCGGGTCAGCGGATCCCCGAGTGCGCCCTGGTCTGCAACCTGCCCCGGCCGTCCGCCCAGGAGCCGGCACTGCTGCGACACTCCGATGTGGAGACCCTGTTCCACGAGTTCGGCCACCTGCTGCACCACATCTTCGCCGGGGCCGGGCGGTGGGCCGGCACGAGCGGCATCGCCACGGAGTGGGACTTCGTCGAGGCGCCGTCGCAGCTGCTCGAGGAGTGGGTCCGCGACCCGGAGGCGCTGGCCACGTTCGCGGTCCACTACGAAACGGGTGAACCGTTACCGGCGTCGATGGTGGCCAAGCTGCGCGAGGCCGAGGAGCTGGGCAAGGGGCTGTACGTCCGGCAGCAGATGTTCTACGCCTCGCTGAGCCTGAACCTCTACCGGCGCGATCCAGCCGGCATCGACCCGGTCGCCGTGGAGCGCGAGGAGCAGGAGCGCCTGACGCCGTACAAACATGTCGATGGTACGTTCCTTCACCTGGGCTTCGGGCACCTCGACGGCTACTCGGCGCTCTACTGCACGTACATGTGGTCACTGGTGATCGCCAAGGACCTGTTCACCGTGTTCGCCCGCGACGGCCTGCTCAACCCCGAGGTCGCCATCCGGTACCGCGACGCCGTGCTCGCTCCCGGCGGTACCGCGCCGGCGGCCGAGCTGATCGAGCGGTTCCTCGGCCGGCCGTACTCCTTCGACGCCTACCGGGCCTGGCTCGACTCCGACGCCCAGCCCGAGCCGGCGCCGGGCCCCTCGGCGTAGGTCTCGCCTCAGCCGAGCACCTCGGTCGGTGAATCTCGCCTCAACCGAGGACCTCGGCATAGATCTGCAGAGTGCGCTGCGCCACGGCCCGCCAGGAGAACTGGTCCATGACGCGCTCCCGGCCGGCCTTGCCCATGGCGGCGGCCCGGGCCGGGTCGGTGGCGAGGTCGGTGAGCGCCGCGGCCAGGTCGGCCACGAACCGGTCCGGGTGCACCGGCGTGCCGTCGCGCTCCTGCTCGATCGGCACGAGCAGCCCGGTGGTGCCGTGGTCCACGACCTCGGGGATGCCGCCGGTGGCGGTGGCGACGACGGCGGTCTCGCACGCCATCGCCTCGAGGTTGACGATGCCCAGCGGCTCGTAGATGGACGGGCAGACGAAGACCGTGGCGTGGGTGAGGATCTGGATGACGTCCGGCTTGGGGAGCATCGCCTGCACCCAGACGACGTTGCCGCGCCGCGCTCGCAGCGTGTCCACGAGCTTGTTCACCTCGACCGCGATCTCGGGGGTGTCGGCGGCCCCGGCGAGCAGCACCACCTGCACCTCGGGGGGCAGCGACGCGGCCGCCCGCAGCAGGTACGGCAGGCCCTTCTGCCGGGCGATGCGCCCGATGAAGACGACGCTCGGCGCGGCCGGGTTGATGCCCAGCCGCTCCAGCACGCCGGTGCCCGGGTCGGGTCGGTACTCGTCCGTGTCGATTCCGTTGTGGACGACCCGCACCCGGTCGGGATCGATGGCCGGGTAGGTGGCGAGGATGTCCGCGCGCATGCCGGAGGAGACGGCGATCACGGCGTCCGCCGCTTCGAAGGCCGTACGCTCGCACCAGCACGCGACCGCGTACCCGCCGCCGAGCTGCTCGGCCTTCCACGGGCGCAGCGGCTCGAGGCTGTGCGCGGTCACCACGTGCGGCACGCCGTGCAGGAGCTTGGCCAGGTGGCCGGCCATGTTGGCGTA
>Ga0065720_1019913_pt1 | contig 18837 bp, 13 predicted proteins | sample Thericmetagenome_FD_59107 | JGI IMG/M metagenome (GOLD analysis project Ga0065720, IMG submission 59107) | Thermophilic microbial communities from the Joint Bioenergy Institute, California, USA of rice/straw/compost enrichment - eDNA_2 v2... | ecosystem: Engineered > Solid waste > Grass >...
AAAAAAAAAAAAAAAAAAAAAAAAAAAAAAAAAAAAAAACTCCGGTCTCTCAACGAACAACAATCCCCTATGCTGCCGAGCTGTCTCGCTTCACAGCGTTTCGAAGAAACGTCACCAGCAGTATGCAAAGCCTGTGTACATTTCGCACAGCAAGTACTTGAACAGTACATCCCCAAGAGAAATTTGACAAGGCAGTAGTTGTTAAACCTGATATCCGGCCGCAGATAGAATTGCCAAAAGACCCCTTGCCTCTAAGAATAGGTATCAAGAGGCGAGAGCAGCTTAAAGTCCAGCATTGGACTACGAAAAGAGCAGCTCTAGAGACCAGGGCAGCAGAACCAGCTCCTGTTCGGAGGAAAAGCTTCACTTGAGACCGAGATAGGGCGGACAAGAATGTTCGACTGACGTTAGAGATTCCAGACGCCCTTGAGAGGGTGGAGGCCGAAGCAGCCCTGGTGGATGCGGCTCGCAATAATATTCCGGGATGACGAGGACCGGGGCCACTACGGGGATGTCATTCTGTTGCCAAGCCTATTGGTGCCGGCAGATGTGATCGCTGCTGTCAAAACTCGTCAAACTCGCATGTCCAAGATGCCGATCTGCCGAGCTCGTCTTTACTGCCGTCCAGCCAAACCCCCCCTCCCGGGAACTCGAGAAAAAATCGAAGCCTTCACTGTCGTCATCATTGTCAGCAGGTCCAAGAGAGAGGCTATTCCAGGCTCAAATCCTTAATAAACAGTTCTTTTTTCCGAGTTTGCTCTGTAGAATGCATGTTTTGGTGTGTAAAATTTTGCTGTTGATAAGGATAGCGAAGGTTGGGGTGGAAGTTACAAAAAATAGTGAAGTGGTGAGCAGTGTGTGAAGGTTGGAAACGTGACAGGATGGGACCTTGCAAGGTTGCGGTCCACCAAACCATTGGCTTTGGTCCCCTGTCCTGCCAAAGAGGGAAAATTTTTGTGGACACATTCAATCAGAGATGATCTTGGCAACAGCCTGACATTTGCAGAACCCTCATCCGTTAGCTCTTGGCGGAATGCTCACGACGATGCAATTGGACAGAACGCGTCGTGACACGGTCAGGACGCGTATGTCGAGATCAGCCCCTCATTCCAAGATGGATATAAGGGGTCACCACTTTCCATCACTCTTTTTTTCTTTCTTTCTCTTTTTCTTTTTTTGGTTCTCTTTTTCCCCCGCTTTTTCTCTTGATGTTTTATTCTTTTTCTCTTTCTTTCTTTCTTACCCCTTTGTGCTCCTTGTCCAAGATCCGCCCCGCCTTCCCCCCCAGTGGATTGTGAGACCCCCACGCCCTCCTCCGCCGAGATGGATCTTGCATCTCTCAGTGACATTGAGCAACGGCAGCATTGGCAGGGCCCACGAAAACCTCATGTGGGTTTTTGACAGCATGAACCTTCTTCCGTGGACATGAGCAGGACATGACATTTCCAAACATGTCTCACACCCTTCCGCTTCCCTGATCACCGCCTGCTAGTTGCTCCGTTTGTCGGCGGTCTTGCCTTAAATTATAATGACATAAACTTTGTTTAGCACTCATCTCACCTATGCTAAGTTCGCTTACATCCCTAGAGTTAGGACCAGTTAATGCTTCGAGTCTTCACACGCATCAAACTTAGAAGATTCCAATGATGGGAAGCCTTCACGCATCCCTGGAAGCCATTTTGTGCTCTCCTACCTTACTGTCCACACCATCTTTGGCAAAGCTGAGCTGATTCAGCGAGCCAGTCAAAGGATGAGGAGCTAGGGAAGGCCCTGACAGAAGTGCCGCGTGCTTCCGGATCTCACCGAGACATTGTGGACTCGTTGTCTCCGTGGCCGGCGAATTCAAAAAGAAACCCCCATGACAACGATTGCCTTATCTCCGTTTACCGGTGGTCGGCGGTTATGGCTAGGGAGCCCAACTGAGCGCCATGAGCTCTGAATCCTGATCAAACAAGAGGCTACTTAGGGGATCTTATTGCAAGTGGCGGATTTGACATCTGGTTGCATGTTCAGCCCGGCCTTTGCAGTGGTGGCATCGTGAAGATGGGTTTCTTCTAAGAAGTGGCCAGTTGGTGTGCAGGTGTGTCAGTTCTGTGTTGGTGTCTGTAGGTGATGATCCATTTACCTTCACCAACGTGGTTGGCAGACTACACCTGGCCGAAGCGAGCGCTTCAGTGGGGCATATCACTATCGTTGGGCCTGCGTAAAACAAGCACTCAACATCTGTACAAATAAGACGCATCACCTGCCTATTTTACACGGCTGCTCCAGTCAATCCTCCGTTGAACAGAGAAAAAGGATTGCGTGGAGTTCCTTCATGGGCTGGGAGCCATCGAACTCTCTTGTGTGTGACCCCCACAGGGAAGCCACTCCTCCTTTTCTGTTTTTGAGAGTTAATCCCTGCCCTCTTGCAGGTAGGTCAGAGATAAATACCAAGGGCTCGCCCTTCTCTATGTCCCAGTTCTCTCGTTAGTCGCTCGTGTATTCTCATATCCCTGCGGTCTTCTCCTCCCCTTGGGGCCCGGGGGAAAAGGGGTTTGTCCGGCTTCTCCCCTATCAAGCAGACCTACGAAACATAGGCTTCTGAAGGAGCATATTCTTGTTTTATCGTACGAGTGCCAGCAAAGATTTGACCAGGTGTGTAGCATAGTCAACGTCCCGCTACACTGGGCGTTCAACACCCTGTGTAGTGCTAGACTTGTCGGGTCAGACTTACCATGACCCTTGTGTCTTGGTCCGATATCTATCGTTCGGGACTGAAGTACCGCGCCAGAGACACATTGAAGGATGTGTTAATGATCTCGGTAGTGACCTGTTACGTGCTTAAATATGCCAATGCTGGATATCTTCCCAACGACTTGTGGTTCAAGTGCCCATGACAGTGGATGACATCTCCGTTGGTCATTATATCCCGGAGCTGTGTAACAAAGGCATCAAAACACCGTCAGTTGTCCATATATGATCAGAATACCAGATATATGGATCCATATTCGACGGAAAGAAGTGTCATTAATTCTTTAGCAGTTCCTCTGTACTGTCCACCTTGTATGGAAACTTAACTTCTTACCCGACAGAAGATCTATGCTTGCCGGAGACTTTCTTCACAACAGTCAACATTCTTTATCCTCGGGAAACCTTTCTCGTTGTTATTCACTGAGTGCTTTTTGGTCAAAAGTCCTGATAACACATACTATTCATCAGTCTGCTAGGTTATTTATATGTTTCAGTATATGACTTCTGACAGATGTTTCATGACGTGAACATTGCAGCATGATCTCTCTTATGTGCCATTAATTAAATAGGTAGCAGGTTATTCTGCCAGCTCACAGTCTCACCAATAAAACACAGTAGGAACCCAAACATGGCTACATATCCTCTGCCCAGAGTTCATTATTGCTGGACTGTCCGTAATACCGTTGAACAGCAGCACTCGGCCTAAGGTGCTTTCAGCACAGTGGCTAATGCTGGTAGCTGTAATGCATCTTGTCATTTGTCACTGGTATCTTATCATCGCATACAAACTTGGGACTTCATGCTACAGCAAACGAGGAAGTGAGGAACCCAAGTACCGTTCAAGTCCCATAACTTAATGTTATCCTTATCGATATCGGTAGCTTTTTTAACTTTTCACCAAAGCTAATAGCGGGTTATTCAAGTGACACCTGTTGTATTTGCTGACGACCAGCCTTCTTCTGTTGAAACAGGTTCCTTTCAGGGGCGATGAGTCATTGTCCTTGATAAGATCGAAAACCCCAATACAACCTCACCTTCTGCATCTGACTCATCGGGTGATTGGTGACTTCATGTCGTTTCACGGTCTCTGACACTGTAAATCTCCACAGCCGGCTGTATACATCACCGAGTTTGGCAACGGCATAAGCTAGAGTTGCAAACCGCCAATAGGAGGTAATGAATACAGACATCATATACCGATGGATAATAAGAAGCCAAGCTTTGTGTACGTGGTCAACTCAATTCTCCGCTATCTCAATCTCAAAAGGAGACTAGGCGATGTCAAAACTTTGGTAGAGACCGTGGATATTTTCCGTGGTTATTTTGATAGTTCCGGGTCTTGATTCATGAATTCACAGGGAAACTAAAAACTCTGGGCACATTCTTGGGCATTGTTCGCTTCGAAAAGATGTAAGATACATTAGACTGAATCTGCATAGGCATGATGTCAATGGCGTTATCATACGCAACGATCTGCATTATCTCAGTAATACAACGGTGTTTATTTGGTGTCTCAAGATATGTCTAAGTATCAACGTTTGCACCTTGATTGGATTAACTTGACCGTGGCCATTAGTCAACAACAGGTAATTACCCGTGAAACTTAGAAATTCTTTGTCAATTGTAAAACTCATCTCCAGCGACAGTGTTGACTGGATAAGGCCATTCCTCAGTATCCAAAGGATTACCACATGACATGAGAGCTCACTTTCACGATGGCAAATGGACGACATCTTCTGTTTGTGATACATCCGGCTCAATCACCAAGTGCCTCAAAACAATCACCCGCTTAATCACGCTGATAATAGTGGCCATGCCACGCTGGCAATTTGGCAGTCCTGGGTCGGGTTTTCGTCAGCATGATGAAGTCGCAAGTCGACCAGGAAGTTGGGGTAATTGGTAAAAACGATAGGTAACATGACAAGCATCTCGTGGCTACCTCGATACTTAAATCATAACCATCAGCCCAGAGGGAACAATATCAAGTTCAAAACCGTTGATTAACTGCAAGTCCTCAGTACTCTCCGACATTGACAGAAAGTATATGATCCGGAGACCACGTTAACATTCCAAAATTCGAAATACGAAATATCTAAATCACATACATAACCCGGAAATCCCAACTCAAACGTAAGATCTAATTCAAATCAGCATGTCAGCCTTTCCAAAATCACTTAGGCGCCTAGTCAGCCTACCGCAACCGAGAAATATGGCAGCTGATCTGCAAGCATGATCACAACTTTAAACTATTATCAAAAAAAATAGGGAGCAGTTCACTGAAACGTCCCAAAAGGCAGTGATTACCATCAGGTTTCATACTTTCTGCCTTTCGCCAAAGACGAATATGCAACAAATGCACCCAGTACAGAGGCCAAGATAGAGAGAAACTGAACCCAAAAAAGGAATGCTCATAAACTAGGTAAATTCGGGAGATAGACTGCCTACTGAATCGCTTTGTCACCGTACCGCTTTTCACTTCCGTTTCCAATCCAAATACCTACCAAATGAGAGATTAAAAAGCAAGGACAAAGCTCGATCTATACCTCGTAATGCAGACCCAAAATATCCCGGGATCAAATGCCTGGAATAAGATAAATGATGACGATGGATTCCGACCGGCAAGATTGCAAGTGGCTTAACAAAGTAGGATTGAGGTCTGTTCGGAGACACTGTTTGAACTCACAAGATAGAAGTCGGCTAATAGATTGACCTCGTCACTAGGACACATACCAAATCATTACTCAGTCTCTAATGCGTATTGATACGCCAAAGCGTAAGTCTGGTACCTTGAAGCAAAGGAATCCGAAGTCTCCCCAAAGTTGCCGTGATACCTTTCATCTCCAGAGTCTTGATCCGTAGCTGTACAGTTTACCACCATCGAGCTACCGCTATGTCACAATTGTCGAATCCAAGGACAAATAGGCGCAAACTATAATTTCCGAAGTTGAAGCCATCTTTCAAATAATCTACACTCTCGGGCACAAGTGCCTTATTTAGAAGGACAATACCTTGGACGCGGTATCTTGCGAACCGGGATCCCCAGACATGACAAACGCGGTCGGACGCGTCAGACCCCACCGGGATAAACATCGCGTCGGATCACGAGAGCAAGACGGAGGCACGAAAGTGTTCAACGCCTTCAATGAAGGCTGTGATTATTTGGCATGTCCACAAGCTCCTCACCACAGAAAAACACCATTTCCTTATGGTACACGCACACCACCCGCAGAACCCAGTAGAATAGAACACCCATGAAAAAGCAAAGCCATTTGCCCATGAATTCATCGCCGCAACCCAACCGTAAGAAACCCGATGATGTGCAAGAGGAAAAAGGAAAGAGATATCCATAACAAGTCGTAAGTGAAAGAGAGCATTTAGCCGCCGAAGCCATAGAGGGTGCGGCCTTGCCGCTTGAGAGCATAGACAACGTCGAGGGAGGTGACGGTCTTGCGCTTGGCGTGCTCAGTGTAGGTGACGGCATCCCGAATAACGCTCTCGAGGAACGACTTAAGGACACCACGGGTCTCCTCGTAGATCACTGTAAGACGCGTTAGATATGTGATCGCGCGGGGAAGGGACGCGTTGTTTGGGGAAACATACTGGCAGAGATACGCTTGACACCGCCACGACGAGCCAGACGGCGAATCGCGGGCTTGGTGATGCCCTGAATGTTGTCGCGGAGGATCTTGCGGTGGCGCTTGGCACCACCCTTGCCGAGGCCCTTGCCGCCCTTGCCGCCTGTTAAGACGAAGTCAGCGATGACGTGCCGTGATGGATGGTAATAAGATTGATCGACGATGAGGGTGACATACGTCCAGTCATGTTGGCTGTTTGTTAATTGTATGTACGATGGCTCTAGTTACGGTGGGTTGAGATGTGGTTGAAGGGAAGGTTTGGGAGAAACGTGGGGAAGGGAGCTGGGCTTTAAATGTGGCGACGCGGGACCGGCAGTGCAGGGCGTGGCATCGAAATCAGATCAGACGGCGCCTGCGCGTCTGCACGCTGATTTTCCAGGTTGGAGCCCTTTTTTCCGCCCCTGCTGATCTGATTCGGGCAGCGCGGTACCGGCTCGCAGGGAAGGGTCTTGGAATGTGGCAGCCTGCCCCACCCTCTAGGCTTCCAAAACATGGAGCTCATGCCTCTTGCCGTCGACCCACGGCGGACAGCCTCCACTGGTGCCGAATTATGAGTGGTCCAAAATGTGAGAAAGCAACGCTACCAGTTCCAATCAAAAATGCTTTTTCGTGACAATGCTTGCTTTTAACCCTGAAACGGGCCCAACGACGGCTTCAGGGTACGTACCCGGTGCACCTCCTCCGCGCCGCCAGTGGACCGTTGGCATCTGTGCCGTCCTCGGCCCGTGCTGTCTATTTGGCATGGCTGGCTCCGTTGGCTTTGGTGACGCTCCATCACAGTTGAGATTCATTTGACTTTGATATTCAGACCATGTGAAGGAAGTGTAGGTAGGGGATGCAGTGGTTCCCCAGGCTTTGGTCAACGCACTCTCTGAATGCTATCAGATGCGTCTTTTGAGCAAATGACTGCGTTTAGACCAACTGCTTTGACGAACACTTGCTCCGAGAGCTAGGCTCGTGATCGATTGATTAAAGGCCGTGCATTCAGTGAATTTTTCTCGTAAACAGTCGTTCATGTGCCTTTCCCCTCGGAAATCTTCTCCCAAGTGGCAGCTACATGACACTTGAAAGTTTGGCAACGCAACCCCTCCAAGCTTTTGAAAGTTGGAGAGAAGACAACGTCTTCCAGGTAGTGGCCGTCTCTGTTGCCATTGATAAGAGTGTCGGTCTTACACATGGAGATACCTCATGCACAATTTATTTCTGACAACCTAGGACTCATCATCACTTAAGCCGGGTATTGAACTACTGTAAGGAATGGAAAATAAAATGACTTGAGGGGCTGGCCTGAATCGTCACCTCCTGCCATATGTGGGTTCGCAAAGCTCGCGGCTGTAACACAAAGGCAAAGTTATGGACGAGCCAGGCCTGCGGCAACGCTTCGTGAGATCGCCGTCGTCAGCCAATTTGCATCGGCAGCTCTACAACGGCCAGTTGTGGGAGTCCCGTCTGGCCAACACATCCTGGGGTGGATGTTGCTTCCAGCCTTACGGTTGACCCCGGATCTCGACCAGAAGGTACGTACCCCACGAGCCGTCGTTTGGTTGGCGCGCCCTGAGATGCGCGGCATGAGCCAAGCTTGGAGGGCCCCCACAATTCCCGCAGAATTGGCCCCTGCGCTCGGCCAGGCAGGCACCCCGAGATTTTGAACCAATAAAAATTCAGATGCGCCACAGTCAGCATTTCAAAGCGAAAACTCGCACCAAAAAGCGCTATGTTTTCGCTTGCAAAAGCTAACCCCATTTTCCATTGCAACAGACCCTGGTTTTGGCCTGCGCTCAGAACAAAAAAACGGCAGGCGTAATCAGGCCTGATCTGCACCCAAACTCGCAATCAGCCGGCACCCGTGACCGCCCCCGTTCTGCCTATTTAAACCTCTCCCCCCACCGCGTTTCTTCCTTCTTTCAACTCACACATCCACACTCCACACGTATTACTTGCGTAGTCTGCCACAAGGCATCTCGCCACTTCGTCCACTTCCCTCAATCCATCAAACTTTCCATCAAAACATCAACATCTATCATCAGTCACAATGGCCCGCACCAAGCAGACCGCTCGCAAGTCCACTGGTGGCAAGGCTCCCCGCAAGCAGCTCGCCTCCAAGGCCGCTCGCAAGTCGGCCCCGTCCACCGGTGGTGTCAAGAAGCCTCACCGTTACAAGCCTGGTACCGTCGCTCTCCGTGAGATTCGGAGGTACCAGAAGTCCACTGAGCTTCTGATCCGCAAGCTGCCTTTCCAGCGCTTGGTAAGTTTTTGCATTTCGGTGGCGCGCCTTGACGCGCACCCATAAACATTGCGCAAAACATGCCACTGACGCGTCTTTCCCCGCACAGGTGCGCGAAATTGCTCAGGACTTCAAGTCCGACCTTCGCTTCCAGAGCTCCGCCATCGGTGCTCTTCAGGAGTCCGTTGAGTCTTACCTCGTCTCCCTCTTCGAGGACACCAACCTTTGCGCCATCCATGCCAAGCGCGTCACCATCCAATCCGTATGTTTTCCTTACGCGTCGCATCTATGAGTCAGATGCACTAACGATTCGTACAGAAGGACATTCAGCTCGCTCGTCGTCTGCGCGGTGAGCGCAACTAAGCATTATCCTTCTGGGTCTTAGCTTCCTTCCTTGGCTTGACGGGGTTTGGGCGGTCATGATTTTTTTATCATTCGGGTCTTGATGGACGAAGGGTTTCGGACACAGGGAATCGGCGTTGATTGACGGTATTTCATTTTCGGTTGTAACAGTACATAGCCTAGCGGCAGGGAGATTCGCCGCTAATATTATCCGGTATTTATGACAAGAACCATCCCATCATGGGGATCTTGGGTTGCGATTGTGCCTGTCGCCGATGGTAGACGCGTCGTCTCGTCAAAACAAAACCCCGTTGTGGGGAAAGCCCTGGAGGATCACAAGTGGGAGCATGAGACCCCATGCATGGGGCATTGTGCCAATCTGTTAAATGGATTTGCCTCTGAACATCTGCTGCTCATCGTCTAGCGAAGCGTCACCAGAAGTGATGCAGTGTTTCGAACCATAGAAATATACAGGCATTCAGCAACGTCTATCATGATCTTCTATGTACGGTTACAGTACGGCACGCCAGCCCTTGTTGGTTCCCTTATCCAGTCCCAAGAACACAACGGCTTGCCCAAGGTGGTCCACACCCCAGAAGCCTTCCGTCTTGCCGTCAGCATTGGTGCACGTCAGCCATGGCAGGCCAAAGGCGCCTTCGTCGAACGCCCGGTCGGTGTTCTGAATCAGGAGCTGCTTAACCTCGGGAGTGGCCGACTGCTTGATGACTATTTCAATTGCCAGCAGTCAATTAGCTGTCCTCTTCGCGCATTCAACAAGCCACATTGGTGAGCAGAACAAAACATACTCTTATCCGCCTCCTCGGCGCCAAAGATCTCCGCCAGCGCCTTCTTCAGCTCCTCCGGCCGGTGCGTCGCTTGTCCGTCGACCCAGTGCGCCTTGAAGAGGGCGTCGAGCGCACGCGTGAACTTGGGCTGAGCGGAATCGTTCTGTTCCGAGGCGTAGACGGCTGTCAGCGCGCGCATCACGGGCAGGGTCGGCGCGGGGAAGTCGGGCGGGAGCGATTCAAGCATGGGGATTGAGAAGAGGCGCGACCAACGCAGGCGCTCGATGTTGATCCATTTGTCTTTGTCTGGAATGAGGGGGGAGCAGTTAGTCGGATTCCTTTCTTGTGGGAGAGAGTAGAGGAAGGGAATGGGGATGACGGACTCTTGATCTTGATCGGGGCGGTGTTGCCGCACTGGATGGAGAGGGGAGGTTAGTCCTGTTCGGTGATATAATGCCTGTGAGGGAATCTCCATGATGGCTTGGTCTGGGGGAGGAGACATACCTTGTGCATCAGGCCGCCTAGGAAGATGGGGATGTAGGTGATGTCGACGTTCTTGAAGATGGGGTCATTCTGTCAACACGGTCAGCTTTGCCTTTGTCCTGGCAACCTAGATTCCAACCTGCTGGCGGACAGGACAAAAGCCATACCCTCAGAATGTAATACGCCTGGTAGGCGAACGGGCTGACGGTGTCAACGTAGAGCGTAATTTTGGGGCGCGCCATTTTGTATAGCTTTGATGGTGCTGATTCTCGAGATGCTGAGCTGGATCGTCCTTTCACAGCTGACCGTCGGGACACTGGACAGGTATATACGTCTTTGTCGATATTTAGCAACGTAACGGACTCGTTGATTTCAACGAGCGCGATTAGTGATCAGTCAGAAGCGCGTTAAACAGGAATTTATGGCAATCTATTCCCGTCGTGAGTGTATATTTGAAGTAACAGATCAATATCAAAGATGCCAATCAGTCTGGGGCATCACCGTCCTTTTAAGTATATGCACGCACGCCCTGCGGAGAGAGGATGGACACACGACCGGACAATCAAACTCCCATGTTTTAAACGCGGAAGCTTCCCACAGACTTCCGCCCCCTAGAGCCGGACTTTGGGGAATCATCGACCATAATCTCCCTACTTGAGTTAGGCTTGCTGCAAGCATAACCGCACTTGGTATCTCCGTGCCGAGGAAGCGAACCGAGGATGTTGGGGTCTGGTCTGGCGGGCAACGCGGGGTAGTTTGCCTTGGGGTTCACCAGAGGGCTCCACCACTGACCGAGTAGGGTCTACTGGGCCATCTTCACTCTCATCAACGACTCGAGATGGGATCAAGTTACGAAGAAACCGAACAGATAAATATTAGGGTCTTTTTGTTTGCAGAACTCTGCTCATGACATGTTGCTTTGCCATGCCCACAGTAACCACACATCTCACCTTACCTTCCTTACCTACACGTCCATGTACATCCCGCCTCCATGCTTGCGTGTGTACTTTGTCTATCCTACTCACCAAGCCAACCTCCTTGCCGTGACTTTCCCCTCTCGACCGAAAATGCATTCAAAGGTTCAAAAAAGAAAAACAATTATCAACTTCAAATTCCATCCTTACAATGCTACATACCACAACACCAAGAAAACACCCGGTTGTTTTTATGTCCCATCTTCTTAAAACGCAGTGACCCGATGCTCGGTCGGCACCCGTGTTAGGACGTCGAACGAGCCCGTACCCATGGTGCCGAGCTTGCCAACCACCAATCTGCTGGATGGTGTGGCAAGAGTGTCCCAATCACCATCGAGGACTGCATCCTTGAGGAAGCCGACCGTGGTTTCTGTGGCATTCCGTTGTTAGCTGTGCGCGGCCTTTCAAGATTGTTGTGGCAGGAAGGATGCCTTACCGTAGCTCATCTTGGTGAATGGGCTCACGTTGTGAGTCAGGCCGATACGGTTGAAGGGCGTAAAGCCGCCGTTCCTGTTACATTTCATTAGCAACTCCCCCACGCTTGAGTCAAGTAATCGAAAGTGTCATCATACCTGGTCATGAAGTCGGCAATGAGGTTCAGATGGCGTTGATCGACAGCGATACCGTGGCCGGCAAAAACACTGCTGAGTTCGCGCACGATGTTATTGCGGCAAGCCTCGACGCCATAGACCTCCAGTACCTGCGCGATGTCGTTGGTTTGGATCCGGTTCGGGTTGATGTAGTCGCCATACTGCTGCATGGCGCGGATGTTGGAGCCCGATGTGTGCACCAGCTTCTCGACGACGACCTGCTCGCCGGTGACAGGATCTTTTTTGTACTTAGGCTCGAACGTGGCACTGCCAATGCCTGGGATCTGCTGGATGGTAGACTTCTTGACCGCCTCCTGGACCAGACTGAGCATGAGGATCTTGGGGATCGTGGGCTCGTACTCGAGCCAGAACTCAACCCACTCGCCACCCTTCTCGTCGCACCGGAACCGGGCAACGTGCTCATTCTTATTTTTAATGCGGTCCTCGCGCGTCTTGGACCGGATGGTGTCCATCTGGTCACCCAGACCATCCTCAGGTTCGGGGCTACCACCGTACGCTTCATCGTCGAACTCGAGCTGCTCTTCGCCCTCCTCAGCATCTTCTGTCTCGCGTTGTAATTGCTGCTGAATGGCATCGTCGTCATCATCATTCGGACCGTACGAAACAGCCTCGGAGCGCTTGGCCTTGAGAGCGGCGCCCGTGGCATCGTCATCGACATCGTCGTCGTCATCATCCTCGTCGCCACCGCTCTCACGCTCAGCCCCGGTGGGCGCCATCTCCACGGTGCCGACCTTGACACCGATCTCGGGTGTCGCAGCGCTGTGCTCCTTGAGCTTCTTCTTGATTTCCTTCTTAGTCAGGCTGCACAGCAGCGGGATAAACTTCCGCTCCACGGTGTTGAGCACGTCGTGGATGGTGATCGCGTACATCTTCGTGTACTCCTCAGCCTCGAAGAACCGCAACCGGATATGGAACTTCTTGGCAACCGGCAGTCCTAGACCGCGGCCGACCTCTTCCCTCACGACGGCTTCGTTCGTAACGTGCATCAACGCCAGGGCACTGATCGACTTGGCGAACTTTTCCGCATCCTCCACGGAGAGCTCCTCGTTGACCACAAGAGTCATGGCTGGCGTCGAGATCCTGGCGCTGGCAGTCATGAGAATTTCGCGAAGACGAGGGATACCGAGAGTGACGTTCTTGGCCGAGTGACCAGCCAGGTGGAACGTGTTCAGTGTCATCTGTGTGGACGGCTCGCCGATAGACTGACCGGCAACGATACCAACCGCCTCACCGGGCTCTACCAATGAACGGATGTACTTGGCCGCTAGGATCTTTTCAGCCGTCTTCCGCGAAATGGTCCCCTTCTTGCTCTCCTTCGAGCCCTTCTCCTTGATCAAGCCGTCCTTGTTGTTCTTGACGTACTCCATCATCTTGGCGAAGAACTTCTCTGACGTCGCGAAGCCGAACGTGCTGGGGTCGAGCTCGTTCTGCACCGGGTTCAGCGGATCACGGCTGTTGGCCGACCGGATGGCACTCTTCATTCGTTTGATGACCTCATCCTTGTGCTCGAACAGCGCCTGTACGCCGGGCTCATGGTACCGGATCTGCGGAAGCTGGGAGTCAAGGTTGCGCAGGACGAATTCGAAGTCATTCAAATACTTTTGCTTCGAGATGTCGATGCCGTCCTCGCCAAACAGGAACTGCACCACCGAGCCATCCGAATCACGCACCGTTGAGTCGTACGCAACCCTGAGGCCTTCCATGCCCTTGATAAGACACCTCTGCAGGTAGCCTGAGCGAGATGTTTTGACGGCCGTATCGATCAGTCCTTCTCGACCGGCCATGTGATGGAAGTAGTACTCCTGCGGGCGGATGCCCGTCAAGAAACGGTTGACGATGTAACCACCCGCCCTCACGTCGGTGTCGAAGGGCTTGAAGCTGGGCAAAGTCTTACCGCTGACCATGACAGGTACGCGACGACCTTCTAAGACTTGCTGACCCAGGTTGCAAGAGATAAGGTTGGCGTTGACGGGACTGCCCTTGGCACCGGAAATTGTCATGCTTTGCATGTGGTTCTGGGGGAACTGCTTCTCAAGGCCAGCGGGCAAGCATTTCTCTGTAATGGCAGTAGAAAGCTTCGCGCAGGCCTGGTTGGTAAGCAATTCAAGACCCTCCTGCTTCTTATCGTCCCTGAGAACCTCCTCCAGGCGCTCCAAGAGTAGTGGGTCATCCTTGGTAGGCTTTTGATCCTCAAGCGAGACATACTTAGCAGCTACCTCCAGACCAATGTTAGCCGCTGCCTTGATGATCTCCTTGCGGTTCTTCTCGCCCTCTGGTGTCATGCGAAGATCGTCCATGCCGCAAGTGAAAGCGACCATGGCCAGGTACCGGTTCAGCAGCCGGCCCATACCACTGAGAAGCTTTCCGGCAACAGATGGTCCGTAGACTTCGTGGACAGCGTGGATGAAGCCGCCATCGCTCGGACCTAACTGTGACTTATCGAGGATACCAGAGATAAACTCGCCATCGCGGAACATAACAGTCCCCTCCATCGAGTCAGGACCCCAGCTGCGGCTCTTGATTTTGGCACTGCTGTTCATCCACAAGTCGCCGCAGTCTGGAGGCCGGATATTCTTTAGAATAGTGGTGATCACCTGCTTGCCAGTCCAGCGCGGCACCGGTTTGAAGATCGCAGGAGGAACAAGCTCAATCCTCTCTCCGGTAATGTGGCCACTCTCTGGCCGAAGAGCGGCGTAGATGAGCTGCTGGTATGTTCTCCGGTCGAAGAAGGTGTCTTTGCTGCACAACATCACGGAAACAGACAAGTGATCCTGGATGAGACCACGAAGCGGGTTTCCGGCCGTGCCGGAAATATACTGGTGATCTGTGTCGGCCAGCTGGAGGGCTTCGGCACGGGCAATCTCGTTTTGAGGGAAATGCATGTTCATCTCGTCACCGTCGAAGTCGGCATTGTAGGTATTGCAGTTGGCGTAGTGCATGCGGATGGTCTTCTCTCCGGGCAGGACCCTGACACGATGCCCCATGATAGAGGGCTTGTGGAGGGTTGGCTGGCGGTTCATCAAGACGACATCACCGTTGGTAAGGTGCCTGTGAACCTTTTTGTTGCGCACACCACTGAAGTTATTCCCGGTCGGGGCCAGAAGCTGGTTGGCCAACGCGATACGGTCCTCTAGCGACTTCGACCGCAAGTTGATAATCTGGCCATTCTCGTTTTCTATGGCCGACGCGCCGGGCCACTTATCGCAGCCATTGATAACCGCTTGCTGGAGATCTTTGAAGTTGTGGCTCGTCACGGGCTCGGGGTAGGTGAGCTTTCGAGCAAAAACAGGGGGGACACCGATCTCGTTGGTCTCAATGTTGGGATCAGGGGAAATGACACTACGAGCAGCGAAGTTGACTCGCTTGCCCATCATGTTCTTCCGGAAGAGACCCTCCTTCTTCTCAAGTTTTTGCTTGATGCCTTCCTCATTCCGCTTTGCGGCTGCGCCTTGGATCGGGTTCTTGTCACGGTCAATCAGGGAGTTAACCGCATCTTGAAGCTCTGTCCATGCTTGGTACAGATGGCTCATGTCCCTGACGGCACGGCCTTCATTTGCGGCATCCTTGTTGCCAGCAATCTCGCGCGAGATCTGTGCTACCCGCGACGCTGCTCGAATAATCATTTTGTAGAGGTTATTTTGCTGAGCTTCGGAGATTTGGTTGTCGCCCATACGAGCCTCGGGGCGGTAGCGGTTCGGAGGGACGAGGAGGGTCGTAATAAAGAACATGTCTGCGGTAAGCGGAGGGGAATTCTTGGGACGAGGCTTCGCGCTGTAGAGGAGGGAAAGCAACTCTTGCTCCCGTTCAAAGAGTAGGTTGAGCCGCTCCCTGACCTCCATGGTGCTGAGGTAGCGCTGGTTGGGTTTCGGGGCCTTGACGGTCTTTTGCTTTGTCTTGGTGGCGGCATCCGTCATTACAACATCACCGTTCTCGTCCAGTTCTTCGCCCTCGCCTTCGCTGTCGTGTTCCTCGGAGGAGTCATCGGTCAATTCCATGTCGGCAATCCCCTCGTCATTCATGCCGTCCTCGTGCTTCTTAGCCTTCCGGGCCAAGGCGAGAGCGTCGGTCCGCTTCCTTCCAGCTTGAGCCATGGCGGCCTTCTCCTTTTCGGTCAAGTCGCGCTCATAGATCTTGACCCAGCGGTCCTTCCGGTAAACAGGAGAGATGCCATCGCAAGACCTGCACCTTTTCTCCTTAACCATCTGGGCGAGGAACTCCTTGACCAGGGTGCGCCTCATTTCAGCCGCACCCTCATGCTTCCCTTTGCGAATGTCGCCGATGCTGACCCTCTTCCTGTAGTTCCGCAACACCTGGCGCACGTAGGCCTCCCGGGTGCGCATAGTGCTGTCGTGGATGTTGTTGCCCTCTTCTTGGGCTTCGTCATCCTCAATATCCGGCACATCGTTCAATTGCAGTTTTCTGACCTGCTCACCAAGGTCGCTCACTGAAAACGAATCGATCATTTGGGCCTCATGAACCAGGCCAACCTGCAGCAAACGGAACATGCAGATGTACCTGTGGATCTCGTGGCGGGGGAGTCGGAAGCGATGGCAGTAGACGCACTGGGCTCGAAGGAGACGATAGGCCTGGTCCATGAAGACTGGATGATAAACGGGCACGGGAAGCTCGATATGGCCCGGATGGCCAGGACATTGGGCCTGATTGAGGTTGCATGTGCGGCATCTAGAGAGCGTCAGTCTGAGCAAAACCAGATGACATTCCGCTGCCGTCGACGGCCTTACAGAGCATCGCCCCACGACCCGAGCGCCGGATCGTAGAGACCCCCCGGCACGGGGTTCAGCAGGCTGTCGAAGGTGCTGTCATTTTCAATGCGCTTGACGGAGATGGCGCGGATTTCATCGGGCGAAAGAAAAGTGAACTCGACGCTTTCCAGCGACGATCCCACGGGCTGTGCGATATTCATGCCGAGCAGAATCTGGGCAATTAGACCAAATGGCCCGGCAATCCAAGAACCCGTGGATCAACTAGATGTCTTATGAATTTTGGTCGATTTTTTGGCGGACTGCGCGATCGAAGAGGAGAGCATTCGAGTCGCACTCTTCGTTCTGCGGTCGCACTCTTTGAGGGCGCCGGTCAGTGATTGGTGGGGATTTGGAGACAGAGCTCGAAGGTGAATATTTTTTGGCGGTGAAGGGCGGCAGAACCCCACATGTGGGAGCGGGCGTCTAAGAGTGGGGCCAAGGCTGGCCTTGGCATGCACCAAGAGCTGAACTCTAAGGCAAACGACGTCCTGGCTGCGCAACGCCAGAATAAACGGCAGAACGGCATTTCCAAGCCTTCGACCTCGAAGCCGCGTCTCTCGATTTGCACCTGCACCTGGCTGTACTCCCATCCAACATCACATCCCGCCCCTAGCACTCGCCGGCCGATCGTGCTTAGTCGCGCAACTGCCAGAATAATTTGTCAGCTTGAGCGCTGTTTGAGAGTTTGGTTCTTGATCGTCGGGATCACTAGTTGAGCCCAAGGCCCGACAATACTCTCGCCGACTGCTCAGTCGCCCATCGCACTCATCACGCGGAAATTCCCCCAGCGCATGCTTTGATCATGGATCGCAGCCAGCAGATTGGCGGGCTGGGCCCTCGCCATGACGCTACATCGAGGGTTCAAAAGCCCGAATCGGCTGCCGACCGGTTCGCAGCCCTGAAAGCTCGCGTCGCAGCCGCCATCAGCAGCTCTAAAGCGAAGGGTGGTCTCAACACACCTCTCCACCCAGCTCTTGCCGATCTCAATGCGCCAACTAAGCCAGGAGACCCGCTCAAGTCAGCCATTGGGTTACGCTCTACACAAGATGCTTCAAAGCCCGGTCCTAAGGGGAAGCCGACGGCCGATGGACCCAAGGAGAACCCCTACCTTGACACCAGCGGAACACCAGCGGGCAGGGAGAGGGCGCCAAGGCAGCTTATTTTTAACCAGAAGGGCAAATACATTGCGCAGGCAAATGCGCTCCGCAGGCAGGCTGCTCTGGAAGAGATGAAGAAGCGCATTGCCGAGCAGGCGCGCAAGGCAGGTTTAGACGAGGACCGCGACGTGGAAAAGGCATTCGTTGTTGAGGCTCCCCCGGAGCTTGAGTGGTGGGATGAGGGCCTTATCGACGGCAAGGATTACAGCAACATCCCCGACTCCATCAAATTAAGAACGCCAGACAGCATTATCACAATATATATCCAGCACCCCGTCGCCATTGAGCCGCCGCAAGACAAGCTTGCACCGCCGCCGAAGCCCATGTACCTGACGCCAAAGGAGCAAGCCAAGCTCCGGCGACAGCGTCGCATGATGGAGCTCAAGGAAAAGCAGGCCAAGATCCGCCTGGGTCTCGAACCAGCGCCGCCGCCCAAGGTGAAGAAGTCTAACCTGATGCGCGTCCTCGGCGAGGAAGCCGTCAAGGACCCAACGGCAGTCGAAGCGCGCGTCAATCGCGAGATTCAGGAGCGGTTCGAGAAGCACATGGCGGCCAACGAGGCGCGCAAGCTCACCAAGGAGCAGCGGCACGAGAAACTGCTACAGAATCAGGCCAAGGATGCGGCCAAGGGTATCCACATGCTTGTGTTCAAGATCAACAGCTTGGCCAACGGTCAGCACCGGTATAAGATTAGCATCAACGCCACGCAAAATGGCCTCAGCGGGGTGTGCATCATGAATCCTAAATTCAACCTTGTCATTGTCGAGGGTGGCGAGCACAGCATCAACAACTACAAGAAGCTGATGATGCGTCGCATTGACTGGACGGAGTCGCTGCCGCCGCGCGAGAAAGAGGGTGGTAATGGTATCCCCGTCCGAGATTGGCTCAAGGCAGAGGACGAGAAGGGCAACTTGAAAGACTTGTCGCACAACAAGTGCGTGTTGGTCTTCGAGGGCGAGGTCAAGGCTCAGTCCTTCAAAAAATGGGGAACAAAGATCTGTGAGACAGATCAGGAGGCCAGGGAGTTTTTGGCTCAGAAGAAGCTGGATACTTTCTGGACGCAGGCCAAGAATATCCAGTGATGAACATGGAGTCGAGTATGACTTCCCATGATCAATCTGGCGCCCCGC
>Ga0065720_1000433_pt1 | contig 18820 bp, 20 predicted proteins | sample Thericmetagenome_FD_59107 | JGI IMG/M metagenome (GOLD analysis project Ga0065720, IMG submission 59107) | Thermophilic microbial communities from the Joint Bioenergy Institute, California, USA of rice/straw/compost enrichment - eDNA_2 v2... | ecosystem: Engineered > Solid waste > Grass >...
TCTATCAGGCAATCTGCAAGTAATAACCTTGCGCGCTGCTTCTGGTTGCGTGAATTATTGATATATGAAGGCGGCAATTGCTGTCCACGTGTGTTCATTTGGGTCGTCGCGCGCTATTATTCCGAACAATAGGGAGGAAAATATCGTGCTGATGACATCGACTGCATTTCGCGATCACGAGGAGGTTGCGTTCTTCCGTGAGCCAGACTGCGGGCTCAGTGCGATCATCGCCGTACATTCCACGGCGCTCGGCCCGGCCTGCGGCGGGGTGCGCTTCCACGCCTATGGCGACGAGCAGGAGGCCATCGACGACGTGCTGCGCCTCAGCGCGGCCATGAGCCTCAAGAATGCGCTCGCCGGCCTGCCTTTCGGCGGCGGCAAGTCCGTCATCATCGGCGATCCGCGGCGGGACAAGACGCCGGCGCTGCTTGCGGCCTTCGGCCGGGCGGTGGAGCGTCTCGCCGGGCGCTACATCGCGGCCGAGGACGTGGGGATGAGCCCTGCCGACATCGCCATCGTCGGCCGCCAGACGCGCCATGTGGCGGGGCTCGACCGGGGGCCGGCGGCGAGCGGCGATCCCTCGCCCGTCACCGCGCGCGGCGTCTTGCGCGGCATCGAGGTGGCGGTGCGCCATCGCCTCGGGCGCAGCGGGCTTGCGGGCGCCACTGTGGGCGTTCTCGGCCTCGGCCACGTTGGCAGCGCGCTCGCGGGGCTGCTGCACGAGGCCGGCGCCCGGCTCGTGGTGGCGGACATCGCCGCCGACCGATGCCGCGCCATCGCTGACCGGTACGGGGCCCGTGTCGTCCCTGTCGACGCGCTCGTCGGCGAGCGCCTCGACGTCTTCGCTCCCTGCGCACTCGGCGGCATCCTCAATGCCGAGACGATCGGCCGGCTCGCGGCGCCGGTGGTCGCCGGGGCGGCCAACAATCAGCTTGCCGACGAGGCCAGCGCCGATGCGCTGCACATGCGTGGCATCCTCTACGCGCCGGACTTCGCCATCAATGCGGGCGGCATCGTGAACGTGGCGGCGGAGATCGCCGGCAACTACGACCGCGCCCCGGTGCTGCGACGGGTGGACCGAATAGCCGATACGCTCGACGAGATCTTTATACGGGCGGCGCGCGAAGGGCGCTCTCCCCACTTCGTCGCGGTCGACCTGGCGCAGGAGCGACTTGACGCAGCGCGCAGGGCGCGGCAGCAAACAGCATGAATAGCCAATTCAGGCGGGAGGGGAGAGAATGNACAGGACAACAATCGTCGGCGCNCTGGCCGGGATGCTGCTGGCATCAGGCGTGGCGCAGGCTGAGACGCCGACTGTCGCCATCACCGCGATAGTCGACCATCCCGCCCTGGAGGCAGTGCGCGACGGGGTGAAGGAGGGCCTCGCCAAGGCGGGCTATGCCGAGGGCAAGGACGTCAAGTTCGTCTACGAGAGCGCCCAGGGCCAGGCGGCGACGGCTGTGCAGATCGCGCGCCAGTTCGTTGGCGACAAGGTTTCGGTACATCGTCGCCTAGTCTCCACTCCCTCCGCCCAGGCCGCGGCATCTGCGACAAAGTCGATCCCGGTCGTTTTCAGCGCTGTCACCGATCCAGTCGGGGCGCAGCTCGTGAAGTCCGCCGAGAAGCCGGGTGGCAACGTCACCGGCGTGTCTGACATGGCGCCGTTCGGCGATCAGCTCGCCCTCATCAAGGAGATCACGCCGAACGTGAAGACCATCGGCGTGCTCTACAACCCTGGCGAGGCCAACTCCGTCACCTCCCTTGCCATGATCAAGGAGGCGGCCGGGAAGGTCGGCCTTGCCGTTGTCGAGGGGCCGGCCACCAAGTCGGCCGAGGTGCAGGCTGCAGCCCGCGGGCTCATCGGCAAGGCCGACGCCCTGTTCATCCCGACCGACAACACCATCGTCTCGGCGCTCGAGGCCGCGGTGGGCGCCGCCCAGCAGGGCAACATCCCCGTCTATGCCGCGGATACCGACAGCGTCGCCCGCGGGGCGTTGGCCTCCGTCGGCTTCAACTACAAGCAGGTCGGTCTCCAGACTGCCGAGATCGTCGAGAAGGTGCTGAAGGGCGAGAAGCCCGGCGACATTCCGGTGGTCTTTGCGCAGGGCACCGAGCTCTTCGTCAACAAGGGAATGGCGGCGAAGCTCGGCATCACGCTGCCGGAGGCGCTGCTCGCCCGCGCCGTCAAGGTCGTCGACTGACAAGGAAGCCTGGCTGCCAACCGGGGCGCGCGCAGCAAGGCGGCGTGCGCCCGCCGCTTGCGAGAAACGTTGCGGGGCGGCGCGCGCCGCGCCACAGTCATGAGCCCTGCCGCGGGTGGGAGGTCGGGGGCGTTCCCCGGTGCCGCGCGCAGGCCAAACAGGTCAACGAATGAGTCAAATCGCCCTTGTGGGTGCGGTCGAGCTGGGGCTCGTCTATGCCCTTGTCGCCCTCGGCGTCTATCTCTCCTTCCGGGTGCTCGATTTCCCCGACCTGACGGTGGACGGTTCCTTTCCGCTCGGCGCGGCCGTGGCGGCGACGATGATCGTCTCCGGCGTCGACCCTTGGCTCGCGACCGCCATCGCCATCGCCGCCGGGGCGCTGGCGGGCTTCGTCACAGCCTTCGTCAGCGTGCGCTTCGGCGTGCTGCACCTGCTTGCGTCGATCCTCACCATGATCGCGCTGTTCTCGGTGAACCTGCGCATCATGGGCCGGCCCAACGTGGCGCTGCTGACGCAGGACACGGTTCTGACGCCCTTCCTTGGCCGNGGGCTCGACGATCTGTGGGTGCGTCCACTGTTCCTCGCCGTCGTCGTGCTGGCCGCCCTCGTCGGGCTCGCCTGGTTCCTGCGCAGCGAGACNGGGCTTGCCATGCGGGCTACCGGCGCCAACCCGCGCATGGCCCGNGCCCAGGGCGTGCGGGTCGGGGCGCAGGTGATCGCCGGCGTCATGCTGTCGAACGCGCTCGTCAGCCTCGCGGGGGCGCTGTTCGCGCAGACCAACGGCTTTGCGGACGTTACCTCGGGTGTCGGCACCATCGTGGTGGGCCTTGCCGCGGTCATCGTGGGCGAGACGGTGATGCCCTCGCGCCGCCTGTCGGTGGCGCTCGTCTCCTGCATCGTCGGCGCGGTGATCTATCGTCTCGCCGTCCAGCTCGCGCTCAGCGCCGACTTCCTCGGCCTGCAGGCGTCCGACCTCAACCTCGCAACCGCCGTCCTGGTGCTCGTCGCGCTGGTGCTGCCGAAGCTGCGTGGCCGCGCCCTCGGCCGGAGGGCCCGGGCATGATCGCCGTCGAGAACCTGTCTGTCGTCTTCAACGCCGGGACACCGCTGGAGCGGCGGGCCCTGCGCGGCATCTCGCTGACGCTCGACAATGGCGAGTTCGTCTGCGTCATCGGCTCGAACGGGGCCGGCAAGTCGACGCTGCTCGGCGCCACTTGCCGGCGACGTTCCCGCCACCTCCGGCCGCGATTCTTGTCGCCGGCCAGGACATGACGCGTCAGCCGGCGGAGGCGCGGGCCCGGCACGTGGCCCGCGTGTTTCAGGATCCGCTCGCCGGCAGCTGCGGCAATCTCTCGATTGCCGAGAACCTCGCGCTCGCCGCGGGGCGCGGCAGCCGCCGCGGCTTCGGCTACGCCCTGCGCCGCGAGCGGGCCGAGATGCTGCACGCGCGCATCAGGGAATTGGGGCTTGGCCTTGAGGACAGGCTCGACCAGCCGATGGGCTCGCTCTCGGGCGGGCAGCGGCAGGCGCTGTCCCTCGTCATGGCGACGCTCGCCCCCTCGAGCGTCCTGCTGCTCGACGAGCACACGGCGGCGCTCGACCCGCGCAATGCCGATTTCGTGCTGGATCTCACGCGCACCCTGGCGGCGCGCTTCGGGCTCACCGTGCTCATGGTGACCCACTCCATGCGCCAGGCACTCGATCTCGGCTCGCGCACCATCATGCTTCACGAGGGGCGCATCCTGCTCGACGTCGCCGGCGAGCATCGCAGCAAGCTGACGGTGGAGGACCTGATCGACGCCTTCCGCAAGGCGCGCGGCGAGGACCTGACCGAGGACCGGCTGCTGACCAGCTGAGCGGGCAGGCGGTTCAGGCGACGGCGATCGCGGTGGCGCCGGTGACCTCGGCGAGGCGCCGCGGATCGACGGGAAAGACGGAGGTCGGCGTGCCGGCGGCCGCCCAGACGACGTCGTGGGCGAGCAGGTCCACGTCGATGAAGGTTTTCAGAGCCTCGGCGTGGCCGAAGGGCGGGATGCCGCCGATGGCGTAACCCGTCACGGCCCGCACCTTGCCGGCATCCGGCCGGCGCAGCGCCTCGCCGATCGTCGCGGCGGCCTTCTTCTCGTCGACCCGGTTGTTGCCGGCGACGAGGAGGAGATAGGGCCGGCCGCTCTCGATCCCCTCGAAGACGAGCGACTTGACGATGCGCTCGACGCGGGTGCCGCAGGCTTCCGCCGCCTCTTCGGCGGTGCGNGTTGGCCGGTCGTGCACAGTGATGGCGATGGTGAGGCCGAGCCTGCGGGCAGCCTCCGCCACCCGTGCCGAGCTCGGCGGCAGTTCCTGTGTCGTCTCGCTCATGCCGTCGCCTCCTCCAACACTCCCTGCGCCTTGCGGCATTCGCAGCAGCCGGGTGATGGTCTACCATGGCTGCCGGCGGTGTGGTGCCGCGTATGGACGAGAGATGAACGAGCACAGCCCGTCGGTGCAAGACAAGACCAGCGAGCTCAAGGACGCGGTGCGCCGGGCCCGTCTCGAGGACGCCGAGCGCTCCGAGGTGATAGCGGAGCTGCGGACGGCGGCTCTGGCGCGGCTCGAGCTCGTCGCGGCGGCGGTTGCGCCGGTCCTGGCGGAGCTGCCGGAAGGCATTGACCTCTTCGACCATGGCCTCGTCGCGGGCGAGCGGCCGCGCTTCTATGTGGACGTGCTCGCCTTCGTCGAGGTGGACCGCGACCGCCGAACCTTCCGGTTTCCTCGTCGATACGCGGCACGGGCGCCGCCTGCTGGCCGCCAGCGAGGATGTGGACGTCATCCGGCGGGCCGTGACCGATTACGTGGCGAGGCGGCTCGTGGAGCGCGAGAAGGCGCTTGCCGCCGATGCGTCCCCGGCGGCGGCGCCGTCGCACGAGGCCGCGGGCCGCCATGGCGGGGACCTTCTCTTCGCCTTCGTTATGGGGGCGCTCGTCGGGGCGACGCTGTTTTACCTCGCTCTGTGGTGGAGGATTCTGGAATAGGCTGCCGCGGCGCGNGTCATGGTTCCTGGCGGATGACGCCGTGCCAGCCGAGCCCGGCATAGGTCTCGTAGCCCGGCGTCTTGTGGAAGGCGACGACGGCACCGCCGGGCTCCGTGTAGAAGCCTGACTCGCGGCCGCCGGTGACGAGGTTGAACCGTTCGGTCAGCACCCCCTGGCCATCGCTGGCGGCGATGACCCGGTTGGCGGCGTCGAGGATGAGGACGCGCGAGCGCGCCTTTTCCTCCGGGCGCAGGCGCACGCCCTCGACGACCGTGCGGGCCTGTGGCTCCCAGTCGAAATGGATGGCGAGCAGGCCGAGCGGCCTGCCGTCGGCCACGCCGCCCTCGCGCACCGTGGCGACATAGGTGGCGGCCTTGGCGCCGCCGAGCAGCGGCTCCACGGCGATGTCGCCGGCATGATAGTCGTTGCCACTGGCGAGCGCCTTGCCGCAGGCGAACCACTCACGGCCACGCACGTTCTGCCCGGCGACGGCGAAGCGGTCCGGCCGGCCGGAAGCGAGGATGCGCCCGTCGAGGTCGCAGAGCCACAGGTCGAGATAGACGGTGTAGGCGGAGAGGATCACGCCCATGCGCCGGCTGGCATGGTCGCAATGGGCNTCGGTNGGCTGCGCNGCGGCATCGACGANGGCCGAATCGGTGGCCCACCAGCGCACGTCGCAGGTGCGCTCGTAGAGATTGCGGTCGATGATCTCGATAGCGTTGAGGGCCAGGTCGACGAGACGCTGGCCCTGCGCCTCGCCGGCCATCATCTGCGTCAGGCGTTCCAGGGCCGCAATCTCGCTGGCGAGCTCCTGCTCGAGTGAGGTTGCGATGCCCTCGACCTCGGTCGAGGTGCCGCGTACCTCCTGCGCCACCACGGAGAAGCCCCGGCCGGCGTCGCCCGCCCGCGCGCTCTCGACAAGGGCGTTGAGGGCCAGGATGCGCAGGCGCTGCGTCACGGAGCGGATCTGCCCGACCTTGGCATTGGTGAGGTCGCGCGCTGTGGCCGTGCGTGCCGCAATGTCCGAGAGACGGATGGTATTGTCGCTGCTGACGTCCGCCATGACATGTCCCCGTTGCCTCCGGCGCCCCGTCCGCGGGCGGGCAGGATGGCGGAGGATGTGACGGTGTGCTGGGCGGGTAGAATCTAGGCCGCCGCGCTTGTGCCGGGCTGTCGGAGGTCAGCTCGTCGAGAAGTCGAGCTTGCCGACTTCCGCAATGTTGCCGTCGGGCGTCAGGCCGCGGGTAAGCCCGGTGATACGCGAGCGGGGACCGTCCGGCTCGATGCTGATGAGGTGGTAGCCGGCGCGGTGCGTCCACGTGCCCTTTACGGCCGAGCAGGACGGGACGCCCACCACCGGCACCGGCCCGTGCTTGCCCTTGATGTGGGTGAGCGAGGTGCGGTGATTGTGCCCGTGCAGCACGACCTCGGCCCCGACACGGGCAATGACTTTCTCGAAGGCTGCTGCGTCGGTGAGGCTGCGTCCGACGGCGGCGCCGCTGCGCAGGGGCGGATGGTGCAGCATGACGACGCGGCACAGGCCCTCGCGGTCCAGCTCGTCCATCATCGCCTCGAAGGCGGCGAGCTGCGGCTTGCCCAGCGTGCCGCTGGCGACGAAGGGCATGGTCGGCACGGCCGAGGAGAGGCCGATGAAGGCGATGCCGTCGCGCCGGCGCAGGTAGGGGAAGGCGCTTGAGGAGGCGCCGTCGCTCGCCATCCACGGCCACAGTGCGTTGGTCAGCGGCTTCAGCGAACCGCGCACATAGGCGTCATGGTTGCCGGGGACGAAGGAGACGAAGTCGGGCGAGCCGAGCCGCTCGAGGAAGGCGCGCGCGATGGGGAATTCAGAGGCGAGGCCGATGTTGGCGATATCGCCGGTGAAGGCGATGTGGTCGGGCTTGTGGGCCCGCATGTCCTCGATCAGCCGTTCCAGCACCGTCATGTCGTGGGCGACCTTGCGGCCGCGGCGCCAGTTGACGTAGCCCGTCATGCGCTTGCCGACGAGCTCGCGCAGCTTGGGCTGTGGAATGGGGCCGATATGCGGATCGGAAAGGTGGGCGATGAGATACATTGGCTATCCGGCGGATCGCCAAGGCATCGCCGCTCAGAGCCCGCGCGTCAAGCCGCAGGCGATACAAATTGGAGATACCGATGCGCAGTCAGTGCTGCGCATCGGGAATGAGGGTCGAGATGAGCTGCGGGTCGTCGAGCTGGACGGCNGGCTGCCAGGCGTAGCCGCTGAGCCTGGAAAGCCGCGAGAGGATNAAGGTGAGAAGCATTGGTCCTGTCCTTGACTTCACTTGCCCCTCATATGGCGATTCTTTTGNCTGACTGCACGTCATATCTTCAGGCAAGGGAGCACATTTGGTATGCGTTNTGCGCATGGTATGGCGGTGCGGCGTTAACGACTTGTTCAGGAGTTATTCCCGATGGGCGGCATCCGGCTTCCACGGCGGATGAACGGGCTGGAGCCCGTAACGCGGCGCTTGATGCACACGTGGTGGCGCTTCTCGCGGCCGATGACGCTGGGCGTGCGCGCCGCAGTGATTGACGAGGACGAGCGCGTTTTCCTCGTGCGTCACAGCTACACGCCCGGCTGGCACCTGCCCGGGGGTGGGGTGGAGGCCGGCGAGAGCATGCTGGAGGCGCTCTATCGCGAGCTTGCGGAGGAAGGCAACATCGTGCCCCAGGGCGAGGTCACGCTGCACGGCATCTTCTTCAACCGCAAGGTGTCGCGGCGTGACCATGTTGCCATCTACGTGGTGCGCGACTTCGTGGCGGGGCCGCGCCCGCCCGACAGGGAGATCGTCGAGACCGGCTTCTTCCCCGTGACGGCGCTGCCCGAGGATGTCACGCCCGGCACGCGTGCCCGCATTGTCGAGATCGTGGAGGAGCGCCCCCCTTCGCCGGACTGGTGAGGCTGGCTGGCCGCCGGCAACCGCATCACGGCCATGGACGCTGGCGCCGGGTCTGTGGTAGAGCGGCAATCCTCACGAGAGCGGATGACGACGTGCGCATCTTGGCTGTCCAGCGACGACGATAACGGCACGGCCGCGCCGAGCGGCCGCAGCACCGTGCGCACCGCCGCTTCCCTGCGGGAGGCGGCATTGAAGACAACGNCCTTCTGCAAGATCCGTCATGACCGATCTCAAGCTCACCATCCGGCGTGAGTTGCCCGCCGATGCCGAGGCCGTNGAGAAGCTGCACGAACGCGCCTTCGGGCCNGGGCGCTTCTCGCGCACGGCCTTCCGCCTGCGCGAGGGGGTGCCGCCGCTTCCCGATCTCTCCTTCACCGCGCTGGTCGGCACGCTCATCGTCGGCTCCGTGCGCGTTTCGCCGGTGATGGCGGGCGACGAGCCGGCGCTCGTGCTCGGTCCGCTCACGGTGGATCCGGCCTTCGAGAACCGGGGTATCGGCTCTGCGCTGATGAATGCCTCGCTGGATGCTGCCCGCCAGGCCGGGCACAGCCTCGTCCTGCTCGTCGGCGACGAACCCTATTANNGGCGCTTCGGCTTCGCGCCCGTGCCGCCGGGCCAGTTCACGCTGCCCGGGCCAGTCGACCCGCGCCGCTTCCTCGCCTGNCCGCTGANGGAGGGAGTCATGGAGCGGGCGCGGGGGCCGGTCACCGCGTTGCGTCCGGCTCGTTGAGGCCGCGGCGCCGGCCTTCCACGAGCCAGACCGCAAGCACGATCCCCAAGAGCAGTGCGAGGCCGAGGAAGCCATAGCCAAGCGGCACCACCGAGACGCCGCGCACCACGGCGCTGCCGCTCGCCCTCAGGCCAATCCAGTCACCGCCGGCAAAGCGCGAGCCGCTTGAGACGAGGTTGAGACGCGGCAGGTCGACGGCATCCGCCGGGCCGGACGCGATGCGCCGCACGGAGCCGCGCGTCGCCTCCGCCAGCGGGCGCAGGCGCTCGGTATCGCTGAAGACATCGGTCAGCTCGCGCGGGTTCTCTGGCCCCACGTTGACGAAGGCCGTGAGGCCGCCGCTTGTCAGCCGATAGAGACCGAGCTGGATCGGCGGACATGACAGCATTGAACAGCCCCGGTGCGCCGGCGGTGAGCGTGACCTCGCGCGTCGAGCCGTCGGGGCTTGTCACCACGACGGGCTCCGGCGCATCCGCCATGGTCTGACGCTCGATGACGATCTCGCCGCCGCGGGCGCTGGCACGCAGCGCCTCTTCCTCCAGGGCCGGCTCCTTCATCAGCCAGTGGGCGAGGCGCCGCAGCAGGTCGAGGTGGGGGCCGCCGTTGCGGTAGCCCCGCGCCCACAGCCAGGCGTGGTCCGACAGCAGCATGCCGACGCGGCCTTCGCCCTCGCGCAGCAACACGAGGAGGGGGCGGTCTTCCGCGCCCGACATCAGCACCGAGCCAGCGTCGACATGGGCGCCGACGAGGCGCAGCCACTCGCCCCAGGAGGGCGGCGAGGTCTCGCTGCCCGGCAGGGCGCGCGTGACGGGGTGGCGGTTGCCCGTGTCGGTGACCGCCGCCTTGTAGGGCATTTCGAGCACCCGCCCGTCCGGCGCCGCCGGCAGGACCGGGCCGAGTGCGGTGCGGGCGATGCTGCCGGCGGTGGCGAATTCCGGCCCCGCGGCGACGAGCAGGGCGCCGCCCTCACGGACGTAGCGGGCGATGTTGTCGTAGTAGACGTTCGGCAGAATGCTCTGGTTTGCGTAGCGATCGAAGATGATGAGATCGAACTCGCTGATCTTCTGCTGGAAGAGCTCNCGCGTCGGAAAGGCGATGAGCGACAGCTCGTTGATCGGCGTGCCATCCTGCTTCTCCGGCGGGCGCAGGATGGTGAAGTGGACGAGGTCCACATTGGCGTCCGACTTGAGGAGGTTGCGCCACGTGCGTTCGCCCGCGTGCGGCTCGCCCGAGATCAGCAGCACGCGCAGCTTCTCGCGGATTCCCTCGATGGTGAGGACGGCGCGGTTGTTGGCGCTCGTCAGCTCACCGTCGAGGCCATCCACCTCGAGCTCGACGACATTGGGCCCGCCGTGGTCGATCGTGATCGGCAGGGCAAAGGGGCGCCCGGTCGCGACGGAGAGGGTGCGCAGCAGCTGGCCGTCACGGCGCACGGTGAGCGTCGCGGTGCCCGTGCCGCCGCGCTCGTCCACCATCAGGCGGATGGTCTGATCCTTGCCGACGAGGCCGAAGCGCGGAGCCTCCAGCAGTGCGATGCGGCGGTCGCGCTCGTCCTCACGTCCGGTGACGAGGGCGTGCAGCGGCGCATTGAAGCCGAGAAGGGCGGTGGAGGCCGGAATGTCGTGCACCACCCCGTCGGTGACGAGGATGGCACCGGCGATGCGCTCGCTCGGCACGTCGGCGAGAAGATCGGCGAGGGCGGAGAAGAGGCGGGTCCCGTCGCCACCGCCGGCATTGTCCGTCACCGTGGCGAAGCGCGCCTCGATCTCCCGTTCCATGGCGCCGAGGCGGGTCTGCAGCTCCTCGACCGCCGCTGTCGTCTGGGCGGCGCGCGGCCCCAGCGTCTGTGAGGTGGAGCGGTCGACGACGACGGCGACGATGTCCTTCACNGGCTCGCGCTCCTCGCGCACGAGCGATGGGTTGGCGAGGGCGCCGACGAGGCAGGCGAGCGCAAGGGCGCGCACGAGGCCGGCCAGGCCGCGGGTGAGCACGGCTGCGAGGCCCGCCGCCACCGCGAGGGCGCCGACGGCCGCCAGCATGAGCGGCGGTACGAGCGGGGTGAAGGAAAGGCTCAACATGCCGCGCCCCCTATTGCCCGAGCCGCTCGAGCAGCGCCGGCACATGCACCTGGTCGGCCTTGTAGTTGCCGGTCAGCGCATACATGGCGATGTTGATGCCGACACGATAGGCCATCTCGCGCTGGCGCGGGTCGGGGCCGANGACAGGGAAGAGCGGCTCGCCGCGGCTGCCCACTGCCCAGGCCGCGGCAAGGTCGTTACTGGTGATGATGAGCGGGCTCACGCCGTCGCCGGCGCGCGCGGGACGGCGGCTCGCCTCGTCTTCGGGCGGCAGGGCCTCGACCCAGGTCTCGCCCGTGGCGTAGCGGCCGGGGAAATAGTCGAGAATGTAGAACGCCCGGCTCAGCACGTGGTCGCGCGGCACGGGCTCGAGCTCGGGGATGTCGAGCGTCGCGAGCATGCGGCGCAGCTGCTGCCCCTCCGGTGTCACCGCNCCCTCGAAGCGCAGGGCCATGGCGTCGCGCGTGTCGAAGATCACGGTGCCACCGCCCTTCATGTAGGCGTCGAGGCGGCGCAGNGCCGCCGGCGAAGGCAGCGGCGCGCCNGCCACCACGGGCCAGTAGAGGAGTGGGTAGAAGGCGAGCTCGTCGCGCTCGATGTCGACGCCCACGGGCTCGCCCGGCTCCAGCGCCGTGCGCATGATGAGCGCCCGCGTCAGGCCCTCGAGCCCGGCCCGGCTNGTGCTGTCTACGTCGGCGTTGCCGGTGATGACATAGGCGAGGCGGGTGACGGCCGCGCGCTCCACGTCCTCGGGTGTGACAGGCGGCAGCGGACGCGCCGTCTCCTGGGGAGCTTCGGTGGCCGCCNCCTGCGCGCGCGCCNCCCCGGCCGGCATGGCGGCAAGAGCGAGGGCGGCCAGCGCGAGGACTGGCGCTGTCGCGCCCCGNGCCCGTGGCGGTACACGCCGGTNNAGGCCGCCGAGCCGGCCCAGATGGCCGCCGAGGAGGAGAGAGGCGACGGTGTCGACGATGAGCAGCGCCGCCGCAAGGAGAAGGAGCGGCGGCCTCAGATCGACCGTCGCCGCCCGCTCGATGGGCACGAGGCTGCCGACGAGTGGCCCGTAGTCGAGCACGGCCGGCCGGTCGTCGGGCAGCAGTGCGTTGAGGGCGATGCTCGCCTCGCTCGGTCCATAGAAGCCGGGTGGATGGTCGAGCGTGGCGCGGCCGGCATGGTTGCGCGGGATGGGCTTGGCTGTCGCTGGCGGCGAGCGCCAGACGCCGAACCCGTCGAGCGTGCGCTGCGGCGCGACCATCTCGGTGCCGTTGCTTCCCTCGCTGCCTCCCGCCGCGACGCTCCGGCCCGCGAGGGCGATGGTGCGCCGCATCATCTCGACGAATACGCCCGAGAGCGGCAGGCTGGACCAGCTCGGGTCGGCGGTGACGTGGAAGAGCACGATCAGGCCCTCGCCCCGCTCGGCGGCGGTGACGACGGGCGTGCCGTCGGCCAGCGCCGCCCATGTGCGGCGCGACAGCTCGCCGTCCGGCTCGGCGAGGATCTGGCGCGAAACGGTGATTTCCTCGGGCACGGGCAGGCCCGCGAAGGGGCTCGTTTCCGGGAAGGGGGCGAAGGTCTTGGGCGCATCCCACGAAAGCGAGCCGCCGAGGCTGCGCCCGCCGCGCCTCAGGCGTACCGGCACCAGATCATCGTTGCCGGCGGCGAGGCGCGTTCCCGCGAACCGGATGAGCAGCCCGCCCTCCTCGACAAAGCGGGCAAGGCGCGCCTCCGTCTCGCTGTCGAGCGAACCCACGTCCGCCAGGACGAGAACGTTGACGCCCTGGTCGACAAGGTCGCCGATAGGGTCGGGGATGCCGCGTCGCGCCTCGCGCAGCTCGGCATAGGGGGCGAGGGCGCGCGAGACATAGTAGGAGGGTGACAGCAGCGGCTGGGCCGTGTCCACCGTGCCGCCGGACACGAGGCCGACGCGCCGGCGCTTGCCGCTCTCGTCGATGAGGGCGACGGCGCCGGCCGAGGTCTCTCCCGCGATCTCCAGCCGCGCCACGGCGTTGTTGAGCTCCACCGGCAGGTTGAAGTTCGCCTTCGTCTCGGTCGCGCCGTCCGGGAAACCGAAGGGTGTCTCGGCGAGGAGCAGGCCCTTGCCGTCGAGCGCACGCAACATGCCGGTGTCGCGGCCGTTCGGTTCCGCCCGCACCAGCCGCACCTCGATGCCGCCCGGGCCGTTGTGCGCGCCGGCAATCATCAGCGGCTCGGCCACGGGGTTGCGGTAGACGGTGATGGCCTCTGCGCGCCCCGCGAGCGCCTCGCCGAGGCCGGCGGCGAAGGTGTCCGTCCCGACGGCGATGCCGTCACTGATCCAGACGATCTCGGCGTCGGCCGCATCGGAGAGGAAGGCGCGCAGCGTCGGAAGATGGCTCGCCCTGTCCGGCACGTGCGGCTGGGGGGCGAGCGCGCGCAGCCTCTCCATGGCGGCGCCGGGGGCGAGCGCCTCGACAGTATCCGGCCTGTCGGCAAGGCCGACGACGGCCACCGGCCGGCGCTGGCGCTCGGCCGATCTGATGCGCTCCTCGGCGAGCGCCATGCGCTCATCCCAGTCGTGTGCGGCGGCGAAGCCGTTGTCGACGACGAGCACGAGCGGCCCGGAGGCCGGCAGGCCGCTCGTGGCGGGGTTCCACACGGGGCCAGCCACGGCGAGGATGAGGGCCGCCGCCAGCGCCAGGCGCAGGGCCAGCAGCCACCAGGGTGTGCGTGCCGGTGTCTCGCGCCGGGGCATCAGGTCGGCCACAACGCGCAGCGGCGGGAAGGGGATGCGGCGCGGCTGCGGCGGCGTGATGCGCAGGATGAGCCAGATCGCCGGCAGCGCGGCGAGGGCGATGAGGACGAGTGGCGCTCCGAAGCCGAGGCCGGCGAGCATGTCAGCCTCCCCGTGCCGCTACGAGACCGCTGCGGCCGCCGCGGGCGGCCGACAGCTGCGTCAGGACGCGCAGGGCCGCCTCGCTCGCCGGGCGGTCGGTGTGGTGGAGGGTCAGCGTCCAGCCCCGCCGCCGCAGCGCCTCGCCGATGGCCTCGCGGTGGGCGGCGATGCGGCGGCGATAGTCCTCGCCCCACCGTGCCGCGTCGCCGATGCGCAGGCGCAGGCCTGCCTCCGGCTCCTCCAGCTCGGCCTGGCCGGTGAAGGGGAAGCTCTCCTCCACGGGGTCGACGATCATGATTGCATGGCCGCGGGCCCCGCGGGCGGCGAGCTGCCCCACGACGGCGTCGAAGGCGGGCGGCTCCACCAGGAAATCGCTCACGAGGACGACCTCGCTCAGGGGCGGCAGCGCCTCGGCCGCAGGCAAGTCGGCGTCCTGCCCGGCGCTGTCCTTGGCGATGAGCTCCGCGAAACGCTCGACGATGTTGCGGCTCGCGCGNGGGGGCGCGAGGCCGATGAGGCCGACGCGCTCCCCGGCATCGACGAGCGCCTCGGACAGCGCGAGCGCGAGGACAAGCGCCCGCTCCACCTTCGACTGCGCGGCGAGGGANGAGACGAAGCCCATGGAGGCCGAGCGGTCGNCCCACAGGTAGATGCTGTGCGCCGCTTCCCATTCTCGCTCGCGCACATAGAGCCGCCCGTCGCGCGCCGAGCGCCGCCAGTCCACGCGCGAGGCCGACTCGCCGGACATGAAGGGGCGGAACTGCCAGAAGCTCTCGCCGGGGCCGGCGCGACGGCGGCCGTGGATGCCGTGGCTGACGGAAGCGGCAACGCGCCGCGCCTCCAGCATGAGGTGCGGCAACCGCGCGCTGAGCTCGTGCGCCGCCAGGGCGTGCGGAACACCGGGTACGCGCTCGGCTTCCGGGAGGGTGCGGACGCGGGCCATGGGCGCTCCTAGCCGAGCCGCTCCACGAGACGGGCGATGACCTCGGACATGGTGCGGCCGTCCGCGCGGGCGGCGAAGGTCAGCGCCATGCGGTGCTTCAGCACCGGNNCCGCGAGGGCCGCCACGTCATCGACCGACGGCGCGAGGCGCCCCTCGATGAGCGCCCGGGCGCGCACGGCGAGCGCCAGCGCCTGGCTGGCACGCGGGCCGGGGCCCCAGGCGAGGTCGCGCGTCAGCTCCTCCGGTCCATCTCCGGGACGGCCGGAGCGCACGAGCGAGACGATGGCGTCGAGCACGCTCTCGCCCATCGGCAGGCGGCGCACCAGGCGCTGGATGCCCATGAGCGTCTCCGCGTTCATCGCGGCGGTCGGGCGATGTTCCTCGAGGCCCGTCGTCTCCAGGACGATGCGGCGCTCCGCCTCCCGGTCCGGGTAGCCGACGTCGATCTGGAGCAGGAAACGGTCGAGCTGCGCCTCGGGCAGGGGATAGGTACCCTCCTGCTCGATTGGGGTTCTGGGTGGCGAGCACGTGGAAGGGGCGCGGCAGGTCGTAGCGCACGCCGGCCACCGTCACGTGATATTCCTGCATCGCCTGCAGGAGTGCGGACTGGGTGCGCGGGCTCGCGCGGTTGATCTCGTCCGCCATCAGCAGCTGGGCGAAGATGGGCCCCTTGATGAAGCGGAAGCTGCGTTGCCGGTCGGCGCTCTCGTCGAGGATCTCGGTGCCGAGGATGTCCGACGGCATCAGGTCGGGCGTGAACTGGATGCGCTGGCCGTTGAGGCCGAGGACGGTGCCCATCGCCTCGACGAGCTTGGTCTTGGCGAGGCCCGGCACGCCGACGAGCAGGCCGTGGCCGCCGGCGAGCACCGTCACGAGGGCGAGCTCGACGACGTGCTCCTGGCCGAAGATGACGGAGCCGATGGCGCTGCGCGCCCTGGCCACGTGGTCGAGGGCGGCCTCGGCGGCCTGGATCACGGCGTCGTCGATGGTGGTCGGCGTCTGGGCCACAGCGGTACGGTCGGTGCCGCTCGTCATCGGCAACTCTCCTTCTGTGCCCCCGCGGGAGCAGTCTGCATCGGCGATCATGTCTTATTCAAGCCGCTTGAGGGCGGACGCCGCAGGTTCCCCGCCGCGCCCGTTCTTGCGATAGTAGTGGCGCGAACCAGATTACAAGCGGCGCGCGCCGAAATGGGCCGCCGATGTTGCGGGGACACGAACACGTGAGCGACGAGGCCAGCAAGACGGGCAAGCCGCAGGACGGCGGCGGGGCAGCGCCGCAGGGGCTGCCGCCGGGCCTTGCGACGCTCCTCGCCTCCGCTGGGCCGGCTGCGGGGGCGCGGCCCGTGGAGAAATGGAACCCGCCCCATTGCGGCACGATCGACATGCGAATCGCGGCCGACGGCACCTGGCACTACCAGGGCTCGCCCATCGGCCGGCCGGCGCTGGTGAAGCTGTTCGCCTCCATCCTGCGGCGCGACCCGGACGGTTATGTGCTGGTAACTCCGGTGGAGAAGGTGGGCATCACCGTCGAGGACGTGCCCTTTCTCGCCGTCGAGATGGCCGTGAGCGAGGAGGCGGGCCAGCGCGTCATCGGCTTCCGCACCAACGTGGACGACGTGGTGCAGGCGGGGCCGGAGCATCCCATGCGCTTCGAGACGGATGCGAAGGGCGGGCTGAAGCCTTATGTCCACATACGCGGCGGCCTGTGGGCGCGGCTGACGCGCGCCCTCGCGCACGACCTTGCCGAACTTGTCGAGACGCGGCAGGACGCGTCGGGCGCGGAGGTGATGGGCATCGCCTCGGCCGGCGCCTTTTTCCCCATCCCCTCCGAGGACGGGGCGGGCCGGGCGTGACGGGCATCGGGCAGGCGCGCGGGGACGGAAAGCCAGTGGCGGACCAGAACGCAATTGTGGACGAGGCGACCTTTCTCGAGCGGGCGCGCCGGCGCCTCTTGCCGCATCCGCCTGCGCTGGCGGGCACGGTGCGGTTGCGCGGCGACCACGACCTTGCCGGCGGGCGGCCCGAGGTGGCCGTGGANGTGGCGCGCCCTGCCGCCGTCCTCGTGCCCGTCGTCACCCGCGCCACGGGCGTCAGCCTGCTTCTCACCCAGCGGGCTGCGCACCTGCGCCAGCACTCGGCGCAAATCGCCTTTCCCGGCGGCAAGATGGACCCGGAGGATGCAACGCCGCTGACGACGGCACTGCGCGAGGCGCGGGAGGAGATCGGCCTCGACAGCGGCCATGTGCGGCCGCTCGGCTATCTCGACGAATACCTCTCCTCCACCGGCTATCGCATCGTGCCGGTGGTGGGGCAGGTAACGCCCGGCTTTACGCTCACGGTCAACCGGGCCGAGGTGGACGAGGCCTTCGAGGTGCCGCTCGACTTCCTGATGGACGCCGCCAACCACCAGCGCCATTCGCGCGAGTGGCGCGGCACGTTGCGGCATTATTACGCCATGCCCTTCGGGGAGCGTTACATCGTGGGGCGTCACGGCCGGTATCATCCGCAATCTGTACGAGAGGCTCTACGGCCCATGACACGGGCGATTCTGCAGGAGCTGGTTCTCTTCTTCGTTCCGTTCATCCTGTTCGGGATCTACCTGCTGCTGCGCCGGCGCAACCCCTTCACGCGGCACGCGTGGGACGGGCACGTGCCCTGGCTCGTCATTGCCGGACTGGTGCTGGCGATTGGCGCGCTTCTCTATCTCGGCCTCACGGCTGAGCGACACATGGGGGCCTACGTGCCGACGCATCTGGAGAACGGCCGACTCGTGCCGGGGCGGTTCCAATGACCGTGGACCGGGCGGCCGTCGCCGCGCTCGTTGCCCGCCCGGCGCTGCAGAAGCTGCTCGGTGCGCTTGACGGGGCCGGCGAGACGACCTGGATCGTGGGAGGGGCGGTGCGCGACGTGCTCATCGGCAGGCCGGTGAGCGACGTGGACTGCGCCACGACCGCGACACCCGAGGAGACCATGCGCCGGGCCGGCGCGGCCGGCTTCCGCGTGGTGCCCACGGGCGTCGAGCACGGCACTGTCACCGTCATCGTCGACGGCACGCCCTTCGAGGTGACGAGCCTGCGAGAGGACGTGGAGACGGACGGGCGCCGGGCCAAGGTGGCCTTCGGCCGCGACTTCGCTGCCGACGCGCGCCGGCGCGACTTCACCATGAACGCGCTCTACGCCGACCGTATGGGGCAGGTGCACGACTTCGTCGGCGGGCTCGCGGACCTTGCCGCGCGGCACGTGCGCTTCATCGGCGACCCTGCCCGCCGCATCGCCGAGGACTATCTGCGCATCTTGCGCTTCTTCCGCTTCCATGCCGCCTACGGGGCGGGGGACATCGATGCCGCCGGCTTCAGCGCCGCCGTGAAGGCGCGCGCGGGGCTCGATCGCCTCTCCCACGAGCGGCTGAGGGCCGAGATCGCCAAGCTCCTCGTCGCCCCCCGCGCGCTCGAGACCTGTCGCATCATGGCCGAGGCCGGCATTATGCAGCGCGTCCTCGCCGGCGTGACCCACGAGGAGCGCCTCGGCCGCCTCACCGCCTGGGAGGCTGCCGCCGGCCGTGCGCCGGATGCGGTGCTGCGGCTCGCCGCGCTCGGCGCGGAGATTGCCGAGGATGCCGAGCGCCTGCGCGAGCGCCTGCGCCTGTCGAACGCCGAGACGCGGCGCGTCCACGCCTTCGCGGCGCTTGCCGAGCGCCTGCGGGGAGCTGCCGGTCCCTGGCGGCTGCGGGACCTGAGGGCTCTCGCGTCCGCCTTCCCGCCCGAGGTCATCGCCGCCGCCTTCGCGGCGGTTGCGCCGCAGACCGAGGTGGAGCCGCGCGGGCGGGACCTGCTCGCCGCCGCGGCGCGGGGGGAGGAGGTGGTGCCGGCCTTCCCCCTCTCGGGCGGGGATGTGGTCGCCGCCGGGGTGGAGAAGGGGCCGCGCGTCGGCGCCGTGCTCGCCGCCGCGCGGGAGCGCTGGCTCGACGCGGACTGCCCGGCGGACAGGGCGGCGCTTGAGCGCATCCTGCGCGAGGCGGTGGCTGCCGTGCGAGAGGGCTGAACGTTCCCTCGACCGGCGTCCTGTTCTAG
>Ga0065720_1003357_pt1 | contig 18816 bp, 14 predicted proteins | sample Thericmetagenome_FD_59107 | JGI IMG/M metagenome (GOLD analysis project Ga0065720, IMG submission 59107) | Thermophilic microbial communities from the Joint Bioenergy Institute, California, USA of rice/straw/compost enrichment - eDNA_2 v2... | ecosystem: Engineered > Solid waste > Grass >...
CGACATACGCGACCCCAAGGCCCTGCTGGACCGGCCCGAACTGCGCGACCACCTCGACTTCACCCGGCCGATCGCCCTGCTCCTCGTCGCCGTCCTGCACTTCATCCCCGACACCGAGCAGGCCTACGAGATCGTGAAGACCCTCTGCGACGCGCTGCCGTCCGGCTCGTACGTGGTGATCTCGCACGGCCTCCTCGACGAACGCGTCAAGGAACGGCTCGAACAGGGCCGGGAGGTCTACAACCGCACCGGCGCGGGCATCTCCCCGCGCACCCGGGAGGAGATCGCGCGCTTCTTCGACGGGCTCACCCCGGTCGGCAAGGGCCTCGTCCGGATCGCCGACTGGAGCATCGGCGACGGCGAGCGCGCGCCCCGGAACGAGGGTGACGACGGCGTCATCGCCTTCGGCGACTTCATCGTCCCCAAGGAGTTCGGGGTGCTGTGCGGCGTCGCCCGCATCGACCGCTGAGGCATCGGCGGCGGGTGCGCGAAGCCGTCGCGCACCCGCCGTGCGGCAGGCGATGGTAAGAAGTGATCAACGGTGGATCCTCCGTCTCGCCCGGGTTCGGGCGGGGCGATGGAGACGTCGCACCGGAGCCCGTCGAGGCCGTTGGAGGTCGTCATGTCGCGGAGTGAGGCGGGCGGCGTTCCGCAACGCGGGCCTTCGTCCCCGCCGGGGACGGCGAAGGACGTGGACGAGCGGCCGCCGTCGCCCGAGATCGACATCACCAAGCCGCACGTCGCCCGCATGTACGACTACTACCTGGGCGGCAAGCACAACTACGCCGCCGACCGGGAGGCCGCCGAGCAGGTCATCAAGGCGTTCCCGCAGATGCGGCTCACCGCCCGCGCGAACCGGCGCTTCCTGATCGACTCGGTGCGCTGGCTGGCCCGGGAGGCGGGCGTACGGCAGTTNCTCGACATCGGCTCGGGNCTGCCCACCCAGCAGAACGTGCACGAGGTCGCCCAAGCCGTCGACAAGGACGCCCGGGTCGTCTACGTCGACAACGACCCGCTNGTCCGGGTGCACGCCGAGGTACTGCTCGCCGCCGACCCCAACACGATCGTCCTCGAAGCCGACNTACGCGACCCCAAGGCCCTGCTGGACCGGCCCGAACTGCGCGACCACCTCGACTTCACCCGGCCGATCGCCCTGCTCCTCGTCGCCGTCCTGCACTTCATCCCCGACACCGAGCAGGCCTACCGGATCGTGAGAACCCTCTGCGACGCGCTGCCGTCCGGCTCGTACCTGGTCCTGTCGCACGGGACCGCCGAGGGGCTGGAGGAGAGCGTGGTGGCGCATGGCCGCGCGGCCTACAGCCGCTCCAGCTCCGGGGTGTTCCCGCGCACCAGGGACGAGATCGCCGGCTTCTTCACCGGCCTCACCCCCGTGGGCGACGGCCCCGGCCACGTCGCCGACCACAGGCTTCCCGGAATGCCGGGCGGCCGCGGAGGTGACGGCGATGTCGTGCCCGTGGACGACCCCGCCGCGCTCAGGAAGGTCCAGTTGATGTGCGGCATCGCCCGCATCGACCGCTGAGCCCTCGGCGGCCACCGCGACCCGGCGCCTCCCACCGTCACGGCCTGGTACCCGTCCGGACGGGCCACCGGCCTCGACGAGCCGGGGCGAGGACGAGCAGATGCGCCCTAGCCGTTGCGCGTCAGGGCCACCGTTGCCTCGGCGACACCCGGCACCCAGAAAGGGCACTGATGTCGCTGTTATTCCGGTTTAGACATTTTCGTGGACTTCGCGGTGTTCTGTCGTCTCATGCGCATTAACCATCGACAGGGCGGCACGATCACGGATCAGCGGCATTCCGCGACAACCGCCACACAGCCCCTCTAATGGTAAAAAGGTTAATGATCAGGACCGCCGCGCCGACGGAGAGACGGGGCGGATGGGTCGTCGGGCCGAAGGGCTCTGGCGTTAGGGGGAGGTCGGTCGTGTCACAGCGTGAAACGGGCAATGCGGATTCGCCGGGTGCGCAGCAGTTCCCTCCGGCGATGACGGCGGGCGCCGAGGAGCAGCCACCGGCCCCCGAGATCGACATCACCAAGCCGCACGTCGCGCGGATGTACGACTATTTCCTCGGCGGCAAGAACAACTACGCCGCCGACCGCGCGGCCGCCGAGCAGGTCCTCAAGGTGTTCCCGTTGACCCGGCTCGGGGCCTGGGCGAACCGGCGCTTCATGATCGAGTCGGTGCGCTGGCTCGTCCAGGAGGCGGGCATCCGGCAGTTCCTCGACATCGGCTCGGGGCTGCCCACCCAGCAGAACGTGCACGAGGTCGCCCAGTCCATCGACAAGGACGCCCGGGTCGTCTACGTCGACAACGACCCGCTGGTCCGGGTGCACGCCGAGGTGCTCCTCGCCACCACGCCCAACACCGTCGTCCTCGAAGCCGACGTACGCGACCCCAAGGCCCTGCTGGAGCGGCCCGAGGTGCGCGAGCACCTCGACTTCTCCCGGCCGGTGGGCCTGCTGCTCGTCGCCGTCCTGCACTTCGTCCAGGACACCGAGCAGGCGTACGAGATCGTGAAGACCCTGTGCGACGCCCTGCCCTCCGGCTCGTACCTGGTCCTGTCGCACGTGAGCTCCGACGGGTTGGACGAGAGCGTGGTGGCGCATGGCCGCGCGGCCTACAACCAGGCCAGCTCCGGGATGTTCCCGCGCACCAAGGCCGAGATCGCCGGCTTCTTCACCGGCCTCACCCCCGTGGGCGACGGCCCCGCCCTCCTGGCCGACTGGAAGCTCCCCGGCAGGCCGGACGGCGTGGTCGGGGACGGCAATGTCGTGCCGCTGGGCGACCCCGGCGACCTCAGGAAGATCCCGTGGATCTGCGGGATCGCCCGCGTCGGCCGCTGAGCCCGCCGCGGCGGGTGCTCCGCCCTGACGGGGCATCCGCCGTACGGCCGCCGGGAGGAAGCTCTCGCCGTCGCCTCCTCCCCCCGTCACCCACGTCCGGCCGGGGCGGGGAGGCCGCCGTGGCCACGGTGGGCGGCAGCGGGCTCGGCCGCGTCGCCGGGCGGGGCGGCGACGGCGGCCGCCGCGAGCCGGAAAAGGCGAGCATGTCGCCGCCCGAACGATTTCGTCATTTCCCGGGACTTCGCATTGCCGTACGGCCTCGCGCGTATCGGCCGGTGATCCGGCACCGGCGACGCCGTGAATCCGAGACATATTCGCGACGTGCCTCTCGTTCTGGTCGGCGAATGGTAAGAAGGAGGTAATGATCAGGGTCGCCGCGCCGACGGAAGGCCGGAGCGGAGCGGCCGTGGGGGCCGTGTGCCCTCAGCACCACGGGAGGTCGGCGTGGCACAGCACGAGGCGGGGGACGCGGATACGCCGGGGGCGGTCCAGGATGGGCGGAAGGAATTCCCCGAGGGTATGACGGAGAGCGCCGACGAGCGGCCGCCCGCGCCCGACATCGACATCTCGAAACCGCACGTCGCCCGGATGTACGACTATTTCCTCGGCGGCAGGAACAACTACGCCGCCGACCGCGCGGCGGCCGAGCGGTTCCTCAAGGTGATGCCGCAGGTGCGGGCGGGGGCGCGGGCGAACCGGCGGTTCCTTGTCGACTCGGTGCGCTGGCTGGCCCGGGAGGCGGGCGTACGGCAGTTCCTCGACATCGGCTCCGGCCTGCCCACCCAGCAGAACGTGCACGAGGTCGCCCACGCCATCGACGGCGGCACGCGGATCGCCTACATCGACAACGACCCGCTGGTGCGGGTGCACGCCGAGAAGCTGCTCGCCACCACGCCGAACACCATCATGATCGAGGGCGACCTGCGCGACCCCGAGGCCCTGCTGGAGCGGCCCGAGCTGCGCGACCACCTCGACTTCTCCCAGCCGATCGCGCTGCTGCTCGTCGCCGTCCTGCACTTCATCCCGGAGACCGAGCAGGCGTACCGGATCACGCGCACCCTGTACGACGCCCTGCCGTCCGGCTCGTACGTGGCCCTGTCGCACGCGACCATCAGCGCGAACCCGGGCGACAAGGAGAAGGAGGCGATCGCGATCTACCGCCGCGCCAACTCCGGGGTGTTCCCGCGCACCGCCGAGGAGGTCGTCCGCTTCTTCACCGGCCTCACCCCGGTGGGCAGCGGCCTCGTCCACATCTCCGAGTGGCGCCTCCCCGGCGACTCGGGCGGCGGCGTCGCGGCCCTCGGCGATCGCGCCGTCCTGGAGCAGCTCCCGGGGATGTGCGGGGTCGCCCGCATCGACCGCTGAGCCTGGCCCCCCTTCTCACCGGCCGCTTCCGGACGGCGCGTTCAGGCCCCGTCGGCGAGAGCGCGTTCCGGCGCTACGCCCGGGGGGCGCCGGCCCGGACGCGCCTTCGGCGAGACCGGCGGCGGTCACCGGGCGGCACGCGTCGATGACCTCGCCCGGGCACGTGAGGGCCGGTCCGGACGAGCAGGTCACCGGCGTTTGCGACACGGCGGGGTCGCCGACGCCGCCGCCTGCGCGGCATGTCTCGCCCACCGTCCCGCGGAAACGCTGACCGGCCGGTGAGCGCGCCGCGCGGCCGCTCAGAGCCAGCCGCGCCGTACGGCGGCGACGGCGGCCTGGAAGCGGGTCGCGGCGCCGAGCAGGGTGAGCAGCTCGCTGACGCGGCGGGCGTAGGTGCGCGGCGACAGGCCGAGGCGGGCGGCCGCGGCGTGGTCGGGCAGGCCGTCGCGCAGGCAGGCGAGCACGGGCGTCAGATGGGCCGGCGGCTCGTGCGCCTCGCGGGCGGCGACGTCCCTGCCGGCCCGCCACCAGGTGCGGTGCAGGCGTACCAGCGCGCCGACCACCACCGGGTCCCGGACGACGAGCACGCCGTTGTAGAACACGTGCAGGTCGAGGGGGAGCAGCGCGGTCGTGCGGTCGAACACGGCCATCCGGAACGGGATCTCCTCGATCAGGCGCGCCTCGCCGCCGCCGCGCCACTGGATGGTGCCGAGCCCCGCGTCCCGGGCGAGCCCCTGCGGCGTGGTGATCTGGCGTACCACGGGCACGCGGGCGACCGCGCGGCGCATGCAGCCGGCCGCGTGCGTGAGCAGCCGCTCGGGCACCCCCTGGCTGACGCACCCCGAGGGGTCGTCGAACGTGAGCAGCTCCTGCCGCGCGGTCGCGACCAGCCGGGCGACCAGCGCGCCCACCCCGCCCGGCTCGACGCGCCGCGCCGGCGGCCGGACGCCCCGGGCGGCGTGAAGGGCCGACTCCTCCAGCAGCGGGCCCACGACGTCGCGCGCGTCGAGCCGCCCCCGCGGCCGCCTGCGATCACTCGTATGCGATCTCGTCATCCCTCGGCTCCCCCCAACCGAAGCGGACTCGCGTACCCCCGTGGCCACGGCCGCCAGGCGTTCCGCCGGTCAACCAGTGGCATGTTCACGCCATGTAGTTGTATCGATGCTCACTGTAATCGAGAGTGGAGGCATCCCGGCGGCAAGGGCGCGGGCAAATGCCCCGCCGGGTGCAAGGAAACCGATCCTGGAGGCAGAATGCGGAAGACTGGTGCCGGCCCTCACGGCCGGCGTCATCGCCCTCACCGCCGCCGCGGCACACGCCTCGACCCTCGTCGTCTACCAGGGCCCCGGCTACTCGGGCCACTCGATCGCGATCACCAAGTGCGGGGTGAGCAACATCCCCGCCGGATACCACGGCTCCTACAAGTGGTACGCCACCGGCCAGAGCGGCCGGATGTACAACCGGCCCAACGCCGAGGGCGTCGCGCACTTCACGCTGAGCGCCAACCGGAACGCCGAGCAGGCGACCGGCTTCGGCTGGAAGAGCATCTTCACCGTGTGCTGATCAGCGCCAGGTGACCTCGACGTCCGGCGGGACGGGCCGCGAAACCGCTGAGCACGGCGTTGACCTCCTCTCCCACACCTGAGGTGGGCGGTTGCCGCATCGCGGACCGCCCGTCGGCCCGCACCACACCCTGTCGCCGCGGGCCCGGCCCGGACACCCAGGCCCTGCCGCGGAGGGGCCCGGCCCACGGCCGATGCCGCAGGCCACACTCCCGATCACCCTGATCCCCCTCGCCGAAATGGCCCCTTGCAGCCAGCAAGGGGCCATTTTCGTCTCGCCCGCATACCCCGCCCCGGTCCCGCCCCGTACGGCGAGGCGGCGATCAGGGCCGGTGCGGGCGCACGGTGACGATGCCCCGGTCGCCGTCCACGGTGACCCGGTCGCCGGTCCGGATCACCTGCACCGGGTCCTGGTCGAGGTCGGTGACCGTGGGAACCCGGGTGACCACGGCCCCCAGCGCCGACTTGGTGGACAGGTTGGTGAACACCATCGCCAACGGCGCGGTGCCGAGCAGCCGGGTGCTCTGGAAGAACCCCGACCAGCCCCGAGGACCCCTTCGCGCCGGGGAACACCAGGACCTTGCCGGTGAAGCACACGCCGAACAGCTCGTGCCGCCGCTCGATGATGGTTCCGGTGGCGGGGTCGATGCCGCCCCAGCCGGAGATGGTCTCGTGGGAGACGAGCGCCTCGCCCTCGACGACGCCGGGGACGATGCCACGCCCGCGCAGTTTGACGATCACTTGAGTTCTCCTCGCCAGGTGCCGGTGACGGCGGCGTCCACGCACTCCTCCAAGGTGCCGAACCAGGCCTCGATGCCGAGGATGGCGGGCAGGTAGTGGGCCTGTTTCGCCGAGTCGGTGGCGAACACCCGGGTGCCCTTCGGCGCGACCCGGGACATCGCGGGGCACGAGTCGGTGAGCACGCGGCCGCCCGCCCGCTCGATGATCTCGGTGTAGCCGCTGCGGTCGGCGACCGCGCGCAGCGCGCGGGGCGCCATGATCCACAGTTCGGTGCCGGGGTTGAGCCGCTTCCCGTCGAGGAGGCGGGCCGCGCGGGCGATCTGGTCGAGCGAGGCGTGCGGGCAGCCGAGCAGGACGAAGTCGACGTCGGTGCTGTCGCCCTGGTCGTTGAGGGTCTCGTAGACCCAGCGGCGCTCCCGCTCGCCGTACACGATCTTCTCGCGCGGCGGGGCGCCGTGGAACGCGGCCTCCAGGGTCGGCGCCTCGGGCGTGATGCCGGGGATGTGGTAGAGCTCCACGCCGCCGGAGGAGGCGGTGGCCGCGCCGAAGTGCTTGAGGTCGGCGAGGTCGGGCCGGCTCAGCCGCCCGGTGACGACCGGCCGGTTCTCCTGTACGGCGTCGCCCACGAAGTAGCCGAACATGCCCCATTCGAGGAAGCCGTCGACCGGCACCTCGGCCTCGATGTGGTGGGTGCCGAACCGGTTCTCGTCGAGGTGGTTGCCCCAGCAGGGGATCTTGCCGGTGAGGCTCGCCGCGCCCGTCGACGCGGTGCCCTCGCAGTTGGTGCGCGCGCCGAGCACCGAGTTGGCGTAGACGACCGCGGAGGACTCCATCCAGGCGCAGTGCTCGCCGCGCACCGGCAGGTTCCCCACCTGGTACGGCGTGCAGGTGGCGAGGATGTTCACCCCGTGCGCGCCGTAGTACGACTCGGCGTCGCTCTGCAGCNNGATCAGCTCNGGCGGGTAGGGGACNACGCCGAGCGCGTCCTCGCCGAAGCCGTGCTGNAGCTGGCAGGTCGGCACCCGCATGTTCGGGATCTCGAAGTCGCCGTCGCTGTCCAGGTTGATCACGGCGAACGCCTTGTGCCAGCCGTGCTCGCGCACGAGTTTCGCCTTCACCGGCGACGGCTGGGTCATCGTCCCGGCGACGTTGCGCACGTCGCACAGCCGCTCGGCGCCGAGCGCCTCGCCGTACCGGACCAGCAGGTCCATCGCGGCGGCGACGGCCGGGCCCTCGGCGCCGTCGAGCATCGCCTTCTCGTCGTCGGCCAGTCTCATCCGCGTCACCCCCTCACGCGTCGACGTTCTGGTGCACCCGGGNCCGCAGGTCCGCCGGGTCGATGTCGTGCACGCTGCCGCCCGCGGCGAGGTCGAGCGCGTGCGCGGCGGCGAANCCCATCGCGGCGCACGGCCCCATCACCCGCACGCTGGACAGCGCGGCGGCGTCGCCGTCCACGCANCGCCCGGCGGCGACGAGGTTGTGCGCGTCCGGNGCGAGCANGCTGCGCAGCGGCACGTAGTGCACGTGGTCGGNGNCGAACTCCTCCCACACGTAGCCCTCGATGCGGTCGTGCAGCTCGATCGGCCACGAGGTGCGGGCGACCGCGTCGTCGAACCGCACGCCGGAGCGGACCTCGGCCACGCTGAGCTGGTGCGCGGAGGCGAGCCAGCGGGTCTGGCGGCGGCCGGGGAAGCCGTAGGAGCGCACCCGCGCCTCGCCGAACGCCTGGGGGAACTCGGCGCGCAGGAACTCCACGACCCGGTCGGCCTGCGCCCGGCCCTCCAGCTGCGCCCGGGACGCCCGCACCGCCTCCAGCGGCGCCTCGACGTGGGTCATGTTCAGCACCGCCCAGTCGCGGCCCTGGAAGAAGAACGCGAGGCCGTCGAGGCGGGGCAGGTCGTACCGCTCGGCGTTCTCCTTGATCCGGGCGACCATCTCGGCGGGCTCGGGGCGGAACTCGGGGCGCAGGTTCTCCACCCGCACCTGCTGGGAGCCCCAGATGGTGCGCTCGGGGATCCGGCACGGCAGGCCCGCCTCCCAGGCGAGCGCGGCGTCGCCGCTCGCGTCGACGAAGCCGTCCGCGCGCACCCGGACCCGGCCGTGCCGGGTGGCGAACGTGGTGGCGCGCAGCCGCATCCCCTCCGGGCCGGTGTCGGACTCGACGGCGAGCACCGAGGCGCCGAGCACGACCTGGATGCCGAGCTCGTAGACGAGGTTCTCGATCCAGCGGCTCAGCACCACCTCGTCGTACGCGACGGTGATCGTGTGCCGGTGGTTGAACGCGATGTCGCCGGTCTTGCCCAGGTCGGCGAACATCTCGTCGAAGATGCCGTGGGTGAGCTGGTGGTACCCGGGCGCGTTGCCGTAGACGCCGCAGAACAGGCCGATGAGCGAGTTCACGCACTGCCCGCCGAGGACCGGCAGCGCGTCGGCGAGCACCACGCTGCGGCCCAGCCGTCTCGCCTCGATCGCGGCGGAGAGGCCGGCGATCCCGGCTCCGACCACGCAGACGTCGGCGGTGAGTTCCTCGACCGGGTCCCCGGCCGGTTTGACGACGGTGTTGACCTTCAGCTCGGTGAGCTCGTGGGGCATGCGTTCTCCAGGCGGGTACGGCGCCGCGGGGCCCTGCTCGTGCGGCCGGTCGTGCGGCTGGTCGTGCGGTGGGTCGTGCGGTGGGTGGCGGGGTTCGTGGCTTCGGTCATCCCGTGGTCGGCGCGGTGGGCAGGTCGTTGCCGCGCAGCGTCGCGCCGCGGGGCAGCGGCTCGACCGAGCGGGCGTACACGGCGAGCCAGCTGGAGCTGTCCGCGGGCGTGCGGTGCGGCTCGCGCTCGCGCTCGCGGCGGGCGAGCTCGGCCTCGTCGACGAGCAGGTCGACGCGGCGGGCGCGCAGGTCGATGGCGATGCGGTCGCCGTCGGCGACGAGGCCGAGCGGGCCGGGCAGCGCGCCCTCNGGCGACACCTCNCCGACCACGATGCCCTTGTTCACCAGNCCGGAGAGCTGGCCGTCGGTGACCACGGCGACCTCGGTGGTGAGGCCGGCGCCGTNGAGCGCGAACACGGTCTGCGAGGCCATGCCCATGCCGGGGGTGCCGACCGGGCCGAGGCCGCGCAGCACGAGCACGTCGCCGGGCCGTACCCGGCCCTCCTCGATCGCGGCGATCGCGGACGGGGCGTCGTCGAACACCCGGGCCGGGCCCTCGAACGCGGCCGGGCGCTCCTCGTCGGCCGAGAGCTTCACGATGCCGCCGCCGGGGGCGAGGGTGCCGCGCACGATCACCACGGTGGGGTGGCGGCCGCGCGGGTCGCCGAGCGGGCGGATCACGCGCTCGTCGCGGACCTCGGCGCGGGCGACGCGGTCGGCCATCGTCTCGCCGGTGACGGTGGGCGCCGAGCCGATGAGGGCGCCGCCGAGCTGGCGCAGCACGGCGAGCGCGCCGCCGGCGTCCTCGAACTCCTCGATCGTGTCCGGCCCGTTGGGGCGCACCGCGGCGAGCGGGCGGATCGTGTCGGCGTACCGCTCGAACAGCGCGGGGACGTCGACGTCCAACCCGGCCTCGCGGGCGATCGCCTGCAGGTGCTTGACCGTGTTGATCGAGCCGCTCACCGCGAGCACGGTCATCACCGCGTTGGCGAACGCGTCCGGGGTGAGGATCGTGCGGGGGCGGCGGCCGGCGCGCACCGCGGCGACGATCGCCTCGCCGCTCGCCCGGACCGCGCGCCACATCGGCTCGCTGTTCGCCCGCACCGGGGTGGTGCCGGGCAGGGTCATGCCAAGCGCCTCGGCGACGATGTGCATGGAGTTCGCGGTGCCCATGCCGGAGCACACGCCCGGGCTCGTGATCGCGCGGGCGCTCAGCTCGCACAGGCCCTCGAAGGTGATGCCGCCGAACTTGAGGTGGTTCGCCTTGAGGAACACGTCCTCGATGTCGACGTGCTCGCCGTTGCCGAGGGTGCCGCTGCGCTGGTAGCCGCACGCCACGATCAGGGTGGGCACGTCGATCCGGGCGGCGGCCATGAGCTGGCCGGGGGTGGTCTTGTCGCAGGAGGCGAGGCAGACCATGCCGTCCAGCTGGGCGCCCTCGACGACCGCCTCGATGTCGGCGGCGAGCAGGTCCCGGCCGGAGAGCACGTAGCCGCCGTTGCCGCCCCGGCTCATCAGGAAGTCGGTCGGCGCGACCGTGCGGATCTCGAACGCCACTCCCCCGGCCGCCTCGATCGACCGTTTCACCTCGGCGGCGATCGGGTCGAGGTGGCTGAAGCAGGGGGCGAGCCCGGACGAGGAGTTCACCACGGCGATCTTCGGCTTGGCGAGGTCCTCGTCGGTGAGCCCGAGCGCGAACCACTGGGCCCGCCGGGTGGCCCAGCGCGGCGTGCCCTCCGGCAGATGGCTGCGCAGACCGGCCCCTTGACCGTTTTGTGCCATTTCAGCTCCACGTGGGGGAACTCGTACCAGACTGCAGGGTCACCGCTGCCCACGGGACGGCGCAGCATCGCTTCCGCCCCGCGGAAACCCCCGGCGCCGAGGCGCCCGGCCGGGCCTCGTACGGCAGGCCGGCACGGCCGCCCGGCTCCCCCACGCCGCGCGGCCGTCCGGCTCGCCGGTCGTCCCGTGGCGGCCCGGTCAGGACTGCTGGGGCAGCAGGCTGTTGTCGAACCAGGCCTTCGGGTCGCCGCCGCCCTGGGCCAGGCCGGCGTCGGCCAGCTCCTTGTACCCGGCCGCCCAGGCCTCCTCGTCGGTGACGAGCAGCGGCTTGTCGCCGACCACCCAGCTCTCCCGCGCCATCCGCAGGCTCTGCTTGGCGATCGCGTCGTTGTCGAGCGTCTGGAACTTGTACTTGCTGCGCAGCACCTTGAGCGTCTCGTCGAGGCTCTCGTCGGCGACGATCGCGGCCATCGCGTCGTGCAGGCCCGCCATGAACTTGCGCAGCGTCTCCGGCTTCTCCTGCAGCTGCGACTTGGTGGTCGTGTAGACCTGGGAGTCGGCCTTCACGTACTCGGCCGGCTCGAAGACGCCCACGTCGGGGTTCTGCGCCCGCAGGATGTTCGCGGTGTCGGTGCTCACCACGTAGCCGATCAGGCGGCCCTGCTGCACGAGGTTGAACGTGCCCGGCGTGAGGCCGACCACCTGGCGCTTCACCTGCTTGGGGTCGATCCCCGCGTTGGCGAGCACGAGCGAGACCACCTTGTCGCTGGTGCCGCCCTCGGACGGCACGCCCATCGTGCCGCCGATCATGTCCTCGGGCTTCTCCAGCGGGTGGTTCTTCTTGCTGTACACGAACCGCAGCGTGGTCACCCGGTTCAGGGTGCCGATGTTGACGAGCGGCTGGTTCGATCCGGTGACCGCGGTCATCAGGTCGATCTGACCGATCCGGGTGACCAGGCCGACGCCGGACAGCAGCGTCTGGATCGCCTGCGCGCTCCCCTTGGTCGCCTGCAGTGTGACGTCCAGGCCGTGCTTGGCGAAGTAGCCGCCGGCGACCCCGAGCAGCTCGGGCGCGAGCGACAGGGTCTCAAGCGGCAGAATGCTCAGATATGTGACCTTCTCTGCCTCGCCGCCGCCGCTGCCGCCGGAACCGGACTCGCCGGATCCGCAGGCGGCGAGCAGGCCGGAGGAGCCCACGGTCGCGGCCGCGGTCAGCAGGGCGGAACGCTTGAGGAAGGACCTGCGGTCGAAGGACAGGGGGGTGTCAGTTGGCACGATCGGCTCCTAGCTCTCGCATGGCATGGACTCACACCATGACCGACCGGAACGAGACTTACGCCGCTTCGCGCCGACGACTACCCACCTTTCCACATATCGGAAGGCGGTGTTTCCGCCAAGTTTCGTTCCGTCCGCCGGGCGGACACCTCCGCGACACCTCGCCCGTCCCCTCGGGGCGGCGCTCCGGCGGTCCGGGAACGCCGCCCCGGGCCCGCGGCCGCGGGGACGGAAGCCCGCTCAGCGGCCGCAGGACAGGCTGAGCCACTGGTCCTCGGGGATGCCCCGGCGCACCTCGTCGAGGTCCTCCAGGATGTCCGGCAGCCGGTCCGGGTTCGCCAGGTACTCGAGCACGCCCCGCTGGAACGCCTCCCGCATCGTGGCCGGCATGATGTCGGCGGCGTCCAGACACAGTACCTCGGCCTCGTCGATGTGCCGGTCGATGTTCCGCCCGACCGGGTTCCGCGTCACCCCCCGGTCGGCGTCCCGGTTCGCCATGAACGCGTCGCCGCCGGTGTGCTCCAGCCAGATGCGCTGCGCCCGGTCGGTGGCGAGGAACTCGGCGAGCCGCCGCGCCTCGGGCGTGTCGTGGAACATGGCGATCAGGTCGATCGACGCCTTGCGCGGGGTCGGGAAGGACCGGCCGGGGAACGACGGGAAGGGGAAGAAGTCGTAGTCGGCGCCGGGCCGCGCCGCGCCCCCCGACGGGTTCTGGTACCTCTGGTAGAAGCTCAGCATGAACGACGCCTGATGCTCCAGCCGGCACCCCTGCGGGCTGGCGAACATCGGCGCGCCGGCGTCCCCGAAGTCGGTGAGCAGGGTCACCTCGCGGCCGCCGTAGGCGTGGTCGCCCCACACCCGGCCGAGCCGCTCCCAGGCCTTGCGCACCTGCTCCGAGCGCCAGGAGAGCCTGCCCCCGGCCCAGGCGAGGTAGGTGTCGGGGCCGTGCTCGTGCAGGATCAGGTCCTCGATCACGTCGGTGCCCGGCCAGCCGGTGTTCGGCCCGTCCCCCATGCCCATGCACCAGGTGGCGGGGCCGTCGCCGGAGGCGGTCGCGTACCGCTCCAGCTCGGCCCAGGTGCGCGGCACCCGCTCCGGCCCGGCGTGGCGGTTGTACCAGATCAGGCCCTTGAGGTTCACCTTGAACGGCACGGCGTAGATGTGCTCGGCGCCGCCGTTCCGGATGGGCAGCGCCCACCAGCTGCGGAACCGGTCCCGGGGCACGAGGCCGTCGAGCGGGCGCAGCCGCCCGCTCCTCGCGTGCGCGGCGAGCTCCCCGGCGCTCGTCATCACCGCGAGCTCCGGCGGCTCCCCCGCGGCCAGGTTGGCGAGCACGAGCTGGGAGACGCCCCGGGTGACCTGCTCGTTGTACCGGATGCCGGTCTCGGCCCGGAACGCCTCGAGCACCTGCCGGAAGGCGTACCCCTCCTGGCCGGGCTCGGTGCCGCTCCACGGATGCACGATGGTGACGACGCCCCGCTCGGGATCGGGCGCGCACCCGGTGAGCGCGGCGGTGAGCGCGGTGGTGAGCACGGCCGCGAGCAGCGGGACGACGAGGCGGAATCGGTGACGCATCATCTCGATCGGAACCTGTACTCGTTGAGCCGGGGACGGAAGCCGAGGTAGCCGGCGGCGGCGATGAGCGCGGCGAGCGCGTAGACGAGGGCCTGCCGGTCGGCCGCCTCGCCGGCGTCGGCGCTCAGGCCGGCGGCGTCGAGCATCGCCTGCTGGGTCCGGCGGGCCACCTGCTCGTCGTCGGCCTCGTCGGTGTCGGGCAGGGCGGCGACCCGGTCGGCGAACGCCGCGACGGTGCCGCCGCAGCCGTCGGCGGCCTCCTCGCCGCACGCCTGGCGGATCAGCTCGTACAGCGTCTGCTGCCCCTGCGCGCCGGTCACCGACCGGTGCTCGCCCACGGCCCGGACGAGCGCGTCCGACGCCTGCTGGAGCCGGTCGTGCGCGCCGATCACCCCGCCGACCGTCCAGGTCAGCCCGGCGACGAGTGCCAGGGCCGCGACCAGCCACACGTTGATCAGGCGCCGGAACCGGCGGGCGAAGAAGACGAGGGTGACCGCGAGCAGCGCGACCACGGCGAGGGTGGCGAGCAGCCACGGCACGACCCCCGCCGGGTGCCGCGCGCCGGACGCCACCTCGGTGCGCAGCGCCGCGACGTAGTCGGCGAGCAGGTCGTCGAGCTGCGCGAGCACCCCGCCGTTCGGGTCGTGCAGCAGCTGCGAGGCGCTGTACAGGTCGCGGGCCCGCAGCACCCGGCCCTCGTCGCCCTCGGGGTGCGCCGCCGCCTGCTGGACGAGGCGGGTGTAGGTGGTGAGCAGCCCCGCCGCGGTGCGGAGCTTGCGGTTGCCGGACTCGCCCGCGATGTCGGACCCGGCGGCCCGGGTGAGGCCCTGCACGGCGATCGCGATCTGGTTGTAGAAGTGCTCGCCCGGGCCGACGAGCCGGGCCCCGGTGTCGAAGCTCTCCATCGCCGCGGCGTCCGCCTGGACGAGCGCGGTGCGCGCCGCCACGACGCCGGAGATCGCCGGGACCGCGCGGGTGCGCACCGCCTCGGCGGCGTGCTGCCCGCGGTACACCACGGCGAGGCCGGTGCCGAGCACCGCCACCGTGGCCGCCAGCAGCGCGATGAGCAGGGTGAACAGGATCCTCGGGGTCGTGCTCCGCGACCGGCCGCGGAGCAGCGCGCGCAGCCGCGCGCGCGGCCCGGCCGGCGGGGCCTGCCGGGCCGTCCCGGCCGCCGGGCCCGCCGAGGTCGCGGAGGTCGTGGTCGTCGTGCTGGTCATGGCCGCTTACCCAGGGGTCGTCCGCACGCCTCACAGACGCGGTCGGTGAGCGCCATCGGCTCCTCGCAGTTCGGGCACGGGATCTCGGGCCCGTCGGACGGGGCGGGACGGTCGCGGCGGGGCCGCGCGTCCGGGCTGCGGGTGGTCGTGTGCGCGCCGATCAGGGCGGAGAAGACGTCGCGCGGCCGCAGGTTCCCCTTCACCCGCACCTTGCCGTCGGCGGGGTCGCCGATGACGTCGACGAGGCGGCCGAGCCTGCGGAGCATCTCCTCGTCGCCGAACCCGGCGGCGAGCCGTACCGCGCGGCCCCACTCCTCGGCGGCCCGGTCGGTGTCGCCCGCCTCGTACGCGGCCTGCCCGGCCTCGACCGCGGTGGCGAGGTCGGTGTAGCCGCGGTAGTGGGCGACCTTGCTGTCGATCACGCTGGACAGGCCGAGGTCCTCGGTCCAGTGCGCGAGGATCGGCACCGGCCTGCCGCTCGGGCGCGGCTCGGCGGCGCCCGCCCCGGCGACGGCGACGTCCACGCGCGCGGCCTGCACGTCCTCGTACCGGGCGAGGCGGGACGGGTCCACCTCAAGGCACACGTGGAACTCCCGCTCCTCGCCCGCGGCCCAGGAGCCGGTGGAGAAGCCGCGCGTGCGCTCGTCGATCGGCGTCTGCGACGGCGTCAGGTCGATCTCGGTGGGGTGGACCTGCCGCAGCGAGCGCAGCCGGGTGAACGGCATGGTCCGCAGCCGCAGCCAGACCTCGGCGACGACCTTGGTCATCGCGTTCCGCATGAGCTTCGCGAACTCCGCCTCCAGGTCGGCGTCCTCGACGATCGCGTCCGCCGTGCCGCGCAGCGTGTTCGCGATGCGCAGCACCTCGTCGGGGGCGTAGTCGTCGCCGATGCCGCGGGCGTCGCAGACGAAGCGGCCCGCGCAGTGCTCCAGCGCGCGGTCGAGGTCCCGCGGGTCGTTGTTCCACCCGTCGGTGAGCAGGATCGCGTGCCGTACCGCGTCCGGGTGCGCGTCGAGCAGCCGCCGCGCCTCGCGCAGCCACGCGCCCATCAGCGTGCCGCCGCCCGCCACGAGGCCGCGGATCCGCCGCTTCGCCGCCCGCCTCGTCTGCGCGGTGGCCTGGACCAGCCCGCCCGTGTCCGGGTAGACGACGCGGGCGACCGAGGTGCCCTCGACCACCGCGAAGTACACGCCGTCGCGCAGCGCGTCGATCGCCGCGCGGGCCGCCCGGCGGGCCGCGATTATCTTCGATCCGCTCATCGAGCCGGAGCAGTCGATCGCGATCACCTCGGCGGCCTCGAGCCGCGACCGCGCCTCGATCCCGTGCGCGGTCACGGTGAGGATGGCGTGCACCTCGCGGTCGTCGGCGGAGAGGTACTTGTTCTGGCTTACCTGAACGACGAAACCGGGCTGCTCTTCCATTGACCGCCTCATCCACTCATAGCAGGGTCTTCGGACGGATCCGGTGGGCGAGGTCGACGAGCACCGCGCGGGTCTCGGCGTCCCGCGCCTGCTCCGCGAGCTCGCGGTAGGAGCGCTCTAACAGGCGCCGGACGGCGCCCTCGCCCGGCGTGTCGCCGAACGCCTCCCCGGAGGCGGGCAGCGCGCGGCCGTTGCGGCGGATCCAGTCGAACGCGGCCTCGCGGACGACGGCGGTGAGCCGGCCGCGGGTCACCTCGCCGCCGGCCGGGCCGAGCCGGGCGAGGCGGGCGGCGGCGTCGGCCAGGTCGTCCGGCGCCGGCGGGTGCCCGTCGAGCGGCTCGGCCCTGATCAGCACCTGCGCGATCGCGGCGGCCTCGGCGTGCCGCGAGATGCGCGGCACGCCGTCGAGCAGGCGCACCGCGCCGGTGCGGTCGCCCTGCGCCAGCCGGATCCTGGCGAGCCCGAACGCGGCGCTCACCGCGAGGTCGTCCCGCCGCCACACCGCCTGGTAGTGCCGCTCGGCCCGGGCCGTCAGCGGGTTCGCCGGGTCGCCCGCCGCGCCCGCGGCGCCGCGCGCCTCGGCGCAGTAGCCGAGCGCGAGCCGGGGCGCCTGCTCGCCGGGGAGCTCGCCGTAGACCGCGTCGAAGTGCCCCTCGGCGCCGGCGACGTCGCCGCGGGCGAGCGCGAGCAGGCCCTGGTGCCAGCGGGTCCGCCAGTCGTGGTCGGCGGCGCCGCCGAGCAGGGCGCGGGCGCGGTCGAGGCTGTCCCGCGCGCCGTCGGGGTCGCCGAGCTCCAGGTGGGCGCGGCACCGGGCGAACCAGACCTCGACCGAGTCGTGCCCGGAGAGCCGGTCGAGCAGGCGGCGCGCGTCGAGGTCGGCCGCGGCGGCGAGCAGGCCCGCCTCCGGGTCGCCGGGGTCCACCCGGGGCACCGGCAGCGCGGCCGCGGCGGCGGCCGGGTCCGGCCGGGCGACCCCGCCGGTCCGGGGGGCGTCGCCGGTCCAGCGCGCCAGCGGCGGCACCGTGCCGAGCCCGGCGTCGAGCAGCACCGACGCGGGCGTGAACCGCGGCGAGGTCGCGGGGCGCGGCATCCCGTCCCGGAGCGAGGCGATCTCCCGGTAGACGCCGCGGAGCTGGTCGGCCATCTCGGCGGCGGAGGCGAACCGGCGCTCCGGCACGGCGCGGCGGGCCCGCGCGATCAGCCGCTGGAACGACTCGAGCCCCGCCGCGACCGGGCTCGTGCCGTCCTCCTTCTCCGTCCAGTCGATCGTCACCCGGTAGAGCAGGTCGAGGGTGACGCCGAGGGTGCGGATGTCGGACCGTACCGTGAGCCCGGCCTCGACCTCCTCCCGGTCGAGGAAGCCCTCGGTGTAGACGACCGGGCTGGTCCGGTCGCCGATCCGGCGCGCGGCGCCCAGGTCGATGAGCCGGACGCGGTTGCCGCGCTCGCCGTGCAGGCCGGGGCGGACGATGACGTTCGCCGGTTTCAGGTCGCAGTAGAGCATGCCGCGGCCGTGCAGGTAGTCGAGCGCGGACAGGATCTGCAGGCCGCAGGCGATGATGTGCTCGACCCGCAGCGGCTCCCCGAGCGGCTTCTCGTGCGCGGCGGCCCGCGCCCGGATGTCCTCCAGGACGAGGCCGTCGACGTACTCCATCACGATGTACTCGTGCGGCTCCCCGGTCCGCGGATGCGGGTGGGAGACGAAGTCGAAGATCCGCACGATGTTCTGGTGGTCGAGCATGTTGAGCGTGCGGCGTTCCAGCGCGGCGAGCGCCGAGTCGCCCCTGCCGACCAGGCCCTTGAGCACGACGAGGTTGTCGTCGAGGTGGGTGTCCTGGGCGAGGTAGACCCACCCCATGCCGCCGCGGGCGAAGTACCCCTTGACCCGGTACCGGCCCGCGACGAGGTCGCCCTCGTCGAGGCTGGGCAGGAACGAGTACCACTGGCCGCAGGAGCCGCAGTAGCCCTCGTCGCGCGGGGGCCGGCCGCCGCGGGCGCGGCCCACCGGCTCGCCGCATCCGCGGCACCACCGTTCCCGCTCCGGCACGTCCGGGCGGCTGAGGATCCGGCTCGACGGGTCGGGGAAGTCGAACACCGGCAGGGACGGCTCCCAGCCGGCGTCGGCCTGGATCGAGCTCCGCTGGGACTCCCGCGAGGGGAGCAGGTCCCCGGGCGCGCCGGGCGGCACGGGCACGGCCCCCGGGGCCGAGCCGGTGGCCGGGGCCGCCTCGGGGCTCGCCGCGCGGGGCCTGCGGCCGCATTCGCCGCAGAAGCCGGTCTCCTCGATCACTCCGTCGCAGTCCGGGAACGGGCAGCGCTCCGTCGCCGTCATCGGCGCTCCCCTCCTCTCCCGGCTCCTCTCGCGGCGG
>Ga0065720_1019914_pt1 | contig 18814 bp, 18 predicted proteins | sample Thericmetagenome_FD_59107 | JGI IMG/M metagenome (GOLD analysis project Ga0065720, IMG submission 59107) | Thermophilic microbial communities from the Joint Bioenergy Institute, California, USA of rice/straw/compost enrichment - eDNA_2 v2... | ecosystem: Engineered > Solid waste > Grass >...
AAATAAAATCAGATTTAAGTTCAAAACCTGAAAAGTGTAAATCCTGTGTTTCAGTCTTAGTAAGAGAGCTCAAGATGCATCTCGCAGTTATGAATTGGATGGATAAAGGTCGACACACGGCCGAGAGCGGTCAGGTGCAGTCAGCCTGTCCATGAGCTGAGTCTGCCTGCGCTGATCCCAGCGGTCTACACGCCTGCCGCAGTGGGCGCTTTTAAGCTACGGGAGCTTAGCCCCGCGCAGCACGAGGGGCGCGATAGCGGGTACCGGTACTTTTGTTAGCCCTGGCTTTAACTATCATTGCGGAAGTATCTGTACCTCCAGCTAGCACGGCTGCCGCGTAACACTACCATGGCGTAGTCGTCATCTGCGCAAAACGCACCACGTTATGGTATCCGCTTCTTCTTTTTTTTTTTCTTTAAGCGGCATTGAATAGACCGTTGTACGCCAAAAGGAGCTCCCGTCGGGTTATCCTTAGACACACCGAATGCAGGTATCATATCCCATGCTATCGACGCTGCGTATATCAAAAACCCATCCATGGCTCCCATACACCAATACACCAGCGCTCATTAGGTCCAACCAGTTCAAGCTTCCCGTTTCTTCCCTGACTATGTATATTATGTCGCAAAGTGTCGTCGTAGGTAGTGACGCGGAAAGCAGACCAACATCTCCCCTCTTTAGGATCCCCTCCTGAACCACCATCCCCTCAATCGCGCAACAGGACTCGCCACCTTCCCCCATCCCCTCTCATTACCCAAAACCCTTCCACATCCCAAACCCCGTACTCCCTCAAAACCTCACCTCGGCCTAGGGTTACTAGGCAACCCAGCCCGCGGCCCACTCGGCAGCCCATAACCCCTCCCGCTCCCCCCTCCCCCGTAACTCCCGCTCCCATCAGTCCAAGGCGCATTCGCACTCACCACCGGCTTTTCTGTCCCTCCCCCACTCCCACTGTTCCCCCAATTGCCCCATCTGTTCCCCCCTCCCGCGGCAGCCGCACTCTGTTGTGGGGGGGGAGCAAACGGGCCCGAGCTGCTCCCTCCCGTGCCCGAACTGGGACTAGCAGTACGAGAACCGCCCCACAACCGTTGCTTGAGCTTCTCCTGTGCGCTGGAGGGACCGGGAGAAATGGCGTCGTTGTAGCCGCCTGCGGAGGAGGTAAAGCTTCCTGCGCGTTGGGACGGAAGAGAGGGACGGCCGGCGTTCGTGTCGCCAGAACCGCCAGATGCGAAGGGGTTGCGGCTGTTGACGAATTGGTTTCTTGCCACCGCCGCCCCAGCAGCATTACTGCTCGTGTTGTTGGTGTTGTTATTATCCCAGAGACTGCTCAACCCGGTCGCGCCTCTGCCAGGACCACCGGCTCCGTAACGGCCCGGTTGGGAGCTCGCGTAGACGGGTTGTTGCGGGGGAGGGGCCTTAGGGTCGGGGGGCAGCCAGCCGGGGAGGGGCTGGCCCTTTTCGGAGTAGTAGGCGCGCAGGACGCGGCAGACGAGCGTGTCGTCTTCGGTGTCTCCGTCTTGTTCACTGCCGAAGAAGGTGCGCTGAAGTTTGGTCACGGATGCGTACCACGAGGACATGTTGTTGGTTGGTTAGGAAGGTGAGGTAGTTTTGTTGTGCTTATTAGGAGTTTGAGGGAAGTCGGTGAGGGGGTTGTGGGAGAAAGTCGGTGGCGGTGACTGAAGTCGAGGGAAGAGTCGTCGTCGCGATGTCGCGTGCTCGGAATTTCGTGTCCTCGCGGCGTATGTTGCTCTGGAGAAAGGCAGGGAACTAGGCTGGGCTCTGAACCTCCCCGATATTGTTCAGGAGTGCCGATGGTCGCTGGATGAGTCGGATGACAGGAGGAGGGTACGACGTTGCCGCAAGTCGCGACGCTTAGCGCCGCTATTAGGACTTGTAGGAGAAAAATCAAATGCGCCGCGCCAACGCTAAAATCAGGGACGAAATGATAGAATATTCAGGTGGTTGTCGTCGGGATGTGCGGCGTGGTCGGTGTCACGGTTTGAAGATAGTTCCAGGAGGCATGATGGATGCTGGTGCCGCTGCGGCACCCTTGTTTCAACTTTCAAGCTCCAAGGCAGGCCCCACTTTTAAGGCCAACCTGTGGACCAGGGGGCCGTATCCTCCTGTTGATCACGGTTCCGGGTTGACAAGTCCATTGATCGTCAAAAATGACAATTGACGGATCTTACACGACTCCTAAAAAAAAAAAAACAATAATATATCCCCAAACTAAGGCTCCCAATTCTTGAGCCACATGCATTCATTACATAGCAGCAGATACTGCCGATGAAAATGAACATGAATGTATCCCATATCTGCCAAATAAGAACCCCTAAACTCCCTCAGCCCGACCCATGTGAATGTGAATGTGATGCCGTACAGTGAGAACCTTAGAAAGCCAGCAGTTTGGCCCGATCTGCCTCCTCCCTCTCAATCTCCAGTTCCTTTCTCTTCCGCGCCTTCGGCTTGACAGCCTTGCCTCTCTTCCGCTTGTCTCCCGCCTTCTTCTTCTTAAGCTCCTCCTCATCATCCTCCTCACTCTCATCATCGTCCTCATCGTCATCATCTTCATCGTCGTCATCCTCTTCGTCAAACTCCTCATCATCACTTCCCAGCCAGTCCTCGAGATCGCCGAGCTCATCCTCGCTCTCCTCAAAGTCCGACACGTACTCGACCACATTATCCTCCTCATTCTCCTCCTCGCGCTCATACTCAACCTCGCTCTCCTCTGCCGACTCCAGACCCTCCTCATCGGCCTCGATGCCCTTATCATGATCCTTATCCCGCACACCCTCGCCCTCCGCCTCAAGCGCATTAAGCACCTTCTTCCAGATCTGCGGGTTGCAGTTAAGCGGCTGGTCACCGTACGCACCTTGCCGCAGGCGGTCAAGAAGTTCGCGCTCGATCGTCCGCTCCAGCTTGGCCGCTGCCAGAGCCTTGCGCTCTCTGGCTTCCTCGCGTTTCTTGATCTTGGGCGCCATTTTGGGCACAAGCTTCTCGCCTAATCTGGCCTCCTCCGCGGCTATCCTGCGCATCCGGATCGCGACTTGTACGAGTCGGGTGAGGCGTTGCTTGCACTTGTGGATAAGGAACTTGGGGAAGAATTGGAGACGCTGGTCGATCTGCTCGAGAGCCTTTTGGTAGTTTTGCGAGAGCTTGATCTTTTCCCACCATTTGGAGGGCATGTGCGACCGTTCGATCTAAACGGTCACTGTAATTAGCCTTCGGCCATGTACCGTGATCCCATGTAGAAACATACAGTCTTAATGTAAAGGTAGATTGTCCCCTTAGGGGACTGCCTCACTGTCGCATATCGACTGTTGGCGAGCGGGCAGCTCTGGCGATTGCACAGACCACTGACGGAGTACTCATTTCTGCAGAAGTTTTGGCCTTTTGTAGTTCTAATTGACGGTCAGACTATGTGTGCATAAGACGACTAGGGTCATGCGACAAAGGCGTACTTGAGCTTGAAGGCACAAAACTGTTCTATGCGGTTGTCAGTACAATATAGCCAAATACAGATCTATGGTCTTTCGAGAACAGATGAACTTACGGTTTATGATTTGCCATACGATTTCGTCAGACATCTTGAATCGTCCTCAATTAAGCAATGCAGCAGATCGATAAGGGTTGAGTTAGGTCGAGGGATTCGGGGGAGCTTTGGTCCATAAGAGAAGGCAAAAAAAATGATTCTGCTTTTGATCGTCAACATTAGAGGGGCAACCAGCTGCCCATGGCGACAAAAAATTTGGGGACCGTTTGAGTTTTCCCTGTGCTGATTGGTCCGTGCTGGTTATTTATCTTATCTTATCAGTTTATCAACCAATGATTGTCGTTAGCTTCCTGAATCTCTCACACATGGCACTCACCATCGCGGTTGAAGCTCATCGTCAACGGTGCTCTTCCCACGGGCCTCTCGTTTCATTTTTCTTATTCTTTGGTTATTCTCTCATGAATCTGTCTTCTCAGAGTCAATGTTTCGTCATGCATTGAGGACAACCTCGATCCGCGCCCTCCGGGGTTTGCGGAGCGTTACATTCGTTCAGAGGAAACCCTCGTGTCCTTCATGGAGCGTAGCTCCTCAGCACATTCACGCTTCTAGCAGTGTTTCCGCAGCCATTAGTGGCTCACCTAGCTACACCGTTACAAATGAAACCATTTATGCGCTCTCGTCAGGTGCGGGAAGGGCAGGCATTGCTGTAATTCGCATTTCCGGAGCAGGATGTATTGATGTAGGTCAACCTTACGCTCTTCTCTACCCTGTCTTAGGCTAATACGCGCTAGATTTACAAAGCACTTTGCCCAACTAAACCCCTACCTAAGCCCAGATATGCTGGTGTGAGGACCCTTTTCGAACCCGGCACAGCCGGCGCATCCTCAGAAAACATCGTAGACTCAGATGCTCTAGTGTTGTACTTCCCGGCTCCCAAAACCGTGACAGGCGAGGACGTCCTCGAACTCCACATCCACGGAGGCGCAGCAACCGTAAAGGCTGTGCTGGCCGCAATCGCAAAATGTCCATCATCAAGCAAGATCCGCTATGCCGAGCCCGGCGAGTTCACCAGACGCGCCTTTCTCAACGGCCGTCTTGACCTGGCTCAGGTCGAGTCTCTTGGAGACACTCTTGCTGCCGAGACGGAACATCAACGGCGCGCCGCTGTCAGGGGGACGTCGGGCATTCTTGGCAAGACCTATGACAGCTGGAGGGAGCAACTTCTTCTCGCGCGTGGCGAGATCGAAGCGCTCATCGATTTCTCGGAGGACCAACATTTCGACGAGTCGCCGACTGAGCTGCTCAGTAATGTCACAAGAATGGTGGAGGAGATGCTGCGTTCTATCAAGATGCACAAGCTGGCCAGTCAGCGAAGCGAGCTGCTTCGGAATGGTATCCGGATTGCCCTGTTGGGCCCTCCAAATGCTGGAAAGAGCTCTTTGATGAATCAGATAGTTGGCCGAGAGGCCTCGATTGTATCATCCGAGGCAGGGACTACTCGAGATATTGTCGAGGCGAGTCTTGATATTCGGGGCTATCTTTGCTCCTTTGCGGATACTGCCGGCATTCGGACGAAGGATTCCGAGTCTGTTAACGATTCTGATACATCTCCCATCGGGGCTATTGAGGAAGAAGGTATCAGAAGAGCACGGCAGAAGGCGTTAGATTCGGACATCATTGTTGTTTTGGCTTCTGTTGAACCGGCGAAGTCTGGTGGCCACCGGATCAGCTATGATGTTGAGACACTTAGGCTAGCTGCTCAGGCAGAGCAGTGTATGGTTGTCATTAACAAGAGTGATGTTGTAGACCCAGACACGCTTAACAGCCTAGTTGAAGAGTTCAAGGCTACGACCTTGACTAGTGTGGAGGGCCTGCGTGGCAAGGAGGTGCTCACAATATCCTGCAAGGCTGCAGCCTCACAAGCTCCGGGTTCAACAGACCCTGGGAACATACATGGACTCACGGAGAAGCTTGCACAGTCATTCTCTGCTTTAACCTCAGTCCCGGACGGCATGCAGCATCTCCTTGGGGTTACAGCAAGACAAAATCAGCTGCTGTCAGAATGTGAACAGCACCTCCTTGACTTCATGATGGAAGCACAGCATCCAGAGATGGAAGGAGAACCGGATGTCGTTCTGGCCGCAGAGCATCTGCGACTGGCTGCACTCAGACTTGCGGCTATCACTGGTCGTGGTGAATCTGGGGATGTGGAGGAAGTCCTTGGCGTGATCTTTGAGAAGTGAGTCTAGTCAACACTAATATCATATCACAACACACACTAACGCACTTCTTCAGATTTTGCGTTGGAAAATGACCTCTAAATCATTTAAAACGATTGACAACATCCGGTGAAAGAACTAGTAGCGCATGAAGGACAAGCTATCATCGACATGAGGAAAACTCAAACCAAACTAGTCCAATCCATTCAACGCCCCAGTCACTGTGCGACTGTGAAGTCGGCTTGGGGTCCCTGAAAAGAAAGCTGTTTGCCATCCTCTCAGGGGCCTCTCTAATGTACCTATCCGAACCAACCAGAAACGCCGATATCCATGATGCTCGATCCGAAGCAACCGAAATCCCGAAGACCATGATGAGAAGAAACCAAAACCGTGACGCAGCCGGACATGAAGCGAAGAGAAATCTTGACGAGTGGACGCCCCAACGCCCTGGGGATTGAGGTAAGGGTGTTGCGGCCATGGAGTGCTGAGGGCTTTTAGTTCGATTGGCCGCTCTCCTCTTCATCCTTGTCGTCCCTGATGACAGGTGTTAGTCGAGCTGCAGTGGTGACTGAAGGGGGAATGGCTACTCACTTGTTATAACCGGAGCGTCCGTAGTTAACAAACTTGTTCTCCTCGCCGCCGTCCTCGTTGTCACCCCTACGAGATGTCAGCCTGAATGTCCGATCAATCGATCTTTCTTCGGAAGGAACTGACTTGTTGTAACCAGAGCGGCCGTAGTTTACGGGGCAGCCGGTGGTGAAGAAAGCAGTTGTGGCAGCCATTGTGCTTGTTGATGAGGGCAGTTTGAAGGCTGTGGAAATTCTGATTGTTTAGAAGGGGTGAAGTGTTGAGTGCTTGGTAAAGAGCTGGCGAGTTTCCTTTGGTATTAATCACCTGCTGGCTTTTTGCTGATGAATAAGACAGTGTCCCATCTCAATCCCGGAGGGACTGGGGATTTATATCTTCGCACGAGGACGGCGGCCATACTTCCATGACATCGTCATGAGCCCCAAGGGGAGTAGGCATCTCTGCTGCGTTGAGCCCAATGACCCTATTCGATCTGGCACGCCGCCTGCGCAACTGCGTATAATCTCTCTTTCCATGTGCCATTTTCGCAATGATTGGTGATGTCCATGTCGGCGTACGAGGCAGCAATGCCTCGTTGGAGGGCCCCCAAAAAGCTGCTGATGAGATGACATAAGGCAGATCTCCGGGCTCGCTCAGTAATTGTCTCCACCCACATGTCCATACATAGCTTCTGCGGTAACAAGCATGGCTTGGAAAAGATCTCGACATCTCACTGGGCATTGATATGCAGGGTCTGACATTTCGCCCTGCACAAATCTGCCCCCAACTGAGTGACTCTTACCAGCTACATGGAACCTTTTTTTTCTTTCCTGCGTCTTGACAAGCGGTAAGCAACAGGACTTTTTCGACAACGCCGTCAATCTCTGCAAGCTACTTTTCTACGGACAGCGCAAGAGATGGGTTCATTCGAGGTGCTTAACAGAGCATGCAGCACCTTGCATACCCGAGGCCTATCTCAACCAGTAATACCCCGTTCCAATATGCAGCCATCAACACAATGGCACATACAACATCAACGACGTAACCGCTGCCAGATTTACCAGAGTCCCAAACTGCCGAAATGGAGGGGTAAATGGAGGGGTGTTTGAATGGACATCTGGAACACATCTCTGACCTAGCAGCCATGAGGTAGTGTAGGGCTGTGAAATTAGGTTGTGCAACATGGGGGTTGCTACGGACGTACCCGTCTCTTTTTTCGATGCTAGATTAGTGTATATATGGATGCCTGGCGGCATGTCGTGTGTAAGCATCAGCCTGCTGTGGCTGCCAACGTTTTTGGGTCGTCACACAGAGATCTCGAACCTCGCGCCTGCAGTATCTTGAGGTGCCAAACGCCGCCATTTGCTCATCTTCACAATTGAGTGAACTATCCTTCATCCGCAGATACTCACTTGCTTGATGTCGTTCTCACTCAATCGCGATACAATGCACTACCTAAACCAGTTAGTCTTCACGTCGCGTTCCATCATGGGCGCGAATGCATCCAATAGCTGGCATGCTTACTTCCACTTACACCCCTAGCCACAAGGTCTTCGCTCGTTCTCCTCAGAGCCCTGTTATTGGGGGCCTCTCCCGGCTGTGTGGTAGCGACAATATTACCTGGGACTGCGAACATGTTCCTCTCATCCAGCCTATTGGCTGGATCTTTAACGCAACAAATGCATAGCTCTACCAGTTCATCAATTACTCGCACCGATTTTCGATATGGGTTGATTTGTATACACATTGGCTTCATGAGATTGGATAGTATGATCACCGAAGGAGTCACGCCCATGCCGGGAGATCCTGTCCTACAACGCTCTCTCACTCCTCGCTTTTCTGTCCACAGCTTGCCACACTCTAGCCTCGCCCTTCACCCACAAGCGCTGCCAAGCCACCTCAGGACCTGTTAAACGGTAGCCAGCGGTAACGTCGGTTCCTGGGCTTTGTGTGCCATTGGGGGTGGATGGGTTGCATCCCAAAACTACGGGTCTTCCGTCTTCCCTTCCATAATTGCAAGCAGGGAACTTTGGATCTTGCGAAATGCCGTGAACTGCGCCCACGGGGAAACCGAAAACGATGCTGTCAGATGATCGCATGCACGCCGCGTGTGCCCTGGGCTTATGGCTAACCCTACGGATCTGGTACCAATCAAAAAGATGGGATAGGTACATGATGATGACGGTTCTCGAAGGGTCGGTGCCTCATTATAGAGCCGGAAACTTTGCAATCGGATAGGGCCAATTATTCGGCCCGTACATCGGCCCCACTCCGCTACCGGGGAGCCCGTGACGGAGCTCAGCCCAGGCGGAGGATGTTCATCAGTCCGTATTTTGAGCTTCTATTTTTTTTTAAAAAAAAAAAAACTTGGACAGGTTTTGCGCGATTTCCTCGCTTTCATTCTGCAAGAAGTTTTTTTTGCTTTCTCTCTCATCTTTTTGCTCGTGATAGGTCTCCTCTATTTTGTTCTACACATTTCGTGAGTTTGTGGCTCTTCCGTCGTCATCGGAAACGGAAAGCCTTGCAAGTTGTTCGGCCAGTCGGGCTGCGGGACCGAGGATCCTGACCGGTTTCAATGATCAATCGGGCATTGGACACTCAAGCAGTTCCGTTATCGCTACCTCAGTTCTCGCTTGTCTGAGACCGTAATCCCTTTCCCTGAGAGGCATGCAACTCATGAATAGCCAGCTTCAGCGAAATGGGGGCCCAAATGTCATGGCCTGGAACAAGGTCTCTGCAGAAAGAGTCAACAGACTAGTAGAATGGTGAAGCCCAGAACAAACAGCTGGTGTTGGGGAGCCTCAGAGCTACACATTTGATTGGGCAGCTTAGGTGATGCGAGTGGTTCCGTTGGCAGCTACCAGTATTCTGGCGTCTGGGTCTCTCATGAATGGCTTGTTAGCGAAGCGATGCCTAACTCTGCTTTCTGAAAGTCTGGAAAGCCTTGTCTGATGTCTGTGACTCATGCCGCTTGTTTATTCTCGACCTTTGCTTAAACCTTGCGTTTGGAAAGCTTTGGAGTCTCGAGATGCCGCGGATAGGCGATTAGGTGGAGGAACTTCGAGTTCTTGGCATGAGAGCTCCCATGTAAGTGCCGCAGCTTCAATTTCACCCTGTACCTAGTCGTCGGTCTTCGAAAGCTCAAATCATTTGCCCGAAACCACATATATTCATGTTCGAGGCATATAGTTTTTTTTAACTTCCCTGGTATAAGATGCAACAGCAGGTTACCTGGGTTTTTACGAAGGGTAAAGGGTACAGATCATGGAGACAGTGGCCCTGACTCCTGACAGTCCTGACATAGGCTCTGTTTGGCAGATGCTCTGCTTACGGCGGGGACGATGCCGGCAGGTTTTGGTTGCCTTTGATCGGAACGCCTTCCACTAGGACTGCTCATGATACTGCAAGCTTTTTTCAACTTACTTCCTTGGAAACTTCTATCATGGTGAGATGGGTTGCCGTGACCCTGGTCCAGAGAGAGGGCGGGGACGACAGTTGCTTCCCAGCTCAAGATGAGGCGTCCTCAACATTTTGTGCTGATAGTTGGTGATATTGAATTTTAGAATTCACAGATAGTCCATGGAATTATATACCTGCAAGGACTTTTTTTTTGGCATGGACAAATGGGAAAAATAGTTTTAATGGATGGGCATCTGCCGCGGGAAAACTGAAGCTTGCCCCCTCCCTTGGGGTTGACGTCGTCTTTCTCAAGCCACCTGTCAGCCTCAACCCCGCCACCGCCACATCACCCTTGGCCCAAATTTGGTACACAGTGTAACAAAAGCATGAGTAGATTACCGCACTGTAGTACAGACATTGTTCTGCTCTTTCTGAGCCTCATCCAACTGGAACACCGTCTGTTGTTTTCCCCGCAGAAGCTGGGCTTTCTTTCGGGTTTCTGGTTCAATAATGGCGAGTGCCTGCCGTTGACAAACTCCGAGTCACTCTTTGAAGTCTTATCATTATCCCATCCCATCTTCAACACCACGTTTTGGTGGCGTGGAACCTGGGATATCGATCGATCGATAGTTGACAGTGCTAGCCCGACTGCTCGCTTCAGCAACAGCTGGGCATCTGTGTGTCTGCCAATCTGGGCATCTGCAACAGCAGTTGTGGATCAAAAGTCGCCAAACCACTCTAGGCATCGCGCATTCACCATCGGCATACCAGTGCCCGGCTCCGATCCTCCCGCACTGGCGATATCCAGTGGTCGAGCAGCCTCTGCAAGCTCCACCGAGCATTATCCCGTACTCAAACCCGGTCTTGTGCCCGCGCTCGCACCCACCACCCGCACCGCAGCGACCGCAGCGTCCGGCCACGCGGGAAAGGACCCCCCAGCTTCCAGGCTCTGGAGTCGGCCGTGTTTTGGAGAGAGCTTGCCGCGAGCGTCAGGTCGTTGAGTGGGACCCCTCCTCCCTCGGTAGCCCTTCACGATGATGCCGCCGCCGAGTAAGTCGACCATCCCATCTTTAGTCTGTCCTGCTTGTTGCTATTGTTCCTGCCTGCTCTTTCTCTTTCTGCACTCCGTCCTGTCCTGCCAACCCCCGGGTTCGCCTGCCTGAAACCCGTCTTTTGTCGGTGGAATTGGAATGCCCAGGCGGCCAGCCTTTGTGCCCGATTGATCACGCCCCGCGTTCTCCTGGCACCGAGTTGGCCGCGACACTTTTCGGTTGCAATCCGACCACTGGCACCTCTCCAGGGCAACCAGCCTGGATCCTCTCGTCGTCTTGCCAGCTCGTTTCCAGACGAAGTTGACGGCTCGACGGCGCCGCACACTGCCACAGGCGATCCTCACTCTGCAACCGCTTCGAATCCTCCCGGGCTGGTCACCGTGCCAGTTTCGCAACATCGTTTCTGCATGCATCTGGCGCATCTTCCAACCTTCAAGGACGCCTGCACTGGTGTGGTCCAGCTTGCGCAGACACTCGCGACGACACACACGTACTCTTCCTAGGCAACCCGAACTGTGACGAGCTGGGCGGCGGGCCAATTCTTTTTGCATTCGGACACACAGACGCAATTCTCGCTCGTTTTGTTGTTGCGGCCTCTCTGCACAGTCATCACTAACTGACATAATGGAAGATCTCACCGAGGACCCCTTCATCAACCAGGTCTTGTAGGTCCCTTCCCCCACTTTACTCAGCCTTCTGCCCCACCGATAGCTGACACTCCTGGTCCCTACAGGACCTATCCCCTTAGCGACCTCGAGGATTGTGCGATCGCGATCGATGCCACGTACTGGCTCCAGCTCCATCTCGATGTTCTCCCCGGCAACGAGCCCCTGCTGCCCGCCCTGGGTGGGCTGACTGGCATCCAGGCGCGTATCGAGAATGAGTTGGATCAGTGGAAGCTCAATAAGATGACCCCATTCTTCATCTTTGACGGCCAGGCAATCGTGGGACAGGACGAGGTGGCAGTTCGGCGTGGCCTGGATCTCAACCTTAAGACGGACGGCGCCTGGGAGCTATACTTCAACAGCCGTGCCGACGAGGCTGTCCATGCTTTCGGTCAGACCATCAGTATGTGCGCTCCTGCGCCTGTCTTCAGCCTCCTAAATCGTTCTCATTTCCGCTGACCTCTGCTTCAAGGTGCCTTTCCCACTCGGGCGCTTTATCCCCTACTCCAGTCCATCCTGAGGCAGCGAGGCCTGCACTTCCTAGTGCCTCCCTTCAACGCTGCTGCCCAGGTAAGCTTAGCGATCTGAAAAATAAGGGAGATCAGCAAGAACGGTCAGTCTGACAGTCTATGGCTAGATGGCATACTTCGAAATGATCGACTCGGACCAGTGTGCCGGCATCATGGGCTCGACCGAGCTCCTGCTGTATCCCATCCGGGATTGCATTATTCGCATGATCGACTGGGATAACAAGATGGTCTATGCAATCTCCAAGAAGAATATCTTAAAGACGCTGAATGTCAGCGAGTCTCTCTTCATTGACGCGTTCCTTATGACTGGAACGTCCTTCCTGCCGCCTTTCCCTCCGCTGGCCGACCAGACGATCATTAAGGCGTCACGCTATACGGTAGTTGACGCATGCACCATGCTGCGCACCACTGAGAAGTCGGTCACCATAGCCTGCACCAGTTTCAATGATATCCTGAAGGCTCATGATCCCAACTGGCTGGAGAAGTACCGCAAGGCGCGCATGGCCGTCGACCACTTTATTTATATTGCCGAAAACGGCGAGGTCAAAGTCAATGACTATGACCATCTCACAAAGGACAACCACGAGTATCTTGGCTTGCAACTTCCTGCCGAACTGTTCCACTATCTCAACACCGGTTTGATCGGTCCTCGTGTTCTTACCTGGATTACCCATGGTCAACTGCAAGTCCTTCCTACGTTGGATGGGGTTGCCTCGGAGGAGTACAAAAAGCTGGTCACTTCACAATCGGTCCGTATCAAGGAGGCAGCGCTAAGCCTGGTCATTCCTCGCCTTAACCGCGGCATCGGATATAAGAATATCACCATGAAGGTCTGGTACGACCGCAATTATTCATACACTGTTTGGGATCGCCATGAGCCCAAGACCAGCTATGCTCCCCAAGTTAGCAGCTGGAGTGTGAAGGAGGAGTCATTCTCTGCACATTTCCCCCAGTTTTCCCACGGTTCTATTCTGTCTGAGGTGCTTGCGCTGCAGAAGCCCGAGTTTGTTCCCCTTACCCGCTCAAGCCCCAGCTCCAAGCTGAAGAGTGTTGAGTCGGCCGCGGTCATTAAGTCAATCACCCTCTGGAGGTTTCTGCACATCCGGGGCTATGTCGATGATCATCATGAGCTGACCGGTTGGGGCAAGGCCCTGGCTGCGGCCCTCGCCGCGATCAAGCCCACAGTTGAGAAGTTCCCTGATTTCCCCAACCTCTATGAGTCCATTCTTGTTGCATTCGAGCTGATCCGTTTCGATCTGCTCAATGCCAAGAACAAACATGAGGAGCTGCGTGGTCTGCCGCTCAACGGCTCTGAGGAGGACCAGTCGAGCCTGCTACTGATCAGCCGCTGCGCTACGCTGCTCAAGCTGAGGCACGAGGCCAATGGGTACACTGGCCCTCTCAGCAAGAACCTGCTGCACTTCCGCACTCTGGTCTCAGAGGTTCGGTCAGCTGATCGCGACTTGATCGAGGCCATTCTGGCGTCCATGTTTATGTATGCACAGGCCAAGCGGAAGCGCGATGACGGTTGGGAACTGAGCCATCAGTATGTGCCCTTTGACTGGCATGCGCTCTTCCGAAAGTATTTTGATACTGACTCTTCACAGGCTGCCATTCCTTTATGACCCCGACGTCGCCCTCGGCATCGCGGTCAAGACCTACTTCGACGACATCCTGCCCAACGACCCCAACAAGGCCCAGAAGAAGGCGGCCTTCCCTGGTACTTATGTGCCTTATGCCCTGAACTTCGCTGAAGACCTGGACATCGCCTGCAGTTTCTTTGATGCTGTTTATGCCGGCATCCAGACGCTGGATGCCAAGGATCTGCCTGTTGCTGATCGCGCAGTCTGGGATAAGGCCGCTAAGTACCTGGAGCTGAGGAGGTAAGCTGGCGTCGTTGAGGAAGGAAGCTGTTGGCTTGGCAGATGGGGGATGTTGCTGGGAGAGAAGGGAGTGTGTAAGGGGACGGTGTGGTGAGCAAGATATGACGGTATACAGCGAGGTTTTCATGGTCATGTGCTGGCCACTCTCCTCGCAGCTTAAACATAGGGGCCTAGTAGGGGGCCTTTGCGCGGTGTCCATGTCCCTTCATTACATTTCTCATTGAAAGGGACGTAGCCGGATATCCGTGTTTGGGCCAAACGACGATGGCGTCAAATGAGAAAAAAAAATTGAGGAAAACCTTCAACCGATGTCGACGGTGTGTGTCCTATGTGTAACAGGTTCGCCTTGTGTGACCGTGATCTGTACTGCTGATGCCCTGTGATGATCCCTTCCCAGGACATTCATCACATCTATCAATATACTTAAAGCAGCAGTTGCACGTATTAGATAATTTTGTTAGCTCCATTTACAGTGAAATACAAAACCCAAACCAACTCCCCACCTATGTAGTTTTAAAACATGGATATCATTTCCCATCTCCTCCATGCCCTTGATGTACAGCCTTCCGCCCATCCATCCTCCCCATCCATCTCTCGTTTATGATTATCATCCTCTCTTGGTAGGTGACTAGGTGAGCATTGGACGAGCATTGTCATCTAGCCACCTCGTCCCCTTGAAATTAGACGTGGCCCATGCAAGGTGCATGTCTGGCTTTGCCAAAGGCTGTGCTTTCCATCGGACCTCCATCCTCCCCTTTGCAATTGATACCGAGAAAAGAGATGAGCGGGCGACCGCTTGCTGTCGGCCGGCCTGTAGCCATCCATTTAATCGTACTTGAGATGGAACACGTTTACGCGCCGCCGACGAGGATGTTGTTCAAAGGGACATGGACTGGAAACGTGTCAGAAGCTGGGCTCCGGATTGGAATGATAATATGAGAGCAGGAATACGTACTGAGCTTGACAAAGTAACCAACAGCGCCCATGATCAGGAAGCCGACGCCAACGGCCTGGGAGATCTTGATGAACTCGCGGCGATCAGCTATGAGGGTAAGTTAGCATCATCGTAGCACCATCCTAGAAGCTAAGTGCAGTGCTGATGCGGCACTGAAAAGAACGCATGAGGCTGGATTAGGGGACGTACGCTTCTGAGCGCGGTTGATGAACTGGATACCATCCTTGAGGAACTCGCGCGGAACGTCGAGGAGCTCCTGGATCTGGTCCGCCATGGTTGCTGATTGTTGTTCTGTGTGAATATGAAATTGAATTGAATGTGATTGGCAGCAAGAGACGTAAGCAGAGGACAGCGCCACGCTGGAATGTTTGTGTTGTTGCTGATGGATGATAAAGAAATGGGAGGAGGGATCAAGAATGCAGTCGCGTAAAATGGTAAAAGGGCGAGCTGGAAAGGTCACAGGTGTTCGTTGACTTGCCCAGGCCCAATGTGCCACATCGCCTCAACTTTCTCAACCCCCAGTTGGCATTATCTTGGCAAGGCTTGGCCCAGCTCCAGCGTGGTAATGTGGTCTGTGCGTGGGCATTCAGGGGTTGAACATGGTGGGTCATGTTATGAGGAATATGGGACTTCTCTTGGCGAGATATGGGAAGAGAAGCTCGGCAGCTTCCGATCGATCGATCGAACAGAACAAGTCAGTCAAAAAGGCTTGGCTTGTTTGTGGGCAGTTGGCTTCGAGAATCAACTCCAAGCATTCAAACTTCGAGAATCCAGAGCCTGTTCTCTGTGTTCAAGTTCTTAAGCGATCAGTCTCTGGAAAGTTGATCAATTAGTCGTCGATTTCCTCAAAAAATAGTCACGATATTAACCATCCATCATTCTCTACTGTCTCTTAGACCTATCGACAGCTGCAACAATGATTCGAAATACTTAACCACAATCTTGCGTTTGGTTTTTATACGGCCTATTGAGCAGATAAGCTTGGATTTGGGCGTGAGCACTGTCCGAAACCATGCATGCCCGGGGACCACTGTGAAGTGCTACCAGGTTCAAAGATACCTTTGATCGAATCAGTGAAGGTCTCAGAGCACCTCCTCGATTTGCTATATTGAGATATAGATGCAATACTTGACCCCACGAGATTTCTCGGCTAGCCCGATTTTGACAGGTCAAATTGGCTATCTAACGAAACAGTAGACATCTCAATATCGAATTAGGGTTTCAAGTCAGCACAGTTCTAAGGTTGCTGAGCGCCTACGAGTAAGTTTTATGAAAATGCCAGCTCTTATCCAGTTCAAGTCTTCTCTTCAATTCACTGGCATCTTGGATGAGCGACCACCTAACTGGTGGGGGTGGTCCGGGCCGGTCTGCCTTGACGGTCACTTACTACGGGAGGGGTTGATGACACTGGGTCTCTGACTGTGCCTTGTGCACATCACGGCGACAGAGGAACAATCTTGTTCTCTCAGTTTGAGAGATCCCAAATGAAGATCTTGCCCCTCGGACATCCCGGGGAAGAGCTCACAGACCGATGACCCCGCAACAAATCGGCAGTGATTGTCCTTGGTCACGGCATATCACTCTACCCCTCCTCCAGCTGACCACCGAAACAGCTGCTTATTACTCGTTTTAGCCTGTCGGCGGTATCTTGCTTAAGACTCCCAAAAGGTTACTACAACACTATAGGCGTTCGGGTGGGCAAACTGAATGAGAGGGGTTCCTCTTCAGGGAGCATTGTCCGCCATTATAAAATTAAGTATGCCCGGTTCAGAAAGCACTGACCCTCTTTAATTCCTCTCTTCTGTTATTATTGCTGGAATCTTTCAGTTCCTAGCCATTGTGTTCTCTACCCGACCCCTCCCCCCAACCTAGACGCAAAGGCCCATTGACACTGACAGACCCGGTTATTTCATTCGGGATAACACCAAAGACTCGTTCCTTGTTTGACGCCCATCGAACAAGGACCGTCTGATCATCGACTGGGTTGAGCTGGCTGGAGTATCTGTGCCTCTGAGGAATTGGCCTTGTGGGGTAGCCCCCATCACAACTAACGTCATCGCCTCCGGCTATATCAGGTGAGAGAATCCCTTTCTCTTACACACTTGCTGGCAATCGTGGATCGACACTTTCTTTGCTTGAGGGTTCGAAATCATCATGACCGCCAAGGCCGCGAATCAGTTGATTGGGGACCATGGTCTATAAACCATTCCGGTGGTTGTTGGAAGTGAAGCATATAGTGTGGCCGCTGTCTCTATTGGCTGCCAGCCCTGACAGATGGTCAACTTCACCCGCAACCTTTTGCTGTGTTTGTTATCATCTTTTTCTTGTAAAAGTCACCCTAAAGACCATGAATGAAATCAGACACGGAAAGCCTGAACTTTAGAGATTTAACTCTCGTAAATTGGAGAACAAGATCTCCCCGTTTACAAAACTAGAAGACTACAGGGCTTAGTTGGCCTTGGTTCCCACTCTGCATCTTGCACTTTGTACAACAGAAATTCGTTCTTCATCGGTCGTTGTTGCTGAAGAACCTTTTTGGCTGCCCGAGCTTTCCTCGTTGTGCCGGTCTTTCCGAGTTTACAAAGCCACGCTGGGATCCACCATCGAGGCGGGCAAAGACGCTCAGCAATTTGAGCTTTTCTGGATTATAAGAAGATTCACTGTGGAAGAGTTTTGAAGATTTTCTGGGCCAAACTCAGCGAAAATGAGAAAGTTGACGAGGAGATGCGCGCCAGTGAGCTCTATGGATATCGAGGCCCCGGAGCCTCCGGTTTTCCTGTCCCGTCAATCCACAATGGCGTCGCTCCGCCTGAGGGACACTGGGTTCCCGGAAGCGATTTGTGGAAGTAAGTAAATGGGAACTTTATGAATAATATGGAATTCTTTACTAACGATGAATCTTTCAAGACCGCAATACAACTCTCCCACATCCAGAAGCGAAGTATGGACTGGATGCATGTCTAACTGAAGAGGATATCAACCCGATATGGCCTACTCCCCGACATATTAACTCAATCAAGATCAAGCAGCAACAGATCCAATCACGGAGTACATCTCTTCTTGGGGGCTTGATCGGCCCTTCAATGCCTGCGGCCGAGGACACCAATAGCCTTGGGTCCTCAGAGGGGATAGGTTCGAATAGTAGCTTGAGGAGCGGGAGCTCCGATGGTTCATGCAAGCACTTTCTCGGATCCAAGCCAATTAAAGATGGTCACAATAATCATCCAGATGAGGGTGTGGGCCTTCAAAGGGCAGGATTGTGCTGTAGAGGAGGGACATTTTGTTGTGCTAAGAGGAAAAAGAAGGGAGGTTTCTTTAGCAGGTTGATCCGCCAGCGGTAGATTGGGGAATTTCGCTAGAGGAGACTGGGCTCGGCTTGAGACGGGAGTTATCCTGTCGGAAGCTTGCAAACATTTCATGAGTGCTCAGCTCGAAATGAGGGAAGATCAAACCTATGGAAGGTTTTGAGAAAATGTGGGTACAGCATCAAAAAGCAACCATATTATGACGACAACGACGATGAATCACTGGTTAATCAGGGGGGTTTTGGTATTCATATATGGAATTGATCGGTTGGAAATTAAGGATGAGGATGGGTAAAACTCACTTGGACAACCACCTTCATGCCACTTTCATGGTTTATAGAGCTTCATAACATGACACCTGTTTCTGGATGCCAGGACTGTCATGTGCATCGTAAATGTATTTTAGTGATGATCATTCAGAGTGAAGTTTCGACAGATGTGAGCGTATTCTAAGCATTGTGTCGTGGAGGATCAGGAATACTTACTGTCTGACTGATTAAGGACAACATGCGTGAGTGAGGCTGAGACAGTCATTATGCGAAGATCAAGTTGGTGGAACTCATGTTTCTTAAGCGGTAACTTTTGGAAGCATTTTAACATTGTGAAAGCAATACAATATGCAATAAGGTATTTTAAGGAAGTTGACAGCGTTATTAAGACATTCTCATAGGGAATTACAGTGAGATGGTTGTGAAACTGGATAAGGATTCATTGTACAGACCATCCTCCCTCTTGCCCTCACTCCC
>Ga0065720_1003689_pt1 | contig 18808 bp, 17 predicted proteins | sample Thericmetagenome_FD_59107 | JGI IMG/M metagenome (GOLD analysis project Ga0065720, IMG submission 59107) | Thermophilic microbial communities from the Joint Bioenergy Institute, California, USA of rice/straw/compost enrichment - eDNA_2 v2... | ecosystem: Engineered > Solid waste > Grass >...
TTATCATTACTTGGAGGAATCGGGATGAAAGTTGCAATCGGCTCGGATCATCACGGTTACAGTATGAAGGAAGAGATTAAGGAGTTCCTTTAAGCGCATGCAGCGGGAGGGCGGCTGTTTTTGTCCGCGGGTCGTCAGCCGAAGGCGATAAATGGCAAAACCTTCGTTATAAATCTTGAATCATCGTTATATATCCCCCGGCGTCAAGTCTATATAATGGGTCATGCAACAAAGCATATAACGGAGGGGAGCTTATGGCAGTGATGCGGAGAAGCATGCGAAACGGAAAAAAGCTGACGTTCGTCCTGGCGCTGCTGCTGGCGGCAGCCGTATTTGCCGCCGGCTGCAGCGAAGGAAACGACGGCAATTCCGGCAGCGCCGGAAGCGGGACGTCGACGGCCGGCACTCAGGCAAATCAAAGCGGGGATTCATCCGGTCAGCAAAGCAAGCCTTTTGCCGGGACGAAATTGACGGTTTATCTGGCGAATCATCCCTGGACGAGCTCAATCGAACCGTATCTTTCGGAATTCGAGGAACTTACCGGCATCGATCTGGACGTGCAATCGTTTTATGAAGACCAGTTTACGCAGAAGCTGACGGTTCAACTGACTTCGGGCTCGAGCAGTCCCGACGTTTTCATGAACCGGCTGATGGTGACGGGACGGCTTTATTACGAGAACGGATGGGTCACTCCGCTGAACGATTACATTAAGAATGCTCCGGCGGAATACGATTTCGAAGATTTCACGGAATCTTCCATCTCTGCGGGCACCTACAACGGCGACATTACGGCCATACCTGTGAACAGCGAGCAGCAGGTGATTTATTACCGCAAGGACATTTTGGAGGCGAACAACGTCCCCGTGCCGTCCACCCTGCAGGAACTTTACGATGCGGCGGTGAAGCTGCAGGATCCGTCCAAACAACTGTACGGTTTCATGACAATGACGACGCAAAACTCGATCGTCACGCAGGCGAGCAGTTTCGTCTATTCCGAAGGCGGCGACTTTATCAAGGACGGCAAGGCGACGGTCAATATGCCCGAGACCGTCCGGGGGCTGAAGATTTTCGCCGATTTGCTGAAGGACGCCGGACCGCCGGAAAAATTGAATATGGCGTGGCCGCAGGCGCTGGACATGTTTGCGCAAGGCAACGTTGTATTCTTCACCCATGCCAATTCGATTCACGACGGTGCGACGAATCCGGAGAAATCCAAAGTTTGGGACAAGATCGGTTTCGCTCCGATCCCGGCCGGCTCAAAGGGATCCGTTCCGTACAACATTACGCCGTGGGCGCTGTCGATCAACGCCAAATCGGAAAACAAGGAAGCGGCATGGGAGTTTATCCAATGGGCGACTTCCAAAGAGGGCGTGCTGCGGACGCAGATGAAAGGCACCCCCGGCTCCAGAAAGTCGGTATGGGAAAATCCTGAGGGCACCAGCGGTTTTCCGGCGGATCTGGCCGAGACATTCCGGACGGAAAGCCAGCGCGGCGTCGACCACAACGGGCCGAACAACATCTTCGTCGTGGAAGCCCGCGAAATCATCGGCGAATTGATCGTTCGCGGCATCGTCGGGGAAGACATCGCGGCGCATGCCGACGATACCAACCGGGCCCTTCAGGAATTGCTGGACAGAGAGGCAAAACAGTTCGGCAAGTAATACAGGCCGATCAGCCTCCGAAAAAAACCGGCCCATTGTTCTTGCTGCGCATGGGCCGGTTCTCGTCCCGGGGCGGTGCCGGCATCCGGGAGGCCGGACGTCATCCTTGTCATACCGGCAGAGCCGGCGGCTTCTTTCCGTTCGCGGGGAAGGAAAGGATTGATCAAGCGTGTTTTATTCATCATGGTTTGACCGACATTTCAAATGGTTCTACACGGCGCCGGCCGTGCTGTTCATGGTGGTCATGATGGCGTTCCCGATCTTGTACACCGGCCGGCTCAGCCTGTACGAATGGAGCATGTCCAGCGTGATGGCTCCGGAATGGATCGGCTTTGACAATTACGCCGAACTTATGAAAAGCGGCCGTTTCCGCAATTCGGTGCGGGTGACGCTCATTTATACATTCGTTTCCCTCTTTTTTCAAACCGTGCTCGGAGTGGCGATCGCGCTGCTGTTCGAGAGAAATTTCAAAGGAAAAACCGCGGTCAAAACGTTGTTTCTTTTGCCGATGGTGGCGACACCGGTGGCCATCGCCCTCGTCTGGGTGATGATTTACCAGCCGACGTTCGGCATCGCCAATCACGTGCTCCGCTCCCTCGGGCTGACGCCGCTCGCGTGGCTCAATTCGCCGCAGCAGGTGCTGCCGTCGCTGATCATCATCGAAGTGTGGCAATGGACGCCGATGGTCGCCCTGATCGTTATGGCAGGACTGACGACCATTCCTTCCGATTTGTATGAGGCGGCGTATGTGGACGGCGCAACCGCCTGGCGGCGGATTCGCCACATCACCCTGCCGCTGCTTTTTCCGACCATTATGGTGGCGGTCATGTTCCGGCTGGTGGACTTGCTCAAGCAGATCGATCTCATCTACGCCACGACGCAGGGCGGTCCCAATTACGCTTCGGAGACGCTGAACATGTACGGTTATACGCTGGGCTTTCAATTTTTTAATATGGGGCTCGCCAGCGCCATGATCATCTTGTTTTTTATTCTGGTCCTTGCGATGGTGGCGATCGTCAACTGGATCAAGCGGCGGGGAGAGGTGGAGCTGTGAAAGCCGGAATTTGGAGACGAGTCGGTTTCCCTCTGACCGTTGCGCTCATCCTGTTTGTTTTCCTGTTCCCGATTGCCTGGATGCTGCTCGGTTCGTTCAAAACCCATGTGCAGATCATTTCCCTGGAGAACATTCTGATTTTCACGCCGACGCTGGAAAACTATATCGCCGTATTTGCCAAATACAACTTCCTCCGGTATATCCTGAACAGCTTGATCATTGCCCTCGGCGCCACGGCGCTGTCTCTCCTGATCGGGCTTCCGGCGGCTTACGGCATCGCCAGATCGAAGATGCATGTGCTCGGACTCGTGATTCTGATCGGCCGGATTATCCCGGGCATCGCCTTCATCATTCCGTGGTACATTCTTTTTTCCCGGCTGCATTTGATCGATACGTATTTGGCCTTGATTCTGGCTCATATGCTTATTGTGTTGCCGCTTGTGATCTGGATCATGATCCCGATGTTCGAAGCGGTTCCGACCGAACTCGAGGAAGCCGGGCTGATCGACGGCTGCTCCCGCAACCGCGTGTTCGTCAATCTGGTGTTGCCGATCACCGTGCCGGGCATCATTACGGCGTCTTTGCTTTCGATCATTTTCTCCTGGAACAATTTTCTGTTCTCGCTGGTTTTGTCCGACCGCAGCACCAAGCCGCTTCCCGTGGCGATCTTCAATTTTCTGTCTTACAATGAAGTGAGCTGGGGACCGCTCATGGCCGCGGCGGCCATCATCACGCTTCCGGTGATGCTGATCGCGCTGGTTTCGCAGCGATATGTCGTGAGCGGATTCGCATCCGGAGCGGTGAAAGGCTGATCCGGCTATCACGGGGCAAACGGGGATGGCGAGGCATGAACATTTTCACAAAAATCGTATCCGTCATCGTTCTCTTGCTGATACCCATCATGTTCCTGTATGCTTTTTCCCACCGTGTCAGCGTGGATGTCGTTCGCGAACATACGAAGCAATCGTCTCTGGACAAATTGTATTTGCTTGAAAATCAAATCGAAAGCCAAATTTCGCAATTGTCCATCTTTCCCATCGTGCTCAGCAATGATCCGGCGATTCGCAAATTCGTCAACCGGCCGGCCCAGAACATTTTCGACTACGTGATGGAAGAATCCCGCGCGGCCCAGCGTTTCTCGCTGCAAAGCGTGTCCAGCAGCTGGATTAACGAGCTGAATTTGTATGTGCCCGACCGGAAGCTGGTGATTTCCTCAGGCCTGTACGGCAAGTACGACGAGGGGGCGCTGAAGGAGCATCTGTTCAGCCATTGGCGGTATGAGACGTCGATGATGGAAGGCAAGCCGACTCCGCTCTTCGTGCGGCAATACGTGCTTCCCGCCGGAGCGGACCGGCTCGACCGGATCAGCGCCGTTTACCAGGTGAAATTTGCCGTAAGCAACCTGGTCGAGCACCTCGAGCATTTCGAGGCGAAAAGCGCCGGCAATCCGCTGCTGTTTCATCCGGATTATCCTCCGATCACTTCGCCGAAGTTCGCTTACGCTCATCTTGACAGTCTGATCCCGGTGCTCAAAGAACGGGTCGCGGGCGAATCGGGGGATTTTGTCGCTTTGCTGGGCGATGAAGAATATTTGGTGCAATACGTCAGCATTCCCAGTCTCGGATGGTGGCTCACGGACTATTTCCCGCTCAGGAACACGACGGCTCCCATCAACGCCAGCCGCAATTTGTTTTACGTATCCACGGTGCTGCTGCTCATGATGAGCCTCTATGTCGCATTTCTGTTATACAAGGATGTCAAGCTCCCGCTGGCGCTTTTGACGAAAAATTTGCGCAAATTCAAGGACGGCTACTACCATGCGCGCATCCTGATTCACAAGAACGACCAGTTCCGCTTCGTGAATGAAAGCTTCAATGATATGGCGGCGCACATCCAGTATCTGATCGAAAACATTTACGAAGAGAAAATCCGGGTCCGCGAGGCGCGCCTGAAACAATTACAATCGCAGATCAACCCCCATTTTCTGTACAACAGCCTGTTTTTCATCGCCAACATGAACGAGCTCGGCGACCAGGAGTCGGCGACCCGAATGGCTTACAAGCTGGCGGAATACTACCGCTACACGACCCGTCTGGAACAGCAGAACGTCACGATCCGCGAGGAGATCGAGCTGATCGAAAATTACCTGTCGATTATCACGATGCGCAACCGGCGCATCAGGCACGAAATCGAAATCCCCGGGATTATGGCGAAACTTACGGTCCCGCGGCTGATTCTCCAGCCGATCGTCGAAAATGCCGTCGTTCACGGTCTGAGCCGCAATGCCGAAGGCGGCCTGGTGAAAATTACCGGAATGCGGGCTTTCCTTCCCGGCGAAAAGCACAGCCTTGTTGTCGAAGACAACGGAGGAGGAATGACGGAAGAGGAGCTCGGCCGGCTGCGGAAGATGCTGAACGTTTCGTATGGCGCGGAGACAGGCAGCGGCATGTGGAATGTTCATCAAAGACTCATTCATCAGTACGGNGAAGGTTCGGGCCTTGTGCTGGAGATGGGCCGCGAAAGAGGTCTGAGGGTAATCTTGCAATGGAACAATTCGGAACTTTTCGGGAGTTGATGCGGGATGTACCGGTTGCTGATTGTCGACGATGAAGCGCATGTCGTGGAGAAACTGGCGGAAACCGTGCCTTGGGAACGGCTGAATATTCATGAGGTATTCAAGGCGTACTCCGGACAGGAAGCGATGCGGGTTATGGAAAACAACCCGATCGATATCGTGATACTGGACATTTCCATGCCCGGCGTCAACGGATTGGAATTGTTGAGGAAGATCGGCAGACAAAACCGGCGGACGAAAACCATCCTGCTGTCAGGCTACGGGAAGTTCGAATACGCCAAGGAGGCGCTGCTCGAAGGAGCCGCGGATTATTTGCTGAAACCGGCCTCCACGGAGGAAATCCTGGCAGCCGTGCAAAGAGCGATCGAACGGCTGAAGCGGGAATGGGAGCAGGTCGTTTCGCAGCAAAGAACGCTTGCCGCGCTTAAGGAAAATCTTCCGCATCTTCGCAGCATGCTGCTGTACGATCTGATCAAAGGCGTGCATTGGCCGGAAGACAGGCTTCGCGAACGGATGGAACTTCTGGAATTATCCCGTTTTGCCGGCCGTCCGTTCGCCCTCATGCTGGTCAGGCAGGATGAAGGCATGTATCGCTATGACCGGTGGGATCTCTCCCTGATCGAATACGCGATCGGCAACATCGCCGAGGAAATTTTCCGGCATGATTTTTTCCTGTGGAGATGCACGGATGATTTCAAGTTTTCCGTTTTTCTGGTAGCGCCCGCGGATGCGGAATGCCTTGGCAGGAAGCGGGCGGTCGAACGGCTGGCGGCGGAGCTGCACGAAAAAGTCAGGATGTACCTCAATGAAACGATTTCATTGCTCGTCAGCGACTGGGGCGTTTTTCCGCAAGATGTCGCCGCCGTCTACAGCAGGGCTCACCTTGCGTTCAGGCGCAGCATCGGCGAAGCCGGCGACATTTTCATCATCACCAGCGAGGAAGGCCGGCACGCGGAAAAAGACGCGATGAGAAGCCTGTATTTGTCTCCGCCGCTCCACGAATTGCTGGAGGTCGGCCATTGGGAAGAAGCCGGGAAGCGCATCGCCGCCATCTTCGACGAACTTGAGCAAAAATTCGGCGATTCGCCATACCACATACGGGAAGTTTATCTGAACCTGTATCTGGCCATTACGCACGTGGCCCAGAAAAACAACTACGCGCTGTTCAACTACACCCGCGACGATCTGCTGCTGGCCGACGGAGGCATGAAGGCGGATGAAGTCCGCGAATGGGCCGAGCACAAGATCCGTCAATTGCAAGAAGAGATGAACAGCGAGACGCGCCATTACCGCACCGCGATGGTGCAGCGCATCCGGAGCCACATTCACGAACAGATCCGCAATGCCGTCACCCTTCAATCCATCGCCGATCATTTCCACATGCACCCTTCTTATATCTCAAAAATTTTCAAAATGGAAACGAACGAAAATCTCAGCGTCTACGTGATGCGCTGCAAGATGGAAGAATCGGCGAGGCTGCTGAAGGAGACGCAGCTGAAAATATACGAAATCGCCGCAGAGCTCGGCTACCAGGAAACGCACTCGTTTATTTACGCGTTCAAAAAATATTTCAAAATGACACCGATGGAATATCGGCAAAAAATCGTTGCCGGAGGATTGGAAAATGGGGAAAACCGCGGCCGGGACATTTCGTTCCAAAGTATATCAACTGATCAAACCGTATGAGGTCCGCGAAACGGAAATCGAGCGCACACTTCATTGGGGCGAAGTGGCGGTGCGCCCGGTGTTGGGCAGTGTGTGTCATGCCGATTTGCGTTATTTTACGGGGAACCGGCGGCCGGAGGCGCTGGCCAGGAAACTGCCGATGGCCTTGATTCACGAAGGCATCGGCGAAGTGATCGCCAGCAGCTCCGACAAGTTATCGCCCGGTCAGCGCGTCGTTATCGTGCCGAACATTCCGGAGAGTCCGCTTTCCGCTTTGGCCAATCCGGACAGTGTGGCGGTGAATTACTCGAAGAACGGTAAGTTTTTGGGAAGCGGGACGGACGGCATTGCGCAAAGCGTGCTGATCCTGCCCGATCTGTGCGCTGTGCCGATTCCGGCGGATGTGCCGGAGGAAATTGCCGTCCTCGCCGAAGTGAGCACGATTGCGCATCAGGCCATCGGCAGGATCGGACATCGTCTCGCGGGCAAACGGATCGCCGTGTTCGGAGACGGCCCCGTCGGCTATGTGACGGCTGCTCTTCTCCGCTTTCATTACCGGGTGCCCAAGGAGGATCTGATCGTATTCGGGGCCGTTCCGGAAAAGTTGGAAAAGTTCGATTTCGCGACGTGCTGCAACGTGAACGAATACGATTTTTCCCGCGGAATGGGGGCGCATATCGCGATCGAATGCACGGGGGGCCGCTTTTCGTCGGCGGCGATCAATCAGGCCATAGATATTCTTGATTATTGCGGCTTTCTCATTTTGCTCGGGGTGACGGAGGAACTGGTCCCGATCAACACGCGTGACATTCTGGAGAAGGGGATCACCGTGCTCGGCAGCAGCCGCAGCAGTTTCAGAGATTATTCGCCCGTTTTGCAGTCGATGCGGCATCCCGGGTATCAGCGGGTGCTCCGCCGGCTGATTCCCGGGAATTTTGCCCTGGTCCGCACCGCGGAAGACTTTGCGAGGGTGATGCGCGAAGCGAGCGAACATCCGCACTGGCAAAAAGTAATGATGACGTTTGATTGGACTTAAGAGACGGGGGAGCGAAGAGCCAATGGAAAGAACGGGCAAACCGAATATCGTGCTGATTGTGGCTGACGATCAGCGCTTCGATACGATCCACGCGCTGGGCAACGCGGAAATTCGCACGCCGACCCTCGACGCCCTGGCCGAACGCGGCGTCGCCTTCCGATCGACCTACATCACGGGCAGCATCACGCCGGCCATTTGCGTGCCGAGCCGGTCATGCATCCACACCGGCAGACACGCCCTTCGCGCATCGCGCGGACGGCATCTGAACATTTGGCCGGATCTGATGACGATGAATCCTGATGCGACTCTGCTTCCGCAGGCTTTCCGCGAGGCGGGTTACCGCACTTTTGCGACCGGGAAGTGGCACAACGACAAAGCCGGTTTTGTCCGCAGCTTTTCGGACGGCGGCGATATTTTCTTTGGCGGCATGAGCGAGCATGACAAGGTGCCGGTGTACGATTTTGATCCGAGCGGCGAGTATCGCAAGGAAAACCGGCGCATCGGCGGCCGCTTTTCGACCGACCTGTTCACGGATGCGGCGGTGAGGTTCATTCGTCATTACAGCGAAAACCGGCCGTTTTTTCTGTACCTGGCCTACACCGCGCCGCATGATCCGCGGACGGCGCCGGCTGAATTCCGCGCGTTGTACCGCGACGAGGAGATTCCGCTGCCTCCCAATTTCATGGGGAGGCATCCGTTCGACAACGGGGAGATGAATGTCCGGGACGAACTGCTTGATGCGTTTCCCCGGCAACCGGATGCGGTGCGCAGGCACATTGCCGATTATTATGCGATGATCACCCATATGGACGCGCGGATCGGCGATGTGGTTGAAGCTTTGCGCGAACGGGGAGAGCTGGACAACACCATCATCGTGTTCACTGCCGACCATGGACTGGCGCTGGGCCGGCACGGCTTGATGGGCAAACAGAATCTGTATGATCACAGCATACGCATTCCGCTGATTATGGCCGGCCCCGGACTTCCGCACGGGCGCGTGTTCGGCGAGCTGACCTGCCAGACCGATATTTTTCCGACCTTGTGCGATCTGGCCGGGGTGCCGGTTCCGGAAAGCGTGGAAGGGAAAAGCCTGGTTCCGTTGATCCGCGGGGAGACGGGGCGGGTGCACGATTACGTTTTCGCCGTCTACAAAGACCTGCAGCGCATGGTGACCGACGGAGAGTGGAAGCTGATCCGCTATTATCGTCCGGAGGAGCATAACTACGGCACGGACCGCATCCAGCTGTTCCATCTGAAGGACGATCCGTGGGAAATCGCGGACCTGTCCGAAGACCCGCAATGCGGGGAGCAGCTTCGGCGATTGTGCGAAGCGCTGAAAACGGAGCAAACCCGCCTGCAGGATCCGTGGGGGTACCGTCCGGTGCTCCCGCCCAAGACGGCGGGGGGCATCTGGGGCAACTGGACGGATTGATCATGTACCGGTTTCGCTTCTTTCTTTCGGCATCATCGGCGGGAAAACGGAAAACGGGCGCGGCCGCGACCGGATGAGCGGGAAAGGACAACACCCGTGCGGAGGATGCGGAACTTCGGCGCAATGTGTTAAGATAACGGTATTATGCGAATAAATCGGGGACTCCACTGGGGGACATCATTGGTGTTTCGCATATCCGTTTTTCTTTTTCTGCTGTTCGCTTCCATGGGCACGATCATCTTCTATTTGCCGCTGTATCTCAAGCACGTCGGACTGTCCTCCGCGCAAGTCGGCGCCGTGCTCGCCGCCGGCACGATGGCCGCCGTGGTCTCCGGCCCGTTCTGGAGCTTTGTCAGCGACAAGAGGAAGACCGTAAAGCGCGTGCTTCTTGCGCTCCTTGCCGTCAGTCTGCTGGCCGGCATCGGCGTGCTGTCCGTCGCCAGCTTCCCGTTGGCCCTGCTCACCTATGCGCTGCTCATGTTTTTCTACGGCGCGCTTTTGCCGTTGGCCGATACGCTGAGCCTGGCGCTGGCCAAGGCAACAGGCAAGGATTTCGGCAGGATGCGCATGTGGGGGGAAATCGGCATCGGAATTTCGGCGCTGGTTTCCGGTCTTCTCATTGAACGCGTCGGCATCGGCAATTTGTGGGCGCTGTTCGCAACGTCCGTTTTGCTGGCGCTAGCGGCCGGCTGGAAGCTGAGGGACGCCGAGCCTGATTCCGCGCCCGTCGATCTGGCCGGGATCGGCCGGCTCCTTTCCAATCCGAAGTTCCTCCTGTTTCTGCTCCCGGTGTTCCTCGTCGGAATGCCGCACCGGGCGAATGACAGCTTGCTTGGGCTGTATCTGTCGGAGCTGGGGGGAACGGAATCGCAGCTGGGCATGGCGTGGATACTGGCCACGTTGAGCTCGGTGCCCGCGCTCTTTCTCGTCGGCAAAGCGATCAGGAGGTGGAACGAACAGGCCGTCTTCTTGACGGGCTCGTTCCTCTACGCGCTGCGATGGGCGGTCTTCAGTCTGGCCGGGGATCCGGACGCGCTGATGCTGGCGCAACTGATGCACAGTCTGTCTTTTCCGTTGTTTTTTATCTCGTCCGTTCAATATTTGTACGCGATGACGCCGCCGCATCTCCGCGCGAGCGGACAGGCCGCCCTTGCGATGACGCTCGGTCTGGGCGGAGCGATCGGAAGCGCCGGAGGCGGGGCGCTGATCGAGGCTTTCGGCGGCAGCGTCGCTTACGGGGCGGGGGCGGTGGTGGCCTTTGCGGGAGCCGCTATCGCCGCTTTCATATGGGGGAGGATGGACCGGAGGACAAGCCTCACCGCGTCATCCGGCACTGAGGCGCGCTCTTCGGGGTACGCGCCCAAATGAAGCCTCGCCGCACATACGGTACGTCGTCATCAGAGAGCAGCCGGCGCGCGATTCGAATAGCTTGATGAAGCAGACCGGCAAAATTTCAAAACATCGGTTGCCGTTTCGGGCCGGAAGAGCCGGCCGCCCGTCCGGCGTTTCACCGCCGCGGGCCCGGGAGCGGATAAGGGCAAGCGCATCCGCTCCCGCCGGCTGCATTCAGAACGCCCAGTCGCCCTTCCGGAACACCGGCTCCGCCGTGCCGTCCGGCAGGATGCCGTCGACGTCCATGTCCGCCGAACCGATCATGAAATCGACGTGGGTCAGGCTGTCGTTGAGCCCGGCGGCGTCGAGCTCTTCCCGGCTCATCGATTTGCCGCCCTCCAGACAGAAGGCGTACGCCTTGCCGATGGCCAGATGATTGGAGGCATTCTCGTCGAACAGGGTGTTGTAAAAAACGAGATCCGTTTGCGAAATCGGCGAACGGTGCGGCACAAGCGCGACCTCGCCGAGATAGCGGGAACCTTCGTCGGTTTCGATCAGCTTGCGGAGCGGCTCGTATCCGCGCTCGGCTTTGAAGCCGACGATGCGGCCGTCCTTGAACGTGATCGAGAAATTGTCGATCAGATTGCCCGCATAGCTGAGCGGTTTCGTGCTTGTGACCGTGCCGTTTACGCCGGTTTTGAGCGGCGCGGTGAATACTTCCTCCGTTGGCATGTTGGCGATGAACAGCGTGCCTTTTTCGTTATGGCTGCCCGCGCTGACCCAGATGTGCCCGGCTGGCAGTCCGACGGTCAAATCCGTGCCCGGCGCGCGGAAATGGAGCGCCTTGTATTTCCGCGCATTGAGCCGCTCGGCCTTCGCGTCCAGATCAGCGGTGTGCCGCCGCCAGGCTTGGACCGGATCGTCCAGATCGGCCCGCGTCGCTTTGAAGATCGCTTCCCACAGCGCGGGCACCCGCAGGCTTTCCTCAAGGTCCGGGAACACTTTGCCCGCCCATTCCGAGGACGGGACGGCGATAACCGTCCAGCTGACCTTATCGGACATGATGTAGTTGCGGAAAGGCTGAAGCGCGGTGTTCGCCGCCCTGTTGGAGTCCTGGATGCGCTGCGGGTCGACGCCCCTCAGAAGATCCGGATCGGCCCCGGTGATCGACATGAACGCCGCTCCGGCCGCGGCCATCTCCTCCCAACCCTTGGCCCGCCACGGTATCGGATACTCGGCGAAGGAATCGGCCGGAGCGAGATCGAACCGGGTGCGGGTGACGATGTCGTCGTTCCATTCCACATGCACGTAGCGCGCGCCGACCTCGTAAGCGCGCTTCACCGCTTTGCGCACAAACTCCGCGGCGAAAAGCGGCGCCGTTATGACCAGCGTCTGTCCCGGCTGCAGATTGACGCCCACTTCCACGGCGAGCGCGGCGTATTTTTCCAGTTTGCGGTTGAATTCGTTCATTGCGCGGCCTCCTTTTCGGTATTTCAACGGTTTAATGATTGGAATTTTTCGGGTTATGACGGCATTATAGCATACCGCCGCCGCAAATCCACACGGCCCCAACAGCCTGTAAGTGGAAAGAAGTCCGTCTCAAAACGAAGAACCGGCTTCCGGTAGCCGGTTCTTCGATTCCGGACGGCCGCGTCAGTCGAAAATATCCTCCAGCCGCTCCAGGAAGTTTTTCTTCCTTTTCTTTTTGTAGTACGTGTCGGCGTATCTTCCCGAAAAATGACCCCGTTCGTAATCCTTGTAGCGCTCTTCGTGCCATTTGCCGAAATCTTCGCGAATTTCCCGCACGCCGCTCAGCAGCTTGTCCAGTTCGCCGCGATCGAGCCATACGCCCTTGCACTGGGGACAAATGTCGATCATGACGCCATCCTTTTCCACTTCCCGCATCCGCACGCCGTCACAGACGGGACAGTTCATCGCGATTCAGCCTCCTTATTTTAAAAGCGGTGTCCGTTGTTTGGAAATCCCGCGGAAGTACCGGGTGAAAAAAATGTTCCGATGCGTTATCCGCCGCTATTATTTTACAAGAAATTCGAAGCGAATGCGACGGGACGGTCATTTGTGCCGCGCGGGCGACGCCGGCGCGCCGCGGCATGCGAAAGCCATCAAACGGCCGTGCCCAACATTCATTTGCATTTTAACGGCACGGCGCGGCGCTCGAATGCCGCAGCAAAAAGCGGAGCGGGCCCGCGCGGCAGCGCGGCATTCATCCGGTAGGCGCACGAAATGGCGCAGGCATCGTCCTTTCAAGCGAGTCCCAGCTTATTCACGACGCTGTCCGGTCCGATGAAAAACGAACTGCCCGATTCGACGGCTTCCCGCCACAGGCGGATCACCAACTCCCGGTCGTATTCCAGCGATTTGAACCAGGCGTCGGGCGCCTTCGGATGCGGGCTGTGCTTCGAGCCCCACACGGCGATGTCGTATACGATCGGGATCAGATCCAGTCCTTTTTCCGTCAGCGAATAAATGAATTTTCTTTTGTCCGTTTCGCTGGGCCGTTTGGAGATGATCCCCTTTCTCTCCAGATGGGCCAGACGGTCGGCGAGCACGCTGGGGCCGATGCGCTCTTCCGATTCCATGAATTCGCCGAATGTCTTTTTGCCGAGGGCGATCATGTCGCGCACGATGAGCAGCGACCAGGTGTCGCCGAAGATTTCCACCGTAAAGTTAATGGGGCAGCGCGATTTGTTTTCTTCCCGTTTCATGGTTTCAATATAACACTTTTCAATTTGATGATCAAAGAGATGTATGTTATATTACTATCATTATCAAAGTAAAACGGCGCATGGAAGGCCGCCTGCCGCAATCGCGCGCACGCCTTGCGAATTAACGTTCCGGGAGGAGAACGGACATGGGGAAAATCGTTCTGACAATGCAAATGTCGCTGGACGGCGTCGTTTCCGACGTGGATCAGTGGATGACGCTCAGCGATGAAATCTTGAAGGACACCGTCGACTATTACGAATCGGTCGGCCTGGTGGTGGTCGGGGGGCGGACCTACGCCTCGCTGGCGGAATACTGGCAGGACGCGGAAACGTCGTCCGCATCGCGTGAAGAGCGGGAATTGGCGGCGCGCCTCAACACGCTTCCGAAGGCCGTCGTCTCCCGCTCGCGGCGGGAGCTCGTGTGGAGGAATTCAAGGCAGATTCTGTTCAGGGATAAGGACGCATTTGTCCGGGAGATGAGCGAACTTAAAACTTCGACGGCCGGACACATCTCGGTGGAAAGCGGAGCAGGGACATGGCGGCTTTTCATCGGGGCGTCGCTGTTCGACGAATTGTGGCTGTTTATTCATCCCGTGGTCGTCGGCCGGGGCGACAGGCTGTTCGAAGGCGCTCCGGGGCGGCTTAATTTGTTGCTGGATAACAGCAAAGTCTATGAGAACGGCGTGGTCGGCCTGCGCTATCGTAAAATATAGAGCGAGCATGCCTCTTGGGAATCGCATCGGCGGCATAAAGCAAAAGGCCGGGGCCGCGCAGGCGGTATTTCCCGGGCCGGCCCCGGAAAACGCAGTAAAGTTCGCCCGTCAATGGCAGGTCAGCGGTTCCGGTTTCGCCTTCTGTACAAACGGAACGTCAGCGGTATGAAGACGGCGAGGATGAGCAGGATGAGGCCGATTCCCGCCGCAATGTCGGTGCCGCCCGCCGTGCCGTGCATCAAGACGCGCACCGTACTTGCCGCAATGCTGACGGGATTCAGTTCGATCAGCCGGCCGAGCCATCGCGGCATCGTCGCAGTGTCGACCAGCACATTGCTGGCGAACAGGAGCGGGTAGATGATCATCATGCTGGAACCCGACACCGTTTCGGGCTGTTTGACGACGATGCCGATTGCGGCGAAAATCCAGCTTGCGGCGAAGGCAAGCAGCGCCGCATACAGGCAGGCGAGCGCCGCCCCGGGAAGTCCGTTTTCCGGCCGAAAGCCGAGCGCCATTCCGGCGGCCAGGACGACGGGCAAGGCAACGAGATAGCGAAAGCTGTCCGCGATGATCGCGCCGGCGACGGCGGCGGGCTGCCAGAACGGCATCGTCCGAAACCGGTCGTAGACCCCTTTCGCGATGTCCGTGCATAACGTCGTGCCGGTGTACACGGTCATCGGCAAAACGGTCAGCACCAGGATTCCCGGCAGCAAATGGCGGATATACGCATGAACGGAACCGGCGATGGCGCCGCCAAGCAGCAACGTGAAGATCAAAAGCAGCAATACGGGCGAGACCGCCGCATCGATGGCGAGTCCGAACAGATTGCTGCGAATATGCCGGAACGTTCTCCAGACAAAGACGGACACGGCGTTCATTCCGCGGCCTCCTTCCGCAGGGGGCCGGTCAGGCGCAGGAGCACTTCGTCCAAACTCGGCTCGTTCAGCGAAAAATGTTCCGGCAGCATATCGTTCGACACCAGCGTATGGATAACCGCTGCCGCCGCTGCCGCTTCCCGCACCGGAATCGCCAGCCGCAAGCCGTCATCGTCCCAGCGGGCGGCGAGCCCGAGGCGTTCGTACAGCAAGCGGTCGACTTGGGTCCGGATGTTCCGCTCAGCCATGCGGACGGTCAGCGTCTTTCCGCCGACGGAATCTTTCAGTTCGCGCGGCGTTCCGCAGGCGACGATTTTGCCCTGCTCCATGACGGCGATGCGGTCCGCGAGCCGGTCGGCTTCCTCCAGATATTGCGTCGTGAGGAGCACGGCCGTCCCTTCCCGCAGGAGGCTGCGGACGGCCTCCCACACCTCAAGCCGGCTTTGCGGATCGAGGCCGGTGGTCGGTTCGTCCAGAAAGATCAGTTCGGGCCGCGTGATCATCGCAACGGCAATGTCGAGCCTTCTCCGCATGCCGCCGGAATACCCGCTTACCGAGCGGCTTGCGGCATCGGCCAGGCCGAAGGTCTGCAGAAGACGCTCCGCCGTGACGCGCGCTTCCCTGCGGGACTGCCCGTGCAGCCGGGCAAACAGGATCAGATTCTCCAGTCCGGTGAGTCCCTCGTCAAGGGCGGCGAACTGTCCCGTCACGCTGATCCGGCGCCGGACTTCCCGCGCGCTCCGAACGACGTCGTATCCGCAGACGAGCGCCGTTCCGCCATCCGGTTCAATCAGGGTTGAGAGCAGCCGGATCGTCGTCGTTTTTCCGGCTCCGTTCGGCCCGAGCAGCGCCACGAGTTCGCCTTTTCTGACCTTAAGATCCAGCCCGTCGACCGCGGTTTGGCCGCGAAACGACTTTCTGAGGCCGGAGGCGTAAACCGCATCAGACATCGCCAATTCCTCCTTTTGCTCCCTACAGAAACAGCTCCCGATGTTCCGCCGCCCACTCGGCGAGGGTTCTGGCGGGCCTGCCCGTCACCTGTTCCACCGTGGGCAGCACCGTATGCCCCACCTTCGGCGGATTTTTGCCCATTTCGACGAAGAAATCGATGCTGGCCTCGTCATAGCCCTGGTTCCGCCAGTTTTCCCGGGCTTCTTCTTCCGTCAGTTCGATGAAACGAATTTCCTCGCCGATCGCCTCGCTGATCGTTCGCACCGCTTCCCGGCGCGTCAGCACCTCCGGCCCGGTCACGATGTAGCTTTGCCCGTCATGGCCGTCATGCAGCAGCGCTTCCACCGCCACCGCCGCGATGTCTCCTTCATGCACCCTGGCGCTCGGCGCATCGCCGAACGGCTCTCGCACGACCCGCTCCCGGCGGATGGATCCCCGCCAGTCCTCCAAAATGTTGGCCATGAATTCCACGGGCTTCACGAGCGTCCAGGCCATGCCGCTTGCCTTCAACGCTTCTTCCACCGGTCCCTCTTCATAACTGACCAGCACGACAACGCGCTTTACGCCGGATTGCCGCGCAATTTCGACCACCCCGGGATCGGTTTGCAGCCAGACGTCCGCCTTGTCGCTGGCGGTGATGAGGAACAGACTTTCCACGTCCCGCATCGCCTCTTGCAGCGATTCCGGGGCCATCAGATCGCCCTTCGCCGCCTCGATGCCTTCGGGCAATCCGGCCTTTTCCGGATTGCGGGACAATGCCCGCGCCTTGACGCCCCGCCGGACCAATTGATTGACGACATGCCTGCCCACCGTTCCGGTGGCGCCGGTAACAAGCACAGTCATTAAAATCAGCCTCCCTGGTTGCGCGCATAACGCTTTAAAATATTGTTCATTTCGGCCATCAACGCTTCCTTGAGCTCCGGCGGCGACACAATTTCCACCTTCGATCCGTAGCTCAGGACGACGGAGACGGCGTATTCCATGACATAAAACACGGTTCGCACCTCGATGCAATCTCCGCTGAGGACGTATTCATCCGGAAATTGTTCCCGGACGCGGGTTTTGACGGACGTATCGAAGCGGAGATGAACCGGGATGCCGGCCGCTTCCTGTCCGGCCGTATCGTCCTGAATTTCCCGCGGCTCAAACGTCTCTTCCGTCACCGCAAGATCGGCGATGCGCGAGATGCGGAACCAGCGCTTCGCCCCGCGCGTCAAACAATACGCCTCCAGGTACCAGACGCCGTGCTCCCAGTACAGATTGACGGGCTGAACCCTCCTGGCGCTGATTTTGCCGGACGCGTCGGTATACGTGAAAGCGACGATCCGACTCTGCCGAAGCGCCTCATACAACGGATAAACAACGTCCTTTTCGCTTCCCCGGACACTGATTTCGAAAAGGATTCGCGCGTCGTCACCTCCGTCAAGGGCCGGCTGCAAGCTGGAAAGTTTGCGCATGAGCGTTGTGGCGTGGCTGCCCATGGCGCCTTCCAGGCCCTTCAGCAAATTGTAGATCACCGATAAGTCGGCTACGGAGAAGTGCTGCTTCGTCAATGTGTAGCCTTCCATCAGTTCGAAGCCGCCGTCCGCGCCGGTGAACGATGCGACGGGGATGCCGGCTTGATTGATCAACTCCACGTCGCGGTAAATGGTGCGGACAGAGATCTCAAAACGGGAAGCCAGTTCGGCGGCGGTCACCCGTTTTTTTCTCAAAAGTTCCATGGTGATGCCCAAGAGCCGGTTCAGTTTCATCTGCGAGAGCCTCCTCCGCTTATCGGCTGATCTGTACTCAATCATAAACAGGCAATCCTGACATCTTGTTTGTCAGGATTAGAAGAAGCAATGAAACAATTTTATACCAACATATTCCATGTGTTCTGAGATTCAGGATTCGCTTAGCAGAAAAGAGAATACGACATAACCCCTGAAAGAAGGCGCTCCGGGGCGGTTTAACTTTCGGCCGGAAAGCAGCAAAGTATATGAGAACGGCGTGGTCGGCCTGCGCTATCGGAAAAATTAAAAGACGGGATATCGAAACCCGTGCGGATTGCGTGTGCTGATCGATAGGTACAGCCAGGCGAAAGGGTGCGGATCAAAAGCCGGCAGGAAAATGAGCAACGATAATTGACAGCAAAAAAAATCTGAATATAATTTCTGTAGCGCTTCCAGAAATCGATTTCCGAAATCGATTGCTGAAAATTCAAATTCAATCAGCATTGGGGGATGGATCAAGATGAAGAAGGTAAAGTTGTCCTTGCTGAGTTTTGCCGCGCTGATTTTGCTGCTTGTTTTGCTCGCGGCAGGATGTTCATCCGGCGGAAGTGACAACACGGGAAATTCAACATCTCAATCCGCAAACCAAAGCTCAAGTCAGGACTCGAATCAGAGCGCTAATCAAAACGCCAAACAAGAAAAAATTACGATGAGACTCGGACACGTGTTCGCGCCGGAAAGCATCACCGACCAAGCGTCCAAGCGCTTCGCGGAACTGGTCAACCAAAAAACGAACGGAGCCATTGAGATTCAGGTTTTCCCCGGCGGACAGCTGGGCGGAGACGAAGCGTTAGGACAAAACCTGTCCCGTGGTGTCCTCGAACTGGCGTTTCTCAATCAGGGCTCCATGGCGGGCATGGACCCTCTGCTCGACTTCCATTACCTCCCGTACATTGCGGAAAATCACGAACAAGTGGATAAATTGTATTTTGAATATCAAGTTAGCTCCGCTAAGGTCATGATGTGAGCTTCTGGTAGGTGATGGTGTCGGTTGAAACACAGGCTGTCAGCAGTCG
>Ga0065720_1019915_pt1 | contig 18807 bp, 12 predicted proteins | sample Thericmetagenome_FD_59107 | JGI IMG/M metagenome (GOLD analysis project Ga0065720, IMG submission 59107) | Thermophilic microbial communities from the Joint Bioenergy Institute, California, USA of rice/straw/compost enrichment - eDNA_2 v2... | ecosystem: Engineered > Solid waste > Grass >...
TGTCTAGCAGATATTATTCGTTTTGGATTCTTCAAGCTTTTGAGATTTTTCTTTCTCAAACTTTAGTTCTCTGGCTTTGGATATTGCTTCTAGATACACTCCATGAGCAAATGGACTAATTTCTTGTTTACTATCCTTCAACTCTAGGGTATAAGATCTTGATATTAGATATTACTTGTGACAATTTCAAGTGCTCTATCGTTCATCCCACAAAAGCAGCAAGCCTCAATTAAGCATCTATAGATAATTTCATTAGGCTTGATTCCTCTGTTTGTCATATCATCAAATAAAATATTTGCATATTCTGTTATCTTGGAATAGTATTCTTGATAATCAGTTTTAAGTTTGATGTTGAAAACGACGAACCAAAGTGTATACATCATTTCCAGAAGAAATTTAGCCCATTTGTGGTCATCAAGTTGTGATATTACGTTAATCTATAGCATTTAATTTAATGAGAATGTGAAAGAAAACATCAAAATTCTTTGCTCTTGTAGGAGATTCCTTTTCTGGAAATGTCGCATTAATAGTCCTTGGCTTTGCAAACAACTCGGGATTTAGCCTTGGAAAGCGAGAATAAGTATATAACTCTGTTATTTAAGAAAAAATTTATGAGTCACTTACGTCCTTTAGGAAGATTAGAATCATCAGGAGCTGGAATCTTGAAAGTTTTCTCAGTTTGAATTGGCCTAATGAATTTGGGTTCTTTCTTGCTTCTTTTCTTTTTTAAGCATCTATAATTTATCGACATACACCAACAATTACTGATCCAAAAAGTAGTATTCAGCTTCAAACTTGGAGGAAAATGTCCGAGTCTCTATAAAATAGGAGAACAACCCCGTTTCAACCAACTTGCTATAAAAAGTCCCTTGTTTGCCAGCTTTATTTGCGGCCAAGAATTCTTTGGTATTAAATATATCCTTGAGTTCAATTATTTCATCCATTTTTCTTTGAGGCGGAGTCTATTTATTATAGCTATTCTTCGAGAATTTACAAAGTATTTTGGATAATGTTTCAATAGGGAGCTCATAAATTCAAAAAAGGCATCTTGAATCTCAAATGGATCGAACTCTATCTCTTCCTCTTCAGGATCGATGAATTTCATTTCAAACGCTAGATCAAAACTATCGATCTTCTTTGAAGCTTGTTGGTGCAACACGCCAAATGGCTCAATTCTATAATATTATTAATTCACTTCTTCATTACCTTTTCAAGAGATTTTTATAGTATTTTTCTGGCAATGGAGGGATATTCTCAGAATATATTAGCTCATCACTGTCAAGATAAACTTTAACAATCTATAATTTAAGTTTAAGTCATTAGGCATCAAACATCATTTGAATTATTATTTAATTCCTCATCAGGCATCAAATAAATCCCGATTATATAGGGCACAGGGGCTTCAATGTAAGCTGCCAAGGTGTCTGGTAGAATCTACTAGTGAGTTTTGGAATTTCAGTAATTACTGGAATCAAAACATGTGTCCACACAAATGGAAAAATCAATCCAGTAATTGCTTCAGCAATATTTGTTAGTAATGACTTCGATCTTGAAATCATGAGGATCTTTTTTTCCAATAGAACAAATTCAATCAAATTAATAATTTTATGTAAACTTAGAGTGATAAAAAGATTTTTTAGTGATGTCTCCTGTGAAATATGAGATAATGAGGTCTCTTCTTACGGAAATCAATGGGTAATTGGGAGGTCGTTTGAATGAGATAGGATGCCCAATATCGAAAATAACTTCAGTCATACCTCTATCTGGTACAGGACTCTCATCAATAAAATTGCAGATTATTCTCTATTGCAATAATGAAATATTGTTGTTGCTTATACTTCGATAGGAATATCGTTCTTTGAGAGATGTAGTCGATAGATTTGTTTGAGAACCTCTTTGAATTGATTGAAAAAAGGATAATATGATATAATGCAAATAGACTTTTGTGTATAGAGTGGGTTTTCTTTAGAAATCTCAATATGCCCAATCTTAATGATAAGAACATTGATTGCTAACATTACTTGGTCCTTGAGCTCATCAGGAAAATCTTCATCGAAAACCAGACAATTTCCATAAACTCTTGCTCCATCTTCTCTTGTCAGGATAAAGGAAAATGCCGTAGGTTCACGCATCTTTCTTGATAAGGTGATTCCCTTGGGAAAACAAAACTGATTAGTTTATAGAAATAGTAGATCAAAAGTTAACCATCGCAATAGCACTATCAGTATCTTTTGTTGCTGATGAAGGGTAGCGATCTATTATTTGGGGCATAAATTTCTTCTCAAAAAGGCTCTTGCCTTGAAGGTTTAGATCAGATGATAATTAATACCTCTTTTATAGGTGAGAAACCTTTCATTTCCTTCCTTCCTACCAAAATGCTTTTTGATGCATTCATAGTTCTTATTCAGATTTATATGAGTCCTATATCCGCCTTTGCTGTCTTTTCTTCGATCTCCAATAACAATTCCAATATCTTCAAGAGGTGCATTGTAGTTTTTCTTACTCTGAACTTTATAACAGAGTACAGTGCTATATCCCATTAGTTTCTCAAATCCAAGAACTTCAGTGAGATCATAGTTGCCAGAATAATATGAATGAGTTTCACTAGGAATTTTATCTCTATATGATAAGATTATACTCCATTCCATCAAATCTATGATCAGATTTCTCTTCTCCCAATCTTTTCAATGGAGTTGGAAGTAGATCTGAAGCAATAGGAATTTTCTTGTTATGTCAAATAATTTCAAAAAATATACAATTTTCTTTTTCTCTATTGGTATATGGACGAAATCTACAAATGTAATGGCAGGTGCTTCAAGATTGTATGTAATTTTAAGCCAAACTGTTTTAGATCCATCAAGATCAATCCATTTAACGTCATCATTCGAGATTCCATTGTCAGAAACTTGATCTGGTTTATTAGCTGAATATCCATAGTAAATATCTAAATTTGTAATGTATTTTTCTAATTTGTGACTGTTTTTCTTAAAAATTTTACTTTCATTGACAGATTCTTTATTATTTAGAATCACTTTGTTTCCCAGTCCTATTACTGAAAACGATTCGGCCAGTTTTGGAGGAAGATTCATTTTTTCTTTCCAGATATCAGCAATAAATAAAAATTATTTTCTTTTGAAAAAACTTTCATTCAAATCGGAAGACAAAATAAGAAAATAATTCTTTCAAAGTTCTAGCCTAATATCACAATATTTACACTCCAGAATAAATATAAATCGAGTAATTTAGTATGAACTAGTTAACCAAAGGAAATTAGCCTACATAAAATACTAATCTTCACTTCCATGGGATGAATCCTTACTTTCATTCTTTTTGTTCTTGTATTGTTGATATTTATTCTTGATTTTCTTTTTATAGCGCTGAACTTGTTTTCCTGTCCTTCCACTTTTCTTTTTTGCTTTATTCTCTTTTCCTCTATTTTTTCCATTTTTTGCATTTGTAGTTGTTGTTGTATTTGTGCTTGTGTTTTGTTTTTTCTTCGTTGTGGTTTGACTCTCGACACTCTCCTCTGACTGAGAAGCGACATCAGAAGCACCTTGTATGTTAAAACTGATATCTTCCTCTAAGTTATCTATATCAAGATCTGAAAAGAATTTTGAATTGTCTGCGTGTGATTGATTTTCGAAAAAGTCATCTCTGTCATGCTTATTAGACAAATTATCATCATTATCTAGAACCAAGTTTCCTATCTTTTCTTCTTCATAAGAGGCCTCACTAATTGCCGGATGGCTTCTAGATGGTCTAAATTCTCGTGACTGATCAAAGTCAGTTCTAGTTTGAATGATACTATCATCAGATTCTAAGAAATTGTTGTTCTTCTTTTTGACTTTTGATTTTGTCTTAGTTGAGTAATTTTTTGTACTCTTATCGTCATCAAGGATTTTGGTTAAACCTGGATTGGGCGAGGCTTCATGGAAATGAGATTTAGTTTTATATAGTTCTGTGTTGACAGGGAGTGCCAATTTCTCCTTTTTGAGCCCTGGGGTTCCTGGATGATATCCTCTATTGTCACTCACAGTTCTAGTTAATTTATTTTCATAAATAGAGCTATTTGCTCTCGTTAGATTCAATGAAGTGTTAACATTTGGCATTTTGATGCTTTGCAGATACTTGGCCTCGATGTTGATCTGTTTCTCATAAATTGGGTTTATTTCAAGCACTTTCTTCTGGAACTCGATCTTTTTCTCTAAGAGTCTATCAATCAAGAATTTCGGGTTTCCTTGAGAAAGCTTAATCCATTGGCTCCCTTTAAGTTTTGCAACATTCAAATCATTAACAATCTGCTTATCAGGTTTAGTTAGTGATATTAGGAGATGTGCTAATTCTTCATCTGTCATCGGCCTCAATTTCCATTTCTTACTTTTATCAAGTTGGAGTTCGCCTTCAATCTCCTTCTTTTTCTGCTTGTAGTCAGCTAGTAGTTTCTTTTTAAGCTGAATTTCTCCTTTTGGATTGCTTGTGGTGATGAAAATGCAAGTTATATCACAATCTCTCAGGGTGATAAAGAGTAATCTATTGTATTCAATTGAGTCTTTATGATAGAAAGTATCGAAATCATCGAAAATGAGGAGCATGTTCTTTCCTCGGAAAAAGTTCACATACCCTGATTGAGTGTCTAACCCAAGAGTCTCTTTTAATAAATCTTTAATGTCATAATGGGAATTATTTTGCTGCTTTATCTTTTTTAATGGAATGTAGAAGATTCCATCAGAAAATTTGTTTCGAGTCAGTAAATAATATCCAGCTCGAAGTGCAAAGGCTGTTTTTCCACTTCCAGCAGGACCAGTGATCTTTAGAAATCCTTTCTTTTCAGTTATCTTTTTCATCACTAGATATAGTTCTTTGTTCCTTCCTGTGAATGGTACTAGCATCTTTTCTAAGTTTGTTGGATATCTAGTTGTACTAATATCTTCAATCTTTCCTTTTGCGAGAGGGAAATTTTCATTAAACAGAACTTCATTATGTTGTTCTTCATCATTTGGTAATAGGATTGGCCCAGCTCCAATAATTTTCATGATGTAATCCCTACTCTTTCCCTCAAAATATTTTTCACTCAAGTATAAAAATGTCTTTTGGAGAGAATTCTTATATGCTTCTAACACAGATTTCTCATCAACCAATTCCTCATAGAAAAAGATGCAGAATTTATCAACACATTCGTCTTCGTAAATTTTATGTCTGTAGTCATATTCACCACTGGTAAACTCAAAGGTAATGATATGGGGGATTTTCAGTTCCAAAAATAACTGAACAAGAGAAGGAGCATTTTTTGCAGCTAAAATAAGGACATCAATAATTTTATTCTCATGCTGAAGTAACTGAGAGCTTAGCATCCCACTTGAAAGCATTGATTTAGCCGAAAAGACGTCTTTTATCTCCTCTATGGACATTCTTTCTAGTTTTCCATATTCTCCTTCAACGCATAATGCATCTTGTTCAACAGCCTGGCAATTTAATTGTAATATTCTGCATCCATTCTGAAGGCAATCAAACAGTTTTTCCTTTGTCAATATTTCAAACTTCAAATAAAGAACTTTATTTTTCTGAGCGAGTTTATTCATCAGTTCATTCTTGAAGTTTGAGGCAGTCCTTGTGGGAAATCCAACTGGAGTAATCTCTACTTCTAGTTTTTTGCTAGAGTTGACTTCTTTATTTTCTTGACTTGCTTGCATATTTACTTTGGAGTCGACTATTGGAGCTGCTCTCATGAGTATGATGACATTGAAATATCCATGTCTAATTTCAAGATTTATCTCATCAATTTTCCTCTTAATCTTTGATTCATAAGGTTTATCCTTTAGCTAAAATTTAGTTAATTAAATTCATTATTCTATTTACTCTCTTTGCAATTTCCAGTGCGCTTCTTATTAAATAGTTATTTTTAAGGTCTACTAGTCTTTGTGTTGAAGGTGCTCCACACTTGGCTAAAGGGTCGGCAGGTTTTTTAGCATTTCCTCGTCTTTCAAGCCTAACAATTTACTGAATATATTACTTAATATTTACTCTAGTCTTAATGAAGCATAAGCATAATTTGCTTTCATGATCAATCGCTGGGCCCCATATGACCTTAAGATCTGATTGGCCTCTTTTATATTCTCTAACATTTCCTTTTCCAAATTTCTTTTATTGTATTTGTCTCTGTATTTTATTCTCAGGAGAGCAATTTTGGCTTTGCACACTTTGAAATTTTCACTATCATCCAGAAGTGAGTCCGCTTTAGTCAACTGCCTTTTCAACTCTTCATAAAGGATGGATTTATTTGCAAATTCACCTTTCAGACAATTCTTTTTGTAACCTTTGTAAAAGTATGTAGATTTTGCAAAAGCAATCTCCGAACTGATTGCTTTTCTCATCCTCTCATCTTGTATCTTTTCTCCTTGTTCATGCGCAACATCAATCTGGATATTAGCTAATGGATAACTCTTTGCTGCATCACTCTTGTTGCTCAAATATATAGCTGCTAAAAATAAGTTTAATTTAGACTTCAAGATATTTAGTCTCTGGTCATTAGGGAATTGTTCAAAGATTTGACCTCCTTTGATAGCCAGTTCTATGGCACCATTTTCTCGAGTGGACATAATCTTGAATAATGTTGGAATAGAGAGGCAAAGGACCTCAAAAATATCAATTAAATGGGCATATTTGGAATCTAATTTCAATGAATAAAATTATTATATTAACTTACTATCCGCATTTAAAATATTGTTGGCTTGTCTGTTGTCTATACAACTGAGGAAATTGGGCTCATGATAACCAAAACATTTTTTCAGCTTTGCAAAATCATAATTCACTCCCATTAAATAATTGATTTTGTTCTTTTTTGAATAAACATTGAAAAGTCTATTTTCTGGTATTTTCCAAATTCCATAGGTACTGACTGTAGAAAACTCCACAAGCTTCTCATTATAGGCAAAATTTGCTTTAAGTTTCTCAATGAGAGCTAAGCTGAGCAAAGTCATATACTCAAGTTTTCGAATGGCAAGCTCGTACGCTTCATGAATGAGATTGTTTTCTATAAAACGAGAAACGAACTGAGTTGGAACGAAGTAGATCTCTTCATCTGTTGGATCCTTAGTAATATTGAGAAATATATAATTATCTGGCTTGAAGACAGATTTAGTTATAGTCTCATCTCCAGTTGGAGTCTCTTCATCCAGAACCTTCGAGCTCTCCAAACTCTGTTTTCTCCTTAATAAGGATATCAACAGTCGCTGCCAATTGTGTGGTATTCTTTCTTGATGAGCTAGCTCCTCCATATCACTGTAAGAGAGACCCGAGGGAAAAAGACATAGAAATACCAAGAGTTGATAAGCACTCTCATCAGAGTTTTTTATTTCTCTATTTTAGTTAATTATTTATAAAAGAACACTTACTCTAAGCTCTCTCTGGTAATTTCATCGTTTTCATTATAGGTTGTTTCTTCTGAGAATTTCTCTTTTTCCAGAGTAATTTCTCTCTCTATCTCATCCAAGGTCTTATTACTTCTTAATTTTTCAGTGATAGACCAAATATATGTTGGAGTTAGAGGCTTTAAATCAAATATTCCATGTTGCGCCAATTCATATGCATTTCTTTCCCTATAGCTCAAAAAGGGATAAGCTATTTTGATTAGAAATCTTGCAGCATCCAGTTTCTTAAATTCTCTCATCCATACCCAAGATTCACCCATACCTAGTGTTATTTCTTTATTCGTTATCAAGACAAATTTGACATTGATTGCGTTCTCTGTAATGTAAGCAAGATCGTGTCTAAATTGTTCATAATGCTCTTCTATCAACCTGTCACACTTCTCTAGGATGAACAACATTCGACTTGTTTTGATTGATTCGCAGAAGCTCTTAAGATCATAGGATCCTTCAACTTCTTTGAATAAATCTGATCTAAAATGTGTGATACTGGGAGTTTTTTCTAGCATAATGATTGAAATTTTATCTTTAAAGAATCCTCTTTCCCAGAGATAATTAGCCAGTTGTTTCACTAATACACTCTTTCCAACTCCTTCAATTCCATAAAGATTGACAAATTTCTTATTTTTGTCTGTCAGAATTTCATATAACTCATGTAACTCTTTGTTTCTTCCTGTAAGTCTTTTGACAGGGAACTTTTGTTCGACACAAGAATGATAGCTTTTGATTGAAACTGATCCTTTAGGTCGTCCTTGAAAGAGTGGTTGCCTCAAAATACTTTCATCAGAACAAATTAACTTAAATTTTAAGGCTTCATTGTGCTCCAGAGTTGGTCTACAACAGCAGGCATGAATCAGTCCTTCTGGAATCTCATCCTTCTTACATGCATCTATAAGAAAATCGAAGGCCCACATACAATCTTCTTTATGAAGAAATTTGTTTTTGAAAGGGCATGTGCAAGTGCGTGTATGAAGATGGTGTGCCTTTTCGAAGCCTTCTTCCTTTGCCAATTTATACCAATTGCAATCTTCATCATGGCTATGAGCACAACAGCAAGTATAGACATCGTTGCCTGCGGCACCAGCCTTTGCAAATCTAAAAGCCTCGCCGACAGATTTTCCTTCAAAGAGTTGCCAATAGAAATTTTCAGAAAACTTCTGAGCAATGTAATCGTCTATTTTCAGCTCAGATTGTACAGCAATAACACATGGGATTCCAGCCTCATTAAAAACTTTTGCGACTTCTTCAGAATGGCAAGCATTCACAAAGACGATTTTGGTTTTAAGATCCACTTGATTCAAAATTCCCTTTAAATTTTCTGAGTAAACTTCTCTTAATTCTCCATTATCTTCAAAGCATAGATAAAATTGGCCCCTTTGCTTGTTATATTCTCCATGGCAAATAATGTGAAGGATAGTAGGATTTAAGGAAAGAACATTAACTAGATGCTCTAATGTCGCTATCTCAAAATAGACGTTGCATCTCCTATCTTTTGAGCGGAATATTTCTATTAGTTTATTGCATTCTTCTTCAAAATCAACAGGCTCGCCCAATGCTAATATTCCATACTCATCTCTTTTTATCAGAGGCTCTGAATACATTAATGCTATGTCAATTTGCTCTGGATGTGATTTAGAACTCACTAGATTCAAAGGATAGTCACTGAGAGCATCCAAGGAAGGATTTTCTTTGTTGAGAGAGATAATGTTTGTCATTTTCTGATCAGCATCCTCTCCCTCATCCTCCCCAGGTGACAGTGACTGTTTTTCATATAACTTAGTGATTTGAGTAATCAATATTTGGTTCATCTTCTTTAGTCTTTCTATTTCTCCTACCAATTTATCAAAATTACTCTTTATCTCGTTCTTCACACTCTCAGTATGAGCTCTAAAGCTCTCTTTAAGATTCTTAACATCTGCTGCAAGGTCATCAACCCTTTTTTTGAAATTCTGATTGGTCGATTTTATCCAAAAAAGTAGAGAAAATTCAGGCTCATCTTGATCAACAACTAATTCCCAGTCATCACTGATTTGAAAATAATTTTCTTCTTCAGGGTCATATATTCTCAGAGAATCTTCAAAAAAATGAGCTCCATCTTCTTTGAGCAATTCCACAATATCGGCTTTTCCAAGGACATAATCTTTTTGCTCTAATTTTTCAAAGATTTTCTCAGTTCTAATAGAATGGACAACGTTCTCCGCTGCTTCGACCTTGTTATTGATCTCAAAGAAGATGTATTGTATTCTAACATTGAAGTATTGAGCATAGGTCTTAAACTTCATATAAACTTGTCCACCTTATAAAAATTTATAAATATTCAAACATGACATGACATTTATTAAATTTATTTAGGAGGAGACATACGCAAGGGCTATAATACTCATCATCTTTTGTTGCGTATAGAGTGGAATTTCATGTGTTCATTTTTTAAAGACAAGTTTTGCATGTTTATTCTGATAGTTTTCTTCTATCTCAGTAAAAATACCTTATCTCAATTTGTCCTCAAGTTGTAATCGAAAAATTTCAGGGAAGTTCTTCTTTTTATGTTTTAATTTTGTTGACAATCAATTAAGTACTTCATGAATATAAAGGGTGCTAAATTATATAGAATTTATGATGAATTGTATGATATTAGACGGCCTTAAAAATTTATTGAAAACTCCTTGAGAAATATTCTTTAATGTTATTCCAAATTCCTCTATCATAAGGGTTGTTAAAATACTTCACATAGGCCCCACGAGGGTCGAGCTTGATCTTGAACAGATAGCTGTATCTGTTTCTGTTAAAAAGTTCATTATAGGTGAGGTTGTATATTATTCCATAGAGTTCGATAGTAAGGAAGAATAAATTGTAAGCTGCCAAGATCACGAAAACTGCATAGAATATGGCTTGATATAGTCCGAAAGAATTGCCAAGATGATATCCAACTTCAATGAGAAAGATTGCTCTATTTTGAACTTTGGGACCTTGAACAGCAAAAACTGCAATTAAAAATGCTGAAAGTAGGGCCATTTGTTTTATTAGCAGAACAAGGTAAAATATATGATTTTTCTTGTGAATGCTTGTATGAAGAATGTCTGAGTAATGATGGAAATGGTTGACACAAGTTTTTGACTGCTTAGGATGCTTACTTCGGGGTTGTTTCTTGACTAGGCAAGTGGGGCAATAATCTTTAGCATCAAACTTATTTATTTCTCTGTAATTTTTCATTTTGAAATGATATGCTAGCTCATGAAGAAATGTTGGGAAAGCTTCAGTTTCATTTTCCTGAATCACAGTCTCTTTTTCGTCCTGAACTAATTTATTCAAAGCCTCAAAATTTAGTCTAAGGCTCATTTGATAAGAAGCAGGAATCCTCTCATTATTAGGAGTTTCAGTTTGAATATGTAGCTTTTGATAGGCAAACTTTTTTACCTTGTCAATTTGAGTCAGTGACTTTAGATAATACCAATAAGTATAAAAGATGAAGAAGAGACCAAAGACTAAAAAGACCAGATCGTAGACATAGCTGAATCCTTGATTCATCACTGATTTGACATAAATGATCATCATAAAAAGCCATAAGAAAGCGTAGATGCCAAAGGTGATTATCTGGCTATTCTTATCAAACACTTGGGTTAATTGATCAATTATTTGCTCTTTTTTTGTCTTTAAGTACTGTCTTCTTAAATATTCCTTGATATCTGGATTATAGATCTCGTTAAGTTTCATATTTGGTGGCATTTTTCCATCGCCATTTTCAACAAGATATTTTACAGCTTCATATGCATCGCTTTGCACAGCTCTATCGAGTGGAGTCAATCCTGTGCTATCCAATACATTCAAATCCATTCCTATTCTCTTGAAAAGCCTCAAAAGGAATATGTTATTTTTATAAGCTGCCCAATGAACAATTGTGCAACCGTTAGCATCTCTTGTATGAATGTCAGCATTCTGGTAGAGAAGATAACAAAAATGTGGAATCCATCCTTGCTTTACGGTATAGAGGAGAGCACTAAATTTAGTATCTTCTTGATCATTTATCGAAGCACCTCGATCACAAAGAATTCCAACGATTTCAGTGAATCCATAGTTGCAAGCAATCATCAATGCTGTTTGATTGTTCCTAGAAGGTATGTTAACATCAATCTTAAAATAATCCAGCAAGATAAGCACTAATGGAATGTTATTATATGAAACAGCATGATGAAGAATGTTATATCCACTAAAATCGAGAAAGTCTTTTGGAATAAGATTATATTTGAGACAATGGAGTGCTGGTAAGAAATTACCTTTCTGATATTCAACTATGACATCGATGATTTGATAAAACTTTGGTTGAGTCATTAATTGCATTTGATTATTTTGATTGTTGTTGCTATTCTGTTGATCTGAGCTTAAATTTTGGGTCTGATCATGAGAGGAAGATGAGACAGACTGGAGACTTTGAGTTTCATCTACAGAGACGCTGTTAGTTGGTTGTATTGAAGTATCGGTCATCTAGTATCGACGATTTAAAATGTGTTTGATTCTTAAGTTATGACAATTAAATTATACAATGTCTGTGTTTGATTTCTGATGAGACATACACTTATGAAAGAACAAAGAGGGCATACATTCTAACTTAGTTGTTGGCCTTAGCGGCTTCGATTCTCTTGGTGAGGTTCTTGCTCTTCTTGATAGAGGGATCGAACTTGATGGCTCTTCTTCTATTTCTCAAGAATTTAGGGTTAACCTAAGATAAAGTCATTAAAGCTATGCATTAAGTACGCATGCCAAGGAGATATATCTTTGTCTCTTTGGTTTCTTAATACCGTTTCTATGATTCTTGTGTCCTTGGTTATGGTTAGTGTGATTCTTGGATTTAGCCATTGCCCTTCAGATAAATATTTTTATTCCAAATATTTTAATTGAGAGATACTAAGGCACAAATTTGAGACACTAATCTTCTAAAAGCCTAGGATTTGATTTGAAGCAGAAAAATAATGCATTTGGTGATCCATCCTTGGTTCGCCTACCATTGTTACTCATCTAGATATTTAGATAAAAATGTCTAAATGGAAAGGCATCATCACATCCATATGACAAAGAAAAAAAGTTGAAGATCCATGGTCGTTTTTTATACAAATTAAAACCAGTATATTTCTCTCTAACAGAGATAAGCTAGCTTAGACTTGATATGGTTCTGACGCTTACCAATTCTAAACAAGAAATGGAAATATTATGTATTAAAAAGTTTTTCTAGCATCTAGTTCTAATCGATATTCTTAACAATAACTATATTCGCAATCTGGAAGATAAGGGACTCTCATCTCTATTTATTTTATGTTTCAAACTTCTGACTCTAATGCTTTCACTCTTTATTAATTAGCTATCATCACTGAAATGTGATGCACTTCTTCCACATGCTGTTACCAACGGTAGCTTCCTAAATCTCATAATTATTTTTATACGATCTGCTTTGGATAATCAATTTTCGAAATAACAACAATGCGGAATTATCTCAGGGTATAGCCTGCTGTCAATGAGAAGTTGCTAGGAGGGAATGAGGTTCTGTTTTGAAATTTATTTCAAGCAAGATCTCAAGGAAATTTCGAGCCAAATAATAAATGAATTTTTTGAGGCATCTCTGAAGAGTAGGAAACAATTGGTCAACATGCAAATAGATAGATTCGAAAGGTGTATTTCTTGCTATGGCAAAATGGCTGGTTTTATTAGAATTCCTCCAAATGCTTTGAAATCTGATTTTTTCATTTTTCAATTTATTATGAGGTCATATCTTTTTTTGAAAACTGTAGAATAACTATGAATTCATCTTCCTTCAATCTTTGTGTAGTTTTAGGTAAATTTTAATCATACACATATTAAAGTCAAGGTCATAGAAGATAATTCTGTGCACCAGAAGCTATAGTAATTGTAGATCCTTGGAAAAGATGTCTTTGGATTCTATTCCTCATTTCATCAGAGATAGAATGCAGAATTGCTTTCAAGAACGTTTTAAAGAATTCCTATCTTCTTTTCGCGGGCAAAGAAGTGTGAAAATCTTAATAAACTCTCTGTCTAAAGTACTTCATCTAATCTCAGTTCATTTGGGTTCTCTCAAAATCAAATGAGACACACATTCTCACTGATCATATCACATTAAGCTTAAGCTTATTTCTCCCTTATCTTTCAAAATACATATGAGATGTACAGACTCTAATTCATGTAAAAAACAAATTTGTTATTAGTCCGAGATTTACAAAGATGAATTACCTCATAGAAAATCCATAGGTGATGAGCCTAGAGATACCAGTAATTTTATCTATTTTCTTTATAACCTATTGGACAGCAATATAACTATTAATGTTTCCAAAAATTCAGTGCTTCCCATTGTTATTACTCTATTGGACACTCCCAAATGAATTCACTAAAAGTGAAACTTATACCCATGTTCTCTAATTTAAATAAAAAAAAATCCGAAAATTTTTCATAAGTCGATACCTTACTGTTTGCGATATTATTATTTGAACAATAAAATGGACATCGAAAGAAAATCAGAAAAAGAGAAAAAATATAATCAAGGAGAGAAAGATAGAAGAGGAAAAGAGAGTCAAACGAAGAAGGTTTACCGTCGCAGCAGGTCAAGGTCAAAAGAAAGATCGACATATTCCCATTTTGGCCATTCCAAATACTATAGCCAAGAAGAAGAAGAAAAAAGAAAGGAAAGAGAGCGGCGCTTTGGGAAAGTATCCCCTGTTGATGATTCTCCTAAAAGACATAACAAGAAAGAAAGAAGGCACCATGATCGAAAGAGGAAATCTTATTCTTCTAGTTCAAGTAGCAGCAGAAGTCGTAGTAGTTCATCAGATTATTACCGCAAAAAAGAGAGAAGTTATAGATCAAGCAAGAAGCACTATGAGTCTCGCGATAGAAGCAATTCATATGATAAGCATTATTATCATGAATACAAAAAGTCCTCCTATCATGCCTCAAGAAGAAAAAAGTCATCACGTTCACGTTCAAAGTCCAGAGAAAAAGGAACAAATTATCACAAGAGAGATTATGATAAATATAACAACAACAACAACAGGAATTATTATCAAGGAAATCAGCATAACTCTAATTTCTCAAAAACTTATAATAACCCAAGAGGCTTCAATAATCGCAACGCTTCTCCTCCTTCAAGAGATCCTTCACCTCCTGAAGTAATTGCTAACCCAGAACTTCTCGAATATCCATTCTGTAAATTTCATATGAAGGATTATCATATAGAAAAAGCTTTCCAACGTATACAAAAGTACAAACTGAATATCGTCCGTGGATATCCTTTCATTATCAAAAATATTCCAGAATTAACGGATGAAGAGAAAAGATATAAGAAGGAATTTTCAGTCATCGAGGTCATTGCTAATGACTACTGGAAAATGAGCTTTTTATCAGATTACTTCAATGAGCATGTTCGAGTTAAATGCAGACGATATGATGCAGATGAGTCTCCTTATGAATTTTGGACTAAGAATCGCCTAATAATAATTGAAGAAATGAAAGCAAAGAACTTGCTACTAACAATAAAAGAAATCAATGAATTTTTATATACAAAAAATATAGGATGCAATACTTTTAAGCCCCAACTGTTAGTAGGGATGGCAAGGGAGTTTCATGCCACTCAAGTCTTAGATTTTTCAGCAGGTTGGGGTGATAGATTAATAGGTGCTCTCGCAGCTGGAATTTCATACACTGGGGTCGATCCAAATGATGAACTATTTCCTGGGTACAAGCAAATACTCCAGCGTTTTGGAAATGGAGAATTTGTCAGCGAACAAGGAGATCTCATTTATAAAAATAAATGGAACACTTATAAAATGCTCTGCTCTCCTTTTCAAACTGCTGACTTGAAAACTGATACTTTTGATTTTGTCTTTACCTCTCCTCCATATTTTGATCTTGAAATCTATTCTAATCACCCCACTCAGTCAATACAAGAATTTCCACAATTAAGTGACTGGGAGACAGGTTTTCTTTATGTTTCCTTGCAAAAAGCTTGGGATCGACTGAGACCAAATGGGCATCTTGTGTTGATACTGAACAACGTACGAGGTGGACAAGATTTTACATTAAAGGCAGTCAAGTGGGCCTGTCAAAATCTTCCCAATAATGAGTATCTTGGATTACTCCCTTATGCACATAGGAAATGGACTCAAGAATGGAGATCACCACAACCTATGTGGATCTGGAGGAAAAAAGTGGATGAGAATATTCCTCTTACTGACCTCTATTATATAGGTAATGAAAAGTGCGAGAAGATTTGTTGCAACGACATAAAAGAGTTAGAGGAAGTTATTGGTGAAAAGGTTCAAAAAATTGAGGATGGCTTTATCTATCTGGGTACTGAGGACATGAATTCTCAAGCTTGGTTGGAGTATGGAACTGTTACTGTTGGTAACTCGAGATACAGAGTCAGAAAATACATCAAGAATTTGTCCCTTGACCAACTTAATCCCCAGGTTAAGATCGAAAAGATTACATTGGACAACGGCTCTAATTTGACCCTAATTTGTGATCATCTGCTCTCAGGTGGAACAAAGCAACGTGCTGTTGACTTTTCCTCAATCAACGCTGAGGAAGTCGTCTATGCCGGCCCTTATAATGGTTATGCGCAAGTAGCCATGGCAATTGGAGCAAAGCTCTATAATAAAAGAGCTACTGTGTTCCTATCTAAGAATGATTATTATACAACATTGCGCGCAATGCAATATGGGTGTCAGGTTAAGCTGCTTCCTGGTGCTTCATTAAAAGAGATGCAAGCAGCTGCATCAAAATATGCTCAGGAAAACGGATGTCATCTGGCTGAATTTGGTTTTGATACTAAGGAGTTCAAGGAATTACTGTTTAAAAATCTTACAACTGCTCTACAAGGTGTTCTTCCAACCAATGAAATCACCAACAGAATATGGGTAGTGGCTGGATCTGCAACATTGCTTAATGTTTTATATAAATTATTCCCTAAAGCTAAGTTTGGGGTTGTCCAAGTTGGAAAGAAGATATGGCCTGACCAAATTGAACCTGATAGAACTGAATTGTATATTGCAGAAGATGAGTTTTATGAGAGCGCCAGAATGCCTCCACCTTATAGAAGTGCGTTGAAATATGACGCTAAGGCATGGCAATTCATAAAAAAGCATGCTAAAGATGGTGATTTGATTTGGAATGTTGCCAGCTAATTGTGGCAATATCTCTTAATGTATAAAATTTTGCAATCAATTATATTCAAATTATAATTCATCTACATTGTTAGTGTCAAATGATAACAAATAGCTTGAGTCCTTTGATGTATGAAAGAAAAATATATTCTTCGTTATATATTTTTCTCAGACAAAATAAGGATATATTGCAATAAATATTTTTGAAATGGAGAGCAGATTCCAGGATCTAACAATTCTTCATTTCAATGATGCCTATGATATTGCAGAGCAAGAGAATGAGCCTGTTGGTGGCATTGCCAGATTTAAAACTGCTCTCACAAACTTTTCACAATTTGACCCCATTAATTCTATTTAGTAGAGATATTTTTGCTCCATCACTGCTTAGCACAGTGGCTTTTGGGGAGCAAATGATAATCCCCTTGAACAGGTTTAATGTTGATGTTGCCTGTGTTGGAAATCATGATTTTGATATTGGCTTAGATAAATTAGCAGACTATATGTAAAGATGTCAGTTTCCCTGGCTGCTCTCGAATGTTTTAGATCCTATTACAAAGAAGCCTTTTGGTTCAGGCAAAGATCATTATATTTTGACAAGAGAGGTTATAGAATAGGATTCATAGGCCTTATTGAGCACGAATGGCTAGCTGTTCTTCCTATGCCTACTGACGATCTTATTTATGAAGATTTTATAGAATATGAAAAGAGATATAGTAAAAATCTGAGAGAGGAACAAAAATGTGACCTTGTAATTGCATTGACACATATGCGTAATAAAAATGATAAGAAGTTGGCAAAAGAATTTGCTGGGTTGGATTTAATTCTCGGAGGACATGGCCACATGAGATGGATTCAAAATATCAATGGAACTTATTGTATTAAGAGTAATTGTGAGTTCAAAGAATTTACAAAGATAACTCTAACTCCTCAGAAAAATCCATGTGAGGAACTATACAAAGAAAAGTTTTTAGTTGATATAGAAAGTATTGAAATAACCAAGAAATTGGACCCTGATCCATGTTTAAAGCAACATGTTGAGCGATATCAAGAAATTCTTCAAGAAAAAATGTGTTCAGATATTGGATTTACAGAGGTTGAACTAGAAATTCGATTTCGTTACATCAGAACAGCAGAGCAGCCTATAACTAATTTCATCTCTGATGTTATACGTGCCTTTACTGGAGCCGAAATCATGCTTCTTAATTCTGGAGCAATAAGAAGTGATTATATTATTCCTAGTGGATATCTTAAACTCAAAGATTTAATCACAATCCTCCCTAATGTAGACCTTGTTCGAATTATGAGAATCACAGGTGAAATCTTATATCAGGCATTGGAAAATTCCGTTTCTAAATATCCATTCTTTGAAGGAAGATTTTCCTCATTTTCAGGAGTCAAATTTGCATTCGATCCTAAGAAAGAACCGATGAATCGAGTGATAATTGACTCTATATATATTGAAGGCAGAGGAAAACTTAAATTAGATGAAGAATATATTCTTGCTGCGAAGAATTACTTATGTAGTGGAAGAGACGGCTTCGAATCATTAAAGAGAGGAGTGTTTCTAAATGAGAATAGCACAGCCAAACCGATAAATCAATATTTTATTGAATTCTTTGAATTGATTGATCACCCAGAAATTATGAAGAACTTAGCTTTGAGAGAAAAAAATTCTTCTGAAAATAAGTCTTCTGGATCTCATTCTGATTTAAAATACTGTGGCTTAAAGCCTTCTATAATTTCCAATTTACTAAAACTCATTCATGGGATAAGGGAGAAAGATGGAAAGAAATATATCTCTATTTGTCCACAAATTGACAATAGAATATCAATAATAAATGTCTAATGTAGCAGATATATTGTATTTTATTGTATGAAAGGCCAACTGTTCATTTGAAAGAATATCAAATGTAGTATACGTTTTCGAAGATCTCATTATGACTCAGATCAAAGTGAATCAAAATAAAATATGCACAATTTATAACTGGAATCAAAACTCTGTAATATTGTTTTTCTCTCAGTTTTTTAATTTAGATTATCTTCTAATAAAAAATTGTAAGTGGAATAGGAAGATTTATTGTGTTGTTTTTGGCCCAAAGAAAAATATTTAATGATATTTTGAATAATACAAAATATATTAAGTAATTCTGATGAAAAATATAACCAGGAACCTCAAACAAAAATTATGATTAGAAAATTAATCTCTACATAAAAACTTGATA
>Ga0065720_1003323_pt1 | contig 18801 bp, 17 predicted proteins | sample Thericmetagenome_FD_59107 | JGI IMG/M metagenome (GOLD analysis project Ga0065720, IMG submission 59107) | Thermophilic microbial communities from the Joint Bioenergy Institute, California, USA of rice/straw/compost enrichment - eDNA_2 v2... | ecosystem: Engineered > Solid waste > Grass >...
CCGCACGCTGGTCGCCTCCGGGTTGTAGTACACGAAACGGCCCGTGTAACCCGTCGGCGAATTGGGATCCGCGAACACGTGCGGACCCGGCGTCAGGTCCACCTCCTCCTCGGCGCTCGCCACACTCGCCGAGCCCAGCACAAGTCCCATCGCGAGGGCGACAGCCGCGATGGGTTTCCATGTTCCTTGGGAGCGCTTGCTCAGTCGCAAGACTCTCACCCGCCTCTCTGCGTGTATGCCCGGGTCTGTCAGGTCCGGCCGGGCACCCCCGCTGGCTGACCGCTGACGACACGCTACAGTCGCTTTACCACGTTGTAAATAGCCCTTTACAACGTTGTTGGTTTGATAGATCAACTAGGCAGGGCCGAGAGAGGAGGGGGACGCGATGGACATCTAGGACCAAAACCCTGAAGCCCGGCAAGCGGCCGCCGGGCCACCCGGACCGGTGTCCAGCCACTCGGCAGGGGCACAATCATCGATGCGTGTCGAGTGAGTCCCGGAGTCATCCCGCACGGTCGCGACGCCCGCGGGTCGGCCCCGAGGCCGACCGCCGGACGCTCCGCCTGATGGCGATTTAGATCTTTAGTTTTAGATCTATGGCTTACCGAGGTAAAGATCTCAGCTCGCCGCTCTTCCCCTTGTGGCCGCACTGACGCTACAGTCCGCACACGATTTCCGGACTACGTGCGATAGTTGTAACTATCGCGATATTTGTTGGAGGACTGGCCATGGGTCGCCTGCGATCTGCCCAGTGGTACGGGGGCACGGACCGTAACAGCTACATCCACCGGGCCTGGATGCGGCGCGGCCTGCCCGCCGACGCCTTCGACGGCCACCGCCCGCACATAGCGATCGCGAACACCGCCTCCGATCTGACCCCGTGCAACGCGCACCTGAACGAGGTCGCCCGCAGCGTCGCCGACGGCATCCACCAGGCCGGTGGCATCCCGCTGAACCTTCCCGTGCTCTCGCTCGGCGAGACACAGGTAAAGCCCACGGCCATGTTGTGGCGCAACATGGCCGCGATGGCAACCGAGGAGATGCTGCGGGCGAACCCGATCGACGGTGTGGTGCTGCTCGGTGGCTGTGACAAGACGATTCCCGCGCTTCTCATGGCCGCCGCCTCGGTGGATCTGCCCGCCGTCGTCGTGCCCGGTGGTCCGATGCTCACCGGTACGTTTCGCGGCGTTCCCCTCGGCTGCGGGACCGACGTGTGGCGGCTCAGTGAGGAGGTGCGCGCCGGCACGCTGAGCGCAGCTGATTTCACACGTTCGGAATCGTCGATGATACGCAGCCGCGGCCACTGCAACACGATGGGCACCGCCTCGACGATGGGCTTGCTGACCGAGGTGCTCGGCATGACGCTGCCGGGCATCGCGGGAACGCCGGCGCCCGACAGCCGCCTGCTGGAGGCCGCTCACGCGACCGGCGTGCTCGCCGTCGAGATGGTCGCCGCCGACCGGCGGCCCAGCACCGTGCTCACCCGAGCGTCCTTTCTCAACGCGATCGTCGCGCTCGCTGCGCTGGGCGGCTCCACCAACGCCGTCCTGCACCTGCTCGCGATCGCCGGGCGGCTCGGCGTCGAGCTGACGCTGGACGACTTCGATCGGACCGGATCCGGGGTGCCGCTGCTGGTCGACCTGCAACCGGCCGGCCGGTTCCTGATGGACGACCTCTTCCGGGCCGGTGGGCTGCACGCCGTCCTCGCCGAAATCCGTGACCTGCTCGACCCGTCGGCACTCACCGTCACCGGCCGGCCGCTGGTCTCCTACCTCGACGATGCGGCCGTCTACGACCGGGAAGTGATCCGACCCAGGTCCGCGCCCTTGCAGCCCGAGGCCGGCATCGCCGTTCTCTATGGCAACCTCGCCCCCGACGGTGCGGTGATCAAACCCGCGGCCGCCTCTCCGGAGCTGCTCAGCCATCGGGGCCCGGCGGTCGTCTTCGACTCGATCGAGGACCTGCACGAACGGCTCGACGACCCCGACCTCGAGGTGACCCCCGATTCCGTGCTGATCCTCCGTGGCTGCGGTCCCAAGGGCTACCCCGGAATGCCCGAGGTCGCCAACCTGCCCCTCCCCGCGAAACTGCTCGCTCGCGGAGTACGGGACATGGTTCGCATCTGCGATGGGCGGATGAGCGGCACTGCGTACGGGACCGTGGTCCTGCACGTCGCGCCGGAGGCCGCCGCCGGTGGGCCGTTGGCCAAGGTACGCAACGGCGACATGATCGTCCTCGACGTGGCCAAGCGCCGCCTGGACGTCGACATCCCGGACGAGGAACTCAACGCCCGTCCACCCGCTCCCGCCGCCGTGCGAGCCTTCGCCGCACCTACCCGCGGCTGGGAAAAGCTCTATGTGGACACTGTGCGGCAGGCGAACACGGGTGCCGATCTCGACTTCCTCGTCGGCGCCAGCGGCCACGACGTCACTCGCGAATCCCATTGACAACGAGGAGGTTCCGCCGCGAGAACCGGCGGACCGCACCGCGTGACGACCCGGCAGACCATACCCGGCGTGCCCGCCGCGCCAGCCGGCTCACGTGGACAAAATGGAGGGGGCATCGGAGTCTTCCGATGCCCCCTCCGCGACCGGATGTTGTTGCTCGGTGCTGGTGATCCTCACCGTCGCTCACCGACGACTCACGTCGCTGCCTCCACCGAGGTGTCGGCAGTTGGCGAGGGCACGGGCAGCGGCGGCGGCGGCAACTGAGGCAGGGAGACGGCGACGGAGGCCAGCGCTGCGAGCGAGCCCCGGGCATCGGCCAGGGTCGAGGCGTAGATTTCCTTCCCCCACGGGTCGAACTCCGCCATCGGTGCATCAAGGGCGTGCCGGTCCGTTGCCACCCACAGACCGTACGTGTTGACGATCCGATACCGGCCCTCCTCGCCCACGAACCGCTTGGCCCGCAGGATCAGCAGGAACTCGGGTCCGATCAGTGCCTTCCGGTAGGCGGCGACGCCTTCTTCGATCGTGCGACCGATGACCGGAAATTCGACCGGCAGCGGTCCGTCCACCGTGCCCCGCAGCACCCGGGTCGGTTCGAACACCACCGGCAGTTCATACGCGATGGCCGGTGGTCGGCCCAGCTCCCGCACCTCGAGGAACTCGGTGAACCGGCCGATGGCCACCACGTCGGCGGTCTGGCCCAGCTCGGCGATGGGTCGGTACGGCTCGGATTCCAGCCCACCGACCAACTGCAGCGGTACCCAGTCTTCGTACCGGCTCACGGTGGGCGCTCCGGGCTCGTGCGGAGTGGTCTTGCCGGCGGCGGCATACGAGATCACCGTCGCAGCGACGAGGGTAGCGAGGGTCGCGGACAGCAGCACCTTCTTCTTAGTAGGCCGCATTGATGTGTGCCCTATCGTGGTTGGTGAGGACGGACGAGTAGGGTTCTTTGTGCATGCACGAGCTCGTGTCTTCGGAGTGCCGAAGCCCGACGCTGTGCCCGGTCTCGTGACATATTGTGTGATTTGCCGGCGGGTTCCATACGTTGTCGAAAATGACGTATATCTGGCCGCAGACCTGGTTGGGGTGCGATCCGGTCGTCCCACCGGCACAGTACGTCCACGCCTGGTTGATGCCGTCGCCGTAGTAGTAGTCCATGTAGCACACGTCGTACCAGTAGCAGGCGTCCGTCGTCGCGACGATGACGCTGAGATCAGTCGGATCGTACTGTCCCATGAGGATGGACTGAACCGCGTTCGAGTAGGTGGCGCTGAGGTCGAGGCGCGTGACGGACAGGGTGCTGTTACTCGTCAGCCACACGCCGTTGTTGTAGATGTTCCCACCCGCGACGCCTTCCGAGCCGAAGTTGGTCGCCCACGCGACGGCGGCGGGGCTGAACGCGGCAACGGCTGCGACGACCAGGACGATGGACAAGCGTCTGAGTATCCGCACCAACAGTCCCCCTCCCGTGGAGCCGACAACGGCCGCCATGCTACGAGCACCTAAACCGGGACGTCAATCGTCAGACTTAGATGATCAAACACACAAGTGCGGCTCTCGGTATTCGGAGGCATCTATCCAGAAGCCATCGCCCACCCACTCGACGACGACGTACCGCACGCTCAGCCTCCGATCCGTTGGGGCGACATCGCCCGGCGGTGTCGGCGATGTGATCAGTAGGGTATAGGCCTTGATGCGACGACCGGTGTGGCTCCTCGACGTCGACGGCGTGCTGAACGCCCCTCGGCCCCGGCTGGGGCGCGGCGCCGCGGTCCGGCACGGCGTACGGGGGCGGGCAGCTGTACCGCATCCGCTGGGCCCCGGCTCTGGTCGCCCGCGTCCGCGCGCTTCACGACAGCGGCCTGGTCGAGATTCGCTGACAACTCGGCGCGGAGCCGTGACGGCAACCGGGTGGCCGCGCCGGCAGTCGCTGTCCAACCACCGTCTCGAGAACGGCGGCGTCGCCAGCATCACCGGTCGGTCGAGCGCCGGGCGCCGAATCCGGCGGAGTCCGGCCCTGAGGTCAGGCTGCGAGATTGCAGCGGTCAGGCGCGGGAACGCAGTCGGCGCAGCATGCGAGCGTCGGAGAAGCCGACGGCTCGGGCAGCCGCCTCGACCGTCGCCCCCTGACCGATGAGGTGCTCGGCCCGCTCGACGCGCAGGATCTGTTGGTAGCGCAGCGGGGTGAGTCCGGTCGCCCGGACGAATTGCCGGGTCAGGGTCCGCTCACTCACCCCACACTGCGCCGCGAGCGTGGACAGCGGCAGCGGCGAGGTGACGTTGGCATCGATGATGTCCTGGGCCCGGTGCACCACGTCGGAGATGTGGCTCCGGTAGCGCAGCAGCGCGCTCTCCTGCTGCTCGTGGCCGTTGCGGCGGCTGAATACCACCATCTCGCGGGCGATGCGGGCCGCGGCGGCGGGGCCGTGCCGGGTGGCGATGAGGTGCAGGGCCATGTCGATGCCGCTGGCGATGCCAGCTGAGGTGATGACGCGACCGTCCACAACGTACAGCACGTCCCGCACGACGTGGGCCCGCGGGTACCGGGCGGCGAGGTCGTCCTGCAGGTCGTGGTGAGTGGTGCAGCGACGGCCGTCGAGCAGGCCGGCCTGACCGAGCGCGTACGTCCCGGCGCACACGCTGGCCACGGTCCCGCCGGCCTCGTAGTGCGCGACCAGCCGGTCCAGAGTCGCGGCCTTCAGGCCGCCGCTGCGGGGTCGGGTCGGCGACCGCCACCCCGGCACGACCACCAGGTCGGCCGGGGTGAGCGACGGCCAGCGCACGGCCGCCCGGACGGTCAGGCCCTGCGCGGTCGGGACCTCCTCCTGCTCGGCCACGTAGGCAAGCTGGTAGTCGTAGCCCTGGTCGGCTGCGGTGGCGAAGACCTGGGCCGGACCGGCGAGGTCCAGCACGTGCACCTGCGGCACCAGGAGGAGGACGACCTGGGTCACGATCCGGTCAGCACCTCCGTCTGGCCGACGACCTCGTCGATGGTGGCGATCGTCGCGAACCGGCCGGCGAGCGCGTACTCGGTGCGCGCGATGATCGCCTCGACCGGAAGCGTGCGCGGATCCGCCATTATCTCCTCGATCGAGATGTCCGCCGGTGCGGTCCAGTGCGGGATCGGGTTGGTCGCGGTCGCCTCCGTCACAAACGTCACCCTATACCCAAGATCGCTGGCCACGCGCGCGGTTGTCTCGCAGCACTGCTCCGTCCTGATGCCGCAGACCACGACGTGGTCGACCCCCCGTGACACCAGAATCTGCTGCAGGTTGGTGGTGGTGAAGGCGTTGTGCGACGTCTTGGTCACGATCGGCTCGCCATCGCGGGGCTCGAGGCCGTCGATGAGTCGGACGTACCCGTTGACCGGGTCGAAAACCGTGCCCGTGCCAGGCTCGGTGTGCAGCACCCAGACCACGAGTTCGTCGCGGCGCCGGGCCGCGTCGACGAGACGGTTGACGTCGTCCACGATGTCGGGATTGGAGATGAGCTGCCACAACGGGCGTTGCCGGAACGATTCTTGAACGTCAATCACGAGCAGTGCGGTTGTCATGACCACGATCATCGGCCGCCCTGGCCGCAGCCACCAGTCCGGAACACGTCTCGTTCCGGAACGATCTGGTCAGCGGTCGCGACGGCCGGGCCGCGGCGCGGTGGTGGCCCGCACGGCGCTCTCCAGGCGCACCGGGCCCGGGCCGGCGGCGCTCAGCTCGTCGTCTGGATTGACGAGGCGGCACGAGCGCAGCGACAGGCAGCCGCAGCCGATGCAGTCGGCCAAGTTGTCGCGGATCTGGGTCAGGCGGACGATCCGCTCATCCAGCTCCCGGCGCCACAGCCGGGACAGCCGCGCCCAGTCGGCCTTGGTCGGGGTGCGGCTGTCGGGCAGCGTCTCCAGGGCGGCCCGGACGTCGGCGAGGGGGATGCCGACCCGCTGCGCGATGCGGATGAAGGCGACCCGGCGCAGCACGTCGCGCGCGTAGCGCCGCTGGTTGCCGGCCGTCCGCACGCTGTGGATGAGCCCCTCGCGCTCGTAGAAGTGCAGGGCCGAGACGGCGACACCGGACCGACGGGCCACCTCGCCGGGCGTCAGGTCGTAGCGGCGGCTACCGGTCATGGAACCCACCATAGCCGGCGAGTTGACCTCAACCTTGGTTGAGGTTGTCTGATAGGGCCATGCTCGCGATCAGACAGCATGAGTTCGGACCAGCCGACGTCCTGCGGCTGGAGGAGGTTCCCGACCCCGAGCCCGGCCCCGGCGAGATCCGCATCGCGGTCGAGGCGGCCGGCGTGCACCTGCTGGACACCGCAATCCGGGCGGGAACGGCGTTCGGCGCCATGCCACCCCCGGAGCTGCCGATGACCCCGGGCCGCGAGGTCGCCGGCATCGTCGACCGGGTCGGCCCGGGCGCCGACGCCGCCTGGCTGGCCCGCCGGGTCGTGGCGCACCTCGGGCCGGCCAGTGGTGGCTACGCCGAGCTGGCCGTCGTCTCCGCCACGCGGGCGTACGAACTGCCCGCCAACCTGGACGCGGTGACGGCGGTCGCCGCCATCGGCACCGGGCGTACGGCCATGGCCATCCTCGACCTGGCCGAGATCAAGCCGACCGATGTGGTGGCGGTCACCTCGGCCGCGGGTGGGCTCGGTGTACTCCTCCTGCAGGGCGCCCGCAACGCCGGCGCCCGGGCCATCGCCCTCGCCGGCGGCGCGGAGAAGCTGGCGGTGGCGGCCCGCTACGGCGCCACCACCGGCATCGACTACCGGGCACCGGACTGGCCGACCCGCCTGGCCGAGGAGCCCCCGCTGACGCTGGTGCTCGACGCCGTCGGCGGCGAGGTGGGCCGCGTGCTGTACGACCGGCTGGCTCCCGGCGGGCGACTCGTCCGGTACGGCTGGACGTCCGGCGAGCAGAACAGCTACGACGACCCGCAGCGTCCGGTCCTCGACCTCGACGGACCATCCATCATGGACAGACTGGCGGAGCTGGAACAGCGCTCGCTCGCCGCCGCGGCGGACGGCAGCCTGGTTCCCCACGTCGGCTCGGTCTTCCCGCTGGCCGAGGCGGCCGCCGCCCACCGGGCGCTGGAGACCCGCGCATCGATAGGAAAGGTTGTCCTGGTGACCACATCGGAGGGTGCCCGGTGAGCGTGGCCACCCCCGAGGTGGCGTCGGCCTGGCGCGCGCCGTACCTCCGCACGACCACGGGCATTGTCGCGCTGACTCTCCTGTTCGCGTTCGAGGCGCTCGCGGTCGCGACCATCATGCCTCGGATCGCCGACGAGCTCGACGGACTACGGTGGTACCCCATCGCGTTCGCCGCGCCCGCAGCGGCCTCGGTCGTCGCCCTCGTCGTGGCCGGTCCCGCCATCGACCGGCACGGGCCGGGACCGGGCCTGATCGTCGGGCTCGTCATCTTCTGCACCGGACTCATCGTCTGCGGGCTCGCCCCGACCATGCCGGTGTTCGTGCTCGGCCGGCTGGTGCACGGGCTCGGCGCGGGCGTGCTCGGCGTCGGCACCTACGTCGTGGTGGCGCAGGCGTATCCGGAACGCCTACGGGCGCAGACCTTCGCGGTGCTCAGCGCCGCCTGGGTGCTCCCGGCCCTGGTCGGCCCGGTCGTGGCCGCATCGGTGGCGGGCGCGGTGGGCTGGCGCTGGGTCTTCCTCGGGGTGCCCGTGCTCGCCGTCGGAGCGTGGCTGCTGGTCCGCACCACGCCGTCCACGCCGGGCGAGAACCAGACCCGGGAGATCCGCATCGGGGCCGCCCTGGTGGCCGCCGCTGGCGTCATGATCGTGACCATCGGCGGTCAGCGCCTCGTCGCCGGCTGGCCGGCGCTCGTCCTCGCCGGCGTGGTCGTGGTCGTGCTGGCGGGCCGCCGCCTGCTGCCACCGGGCTCGTGGAGCGGCCGGCGCGGGCTGCCGAGCGTCATCGGCACGAAGGGCCTGATCAGCATCGCGTACGCCTCGGCCGAGGTGTACGTGCCGCTGCTGCTCACCCTGGCCCGTGGTCTCACCCTGGCCCAGGCCGGCTGGGTGCTCACCACGGGCGCGGTCACGTGGTCCACCGGCGCGTGGCTCGCCGCGCACTGGCGCGTCCTGCGGGAGGAGATCGTCCGGGTGCGGCTCGGGTGCGCCCTGATCGCCACCGGCGTCGGCGGGTTCGCCCTGGTCGCGGTCCCGACGGTGCCGCTGGTGGTGCCGGTGATCTCGTGGGGCACCGCGGCCCTCGGCATCGGCATGGCCACCTCGACCCTGTCGGTGCTGGCGATGGCGCTCGCGCCGGCCGGCGGGCAGGGCCGGACCTCGTCGGCGCTCCAGCTCAACGACTCCCTGGCGCAGAGCACGGCCCTCGCCGTGGGCAGCGTGCTGTTCGCCGGGCTCGCCAGCCGGAATCCGGTCGGCGGCGCCACGCTGCTCGTCGCGGCCGCCGCGCTGGTCGGGGTGTTCTCGCTCGTGCCGGCCGCCCGCCTGCGGCCCTGAGCGCCTCCGCAGCCCGCGAGGCGTTGGCCGTCGGCACCGACCGCCAACGCCTCGCGACGCCGCTCCGCCTACCGCGCAAGCCACAGGTATTCATCCACGGTCAGGTCGCGCACGACGTGCTCCACGTGCCGCCTCGGCGACACCGACACGTACCCGTACACCGTCGGGTAGGTGTTGAGGAACCGATTGCGTTCCCAAATGTCGACGACGACCTCGTCCTCGTGGCCCGGGTCGCCGGCCACAAGTGCGCTGTCCGGTGCCTGCGCTGCCCATGGCGTCGTCATCCCGCCCCTCTCCGCGAGTTGATGTCGCCGCTGGATTGGGCGGGTTCGTTCACGCACCATCGGGTGGTGCCCACTGGAAGATCTCGGCCGTGAGGTACGGGGTCATGGTCTCGACGGTGTGGCCGCCGGCGGGTTGCGCGTCGATCCACTGTCGGACGGCCGCGAGGATCTCCTCGTACTGTCCATCGGGGACCGCCCAGAACTCGGAGTGCAGCCGAAGCTCGAGGTGGCGCAGCGCTTCCCGGTAGGTGATCGTCTTCGTCCACTCAAGACCCTCGACTGATACCGGGATCGGGCGGCCGCCCCGCTCGCGGACGTACGTTCCGAGCTGCGCGCGGTCCTGGATGCCGGGGTACCGGCGGACGTACCCCCGCGCGTCACACTCCTGCGCAAACCGTTGGCGGACCGCGTTCTTGAACGCCGCCCTTCTCGTTGATGTGCATGAACAGGCCGCCGTCCCGGGTAACGCGGCGCAGCTCGTCGACGGCGGTCGGCCAACCACCGACGTGCTGGAAGAGCTTGGACACCACGACGGCGTCGAAACAGCCCGTCGGAAAGGCGAGCCGGCGTACGTCGGCCTGGATGAACGTGCCGTGCCATCCCGGCTGGACCTTCGCCCGGGCCCGGCGCAGCATCGCCTCGGCGATGTCGACCCCGACGACGTGATGCCCGGCCCGCATGAGCGGCACGGACAGCTGGGCGGTGCCGCACCCGGCATCGAGGATCCGCTGGGGCGGCTCGAACGCCACCGCCGCGGCCACCCGCCGGAACAGCTCGGTCAGCAGATCCTCGGGCAGGTCGCGGGTCGCGTCGTACCACTCCGCCACCGGCGTGTAGTCCGACGTTGGCAACACATGCTGCATCGGCGAACCTCCCGTGTGCGTCGACTCCCCCGCCAAACCTGACCCGGCGTCCGGTCGGCGACCGCCGGCAGCAGACCGGTCAATGCCGGCCATTCTTCTAGGACGGTCGGCGCGCCGTCACCGGCGATTTCCCGGGTCAGGGTCGATCGGCCCACTCCGCACGATCGCTTCCAGCGCGCAGACGTGCGTCGCCAACGCGCGCCGGCCGCGGGCGATCGCGGTGACCCAGGAGCGCGGACGGTTCCCGACGAAGCCCTTGCGTACCCACAGAACGGGATGAGTATCGACGCGATGGTCAGCCCCAGGACAGCCGGGCCCGGCCGAGCGTCGCAGCCATGCCAGACAAGGCATGCCGCTCAATTCCGGGCAGCTCGCCGGAGCGGAACTGCGCGCGAGTCCCTCACTGCACCGTCACCGAACCGCCACCGAAGATCTTCGGCCGGATCGACTCGGCCGTCTGCCGATGGTGCGCGGCTCACACCGCGTATGCCTTCCTAGGAAGCTAGGCTTATGCAGCCGGCTGTACGGCGCTGCCCATGCCCCTACGGCACGACGGACCCCGCGAAGAAGGGATCGTCCGCCTCGGTCGGCGGGCGTCAGGTGCGCTTCTTGCGTGGGCGGACCGAGATCGCGATCGGCGAGCCCTCGAAGCCGAACTCGTCGCGCAGCTTGCGCTCGATGAAGCGGACGTACGACGCGTCGAGCGGGCCCGTCGTGAAGAGCACGAACCGCGGCGGCCGCGTGCCGGCCTGCGTGCAGAACAGCACCCGGGGCGCCCGTCCGCCACGCACCGGGTGCGGGGTGGCGCGTACGACCGCGGACATGAAGTCGTTCAGCCGCGCCGTGTTGACCCGGTGCTCCCAACTGGCCAGCGCGCGGCGCAGCGCCGGCGCCAACCGGTCCACGGCCCGGCCGGTCTTCGCCGAGATGTTGACCCGGATCGCCCACGGGATGCGCCGCAGCTCCCGCTCGACCTCCCGCTCCAGGTGGTAGCGGCGCTCGCCATCGACGAGGTCCCATTTGTTGAAGGCGATGACGAGGGCCCGGCCGGCCTCAGCCACCAGGCCCAGCACCCGCTGGTCCTGCTCGGTGATGGGCTCGGAGGCGTCGAGCAGCACCACCACGACCTCGGCCGACTCGATGGCCGCCGAGGTGCGCAGGCTCGCGTAGTACTCGGTGCCGCTGGCGCTGGCCACCCGCCGGCGCAGGCCGGCCGTATCGACGAACAGCCAGGGTTCGTTGTCCAGCATCACGACGCTGTCGACCGGATCGACCGTCGTGCCGGCCACCGCGTCGACCACGACCCGCTCCTCGCCGGCCAGGCGGTTGAGCAGGGAGGACTTGCCGACGTTGGGACGGCCCACCAGGGCCACCCGGCGTGGACCCCGGGCGGCCCGGAACGACACCGGCGGCGGGGACGGCAGCGCATCGATCACCGCGTCCAGCAGGTCGCCCGAGCCGCGCCCGTGCAGTGCCGAGACCGGGTACGGCTGGCCCAGCCCCAGCGACCACAGGCTCGCCGCCTCGATCTCCTGCTCGGCGTTGTCCACCTTGTTGGCCACGAGGATCACGGGCTTGCGGGTCTTGCGCAGCATCCGTACGGCCGCTTCGTCCTCGTCGAGGGCGCCCACGGTGGCATCGACGACGAAGAGAACGACGTCGGCCGTGCGGGCGGCCGTCTCGGCCTGGGCGGCGATCGCCGCCGCGCGGTCGCGGGCGTCGGGCGCCCACCCTCCGGTGTCGACGATCGTGAACCGCCGGCCGGACCACTGCGCGTCGTACGCCACCCGGTCCCGGGTCACGCCGGGGACGTCCTCCACCACGGCCTGGCGGCGGCCGAGCACCCGGTTGACCAATGTGGACTTCCCGACGTTCGGCCGGCCGACCACGGCGACCACCGGAACGCGGACGGCCTCGGTCTCGACCGCCTCGTCCCCTGCCTCTTCATCCACATCGGACAGACCCGACTCGTCGGGCTCGAAGTCCGCCTCGTCGACCTCGCCGTACTCCGGGTAATCCTCGAGGTCGAGCTCGTCGGTCGGTCGCTGTGTCACGCCGTGGCTCCCGGCAACAGGGCGGCCAGGCGCGCCACAACCTCGTCGATGCCCAGCTCCGTGGTGTCCAGCACGACGGCGTCGGGGGCCTGGGCCAGGGGATCGGCGGCCCGGGTCGAGTCGAGCCGGTCCCGGCGAGCCAGCTCCTCAGCGGTGATCCGCGGATCGCTGGCCAGCTCGGCACTGCGGCGGCGGGCCCGCTCCTCCGCCTCGGCGGTGAGGAAGACCTTGAGGTGCGCGTCGGGGGCGACCACGGCGCCGATGTCGCGCCCCTCGACCACGATGCCCGTCGACCGTCTGGCCTCGGCGATGATCCGGCGCTGCTGCTCCACCAGCAGCCGCCGCACCTCGGGCACAGCCGCCACGGCCGAGACGTTCGCGGTCACCTCGGGCCCCCGGATCGGCTTGTCCACGGCCTCGCCATCCAGGCTGATGTGCGGATCGGCGGGGTCGGTGCCGACATCCACCGTGACCGAACTCGCGATCTTGACGACGGTGCCGGCGTCGTGCGGGTCGACCCCGGCGCGCAGCACGGCCAGCGTCACCGCGCGGTACATGGCGCCGGTGTCGAGGTACCGGGCGCCCAACTGCTGCGCCAACCGCCGGGAGACGGTCGATTTGCCCGACCCGGACGGACCATCGACCGCGATGACGGGAGGCTCGCCACCCACCGCAGCCCCAGCAGCACCGCCCACGACTTCCTCCACCCATCGTCGTCCAGTGCCGGGCCCCCGCCCGGCGTCACCCCCAATCATGCCGTCCGGGCCCGACCACCCCGCCTCAGGCGCCGATCGCCACGCCGGTTGTGGTGCCGGAGGCTCCGGCACCGGTCCGGCGCCCGTCCCGGTGCAGGAAGGACGCCTTCCTAGGCAAAAACCGTCAACAGGGCGTCCTTCCTGACACAACAAGGGGGGCGAGGGGCTTGTAAAGGGTTCTTTCTAAAGATAGCTTTAGTCGCTGTGGGCGAGAGGGTCGAGCTGACCGATCCGCGGGCGTTACGGGCGTACGCGCACCCCATCCGGCTGGCCCTGCTCGGCCTGTTGCGTCGGAAGGGGCCGCAGACCGCCACCCAGGCCGCGGCGGTGATCGGCGAGAGCGTGGCGAGCTGCTCGTTCCACCTGCGGCAACTCGCCAAGTACGGGCTGGTCGAAGAGGTCCCGGGCACCCGTGGCCGGGCCAAGCCCTGGCGGGCGACGGCCCGCTACACGTCCTGGCGCTCGGACTCCGACGACCCGGAGATGGCGGCCGCAGCCACCATGCTCGAGCGCACGGTGCTCGACCACTACTACCGCACCGCGGCTGCCTGGCTGGAGCGTCGCGCCCGCGAGCCGGTCGCCTGGCGCCGGGCCGGGCAGGTGAGCGACCACCTCGTGTACCTCACGGCGGAGGAGACTCGCGAGCTCGGCCAACGGATGGCCGCCCTGGTGGAGGAGTTCGCCCCCCGGTCGGAGGATCCCGGCCGGCGCCCGAAGGGCAGCCGTCCCGTCCACGTGATCCACCTCGTCGTGCCGCACGCCGACCAGAGCGCGGCCGTCGCCGAGTCGAGCGCGCCATGACGACGAGCCCGCACACGGTGGACGCCACCGACGGCGTGGCGACGCCGGTCCCGGCCGCCCGGCCCGCCTGGACCCTGCTGCGGGAGACCATGTTCCGCCGCTACTGGAGCGCCGCCGCGGTCTCGTTCGTGGGCGACCAGGTGTCGCTGCTCGTCCTGCCCCTGCTCGCGGTGCTGACACTGCACGCCACGCCCGCGCAGATGGGCTACCTGACCGCGGCCGGGCTCGCGCCGAGCCTGATCTTCTCGGTGCTGGCCGGCGTGTGGGTGGACCGCCGGTCGCAGCGGCGGCGGGTGATGGTAGCGGCCGACGTGGTCCGGGCGCTGCTGGTCCTGTCCATCCCGGTGGCCGCGGTGTCCGGCATCCTGGGCCTGGCCCAGCTGTACGTGGTCGCTTTCCTCGTGGGCACCTGCGCGGTCTTCTTCGAGGTCGCCAACGGCACGCTCTTCGTCTCGCTCGTGCGTCCGGACGCCTACGTCCAGGCCAGCTCGCTCATCCACGGTGCGCGCAGCGTGTCCCTCGTGGCCGGGCCGAGCCTGGCCGGCGCGATCGTCCAGCTCGTGGGCGCCCCGGTAGCGCTGCTGACGCAGGCCTTCTCGTACGTCGCGTCGGCGCTGCTGCTCGCTCGGACCAAGGCCGCCGAGCCGCCACCCGACCGGTCCGACCGCGGCCGGGTCGCCGCCGTGGTCCACTTCCTGCGCGAGGACCGCGCGCTGACCACGATCCTGGCCTCGGTCGCCACGGTGAATCTGTTCAACTACATGTTCTCGGCCCTGCTGGTCCTCTACGTCACCGTCCACCTGGGAGTGTCGCCGGGGGTGCTCGGCGTGGTGCTCGGGTCGGCCGCCATCGGCGCGCTGCTCGGCTCGGCGGTCACCGGTCGGCTGACCCGGCTGGTCGGGATCGGCCCGGCGTACATCATCGGGCTGGTCGCGTTCCCGCTGCCACTGCTGCTCATCCCGCTCGCCGGCGGGCCCCGGCCGGTGGTGCTCGGGCTGCTCGTCGTGGCCGAGGTGCTGTCCGGCCTGGGCGTGATGATTCTCGATATCACCGCCGGCTCGCTCATGGCCGCCCTGATCCCCCACCGGATGCGGGCCCGTGTCTCGGGTCTGTTCCGCACGGTCAACTACGGCGTCCGGCCCGTGGGGGCCCTGCTCGGTGGGGCCGCGGGCACGCTGGTCGGCGTCCGCCCGACCCTGTGGATCGCCGGGGTCGGGGCCGTGCTCGGGGTGCTGTGGCTGCTGCGCTCCCCCGTCCGCCGGCTGCGGACGCTGCCCCACCCACGCGACTGAGCGAACTCGCCCTGATCCGGCAGTGGCCGCGCCCACGCCTCACCGCCACCGTCAACCACGACCGTCGTGCCTCAGCCGTGGTGGTGATGCCGGTGGTGGGCCGGCATCGGGGTGGCCGACTGGCCGGGCGCCAGGACGAGGAACTGCGCCATCATGCCCTGGTCTTCGTGGTACAAAACGTGACAGTGGTACATATAGGGAATCATCGGGTCGGCGTACGTCGGGAAGCGCACCACCAGCTCGTACTCCCGCTCGGGCGCGACGTAGACCGTGTCCTTCCAGCCGGACAGGTGCGCGGGCGGCGCGGTGCCGTCCAGCCGCCGGACCTGGAACGAGACGCCGTGGATGTGCAGGTTGTGCGGCTTGCCGTCGTCGTTGCGCACCCGCCACACCTCGACCGCCCCCGGAGCCAGGGTCGCGTCGATGCGAGACATGTCCATCTGCTTGTTGTTGATCGTGCTGTCGCCCAGGCGTACGGTCCGGGTGGGCGTCGCCGCGTCCACCGCCAGCGCCGGCACCTCGACCAACCGGTCCGGCAGCGCCGGGCTCGGCTCCAGCGACGACGCGGCCCGCAGTTCGAGGACGTCGAAGCCGTCGGCGCCGCCGAAGAGCCGGCCCAGCGGCGCGCCCAGCGCCGGCGGGTCGCTGCGCAGCACCAATCGCTCGCCCGGCCGTACGGTCACCACGATCTCGGCCCGCTCGCCCGGTGACAGCAGCACACGGTCGGTGGTGACCGGCGCCGCGAGCAGGCCCCCGTCGGTGCCCACGAGCGCGAACGACCGGTGGTCGGCGAAGGCGAACTGGTACACCCGCGAGTTGCTGCCGTTGAGCAGGCGCAGCCGCACCCGCTCGGTGGTGACCTCCTGGTACGGGGCCAGCGTGCCGTTGACGACGATCGTCCGCCCGAGGATGCCCATCCCGACCAGGCTCGGCGCGAAGTCCAGCCGGTCACCGTCGAAGTTCCTGTCCTGCACCACGACCGGGATGTCGTCGACGCCGTACCGGTGCGGCAGCGCGTCGACCGAGGTCGCCGGGTCGTCGATGAGGAACAGCCCGGCCAGGCCGCGGTAGACGTGCTCGGCGGTCCGCCCGTGCGGGTGCGGGTGGTACCACAGCGTCGCGGCCGGCTGGTCGACCCGCCACTGTGGACTCCACGTCGCGCCCGGCGCGATCGGTGTGTGCGGCCCGCCGTCCATGGACGCCGGCAGGTGCATGCCGTGCCAGTGGACGGTGGTCTCCTCCGGCAGTCCGTTGTGGACGTTGACGACGACCTCCTCGCCGCGGGTGGCGCGCAGGGTCGGGCCGAGGTAGTCGCCGTCGAATCCCCAGGTGGCGACCGGTCCGGCGCCGAAGTCGTGCCGCCCGGGCGCCGCGTGCAGATCGAAGACCCGGCGACCCTGCTCGTCCACATGCGACGGTGCGAGCGGCGGAATGGCCAACCGGTTGACGAACTCCACGTCACCGCGCGTGTCGACCTCGTTCCAGCGCAGGAAGCCGACGACGCCGGCCACACCGGCGACGCAGCACACCAGCACGACCGCGGCGACGATGGCGATCCACGTACGGGGACGCACACCCATGCAGACACTCCCCCTCGGCGAGGCTCCGAGCCGGGACGGGCAGCCGGCCCGACGCGCCGCTCTGGCGCGCCGGGAACGAGGCTGCCCGCCCGGCACCGGCGGCGTCGAGGGAGTGAGTCGAGTTGGGGGGTACGTCAGGGCGACCCTGAGACGACGGCTCAGGGAACCCGTACGTCCGCTGTTGACGGTTCGGCGGAGCGGAGCGTCAGCTCGCGGCCTCGTGGGTGGTCTCCAGCCGGCCGTCCCCGTCGGTGTCGACGGCCACGATGTCGAGGAAGCCGTCGCCGTCCCGGTCGTGGCCGACGAAATCGATCAATCGGTTGCCGTCCCGGTCCAGCGCCATCATGTCGGCCTTGCCGTCACCGTCGCTGTCCAATGTGTACTTGTCGGCCTTGCCGTCACCGTCGGTGTCATAGGCGATCAGGTCGACGCGCCCGTCGCCGTCGCGGTCCACCGCCGCCACGACGTCGTGGATCTGCTTGGTCGTCACCGCCTCCTCCGGGGTCATGCCCATGGCACCGAGGTCGTACCTGCCCGACGGCCCGCTCATCGCCGCCTCCCGTCCTGGATGTAGGTGGGTTGTTGATGTCGACGGTTGTCGACGTAGGTGGGTTGTCGTATCGGTGGGTATGGTCACGGTCACCCTATCGACCCCCCGCCACCCGGCGCGGGACGGCGCTCTCGGCGGACGTTGGCGGCCATCCTGGGCCCAGCGGGGCGGAGCACGGCCATGATCCCGTCCCGGACCAGCCGGACTGCGGCGGCGGTGTTGAGCGGTCGCCAACCGCCGTTGATGTCTCTGGCCATCGGAGGAAGGCCGGTGCCGGCGACCACACGACAGCCTCGAGGCGTGATCACCTGAAGCGAGCCGGCGCCGGCCTCGGACTTTCGCGTCGTCACAACCGCTCCGTGATGAAGGCGCTGCCGCCGCTTCCACGGTCCCCAGATGAGGTCCACCCCGACCGCCTCGATCCGGTCAGTGAACACCTGGATCCAGACAGGTCCGATCCAGTAGTCGGGGAACCGGATCCGGTGCGTGGTGGTGGCGGGATTGTGCGAGTAGTAGGTCCGGTCGAGGCCGAGACGGCCGTCCAGTTCCAGCACGCGGTCGAGCCGCGCCGTCACGCCAGCGATGTCGGGTGGCCGTCCCGTCAGCTCCAGTTTCTCGATAGCCTTGGCCGTCAATTGGTTGAGCCCATCGAGCGCGTTGACGCGGTCGGCGAGCTCCCGGCGGCTCAGGCCTCGGGACTCGCGGCAGCGCTGGAGTTCGGGCGGCGGCAGCAGCAGCACCGTGCTGAGCGGTCTGTCCGCCTCGCCCGGGATGCCAGGGCCGACCTCCGACCATCCCGGACGTAACACGCCAAAGTGCGGTGCGATGAGTTCCCAAGCAAGGCCCAACCTCCGGGCAAGGTCCCGGCCCTGCTCGAACCAGGGAGCGAGCGGGCCAGCGACCGGCTCGTGCGGCCCGAGCCCGGGGGTCAACGGTTCGAAGGCTTTCAGGAGGGTTCGGGCATCGCGCATGTCGATGCCGAGCTGCTCTGCCACCGCAGGGGGAACCACACCGACGCCGAAGTCAACCCAGCCGGCAGCATCCAGGGTGACCACGACTGGCGGATTCGGCGCTGAGGCCGGCGCATGAATGAGCAGCCCGGCCGTCGGCAGCGGCTCGGTGATGGTCGCGACGAACGGGCCCCAGGACAGCGTGACGCGCTGGAGGCCGCTGCTTGGGTCCGGCCGGATCCAGAGCCATGCCGGCTGCGAGGGCGGCTGGAAGTTGTGCGCCCACGTGATCTGCGGTGCCACCGCCAGCGGTGTCGTGGCCGCCCTCAGCAGCCCGTTCAGCGCGGCGTTCTCGGCGGGCGGGAGCCCCAGCGCCTGAGCCACCTTGGCCACCACCGACGCATGCGCCGTGCGCCGCCCGCTCTCCCACATCGACACCGTGCTCGCCGCCACGTGCGCGCGCTCAGCCAGCTCCCCCGCCGACACGTGCCTGTGTTCACGGAAGGCGCGCAAGATCCGGCCGGACAACAGGGCCGCGGGCGTCACGAGCCCAATGATCAACAGGACAGCGGCACGGTGCAAGCACGTTTGAACTCGGCGTTCACACGGCTCGCCGGTTCACACTTTTTCCCCGATCCCGTCCCCGACCGACCGCTCAAATCGACACTGATAGGACCCGCCGGACGGTGGGAGGAGCGATCGTGCCATCCGGCCCGCTCACGACCCGTCTCGTTCCGTGGTTGCTCGAA
>Ga0065720_1019917_pt1 | contig 18794 bp, 15 predicted proteins | sample Thericmetagenome_FD_59107 | JGI IMG/M metagenome (GOLD analysis project Ga0065720, IMG submission 59107) | Thermophilic microbial communities from the Joint Bioenergy Institute, California, USA of rice/straw/compost enrichment - eDNA_2 v2... | ecosystem: Engineered > Solid waste > Grass >...
ATTATTTTGAATACAAGCAACTTTCCCGATATGTTCACCCATCTCCTCTTTGCTCACTTTCAAGATACCCAGTGAAAGCTCGGCATGAACATTCCGATGGCTACATTGAATTCCCGGTCTAGAAAGCAAGAAATTATTACTTGGAATACACGCAACTCTCCCCATATACTCACCCATCTCCTCTTTGCTCACACCGGCATCCCATTTTCCTCAACCTTCCTTCCCCTATCATCAAAGATGATACTACTAAATGCCTCGAAATCGCCTTGATCCACAAGTCTATCATTGTCCTCCGTATCCGGCGGCAGCTGCCGGTACAAACCCATGCCCGGCTTGGGCCACAGAGCAGCGAGAGGGTCAAACCCCTCCTCTTCTTCCAATCTCGGCGTCTCCTCCTTCTCCTTCTTCGTCCCGTTGGCTGAGCCGCGCCCTTTACCGTTCCCGTTGCCATTGGCGTTACTAATTTTCCGGACATAATTGATCTGTCCTGTCGGATGCGCCTCAGCACGAGAGAAAAGACCGTCGGTGCTGGTCCCGGCGAACAGAGACCGGGGTGCTTGGCCAGCCGTGCCGTGACTGCTTGAAGCACCGGCCCCAGAAGGAGACGCGGGGAAAATGGGCAAGTCTGGGTGCATCTCGAGAGCAAGCATGAGCAGGGAGACCAGTTCCTGTTGAGAAAGGGTCGATAAGTATGCACGCTTCTGTTGAGGTGGCCGAGAAGCCCAGCTTTCCCTTGCTGGACGGGGGTCAGTCTTTTGCCGCTTAGGTTGGGGCTGCTGTTGCGGCTGCTGCTGCTGCTGTTGTTGCTGCTGTTGGTGCCGCTTGGTAGTGCATGCTGAGCAAAACCAGCCCCTGGCCTGATCGCCTACTATATCGTCCTGGATCCAGGGGTCATGACACAACTGATGCCAGCCATCATTGCAGCCGTCGCAGAAGACCATCCGGTTACCAGCGGGGCTGTACATGCGGGTACATTTCTTGCAGAGTGCTTGCTCGGCAGTCCGCTTGCCATAGTTGGCGCGCTTCTTGCTGGCAGCCTCCATGGCCGCTGGGTTGTAGGAGTCCGGCTTCATAACACTGCGGCCAGACTTAGTAGTGGTAAGAGGCATCGATTGACTAGCGCCATCAGTTGGGGCTTCGGAGCCGGACTGCTCGCTGAAGCTTGACGCACTGCTGGCATCATCATCGTCGTCATCGTCATCTTTATTCCTAGCGCGCTTGCGCTTGCTACCAACCCCACGAGGTACTATTGCTGATGTCTTGAGCTTCTTGATTTTGTTCTCCATTGGAGCAGTCTTGTTTTGAGCAACTTTTGCAACTGGACTCTTAGTTATGCTTGTCAGACCCGCCTGAACCTTTCTAATTGCACTCATTCCGGCAGTACTTATGGACGATCGGGCTGGACCAATCGTCGTTGTAGCCGAGGTACTGTTGACAGCAGCAGCAGCAGCAGTAGTAGTAGTAGTAGTCATCGTCGTCGTCGTCGTCGTTGGAGTAGTTGATGCAGTCATAGCCGAAGGCATGGGAAGAGTGGCAGGCATTGATTGAGTTGAGGATGAACTAGGCATCTTCATTGTCAGGGATGTCGAGGTGTTCATACTCATCACTAGTCTTCGCTTCACGTCCTCATAGGAGGATGTGGAAATGGCGCTTGTTACGGACGGAGACCGCGCAGCTTGTGACAGAGCGGTGCTAAGGCTGCTTGGTTCGCCCTTCAAACGCGATAGAATCATCTGAGTGGCTGCTGTAAACTGAGGGATATATGGAGGGCGGGTAGGAGGTATGGAAGATGGAGGAGTTGGAGTAACGGCCGGCTTTGGCTCCGTCTCCGCCTCGGACGCCCCGGCCCCGGCTGATGTAGAAGCCGTGTCCTTGACCGAGTGTCCTCCATCGCTTTTAGAAGAGTCTTTCGAGGTCCCAGAATCCGCCATTGTCTGATCTTTGGATCTGTAGATCGTCCAAAATCTCCGGTATTCTCAAAGCCCCAAAGAGAGAAGTAATGGTCGTCTCAGCAACACAAGTCCAGAACACGGATGTTCCCCTGATAGTAGCGATGAAAGCGTATACTTCATGTTCAGAGAGGTTTTAACACGCTTGATTTACAACAACTTTCAACATTTCGTTGGCGCTTCTCCTTACACTGGTTTCAATGGAATGAAAGCTCAGATGAGAGGAAATTGTCGGGATCGCGATGGGGTGAATGCTGCAGATCACATGATTTTCACGTGACCAACCCTAACCCTTGAGGACCGGCAGAGGGGGCTGAGCCCCTGTCTGCTCTTCGGCGGACTGCGCAAGCCAACAAATGGGGCAGCAGCAAGGTTGTAAACTTCCTGCTCTTTATGCCGTTCAAACAGTCTCTTCACCTATGCAACTGATTCGCTACCTAATGATGCCCCGGTCCCTTAGAGACTTTATTTCATGCTCGCTCATACCCAGATGCTCCCGTAAGATCTCGTCCGTATGTTGACCTAAAGTCGGCGGAGGACTTCTGATCTTGGGCTTAGTTTCCGAGAATTTGATGGGTGAGTTGAGAAGCTTGATAGGTCCGCATTCGGGATGTTCAACCTCAATCACCATGTTCCGGGCTTTGGTATGCTCATGGTTCAGTGTCCCCTGGATATCGTTGACTGCGGCGTACGGCATTCCCTTGCCTTCGAACACCTCTAGCCATTCCTGAGTCGTCTTGGTCACAGTGATTTTCTCGATCTCGGTCTCAAGCTCGTCACGGTTGGCCACCCGCAAAGCATTAGTCTTATATCTTGGGTCATCCTTCCACTCAGGGCATCCTAGTCCGTCGCAGAGGATGCCGAACAATCGATCATTACCACCACCAAACAGGACGTCGCCATCTTTGGTTTTGAAGGCCCGGTACGGGACAATTGAAGCTATTCTAATTAGTTTTGACGTAGTCTAGAATCAGGAGAGGTACTCACGATGAGCTGTCCCCCAGCGGCCAGTATCCTTCTCTCCGCTGATCAAGCAACTGCTGGCGATGTTTGCGAGGGTCACTGTTTGGCAGTCGCTCAGAGCAGCGTCAATGTGTTGACCCTTTCCGGTCTTTTCACGGGCAATCAATGCTGCAATGATACTAATGCACGTATACAGACCTGTGGTGAGGTCTGTTACGGCAACGCCAACCTTCACCGGAGGTCCATCTCTGGTGCCGGTGATGTGCATCAAGCCAAACTCGGCCTCAACCATGACATCGTATCCAGCTCTCTGGGAGTACGGCCCCGTCTGTCCATAACCCGTGATTGAAGCATAAACTAGAGACGGATTAATCTTATGGATGGTCTCATAGTCAAGGCCATACTTCTTGAGAGATCCGGGGATGTAGTTCTCAACAAGGATATCACATTTAGCCGCTAGTTTGTGGAGGATCTCAACGCCAGCGGGGTCCTGAAACGACAACGCCAGTGATTTCTTGTTCCGGTTGACCTAGTTCAAGTCAGACAAGAATCAGTCGTATTTCCATTTTTGCTAGGAGATGCATACACCTAGAAAGTAAGCAGATTCCCCAGGGCCCTGATGTGCTGAGCTCGATTTGTACGGGGCATAGGGAGGGCCCCAAGCACGAGTATCATCACCACGGATGGGATGCTCAATTTTGATGACCTCGGCGCTCCAGGAAAATGTCAGCAGTCATACTGGTTTTCTAGATGCCGAGAAAGCGTACCCCAGGTCACCTAAAATTTGGGTGCAATATGGCTGGGCGGGGTGTTAATGTCAAAAGCCAACCCGTATATTTGTTTTAAGTGAACCTTACGCCAGCAAGGACTCGGGTCATGTCCAGGACCCGGTACCCTTCAAGAGGGAGTGTGCCGTCGGCGGCCATGACGGCCGAAACAGTAAAGCGCCGAGGCCCCGCAGGGTTCAAGGACCCGGTCCGGAGCAACCGGCGGCTCACCGTCAGCAGCCGAAACATGATGTTAACTTTTGAATATATTGTCTGGAGCTCAAGCGCACAACACGTCTACCGCTTAGAGTTTGAAGTGATCAACGAACTGAGAAACGAGCCTGCTTCCAAGATGTGCTTGCTGCTAGTTGCCGAAAGAGACCGAAGGAAGACCCCACTAACAACGCTGTTGCTGCCCTTTGGGAGCCGAAGCAGGCCATATTTTATCGGCACTCACCGATGGCGCATTGCCAGTTACAAGTTCGAGGCAGCACAGTTAGCCCATCTTTGATGGGAATGATATACTGAAATCAAACAAGAAGGATAAAACAAGAAGTATAAATGTCTTGAGATTTATTCCAATGAGTTTCGTTCCCATGAATTCCCAATGTCTTGGTTTCTGCAGAATCTGGAACTCGAACATCATTGCGGATTATTGAAATCGATCGGCAAGAAGAACGTCGAAAGCCAGTGACTATGCCCGACCGGTCTTGGCGCCTGACAGTTGACATCAGCTGCCACAAGCCACCAAGGACTGCCAGCCAAGGAACTTCACGTCACCTTTGGCATCGTTGATCATCCAAAAAACAGTCTTGCGAACGCGCCGACGTCGCCAAACCATCCTTCTCACCACTCTTCCCCACCCCCTTCAGATAACCAGTCGTCGCATTTATCATAATGGATTACCAGAATCGCGTCGGTTCCAAGTTCGGCGGTGGTGGCGTCGCCTCCCACAGCATCACCAACGCCGATCGCCGTGAGCGTCTTCGCAAGCTCGCCCTCGAACAGATTGATCTCGACAAGGACCCATACATCTTCAAGAACCACCTCGGCTCATTCGAGTGCCGTTTGTGCCTAACAGTCCATCAAAATGACGGCTCCTATCTCGCTCACACCCAAGGCAAGAAGCACCAAACGAACCTTGCGCGCCGCGCCGCCCGCGAGCAAAAAGAAGGCAAGGGAGAAGTCGATCCTAACACGGGTCTCCCCGTTGGCGTTGTCGGCGCCGGTTTCGCGGCGCTTGGTTTGGGTGGTGTCGGCCCAAAGCGCAATGTCGTAAAAATCGGGCGGCCAGGCTACAAGATCACCAAGGTGCGCGACCCAATTACACGACAGGTCGGCCTGCTCTTCCAGTTACAGTACCCGGACATCAGCCCCGGCGTGACACCCAAATGGCAGGTGATGAGCGCGTTTTCTCAGCGTGTCGAGGAGCCCGATCGCAACTTCCAGTACCTACTTGTGGCGGCCGAGCCGTACGAGACTTGTGGCTTCAAAATCCCTGCGCGCGAACTCGACAAGCGTGAAGATAAGCAGTTTGAGTTTTGGGATCCAGATGCCAAAGAGTTCTGGATCCAAATCATGTTCATGACGGAACGTGAGGAGAGGTTTAACGCCGCTCCTGGTTTGACAGGTCGGCGGTAAATATGGGGACTAGAAGAAGCCCTTAGAATGGACGACAGGAAGAAACAAGGGCAAAAGCCAATGTATGGCAACCCTGGGCTTGTTCTTCCTCATCGCTCACACAGCCACAAACCACATCCAGGTTGAAAGTCCTCAAAATTGAGTGGAACATGGACCAGGCAGACCTTAGAAGCCAACGTGGCTCGTCGAACAGATTTTAGGATGAACCATGCAATCTAGCTCGTCCGACGACAGAGCTTGAAAACAAAAAAAAGGGGGGGGAAGGCCAGAACAGTCTTTCCGTTGCCATGGTCGCGCAGTGGTTGGGCCTGCAAAGGTGGTTTGAGGGGGTAAATGCTGTAAGGCGAACGAAAGTCGTAACATTGCTACATTGAAGCTAACAGTTGCTCAGTCAGCTAGAAGGAGTTTGAGATGCACCTTCACGCCTGAATCTTTTCCCCCGCATCAGATTAGATTGACTCGTGATACTATAATATATGATGACTAATTGGATGAATCTACTCGTCTAATCAGGAGAATAAAGTGCCGGGACAGTAATCTAGACATTGGAATTCCTATCTATCTGTCAGAGCACAGCAAACACTGACCCTTACTTTCACTCGGCAAGCTTCCATTAAGCTCCCTGCTATAAGGTGCAACTATGTCCACGATACCATGAATTATGTGCTAGCACAACAGGTCTGAAAGAAACCATCAAAGCTGCTATGCGCTAGATTCCTCCACACACAAACATGCAACCCAAAGACATGGTAGTGCTATGCAACAATTCGCTCAGAGATGCAACACAACCAACACCAGGCTCCTAGCGCCAACGTTGTGATTTTCACCTCATGGATCACCGGAAGTTGTTGTCAAAACGCTTGAAGGTGTATCCGATGAACGGCAAGCTCATCTCGGGACTCTCCTCTTGCTGCTGGTTGCCGTTTCGAGCCATCTGGGCTTTGAGCAACGTGGCATTGTCAGTCTGGTCGATTTCATCAGTCGGGAAGTATGTGGTATCAATGGCAGAAGTCAAACGTGGCTCGAATGGTGCACGGATACGGCGCAGGTTCTCGAACTCGACGCCACGGAAAAAAGGATGTGCCTTGATCTCATGGGCACCGCCGCGGCCGAGACGGTTTTCGGAGTTGCAAATGAGACTGTAGATTATTTGGTAAGCAAAACCGCATTCATTAAGTGAACTTCGTTTCTAAATGCTTACCTCCGGATCAAATGCTCGGCTTCCGCACCAAGCTGAATGTCTTCAGGGAAGTACAATGTCTGCCGCCAGTTGACGATCTTGCGATATGTGTCGTGGCTGTCTTCTGCGCAAAACGGCGGCCAGCCAACAAGGCATTCGAACATGATAGTACCCAGCGACCACCAGTCGCAGTCAAACGAGTAACCATTGCCTGTAAAGATCTCGGGGGCGATGTAGTCGGGAGTACCGACCGTGGAGTAGGCCATCATCCGCCTCGAGCGCCTCCAATCGTTGATCTGAGACCGGTTGCTGACCGTAAGGTTGATCTGGTCGATGGCGATTGAGTTGCGGTTGTCTTTTGGCTTGCTCGGCTTGCCCTGCAGCAGTTGCTGGTAATAGCTATTGTCATGCAGCTTGTGGAAACCAGTCGAGAGGCCAAAATCCGTGAGCTTGACGTGGCCGCCACGGTCAAGGAGGATGTTGTCGGGCTTGATGTCTCTGTCATACGGTCAGAATATTTTTGATTGAAAACCATGAAGCGCAGAACCACATACCTGTGAATGAAACCCAACTTATGCACCGCCTCGATGGCCAGGATGATCTCTGCAATATAGAACCGCGTGATATCCTCAGAGAAAATCTCATACTTGATCAGCATGGTCATCAGATCGCCACCAGGCAAGAACTCCATGAGCATGTAGAGAAAGTTCGCATCCTGGAAAGTGGTGTACAGCTTGACAACCCACGGGCTGTCCGATTCGGCCAGGATATCGCGCTCAGCACGAACATGGGCAAGCTGGTCCTTCTTGAACATTTCGGTTTTGATGAGCGACTTCATGGCGTAAACCTTCCCATCCGATTTCTTCTGAACCAACTTCACCTCGCCAAAAGCACCCTTTCCGATGATCTTGATGGTCTTGTAATTCTCGGGCTTGTCCTTGGTGCGCAGGAAACGTAAATAGGAACCCTCCTTCCTGCCTGAGGTAGTCCAGATGGATTCTCGACGGCGCGGATCCGTGGTCTCTGCCAGCTTCTGCTCCATTTCGCTCTGTCTGCAGTTTCATAACACATCAATATCCAAGTGCTTTCTTTGACTAGTAATAGAACTCACCTCTGGTTGCGTTCACGAGCCCGCTTGACGCTGTCCTTAAAGAAATCAGAGGCGAGCTGGGAGCACTTCTTCTGGTTGTGGTGCGCCGTCTGGCCATATTTCTCTGGATTCCTTTCCGGAGCAGGCACGAAGAAACCTGACTGAGCAGTGTGGGTAGGCATAGGGGGAGCATTCAGATAGCTCGAGTACCCAGGCTGCTGGCCCTGACCGCCAGCCGTCCGCGGGCGCTGGCCGGGAGAGGCGCCGCGGGCAGCATGAGGAGATCTTGAGCCATCGCCGAGATTCTGGTGAGAGAACTGCTGAGCGAGCCCAGTGTTCGGGTCGATAGCAACGCCAGCAGCATTCTGGCCGGCTTGGCCATAGCCCTGACCGGCAGAGCTGTAAGGGGAAGCTTGCGCATACTGGCCATACTGGAAGTAACCTCCCTGACCGTAGGGCTGCTGCTGCTGGTATGCATGCGACTGCGGAACGGCACTCGCGGGAGTTCCTGGCTGGCCTTGGTAGATGGGCTGAGGAAACGTCGAGGGCGTCGTGGGATAGGCTCGGTCATTGGCAGCCAGGCGGTCGTTGTTGGCATTGTTGAAGTTGAGATACAGACGGTTCCCCTGATTGTCCATCTTGGCTGGGGTGCTAGCAGCGCGGCTGCTGGATGACAGGCCCAATGCACAATTGATGCGATAAGACACTGGAGTCGACAGAAGACGTTGAGACGGTTGGTCCCTCGGCCACTCTTGTGTCTGTTGCGTGGAGAGGATGGAATTGCAAGGCAAAGAAGGGCCTTTGCGTGATTGTGCGGTTGCTGCGACAGGAAAGGAGGAAGCGCGGCAGGGCCAGGGAAGTCGGATCACGTCCCGCTCGTCTACTCCCAGGGCAGTTCCAGTTCCAGCAACCAAAGGTGGGGCAAGCAGCAGCGAGCGCAGCACCCAGCAATGACAACCAGGGTGCTGGGGGAGCCAAATGAGTGGATCCGGGGCCTTGTTCGAGACTTTGTGGCCCTCACTGTCTCCTTTTCCTCAGAAGGATGGCATGGGGATGGTATGGGAAACTGTGAATCCAGCAAAATGACAACAAAGCACAAGATGAATGCTTGGGTAAATCACATCTTCCATCATAGCCGTATCAGCCCAGGAGAACCTTGAATCCAAAAAGCGGGTGGCGAGTTGGCTAATGGATACACCGGCACTTGCACAGGCAAAACAAATTGGCATCCGAGCAACACACGTGTTCCTCCCACAAGCACGTTCGGTTGACTCGACTTGCGACTACCTTAGTCCATGACACCTCGAGTGAGGGGTAACGCGCTGGCTCCGCATCGATACCAATAACTGGGCGGTTGGAGAGGAGCCTGGGCTTGGTGCAAAGCAAATACCCGTTGATGGTTGGTCCAAGAGCCATCAAGAGGGAGGGCTCTGGACCATTAGGAGCCCTGGAGCCCCTGAAAACGGGGTTGGTTGAGACCCTTATGCAACTTAAGGATCAAACATTGGGCTTGATGAGGATTTGAAACAGCTTGTCATGCCATGTCCACAATGTCTGCAGCGAAGCGTGTGTGTAATCGTGATTTTATGTTAGCTTTCAACACTTATTAGAAGTCTGGTTGTCGGTGTCCTCAGAGGCTCCTTTGCAACGCGGATGCACCGCTGCTCAGGGCCCGGTCCACATCGCGCTCTTTACTCCACCAGGCACGTAAGTACATCCATACCTTGATCTTCAATGGGCGATTGGTGCTTGATAAAGGCATTGCAACTTTTAGAATAGATGCTGATGGTTCGCTACGTTTTAAAACAACAGGCTCAGAAGTGAATCGATAATTAAGGTCATTTCAAATGCTTTAGTCTTAACACAAAAGTTTTCGAACAACCTCGCAGGTCTCCTTGACGCCAAGCCAAATGATCCGTGCACGATCTTATCGCGATACTGATAAGAGGAAACTTGGAAATTTGAGCGCTGGTCAACATGGAGCAGACAGGATCCATCCGTGTGATGAATGAACCCATGGTCCTGAACTGGCCATAGAGAAAAAGGAAAGGCGACGCGAAGACACGGCAACCCCCAAACCTGAAGAATCTTTTCTTTGGTTGGCAGTGTCACCGTTGTTCTCACCGTCTTCGGAAAGTGGCGAGGCCTGTCGATCCCCCCTCAAGCCCAAACCCCAAGTCGACTTCAAGCCCGCGGCAAAACCAATGTGCTAGTTGTGTTGCTGGATCTGCCTCGCAAGACTGAAAAGACATTCAGAAACGCCATATCCATCTATCATTCAACAATGGCTGAGCCAACCCCAGCACCTCCTCCCCAGCCAACAGTCAACGCGGTATGATTCCGAGCAGTGTTGAATAGCTTGTTCTTCTCGAAGAGACCCGACCCATCCTGACTATGTCTCCTCCTAGGTCCCGAAGGCGCCCTCTACGAACCCGGCCTTGCGCATACTCGGCCTTCCCAACCTCCCAAAGAAGCTCCCATCACGCAACTGGATGATCTTTTGGACAGTCTCGACTGCCATTGCTGCCGCCATCATCTACGACAAGAGAGAAAAGAAGCGCAACATTGCAAAATGGCGCCATGCTGTCGAGCATCTGGCCAACGAGCCGCTCCCCTCTGGTAGTTTTGGTCTGGCTCAGCCGCGCAAGCTGACCATCTACCTCTCCGCCCCCCCCGGCGATAGCTTGCGTTCGGCTCAAGACCATTACACCGAATATGTTAAGCCTATTTTGGCTGCCAGCGGCCTCGACTGGGAATTTGTGCAGGGTCGGCGCGAGGGCGATATCCGCGCCTATGTCGCCGAACGCATTCGCCGGGTGCGCCGTTCTGTCGAGGGCAAGGAGGAGCGTGACCCGACTAAGCCCCCAAGCAAGGAGGAGATCGTGGAAGAGTTCCGCAAGTCGCGGGGTATCAGGGACTACGATGGAATTCGTGGTGACATTGTTATTGGCAGGCACACTTGGAAAGAGTATCTTCGCGGCTTGCACGAGGGTTGGCTAGGGCCCCTTGCTCCTCCTCCAGAGCCAGAACCCCTCCCTTCTGCTACTCCCTCAGAAGACACTTCAGAGTCAGACAAGAAGTCCGAGGAAAAGAAGGAAGAGAAGAAGCCTGAAGGGGAGGAAAAGAAACCGAAGAGACCCCCCCAACCAAAGCCACATAATACCACAGCCGACTACCCTTCCTCTCCCCTTCCGCCGCACATCCCTCCGGCCTTCCACCCGACCGCTCCGATCCGCGAGCCACATCTCCTGGGCTTTTTGAATACACCAATCCGTCTGTACCGCTACTTCAACCGGCGCAAGCTTGCCGATGACATCGGCCGCGAGGTCGCTGCCGTCTGTCTTTGTACCTACCGCGAGTTCCGTCAGCTCCAGGCCAACCCCGACTCCACACCCTCCGACAATGAGCCCTGGAACCAACCCGCCCAATACGAACAGCAGGCCGAACTTGCCTGGGAAGAGAAGGACTGGGTCAAGTCTGTCTGGAAGGAGGCTGACCAGGTCGATCCAGAGGTTCCTGAGAAAGTTCGGCCAAAGCCCATCGTCATGGACCCACGCATTGCTATACGCATGCGCCGTTTCGCTTTGACTCCGGCCGATGAGGAACGTGTCAGTCGGATTATTGTGCCTGAGGAAGAGGTCGAGGGTTGGATCAAGGGCAATCTGCGTGCCCTATATCGCTGGGGATATCAGAAGGCGTTCGTGAAGGAGAAGAGGACGCCGTTAGAGGATAAGGATGTGGATTAACGGATCACAGGTAAGTTTATGCTCAGTTCAAAGGGAACCAAACAACATTGAAAGAAGGGTCGGTGTAGCCACTTGAGAACATATGTGTACATTCACTGTACCAATAACTGCATGATTTAAGGGGTTGGGGCATCATGACAAATGGCTGTTATATTGCAGCCTCTTGTAAACACTTGTACATTACTTAAACCTGTGCCATCAAAGGATAGACGCTGGGCTAAGCTGTTGAATATCATGCTCTCTTTTTGGTCCAACCGGTTGAACTGGCCCTGTGTGTGGCGTTGTCACATCCATTCCTTCTTGGACCGGAGCGACAGCCGACAAAGAAGCGTCACTGCTGTTTGACGAGAGCCCGAATCTCCCTACTCGTCATCATCGGATCCGTAGTCAACAAGGAGGCCAGCTAGCTTTGTCCCAAATGGAGCTGTTGCTTTGGATGTCTGTTCGACAACCTCTGTTTTCTCAGTTGCCAAGCCTCTGGATACTGGCTTGACTTTCTCACCAGGACCTGGCGTATCCTCTGCAGTGGGTTTATTTCCCTTCGCAGTGTTTTTATCCTGATCCTTGCTTTCGTTCCCCTCCTTCTCTTCATTATCTTTATCGACTTTCTTCACCAAAAGCACCCTTGCTCTCTTCTTTCCCCCCCCTTCTCTAGCGGCCTTTCGCTTCCGCTGAAACACAAACTCCTCCGCTAGGACCTCATTCCCAGCCCCAGCAGCACCCACGATACCACTACTCTTCCTCCTCTCCTCGCGAAACTTCTCCAGCCCTCTTTCAACCTCATTCCTCACCCTCTCACTCTCCTCCCGCTCCCTAGCCCTAATCCCTTCAAGGAACTCGACCTCATCGTTATCCAGCGCGCGAAACTGATTCCTCAGCCTGCGCGCCTCCTCTAAGGCGGCCTGCTTGGCTGCTTTATTGGCCTGAAGCACCTCATACAAAGAGCGCTGCGGTTCTGCTTCTGCCGAAGCGCCAATACCCGAACGTGACGACTGCTGGCGTGATTGCTCGAGTTGGTGGGCAGCTTCTTCCCGCTCCTTCTGCCGAGCTTCAGAGTGGAAGATGGATGGCGGCTGGGTGTGGAAGTTGGGAGGGGATCGGCCTTTCGAGGCATCTATTGAGCCAGCTGAGATGAAACGGGAGGACATGTTGTGTGGTTAATCCTGTGTCTCGGAAAGCCCATGTTAGGCTCCCCAAGGGAAGTACGCACACTGTAGATGCTACTGGTTGACGGTTATGGTCGAGTCACCAAAGAAAGTACGTTAAAGTTTAGCAAGGTGCATAAAATGGCTGAACACACAAAGAGATGGTTCAAATTGGCAAGGCTGACCGGTCTTGATGCAGAATGGTGTCTGATGAGATATGGAGTGATGTACAAGACAACGGTGCCCCTCTAAGAGGGGTGGCTGGCTTAAGAGGAGCTTGGACCCCGTATGTCGACCCGTTCATTAACTGTGCAAATGGATAAAGCGGCCAAAAACTCTCATCGCAGACTGGGCAAGATAGTTTGAAGCAGGAATGCACATATAGTAGACCAAAGTTTAAAGACCGACTTTCAGACGATCGCGATGCTGAGGCAAAGTCTCCTGGTATCAATATTATTTGGTTTTCGTTGATTGTGCTAACAAAGGCTGACGCTGTGGCCAATGGCCTGCGCAGTATCCGTACACGCTGGATGATACCCAGTACAACACAACAACCTACCAGGGCCATGCACCTTCTCACAAGGCATGTGTCCTCTATCCCAGAGTACCAATAGCTCGCCATGCCTTGAATGTTCCATTTCCTCCTCTCAACTACCCCAATATTTTTGTGCCTTGCATCCCATACTCGATCCTCCTTTGCCGCAGTATCCTCCTCTGATCATCATATCGTAACCCTAAAGAGGTGATAGAAAAAGGGAAGAAGACCTCGACCTGAGTCGATTTGTGACTTGAGTTGATGTATCAGGAATCAACTAGAAAAAAAATGCGCACGCCTCCCCCAGTTACCACTCTACTTCTGAAGCTTGAGCCCAAATGAAACCCCTTTCTACTCCGTCCTGAGAAAGCATAACATCCTAATCGGAAAGAGCCGAAAAAAACAAAAGAAAAATCGTGCAAAACAAAAAAAGAGCTCTGGCAGGCGACTATCCTGAGGCAATACTGCTGGTGCCTTGACGCTGGCAGAGTCTGCAACATGATAACCTGCCTGCTGGGCGAGCTTGGACCACCGAAAAGAAATTAAGATGCAAAGGGAAAACTTTCTAGTTCTCCCAACCCCTGAAAGGAGGATGCCTCCCACTGTAATCTCCGAGGATAGAAAACAAAGACCCGAATGCACTTTAAAAACCCTGAGTCCAACTTTTCGACCATCATAACCCGAACCCAACAAAAACAAAAACAATTGATCCCCATGAAATAGCAGAAGATATGTACCCCACAAAACCAGCCAACTTTTGTGATGACAATAAAAGAGCAAAGGAAACGAGGCATGCAAACGCATTTACGAGCGCCGTCATGCCCAGAGTTAATCCCGATGCGATTGCCCGGTCAAACTTCCCAAATGTAAGGGAACAGAAGCGATGGGGTGAATGTCCGAAATGAGGAAGCAAGCAATCGGTCGGCAATTGCGACTTTGTCGCTGACTGTGCGACTCCTCTTGTAAGCTAGTCTTGACTGAACGGCATCATCTTCCAGGGCGTGAAAAATGGAAGATCGGCTGATGTAACCGCTGTGTCGTCCGGTCCCTGGAGCAAACGAGCTTTGAAGATGCCGCAAAAATTGACTAGTCGACTGAAGGACCTCAATTCTCGGCTCGATTCTGGATAAAGAACGTCGGGTCTGACCGTCAAATAGGGGATCTCAATCTATGCGTGTACTGAAAGCAGAAAACTCCATGACGATAACAGAAATCCAAAAACAACGCCGTATATGTGGTATCGCGAATCCGTATACCGAAAAGGGAAAAAGGATATTCATTAGTCGAGCGCAACAGACACCGAGATGTCGCGAAGGACGAGCACGCCCACATCTTGCCTCATCGTGACTGCAAACTCGAGGTTCGGGATCCTAAACGTATCAGGCAGATTAAGGGATTGTCATTCGGGACTTTCCCCCCAGTGTAGTCGCTCGGGGTATCTTCTTGAGAGTTGTAGAGGAAACCTGACTTGGCCTGGATTGAATCCTGAATTTAGGGAACGGAAAGAAATGAAACCGTGTCCCCTCCGACGCCCCTCAAGCACGAAGACTGGGACGCACAGATGGCGTTATTTAGCCAACGACCGCTTGGCCATACACACGAGCATCAAAGTAGGCCACAGGCTGCGGAGGAGTGCATCCGGCGCAAGGACAACCAGCCATCCTTGGGTGCTGCCAAAAATTGTAGGCATACGGATAGTAAGCACCGGATTTTGCATTGTACGAGGGATTTTGGTGATTGCCGTAGTGCCGTGAGGTTGCGGTGCTGCCATACAGCGACGCGTCGACGTAATCCAGCTTGAGGAGTGTAGTCGGGTTGGGATACTCGGGGGTACCGTACCCAGAATCAGGGGGTGTCAACGAAGGGGCAGGTTGAGACCAAGAATAAGTTTGAGAAGCCCAACGAGATTGGTCGCGGCGGTACGACGCAGCCATCGCGGCTTCGTTGGCCTTCATAGCCTCGTAGCGCTTATACTCTGCCACTTGCATCTGGTACCAAGTATTCTGGAGATATTGCGCCCGAGCTCGGCTGGAATCGGATTCGACTGAAGTGGTAAGATTCGTCTGCCGCTCCCTCTTTCTGGTCTCCTTCCAAGCCTTCCAGTTGGCCAGCCAGGCCTGGTAGTCTTTGCTCTCGTCGAGGTGGACATAAAGAGACCATCCAATGGCGCCTAACCACTCGTATTCCAGAGTGTTCAGCTCCTGAACGGAGATCCCGCTGACCTCAGACCAAGACTTGTTCTGAAACGTGTTGTCATCAAGGAACTTGCTCCCGAGAAGCAGGGCGATGGTGAGCATACGCCAGATCTGACCCTCGTTGTTGGGCTTCTGTCCAACAGCGTCCATCATATTGATGCGCTTCGCCAGATAGTTCATTCCAAGCAAGATGGTCGTGCTTGGAAGACGAGTCGAAGTCAAGATCTGGCAAACAAACTTGCGAAAGGCTGGGTTGACCGTGTTGGTGTGAGGAGTGACCAGTCGCGTGGCCATCTCGGCAACATAGTCAGCCATCAGCTCGACATCGTAGTCGAGAACAGCGCAGACGCCTCCGGGCATGTTGACTGAAGTCTTGGCGATTGGTCGAAAGAACAGCGATCGGATCGTGCAAATGTCGATCGAACTACTTCAAGCAGCTGGAAAAGGATGGGTACGACGCGGAACAATCACGCCTTCCCAGGCAGTTCCAGAGCTAGAAGAGTTGCGGGATCCCGAAAGGTGAAGAAGACCGAGATTTACTGAGACTCTCTCGCCATAGAGCGAACTCGGATGTGGTCGTCGCAGGGTCGAGAGCCGTATAGTCAAACGGTCGGAGAACTCGATGATTAGAGCGCCTTGCGAGCAACCGTGCCGAAGCAGAGGCCCAGACCCAACTGTGCTTTATTGCTCGTCACGAGATGGCCTTGTCCAAAAGCCACTGGGCGAACACAGAACGGTAAAAACTCGAGGTTCAAATCAAACCGTCGAAAGGATTTGAAAGGGAAGAGGAAAGGAATGTGATCGGAAGCACTGTACCGCAGGACACGTCAGTACGCGGTTTGCTCGATGACTCTCACGAGAATGCGCGGCTAGGCTGTGCGGAAAGACACCATTCGCAGTACCAATAAACGCACAGATGACGAAAGAGAAAAAGAAGCGCATATAAACAAAACCAAAGAAAGCTTGCGTCTCGAGATGCTTGGGGCCGCGTCGCTAAACGTAAACTTGACGGGTGTGTGATGAACAAGATCGGAAACCGGGCAGCCAGAGAATGTCCGACAGCTGCCACAACATTGATCTGCAGATCAAAACAGAAATGGGAAGAAACGAACCTTAGCCAGGAATCGAAGAAAATAAAAGAAACAATTCCTCGCTTGTGCCGTGGAAGCTGGCGCCTGGAGTTGCTGACCGGGACGATCGACTGCTGCAACAAAAGACGCCGAAGCTGGAGAAGTTGTACCCAGGCCCAAAAGACCGCTCGCGGACAGGCGGTGTCTCCTGTCTAGCGAGTGGACGACGAAAAGGTCGACGAAAAGCACCGATATCTTTTCGTGAACGACGCAAAAATGAATTTGGTCGTTCGTTAGCCGCTCGGTCCCTGGAGGATCCTGGGATGGCTGAAAGGGGAGAGGAGGAAGAAAAACCGTGTGGACGGGGTAAAGACGGTGGGTGAGGGAGGAGCTGGTAAAAAGAGAGGGAAAAAAAGAGGATGAGAAAATCAGTGGTGCAGCACAGTGGACCGAGAGCAGGAGAGACCGCGCTAACAGTGGCCTGTGGCCCGGGGACTGCGGATGGAACAAGGCACAACCATGCCAAAACAGGCGGCATGTATGGGTTGGGGGGACGAGTCTGAGTGTCCACCCAGAACATGGTGGGTCGGTGCGACCGGGGGGCAAGGGCGCCGAGAAGCCGGGCTTCCTCTTGAGACTGGACGAAACTGCCTGTGGTTGACGTTGCCATCCTCGTTCTGATGGCTGCCCACTTGCGGCGCGTCCTCTACACAGTACTCTACTCTTGGCTGACCCTTGCGTTGTATTAACACACACTGCCTGCTTGTACTCAACCGCCTCGACATGTGTGCTTGTCGTCCAGCGGCATGTTTGCTGCCTTCAGCCATTCCATTCGGCACAGCGATCTTCCGTGTCGTCGTATGAGGACAGACAGCCGATATCCTCACACGTGTAATGAACCCGTAATTTCACTCGGACACAGCATCGACGATGACGGAAATACCAGGGTTATTATCGCCGATTGAAACCTTTTGCCAGAGACTTCTTGGCTGTGGCCAGTTTTGCCAAGAATCGAGAGGAGAAGGCAGTGGGTCGCTCTCTCACAACCGACAGATGGTTTACCCAAACCAGGCCAGGTCCTCAGATGCAGGGATGGGGGAAACGGTTGGTTGGGGGGTGCAACAATCTGACCTTCCATATCCCGTGTTTCTTCGGCCACACACACCGCGCGTACGGATTACGGACTGCTGTAACTCCGTACAAGCCATGTCCTCTCCAATTCTCAGTCCAGCCTATTGTCCTTGTGCTGTGAAGCCAGACAGCTTTAGAGACTGCCTAATATAGCATTGGTAGCATCATCCTCGATATACAGAGCAGCAGCGGAAAGCCCAAACTGAGAAAAAAATCTGCCCACGGGTGTACAGAGCACCACGGAGCCAAGCGGAGGGACATCTTGGTAGAAGTCTCTTGGCGTCGATGTCGCAGAGTTTGGCAGAAACTTGTATGGGCACCCTTGAGAAGCGAGCTGGTCGCATCCAAGCAAGACTTCCAAAGCTCATTTCACAGAGCGGGTTAAGGAGTCTAGCCTGACTCATGTCCATTTTTAAGCACACAACTTCCATCGGCAGAAACATGTGTTAATGTCGATTGTGAGTTGAGTCTGACTGACATCTTGCTCACATGTCATGAGCCGGGATGAAAAGTGAGTGAATTTCTAGCAGTCAGTGGTAAATTGGGAAGCGGTCCGGTATTGGATGTGGGTCAATCTTACCTTACATTACTTGCACCGGGCATGTAGGTACACTCAACCGCAAAGCTTTCGCAACAGCTGTTCCGTAACGATGGTGTAGCCCTCCATCCGCCGGAAGCGAAAAAGATTCATCCCGCGTAGCCCCTCAACAGAATTGAATAAAGAAACGTACATATGCTATTTTGTACACAAGTAGCTCCGGCAATAGGTAGCAGCAAATGTGGACTTGGGCGTATACCTACAATAACGGCACATCAGAGTTATATACGATATAATTTCCAATATTCATCATGACCAATAGCCTGACGGGGCTAGTGAGGGTCATGATCAAAAAACTCTTAGCTACCTACCGGTAGGTGCGGTTCGGTTACTTGAAAAGATTGGCTAGGAAAGCATGCTCCCTTGGACATTGGTTTGCGCCGTAGTGTACGTAAAGCGCTTCCGATCCGACCAGCCATGACCCCATTTCACCAGAGGAGCATGAGCTCCTGCAGCCACGATGACGCTGTGAGCTGGGACTGGTTAGACGAGCCAGCCTCCCCTCATCAGCTGCAGAAGGCGGCTGTGCTTCTGATTGGTCTCGCAGGCCAGCTTTGCCTTGACGCCTACTCGTGGGGTACGTACCAAGTGACTTTATGGGTCGCAGGCAGTGTGCGGTTTAAAATTCAAGCGATGAGAAGAGTAGGCTAACGGTGTCAAAGTGCCTACATATTGAGTTGCCAGCAGGACCTGATGAAACCCACTTTAAGATGAGGGTAGTAACCTAGACCGAAAATCGCCTATGTGTTATCAAAAAAAAAAAAAAAAAAAAAAAAAAAAAAAA
>Ga0065720_1019918_pt1 | contig 18787 bp, 17 predicted proteins | sample Thericmetagenome_FD_59107 | JGI IMG/M metagenome (GOLD analysis project Ga0065720, IMG submission 59107) | Thermophilic microbial communities from the Joint Bioenergy Institute, California, USA of rice/straw/compost enrichment - eDNA_2 v2... | ecosystem: Engineered > Solid waste > Grass >...
CGGGGGGGAGGAGGAGGGGGAGGAGGAGGAGGAGGAGGAAGATAACATACGATAAAGTTGCTAACGAGGATCTGCATGATCTTGGCCCGCAGGCTGGTGCGCTTGCTGAAGGCTTTGTGCAGGCACCAAATCATAAAGTGGCCCAGGGGCGCACTAACGAAGGCACCATACGCGGCCATCTTGGGCACGCGCGAGGTGAAGTAGTTGCCGTGTTTGTTGCGATCCTTGGCGAGCCACGAGGCGAGCAGCTCCTGACCACCGGCCAGAGTGCCGGCCGTGAGCATCTTGGTGCGCAGAGGATGATCCTCAAGTTCTTTGATGTACCACTATGGGGATGTCAGTCATCATCATCGCTCATGGCCGGTGCGCGCGCGCAGGGGGCATTCAAGGGAACACATACAGCAAGGTAGCCGCGGGTGCCGGCATTCTTCCTGCCGCCGGTCAGGGCAGTGCCGACGACGGCAGAGATGGGATGCTTCCCGCTCGTGCCGGGAAGCTGGCCGGTGGCAGCCTCGTGAATGGCGGCAGCAGTGTGGCCGATGAAACCGCCATCCTTCTTGACCTCGGCCTTGAACTCCCTGATGTCCTGGACGGCTTCCTTGAAGGGGTGCGTGATGACCTCCTTGGCCTCCTTGAATGGGTGCGTGATGGCCTCCTTGGCCTCCTTGAACGGGTGTTTGATGACTTCCTTGGCGTCCTTGAGCTGCTCCTTAACGGCGTGCTTCACAACATCCTTGACGGCGTCCTCGACCATGTCGGAGACGTCGATATCAACCTTGGGCGACATAGTGGGCGCGCGCGTGGGTCAAGCTCGCATCGATTTTCGCCGTGTATGCTATTGTCCGCGACGGGCCGCGCGATGACCAAGATGTTCTGGAGCTTTGGAATGTATTAGCCAACGTGCCCACTGCCTTAGCACTATGATGTCTTGCGCCTGATGACGTGCGGTCCTGCTGCGTCCTGGGCTTCTGGCCTCCGCTCTGTTTACACCAGCGGAGCAACAACCGAGAGACGGGCCAGGGGGCAACGGACGAAGCGGGTCTTGTCTCGATGGACGGACGGAGTCGGAAGAATGATAAACATGGACAATAAGCGGTGATGGAGACGCAAGATCTGCAGAAAATCGAGGTAGACTTACAAGGCACAATCGATGCACAGGAGGGGTACGACGGGGATGCTCGCGGCGCTGGACAGCGTGGACAGCGTGGAGAGGACGGGGAGGGAGTGCGAGGGCGAGGGAGCTGGGTCGAGGGGGGTGGGTTGGTCAACCTGGTGGTTGGTGGTTGGCGGCAGGGAACAGCTTGTTGTCGCAAAATCTCATGGCCGGGACGGGAGTCGAGAATTGGGGGGCTGGGGGCGCTGGGTTTGGGGACCTGCCACGGGCCCTGGGGAGCTTCCAAGCTTGGGTTCTGGGGGAGCGCTGGGGGCCCGCTGGGGCTGCCGGGGTCCCGAACTTGGCTGGGCTGGGCCTGGCTAACGCAGCAAAACTCCGGGCTGCACCAGCAGACCAGCAGCGGCAGCAAAACACCAACGCTCCAGACGCGCAGACGCTGGCAGCTGGCGACGCGAGGGACGCGCGTGGGGACCTGAAATGCAGATGACCAACAGTAGCCCTGATTGGCCAGAGCTACGGTGGGCCGAGGCTTCGTCTTCCCGGATTTACCAAAACTTGTGCCAGGGCAGCTGGGCTTCGAGCGAGGTCCAGCCTGCGCGGCAGCGCCACTTTGATGAGCCCGTTGCGTCCTGCAGGCCCCTTGCCTGGCCCTCTTTTGGCTTCCAGTTCATCCGGGAACAAAAAGTTCTCCAATGCCTCTCAGCTTCTCTCCTGTTCTACCGCTGCTGCTGCGACCTCTGCAACGCAGATTCCGCGGCCTATCAAAGCTTCTGATTTGCCCGAGGTGGCCTCTCTCGGCCTCGTGTTTCCGCTCCATTTTGCAGTTGGCCCTGCTGAGTTGGTGGGGTTCCTTGATGCCTTGCATGGGTTTCCAGAAGAAAGGACAAGCGCCAATCCAATGTTTTTCTGTAACCTTGCCCATCGTGCACGAATGTAAACATCACGTGTTTTGCCGAGATATTGCCATCGAGCACCATGATATAGATAAGGATAGCGTGTTAATCGATAACGGTGTTGACCTGAACCTCTCCGAGTTCCCAGCCCCGGCCACAAAAACCTATTTCACGGTTTGAACACTTTAAAGCGTTCTTTGAATGGCTCTTCTGGTGTTACACAGTAAGGAATCGTCCCAACTTCAGTCAGAGATTCGTTGTCAGGCTTTTGTTTGGACCGGGTGCTGGGTCATTGTTGATGTTCAGTAGTTACTAGCTCGAGGAGCTCTTGATCACGTGACTGTATGCAACACAAGAGGCACTGGAATGTCTTAATCCAACTCAGAACTTGTTGAAAGATATTGCAAACAAGCTGAAGAACCTCACAGTAAGTAGGTTAACACAGAGCCATGGAAAAAAAAAAAATCAACTGCACACAGGAGAGCAGGGATCATATTCAGATGAACCCCAATAAACACCCTCGGCACAGCAGGGCTAAAACAAATTCTGCAAAAAGTTCTCCTGGCTCCACCAAATTCCTCCAGACAACAGCATTTGGACGAGCTGGGAATCGAACCCAGTACCTCTCGCATTAGGGTAGCCCCTGAAATGATCTACAGAGGGTATGCTAAGCGAGCGCTCTACCAAATGAGCTACACGCCCTTTCGAAGAGAAGTGGAAGGCTATGATGGGGGCTACCCGGAGCTGATCATATTTGACCAGGCTGGCGGTGATGTTCAAGCCATGAAGATCTAGGGCACCAGATTCAATGCATCAAAAGTATACATCAGGAGTCACTGGTGTCATCATTGACTCAAAAACTGTGTGGGTTATGTCACCTCTTTGTGACTTCTTCCTGGTAACCACTTCTCTGGTTCGAGCATCAATGTCCTAAGAGAGAAACTGGTAATTTTCACCAGGTGCCTAAGTGTCTACAAGGTGTGTATTTTGATCTTAATATGTCATTTCGCTTGAATGGATAAGCATTGAACAAAAATTACATGGAGACAGCTATCGCTCTCCATTGCCTGCAAGCTCAAACTCAAAGTTCCGGGATCAATCAGCCAGCCAGGAGTGTGTTAGATGTCTTTGTATCATAGCAACCCTCTGTGGCAGCTACGAGACTTTTAAAGTCAGGTACGTACATTAAACACCATGATAGCCTTTATTCTTCTTGGGATCTGATGTTTACTGCATGAGATCCCTTTGTCATTGCCTATGGACTGTCGATGGCGTTGTCAAGCCGATACTTGAAGATGGCCCTAATGTATTATACTCTATAACAGAGCCCTAAGCCCATCATGCGAACAACATGCAGATCGAACTGCTTTTTATATCTAACTTGAGATACTACTTTGATGTCAAGTTAATACTCGATGGTCATGTCACAGACAAGTTGCAGAGTATGTTGTGAATAGTCAACTACCCATGACTCTTAACCTATCCAAGGGTAAGATTCACGACAATGGCATATTAACCACATAGCAGGCGGTCTCCGTAAGGAGACGGCTTGTAAAGGAAAGTGAGAGTTTTGATGAGCACATTAGCTAGCCACAAGACCCATAGCATATAATTATGTCACGTTATTTGATAATGAGTCTGTATCTTTTCTTGTCGATTTCTGAACCCTCATGCTCAATTAACAAGCCCCCTACCCAGAATAAGTTAATCCAGCCAACAATGGATAACATAAACCCTGCAGAGATAGGCAACTCCAAACCTGATCTTGAGGCCTCTCCTGGCCTGGTACACACCAGCCCGATAATAAATCCAGACACAGTTTCAGACTCTGTCGACAGTTGTTCCAGCAGAGCAATATACTGTCTTTCGACCTTGTCTCCTTGTTTGGTTCACTTGCTTTGTCTCCCAGAGATTATATCTTCGTCCCCCGGCCCCTACCTCAGAGCCTGAGTAGCCTGCTCGGCGTGGCATCGCATCTTGCCCGCCAACTCCTATAGTCTTTCATCCACAAGAATTCGAATACATTCATGATTCTTATTATTAGATCAATATAGAGATGTTACCACCCTCTCTATCTAGTGAAGAATACCCTTGGGACCGACTGATAAGGGACTGCCGAAAAAATTCCAAGAAGCAGCAGGATGAGGCTACCAACGAGAATATTGATCAGGAGTTAAATAGTGATACTATTGAGCGTGAGTTGGGGGCTTGCTGTCGTGAGGATGTTGTGACCTGCACCTCCACGCCGCTGTCAGAGTCTAACGATGAGCAGTGGTTCTCAGCAGATGATATTATGAGTGTTGCTTCATGAAGGAGAGAGGGATGACCCTGAGTCCTAGATGTTCTATGTCACATGTGTTCCCGAGTAGCCCCAGCGTGGGAATAGATTATCTTTGTTGGCTTTCGTAAGTTGGAAAGTTTCATAGCTCTGGACGGCTGTATGTCTTGTCTTTGTTCAAAAAAAAAGGTATTGGTTTCAGTTATCTACGGATGATATTTTACTAAACCGGTAGCATAATATCAAGTGTTCCTTACGTAGCAAACCTGCTTTCACAGAACACTTTGCGCCCTAACCTCTCTGAACACTATCCCCTTCACAGTCATCAAATAGGAAACCCCCTCATCTCCTCGACCGTCCAATACCGTCTCATCTTCTCCGCTCCTAGATCCCTCACCTCCTGATCCAAATGCTTCATCAGTACCTCCCCCCACGAGTCCATCTTCTCCTTCAGCACCCCCAGCTCTAGCTCACACTCCTTTCTCTTACACCTCTCTAGATACTCCACAAACTCCTCCATCCCTTCATGAATAAGCTGGTGTTGTCTTATCAGCTCGCACTGCTCGCCTTTGCTTTTCCCACCCTTTGAATTGCCCTTGCGGAAATGGGAAGGTGGCAGAGAGGAGCGAAACTCGGGCATTTTTCGCGCTAGCAAGGGGTATAGGTAGGTTTCTTCAATGGTGTGGTGCGTTTCGAGGTAGCGAGCCAGGCGCAGGCCTTCATCGAGGAATTGTTTGAGGGTGAGGTTGCCCGGGCGGCGGTTGTTGGCGCAGGCTGTGTAGAGTAGGTTCCAGATTTGGCGGAAGTGGTCGTGCTGGAGGATTGAATATGTCAGACTAGGTCAGTTTGCTTTTGTTTGATGTTTTCCCTCACTGCTCGGAGATATACGAAAGATTGAAATACGGAAGAGTTGTTGCGGGAATGGCCAAGGGGATATTTACAAAATACTCCATTTGTTCAGCCAAACGGTTGTATATCCGGAACTCTTGAGGAGTCAAGGGTGGGAGAGCCTGTTCCGGCTCTGGTTGACTCGCTGTCGTAGACTTATCTTTAGATGAAGCGCCAGTTGTCTCTTGAGCGTTTTCAGACTTGTATGAATCCTCCACAAGAGGGTCTGTCTCAAACCGCGCTGAGTGACAGGTGATATTTCCTTCAGTCTCTTGCATTTCTGATTGGTATTATTATACTGTCAGAAATATGACAAACAAGCCAACAAATGAAAAATTGTATAACAGAGATGCAGTTTTTGAAAAGGCTAGAGCTAGCATTGGAGTGGCTTTTTATTCTTCTTTTTAATGCACCCTCAGATGAAGACAATTCCGTCAAAAAAGCTTTAAATATATAGTCCCCAAATACCCTTTTTGGCAAGGCACCGTCTGTGTCTACAAAGTGATTCCGTGAGCAACGGTAGATACTAGACTGCGGGATCCAACGTGCTAATCCGCTTCCACGATCTCAATAGAAGACCGATGATTGGTTCAATGTCTCTCGCTTTTGCTGACTTAGCAGCAGCGGGGTAGTACTCCTGTCCTTTCTCAGTAACCGCGCGGCACCCTGTTTGAGGTTTCGTAGCGGCCGGTGTTGGTGGAAAAACTTTTTTGGTGGTTTGCCAGCATCGAAGAAGAGAACAGCTGTGCAGGGAGAGGGACTTGACAAATCGAAGGAAGGACTAACTGGAGGATGCGCAGAAATTTCTGTAATAACACGCAAACTAATTTGACCGGCATCGTGTACTATGCAGAAACTGGGGTAGGGCGCAGGGAAAAGTGAGGATGCAGGAAGATCCTTACTACTTAACACCCAGTCCTACCAGAAGAAGCGCTCTGAATCTCAAATTGTATTTTTACTAGGGGTCTCTAAACTCATCGCCATGCTAGAAATAAAGACCGAGTTAACCATAGGACTCAATATACCTCGATTCCATTCCCAAGTCAAAGCCTACTTCCTATATATCAACCCAAAACGAAAACTGTATGACACCCTAACCCCCTCACCGGTACGCTGGCTTTAACGTCCAAATAACCCTCATACTGCCCCCCTTCTTCTCCATCTGCGCGACCTTCCCCAGTGCAATTTTAAATTCATTTGCCTGTTGTGTGGTACTGCAGTAGTGATTGAAGTGATCTACCAGCAGCTTCGACGGTACCTGCCCCCCATGCCTCTTGATAAACGGCGGGATCATCCTCTCAAAGTCCCGCACCGTCAGGCCGTGCCCTGTGGAAGCAGGCGTCCCTGACCTTGAGCTACTCGCGCTGCTTGTTGCTCCTGATCGCACACCCCTGGCCTGCTGTTGTGCCGCCCGACGAACATTCACCGGCCGCCCTGCCTCACCGACCTCTCCAGTCCAGGTAACTGTTCCAATGGGGATGGTACGAGCTTGTTCTCCCGCGCGGCGAAGGTGCTGCGCTGCCTGGGCCGCGATGCGATCTGCTTCTTGCCGGAGCATGCGGGGGTCGGCACGGGGCTTCTTGTTGCTACCGTTGATAATCTCGTCATGCTCCACTGTGCTGTGGACGCCGGACCGGGCGAAGATGCCTTCTAGCAGGCGGTCTTCTTTCTCGGCTGGCTTGTCTTCGGGTTCGGAGGCGGACTGGTAAGTTTCAAGACCGGCGACGCCATCGATGTTGTGGAGGTCGTCGAGTTCTTTATCTTCTGCGCTGGGACTGTCGTCACCTTCTTTGTTCTTAGGGTTGCTCTTTGAGTCTCTGAAAACCAGGACAGGAGCATCCTTATTCCCTGGAACAACGAGCTCCTTTGGCCCTGATGCAAATGTCTTGGTACCGCTGCTCTTGAACAACTCGCTTGTCTCGGTCACGCCATCTTCATAGGAGTTGAGACTGAAGAGATCATGCAAGTCGTTCAAGTTGAATGCAGTCTGCTGCTTCGGGTCCTTCAATACCTTGTTGGAAAGGAATTGCTTGAAAATCTGGCGATGGTAAATCTTTTCTTCAATCGTGCCGGCCGTCATCAAGCGATAGATCGTAACCTCCCTCTTTTGACCCAACCTCCAAGCCCTCTCTCTGGCCTGGACATCCGTGGAAGGGTTCCAGTCAGGGTCATAGATGATGACGCGGTTGGCACCAGTCAAGTTGACACCCAAGCCGCCGACTTTCGTCGTCAGCAGAAACACATCTAGGTCTGGGTCAGTGTTGAACTGATCGACAAGTGTCTGCCGCAACTTGATTGGCGTCTTGCCGTCCATGCGCAGGTACTTGATGCCGTCGAGCGTCTTGACAAACGCCTCAATAATGTCTAGCATCTGTGTGCCCTGGCAAAACAGCAGCGTCTTGTGCCCCAGACGCTTCCACATCGGGAGAAGAGACTGAACGACAGCCATCTTGCCCGACTTCTCGACGCTACCCCATTTATAGTTGGGCTTGTTCTTAAGCTTAGGATCAACGAGATCCGGATGGTTGCAAATCTTTCGCAAAATATCGATGCCATATAACGACTGACGAGTGCGGTTGAGAATTGCAGCCATCTCGGGAGACTTGAGAAATAGCTCATATGCTTGGCGCTGCTCTGGTGACAGTTTGCAAAAGATGACCTGTTCCCTTTTCTTGGGAAGGTCGGCAGCAACGTCCACTTTCAGTCGTTGCAGGAGGTAAGGACTGATAGCTTCTTTGAGTGTTTCGGCACATTTCTGCGCCGTCATGACCTGAAGGTTGGTAGCGTTTGCGTAGCCTCCCAGTCTGATTGGAATTTCGAACTGGGCCCTGAACGTCACCAGCGTACCTAGACGCATTGGATAGACGAAATCGAACAGGGACCACAGTTCAGTGAGATTGTTTTGCATAGGCGTACCGGAGAGGATAATCCGGTTAGGTGTGCGAAGTTCTTTGCAGTAAATAGTAATCGCCGCGTTTGGATTACGGATCTTGTGACCTTCGTCCAGCACAGCATAACCCCATTCCACAGGGATCAAAATGTCACCGTACGTCTGAAGCCCAGCGTATGTCGTGACAAGGACATGGCCGTGCTTGACCACACGGTCAACGATCTGCTTGGCAGCTTTGTTGGAGCGCGTAGGTTTCTTCTTCTCTTCATTCCAGTCTTCGACAAGCTCCTCAATCTCACCTTCATCACGAACATTAAACATGCCGCTGCCGGAAGAGTGCAAGATTGAGACTCGAAGCGGTGGCCACCAGCGATGGAACTCATTCACCCACTGCCGTAAGACGGTAGCAGGAGCGACGACGATAACAGGTTTCGTCAACTTTTTGCTGTAGTGCAAGGCGGCAACGAAAGATATCAGCTGGACTAGGGCAAGGTAAGCTTGAGCCTCAAGCAATCATAAAAAAACAGAGTGTTTTAACATGCCTGTTTTGCCCAGCCCCATCTCATCACCAATGATGCCACCAACTTGCTGCGAGTACAACTCTGCAAGCCACCGCACACCGGTCTTTTGGTAGTCGAAGAGAGCAGGATAGATGTCTCCAGGAAGTTTCAACCCACCCTCAAACTGATAATCAGGGGTGTCTGGCAGTGGTTTAAACCACTCTTCCTCGTCATCCGAGCCCTCACCGGCAGGATAACCTAACCGTTCGCGATGACGACGTCTAGCACGGCTTCTCCTCTGGACCCAGCTCTTTAACCGCCGCTGGTACACAGACTCGTTGCCGTCATCAATTTTACTCAAATCGATCTTCTCTTCCTCAGTGGCCTTTACTATTTTACCTCGTTTCCGCTTTGGCGTCTGTTCGTCTAGCTCAAAGTCATCCGTTTCGTAGTCTTCTGAAGTGGCTGCCTCCGAAGCAGACTCCTCAGGGACAAACTCATCATCCGATCCTTCATCTTCAACTTGCCGAATTTTGCGCTTCTTGCGAGGACGCAACGAAAACTCTGACTTGACCGCCGAGCTGAAGACATCATCATCATCATCATCATCATCATTGTCCTGCACAAAACCGGGAAGCCTCAGATTCTGATGCGACCGTGGCCCCTCCTCCATCTGTTCCTCCAGTTCCTCAGCAATGGCCTCCTCTTCAGCATCAATGATCGCCTCCGCAAGCTCTCCAGCCACATCATCAGGCCTGGGGCCACCGAATGTCGCAAACGGTGTGATCTTGCCGGTGCGAATCAGATACTCACGCTGCGTCTCATTGGGCAGCCTCCCTCCTACAGACACAGCCTTACCATCTGATCCCACACCATCCTTGGTTCGCTGCTCGATGCGCGCCCTGAAAGCAGCTATATCTTTGTCGCATAGCTCGATCTCGGCCTGGAGTCTCGCAATCTCTTTTTGGATTCGCAGCCTTGAGGTTGGATTCGCATGGCGAGCGCTAAGTTTCTGTTGCTGTGCCTTCAGTTGGCTCTCCAGCTTTGACTTGGTGTTCTCAACCTTCTCGATGCGCTTCACATCTTTCTTGTTTTCCGCCTCGATGAGAGCGATGCTTGCTTGGTACGTGATATCCCGCTCCAGGTCATCCTGGTCGCGGACATTTTCTGTGAGGTCCTTGAGAGCCTCTACTTCGTCTGTCACAGCATCGAGAGCCATGGGCTTGTTGATCACTGTTGCTGGAGCCACAGGCTCAGCAGGCACAGAGCTGGCCTTCGAGGCCTGTGCTTCGGGCGGAGTAGCAAAAGTGGCAGGAGTCCCAGATTCATTGTCCATGGTGACAAAATGCACAGGATACAGTGATCTCAAGGATCGCGGAGAAAGCGGATGTGGGAAGTTATGAAAAAAGTTATCTTCCAAGCACGTTTACTGCCGCCACATAATAGAACTCATGGGGGGAAAAAAGCGACGTATGAGGAAACTTTACGGGCAAAGAAAGGAAAAGGAAGGAAAGAGCAATGATGATTTAAGTATAGTAAAAGAATCGGGAGATGGAAGGCTGCACTGATCGAGAAAATCTGAGAATCAATACAAGGCTCAGGCAACAACAGCAAGATTGTGTCATTCAAATCCGAAGTGGAGGCTGTGCAGAAGCTGTCGAGTTGGTGCGCGACTGGCGCGATGCTGATGGCACGATGTCACGTGATTTTTGATATTCCCTGGACCATGTGATTAAAAGGGTTAGGGTTATTATTGGTGCTTCCCCAAGACACCGAGCTTTGAGCTGTGACATCAAGCTTGTTATTTGTTGGAGTGATCAATGTTCTGAATGGTTTCAGTCATGGGATATGAGAATGACTGGTGTAAAACATGAGGTTCTGCCAGCAACGGAATGTTCATCACAACTTTGAATCAACCTTTTGGTGCTGTACAACGTTTCATTCTCAGATCCAAAGCAGCCAGCAACAGTGTACACACCATGATGAGTAGAATCTCGAAAGGCACATTTAACTCCTCAGGCAGATGAGTACGATTCTTAATGGCATGACACCTGGACAGTTGAATTAGATAAGCCTCAGCGATCAACTGCGATCGAACCCCTACCAATGCCAGTCCAAACCCATCTCAGCATTCCCAGGCCCACACTTAGCGATTTAGCGGAAAACTAGACCCCCAAATCTCGTGTCTGGCCGCAGGAACAGTATTCAGCCTTCGAAACCTGTCCAAACTCACTGCTAAAAAGACAGCGTTGGTCCGTCATCCAGCTCTATACTCTAGGGCCCGGAGTTATAATCCCCCAATGAATCATGTCTCGAAAGCTTCTGGAAGGAAACGATCCGTCTTGAATTATCAGAGATGGAAGATCATATAACACACTCCATGGTATCCATGCTTGACAAGATGAACCTCTTGACAATGGCCTTCCAGAACCCATGGAATGTGTCGCAGAGCGGAAGTGAACTCGTCACCATATCGGGATGCTTCTCTTCCCCGCATAATGTCCTGATCCGCTGTAGCACTGCGGGGGCCGGATGACTCCTCAAAGAAAATTTTTCCTTTAGGCAGGTAGGACAGAATCTTGCAGATACTATGTGTGTGGGTGGTTTGGGTGCCGGTGGTGAGACCTCGATACCAGAGTATGGCAAACCAGGTTCCGCGAATCAGAGTGTTTGGTGGTTCCAATGAGACGAAGCATGACCCAAGTGCTTTCGTAAGATCTCCCGTGAGTACTTAGGATAAGGAAGGAGGACGAGGCAGGCAGTTAGGGAGAAGTCTGCTCAAACTGTTACCCTCAAAGTCTCCGTGCAACATGATACCTGTGAAGTGGCATGGAAGTCGCATAATCTACTAGTTGGTAGCTGCTGTGCTATCCCGAATGTGTTATTCAAACTGGAGGAAGCCTGTTCAGGTCAAAAATAGACTTTGATCAACGCTCGTCGCTCTTCACCTTCCAGTATTCACTGAGATCGACACATGGCAGTTCCAAACGGCAAACCTCAAACTATCACGGCATCTGTCTGTATCCTGCCATGCCATGTCATGCAAAAAGCCCATCTCCCCAGGTAATAGTCGTCGACAACAATCACGACCGCATTTATACTGAACCAAAGTGACTCAATCCAGGCTCCCTCCTCCTTGAACCAAACTCACCAGCTGCAGAATGGACCAGTTTGGCAGTGGCTCGACCACAGCTTGGGCATTTTTCCGCTCCCAGATGCCCGTCACAGTGCGTGTGACAAACTGTTTATCCAGAAACAAATGCTTGTCTGACTTTATCTGGGTTTAACTGGTGCCAGTTATAGGCATAAACCGGTTGATATAGCTCCTTTTCCGATGCGGAGATGTGGGACGTCCCGTTTTTTTTGGTGAAATCGGAACCTCTAGGAGTTTTTTTTTTAAATCCCGCCCTCTGATAGTCAATGAATCCTTAAAGATTGATCTACCTGTCGTAGTATCCATGCTGAGACGTCGAGAAGTGAACAGAGATATGGCAAACTGGTCCCAAAACATTGATCACGAGGCCCCGAGATTTACATCGATTATTTTTTTGGCCGTTGCCTTACCTCAAGTTACCTTAACAACAAAATTGTATCCCTTGAAATCTCCAGTCCGTATTCCCTCCCCTGACACGGCTCAAGACCACATATGGCTCAGGCCGGGCCATAAGCGCACAATTTCGTACGTACCGGCATGGTGTCGCGGGCCTTGCCAATTAGCTTCGAAGCGAAGTCGTCTCATAAATTTTCTTTAAGCGAAGAAGATGTCATGCTAGTCGGCCACAGTGAAGCATAGCTTTTGGCCGAGTTTTCTTCACTCAAAAGGAGATACACCTGACCTCCGAGTCCGCGTTGAACCCTTTCCCTCGGCAACACTGACATACCAAACTGCCAGCTAGGCTGAACCCCAATAAATCTGAGACAGCTAGATCTGCGTCTCTGTGGCCTTCTTTGTCATGTCACTGCCTGAAATGGCCGTTTGAACAGGAACATAGACCACTAGGATATCTGTAACCACCTGGTGCGCCACCGGAACCAGCCGTTTTCTTATCCCGGATGATGCGCACGGTAGCCTAAACAGTAGATAGGCTGCTTAACCTGACACGCAGCACCCTAACAAGCAGCCTACTGAGACCAGGTAAAGTGCGGATAGATGGATCGTAGATACCAGCGCAAGCTGGTCGAGTACTACGCAAAGTAGCAGCATGATGTTGATGATGCTCCTCCAGTTCTTCTGCTTGCGTCCAACGACCAGGGTATGGAGGTAGGAACACTGCGTACCCACACTGTAAGTAGCCTTAAGGTAGCAAGGATGAAAGAACCAATCGGTAGTAGCCATGCAGTTTTGTGGCAGCTCGGTGGTGTAAAACAGCAGCCAGGATAGGGTACAGGCATGGGGGAGGGCATAAAGTTAGATATTATGACTTAATCTCCGATTGGGTGTCCGCCCGCTTAAGGTTGCAACATCAGCCAGAGATGGGATTTCGGGATTGTCGTCCAACTACAGTGTTACACTGCTAGCCGGATGGATGGATATATGTCTGATCAGGTGTGTGGCATAGGAGGTGTCAGGTGCCTGGTTGAAACTGGTACCTGGGTTAGGTCGAGAGTGAAGACCGCGCGGTATCCATAGACAGGTAGGTGTCCGTGGGTGAAGATCGGTGTTATTGATGGGTTGCGTTGAGCGGCCCATTTTAGCTGTTAAAATGGAATTCATTCCTCCAGTTGGTTCTCATAAGTATGAAGGTCTTCGACGCGGCTAGTAAGCCTGCTTCTCATTCGGCCACGCGAGAGGGGCAACGGCCATGCAGCCTGTCAGCCTCCGCTCCTTATGAAAACGAGTTGGAGAATTTGAAATATGTATGTCCAATGCAACAGCCACAGGCAGCAATTAGGCTGCCCACAAACGGTTCGGAAGATGATCGTCGACAGCCAACTCAAAACCAGGCGGGCAACCACCCCAACCCAGGCACCATGCCCTCAATGGCAATGCTTGCAGATTGTCGTCCTTGCTGCAACTCAACGTTACCTTCGCCCATGCCGTGAGTACTTCACAGCTCCAGTGGGGTGACCTGGGCTAGCAACTGCGCGAGAGAATTTATCGGAGCGATGGAATCAAGCGGTCGGTCGGTGATACAGGATCGATTTCTTTCGATCGTCAATAGCGTTCATTATTGACAATGGGGAGTCGGTCGATTGCGACCGACTATCAATGTTGGTTGGTGGGTTCTGTAAGGTCGGTTGTTAACAGCGTCCGATTTTGATAACTCTTACCAACAAACCGACCGACAACCGACTGGCTTCAGTGTCGCACAAGAGACTTGGCGTACTGACAACAAGGCGATAGAAATCGTTGTGGGTTGTGGGGTTGTGGATGTTGCCGACCGACCGATCGACCGACCAGCGTTGGGTCTTGAAGGTGGGGGACAGATTTTCCTCGACAGGAGCTCCACCCTTTGCACAACGCCCCACGTGTCATTTTTTTCCATTTTATGTATTTATTACCTATTTATCTTTTTTTTTTCGTCTTATGTTTTCTCTTGTTTAGAATTTGGATGGTGGAGTTTCCTTGCATGCGTTGATTTCGATGCCAGCTAACACTAGACGAACGCGTGCATGTTAAGCAGGACCGGCGCAACGCAACGTCCTGCACTATACGCGTGTTTCAGTTGTGTGGTAGACGCGATGCGTCATGTTCATGCGGCGACACTCTAAAGTCGTGTTTCCCTCTCAATTAGGGTTTCTCGATACACGGAACGAAATGCGATAGAGCTTCCGATGTGGTTTCTGAGCTCGCGATGTTTCAGCGGCCAGCGTTAAGGTAAGCAGATCGTTTACATCTGTGTGTCTGTGAGGTGAGTGGTGAGGTAGCGTCGCCTCCGTTCGGGTACCTTGCATCTACTACACGTGGGTGTGAATGATCAATGCTTTAGTTCTCTTGAGCTGCCACAATGCGTCTTTTTGGCTTGTTCAAGAATCAGGTACCCGAGATATTTGGCCTGATACGGACGGATTGCGACTGCGACTGCGACGAAGCGGAATGCTCATCCGGCAGCCGGCAGTCAATATCGTAGGGTAGAAGCATTGTAACTATGCCAATGCCAGCTGCCACATGATCTGATGATGTAGCGTGCCTAACTATCTCTATACTGTCGCTGTCACTAACAATCCGGGCAATTCGAGGCAAGCCAGTAGATGTAGAGTTCGGACATTACGACACACTCAATCTGAAATTCGCCGCGTACCGGCCGCAGCCCCCAAACTATTGAATTTTGACCAAGAAAACCGGAAATCTGTATACCCCAACACGGGAACTACACTACGTATCACAAGATGTCAAATTTGTATGATTGCGGATGTTGCAATAGGACAAACCGACAAATCGTGGATCTCTTGTGATCCACTCCAATGTCTTGGCATCAAAACCGTTGCATCGCTATTGACACTGTGCAACGGTGCATCCGCACATCATCGATTTGCGGTGGGGAGTGTCATGGATGGATGGGTGGATGGCGTTGAACGGAGTTTGGTAGCTGTGTTAGTGAGGGAGGTTTTGATGGCACAGATCATGGATGGTTTTGGTTTGACACCGTGGCTGTTCAGTTGGTCGTAGAGATGGCCTTGCGTTGCTGCTCCAAGGTTCGACTTCCATTACAGACATAGACAACAGAGTGGACGTTGAAGATGAAAAGTGGATTATTGACGATAGGCACAATAACTATTATGTACATTAGGATTGAGGCCAACCTACAATCCGGAATTCTTCCGGTTATGTCTAAGTAGGTAGTGTAGGTAGTCTCCAAGCCATCGCCGAAAACCGATCCAGCGGACTTCAGAAATCAACCAACAGGGCCAGGACAGCAGAGGTATCAGGAGATGTAGACTTTCGATCCGCACTGGGCTGGCCTCAAAACAATTGGCTCCCGAAATACAAACCAACGATACGCCAGCAACTTCAACCTTTCCAAAACATAGGCACTCATGAAGTGTTGTGTGGGTATCAGTTTGAGCTTGTGAAGTCGACCATCCTTCAACCAACCTTGCGCCTGCCTACCAGCCAGCCAGCCTTGAGGAACCCAGCCCGTGAATCCGAACCAGCCTATGCAACCTCAGCCTTCGTCCCTAGCCTACCCTGTCAAGATAGAAAACCAAACCAAAAAAACAAGGTCATCATTACCACTCGGCCGTGTATCCCGCTACCCCTATGCACTTGTGTTCCCCTCCCAGGCCGCGCCCGACCCCACCTTCTATATTGCTGTGGTTCGAGCATCAATGATGTTGTTGCAAGATTTCGAGCAAAATAAACAAGACAAAGACTCAGGAGGGAAAGATGCAATACTCGAGACTGAGGAAAAAGAGGAAAAGTAATCTCTTTCTGTGTGGCGGTAAATAGAAGGGTATCTCTTCGGGTATACTCCACAAAACTAATCCCCCGCCTCTCTCTGTAAGAAACCAAAACAAAAAAACCCTAGTGCCCAAATACATCGCTCCCAAAAAAGAGGACAGGATAAAATGTGCAGTACTGTAGTATACAAATGAAACCTGTGAAGGTATCCAGAAGTATAAGAGTGATAGTGACAAAAAGAGAGAGAGAGAGAAAGAGAGATGACATAGGAAATGTTGCCGGTTTGGTGGTGGTAACGAGAGTAATGGTCGAGTTGTGCTGAAAGGTAGTTTCCACCGCTTCGGTCCTCGCCGAAGCAATGGATTCGCCAGAAACAATCTGCGGGTATCAAAAAAAGGAAAAAAAAAAAAAAAAAAGAAGAGCCGAATGTGTGAGTTGAGATGCATCGCTTCGTCCAATATGGTTCGGGTCGACGACCGTTCTCCGTGGTTTCATTTGTCGATGTCGTTGGAGAAACGGATGACTCGGGGTTTGCAACAGGAAACTCAATACCCCCTGGTCGGTTCGCTCAATCGTGCAAAGTTTGTCGGTGTCGATCGAAGTTGACTAACGCAGTCAATCACTGCGGCGGCAGCGTGTAAATAGTGGTGTCCCCAGACTCAGGGGCCGAAACCCTTGGAGAGGACGCTAATCGCTATACGGCATTCTCGCCCAACAACTGCATTGCTCGCTCGCGGCAAGCAGCCGGCGTAAAGCCCGTCCCGACCTTGTTGGCTATGATCCTCCACTTTTCGTTCTCATAGTCCTGAATGGCCGCCTTAAGCTTATTATCCTACAACCAAAGTCAGCATGTCATCACATCACTTACAGCGCAACCCTGAAAAAAACTTACCAACTCCTCCGTCCACTGAGTCGTCTTCGCCTTTAACTTAGTACAATACCGCACCTGCAACGTGCCACTTGACCTCCCCGGGAAGAAATCCGCAATCTGCTTCCACGTCAAATTCTTATTCTCCTTCAAATCAATCAACAGCTGGTCATCCTCTGGCGTAAACTTCAACTTAGGCCCCTTCGGCCTCGCCGCGGGAGGCGGCATACCCGGCTGCCCCACCATACTCTGATGATGCCCAGACGACGAGCTACCGCCCTCCCCATCCCGTCTCATCATTTTCGCGGGCGGCCCCGTCTCCGGCAATCGATGATGGTGATGCGTCGGCGGAACAGATGGCGGCGGCGGAGGCGGCGCCGTCGTCTGCCCGTAGGGGGGACCCATCGGAGGAGGAGGAGCTTGTTGCATCGACTCGAGATCGCCGTGTCCGAGCTCGGGCATTCCGGAGACACCGAGGTCAAGATCATCGGGACGGGGCCGCTTTACGCCCGCGGCTGGGCCGGGAGTCGCCGTTAGAGAAGGGTAGAGAGGCGCAACGACGCCATGGGTAGGCGGGGCGGGGCCGAAGTGAGGGGGCGGGGGGCCCGGATGGCTGATGTGTCGGCCTGCAAGGTGTGCTGATGGATCCGTGAGCATTGGATGGGGGGGATGGGCGTGCGGGTGAGCGGGCGTGTAGTGCTGGGGCAGGCCATGGTGAGATGGATGGGCAGGAGGGGCCTCGTGTAAGGGCGGCGGCCCGGGATGCTGGAGCGACGCTCGGTGATGGTGGGCATCATATGCGTGCTGGGCTTGGGCCTGGTCGGTCGAATGCGGCTCTTGCGGCGAGTAGTCGACATTGTAGTCCGGTCCCACGCGGTAGTTGTCCGCCAGTGTGCCTCCAATACATGGGTTCCGCCAGAGCGGACCGCCCTGGCTGGTCGCCGGAGACTGAATGGAAATTATTTGTCGGGGTAGAGCCCCGCAGGGCTATAGATTCGTCGAAAATGCTGTGAAGATAGATTCGGGGAGACCGAGCGTATTGTCCTTCGATCCCTTCCGTATTCCCGGGAGCGGCCGGAAGGCTATGCTGGAAGGTATTTGCCGGTGTTCTGATGAAGCCAGAAGGCATGTGGTGTCGAGGCAGCAGGGTTGGGGGCAGCGACGATGAATCGATAGCGGTATGGTCTCAGGAATTAGGAAACTCCTTATGCGACGGCGAACACTTGGGATACCGTAGGGGGCGAGATGACTTGCTGATTTGACTAGCTATGATCTGATGGCGACCTCAGCTCTTCCTCAACAGTACATGGCGGCCCTTCAGTGTATCTGGTCTGCCTGCCTGCCTGCCTGCCTGTCTGTCTGTCTGCTCTGCCTCCCGTACAACTACTCTTGGGGGTAGAGGGTAGGGAGAGGGGTGAAGGGTGTTTGGTTTGATGGATGTATGTATGTGTGTATGTGTATGTTTAGTGGACTGATAGTATTTAGTCAGAGTCCAAGTGCCAGGAGCGGTTCTTATTACCTCCCGGCCCTTGGTCCAATGCGGTGCAGGAATGCGAGCCAGAATTTAGATCATCCAGCAGCCAGTGGCAGCAGTGGCAGATATATCTGGTATTATATGTCGTCCCAAGTCTGGTACCGTGGAGCAAAACGAGAGAGAGTAGGTGGGATGCAGGGCTGCGGGTGGTAGCACACTCGTTTTAATACTTAATACCGGCCGGGCGTAGCCAGGCAGAGCTCTATCTGCTTCCCCTCCACTTCCAAACACAAGCACATGAACGACTAGGCATGCCAACATAGGGCCGGACCAGCACGAGACAAGAGAAGCTTCCTGATCGGTGAGAAGCCCTGGGGAGCCCAAGTCGCCTTGGCCAGCGATGAGGGTAGCATAATTTGAGGATCTAATGCCATGGCCTGGCTGCCGGATATAGAAGCAAGGACCCCAGCCGTAGCTAGTGTCTAAGGTATCCGGTATGATGCAACAAGGGAGCAGGGGGAGCAGGGGAGCAGGGGAGGG
>Ga0065720_1003587_pt1 | contig 18772 bp, 12 predicted proteins | sample Thericmetagenome_FD_59107 | JGI IMG/M metagenome (GOLD analysis project Ga0065720, IMG submission 59107) | Thermophilic microbial communities from the Joint Bioenergy Institute, California, USA of rice/straw/compost enrichment - eDNA_2 v2... | ecosystem: Engineered > Solid waste > Grass >...
GTCTGCTTGGCGAGGCCGGCGCCGCTCACCACGAACCTGACCTTCGAGTGCGCTTGCCGCGCGCCGCTGGCTTGACCTTGAGCACGAACCGCTGCTTGACCCGCTCGCCCCGGGACACGCTCACCGTCCGGCACGCCTTGCCCTTGACGGCGAGGAGCTTCTTCTTGGCCTTCGCGCAGACCTTCACGCCCTCCGCGGCCGCGTTCCCGTCGTTGCGCAGCACGACGCGGTAGGCCACCCGGCGCTTGGCGGCGCGGATCGCCCTGGACTTGGGCTTCACCGTGACGGCGAGCCGCGGCAGGCCGCCGACCTCGATCCTCACCGACTCGCTGACCTCGTCGGTGCCGTCGGAGACCGTGACCGTGGCGTCGTAGGTGCCCGGCTCGGCGTAGACGTGCGTCGGGGCCTCCTCGTCCGAGACCGGCGAGCCGTCGCCGAAGTCCCACTCGTAGGTGAGCTCGTCCACCTGCTCGTCGGACGCCGTCACCGAGAAGGCGACCTCCAGCGGCGCCGTGCCGCTCGCCGGCTCCGCGGTGAGCTCCTCGATCACCGGCGGGTCGCAGTCCACGTCGGGCGCGACCCGGAACCAGCGCGCCGAGACCGAGGTCGAGCCGTTGGCCCCGTAGAGGCCCATGTAGATCGGCCCGTTCTCCGGCGGCATGATCTCGCTCAGGTCCATGCCGTCGGACATCGGGATCTCGTTCCACTCGCCGTCCTCCGCCGGGCTCTCCGTCGCGTAGTAGGCGGTGAGCTCATCGCCCTCGCGCACGAGCCGCAGCCACCAGGTGTCCGGGTTGTCGGCGGCCAAGCCGACCTGCGAGCTGCGGGCGATCACCCCGTCGGTCTCCGCGCCGACCTCGAAGAAGGTCTTCCCCTGGTCGGCGGGCTGGAAGACGGCCGCGCGCGTGCGCGTGACCTTCACGAAGTTGTCGTCGGACTGGTAGAGCATCAGCCCCGCCTGCGCGTAGCCGTTGGGGCCTGAGCCGTCGCCGGCCAGGCCGGTCGACCACAGCTCCGTGGCGATCTCGAAGTCGCCCTCCGGGATCGGCTGGCCGATGAAGTTGATCGGGCCGGTGCCGTCCTGATCGATCTCGCCGGACCCGAGGAAGAAGAGGAGGCTCCCGCCCGTGACCAGCGTCAAGGGCGAGGTCGGGTGCCTGAAGGCCCACTTCGGGTCGCTCTCGTAGAACTCGTCGGAGTACGCCACGCACGGCGCCGGGGGCACCACCGTGAACTGCAGCGAGCGCGACAGCTCGCGGTTGCCCGCCCGGTCGACGGACCGGAACTCGACCGTGTGCTCGCCCTCGTCGGAGATCACGACCGACGCGACGAACGGCTCGTCGTCGTCCGAGTTGTGCAGGCGGGTCCACTCGGTCGCGTCCAGGCCCGTGATCACCCGGTACTCGACGTAGTCCACGCCGGAGGCGGGCGCCGGTGCCGGGTCCACGTCGATCAGCCCGTCCATCCCGGGGTGGAGCGAGCAGAACATCCGCCAGCGGCCCGGCTCGTCGAGCGTGTAGCTCACCGGGTCGCCTCCCGGCGAGACGACGCCGTCGCTGACCTCGAACGCGTCGTCCTCGTCGCCGCCCGGCGGGATCAGCCACACGTCGTGGCCCGCCCCCGCCGTCTCGGGGAAGTTCCACCGCACCTCATCGCCGGCGGTGATCTCCAGCCGGTCGGGGTCCCACTCGAAGCCCTCCGCGTTGACGTCGTGGGTCTGCGGCTCGGGCGGCTCGCGGTCGCCGTCGGTCGCCTCGAAGATCACCTCGACGGGCTGGTCGTAGGTGCCGCCCGGCCCCGGGCTGTCGGGGTTCAGCCGCGCCGTGCTCCGCGGGGGCTTGGTGTCGACGCCCGGGACCTCGCCGCACGGCTCCGACGGCGTCACGCCGGCGGTCGTCTCGAGCCCGCCGAGCAGCTGCGTCAGGAAGTGCTCCTCGGAGAACGACTCGGCGGTGTGGCCCATGCCGGTGTACCACGAGCGCCCGCCGTCGAAGCGCTGGCACCACGTGATCGGGTGGTCGTCGGCCTCGGGCGTGCCGTCCTGCTCGTCGTAGGTCTCCTCGTCGACCGAGGCCAGGACGTGGACGGTGCCGCGCGGGCTGTAGTCCTCGTCGGCGAACCCGAAGAAGTCGGGCGACTCGAAGTTGTACCACTCGTCCTCGTGCTCGTAGCGGTCCGGCAGCGACGCGGTCGAGGGGTGCTCGTGGTCCTCGACCACGACGTCAGCCGTCGCCGTTCCGGGCGGGTGGCTCATGAAGTACGCGCCGACCAAGTCGCCGTACCACGCCCAGTCGTACTCGGTGTCGGCCGCGGCGTGGACGCCCACGAAGCCGCCGCCGTCGCGGATGTACTCCTCGAAGGCCGCCTCCTGCTGCGCGTTCAGCACGTCGCCCGTGGTCGAGAGGAAGACGACCGTGTCGTAGCGATCCAGGATCGCGGGCTCGAACAGGCTCGCGTCCTCGGTGTGGTCGACCTGGAAGTCGTGCTGCTCGGCCAGCTCGTCGATCGCCGCGTGGCCCGCCGGGATCGAGTCGTGGCGGAAGCCCTCGGTCTTCGAGAAGACAAGCGCCCGGAAGCGCGCCGACGGGTCGTCCTCGGGCAGGACCAGGACCTCGACCTTCCGCGAGCGCTGGGAGGCGCCGTCGGAGACGGTCACCTTCGCCTCGTAGGCGCCCGGCTCCGTGTAGGTGTGCGTGGGGCTGGGCCCCTCCGCGGTCCCACCGTCGCCGAAGTCCCACGCGTAGCTCAGCGGGTCGCCGTCGCCGTCCGTGACCTGGACCGAGAACGAGACCTCGAGGGGCGCGAAGCCGTGGGCGGGATCGGCCGTCACGGACGCGATCGCCGGGGGATCGTTCACCACCGGGCAGTCGATCTCGCCAATGAAGTCGAAGTACTCGAACCCGACCTCGGGCCCGGGCGCGCCCGTCCCCAGCGTGTAGATGCCGAAGCCGGGGCTCTGCAGCTGGTTCTGGAGGGTCCCGCTCACCGTCTGCCAGCTCTCCCCGTCGAAGGAGTAGGCGCCGCTGTACGTGTTGCCCTGCTTGTTCAGCCGCAGCCAGATCTCGGTCACGCCCTCGGGCACGTTGGCCTCGCGGCGCTGGGCCGAGCCGTTCTGCTCGGAGACCAGCTCGACGCGCGCCGCACGCTGCGAGCTGGTGTCCGCGACCGCGTCGAGCTTCACGTAGTTGTTGTCGTCCGCGTACGCGATCAGGCCGCCCTGCTGGTAGTTGGCGTTCAGGTTCCCCACCAGCACCTTGGTCTCGATCGCCCAGTTGTCCCCGCCGCGCGCGCCGTCCTGCAGGATGAAGTTGCGCGTCTGGGAGGGGTTTTGGTTCTGGTAGATGTCGCCGGGCGGCGTCTCGATCCAGAGCACGCCGTCCTCGAAGCGGTAGAGCGACTCATCCTCGCGCACGATCCAGTTCCAGCGCTCGCGGTCGAGCTCGCCCGCCTCGAAGTCGTCGGCCGGGATCACGCAGACGCACGGGTTGTCCGTGCCCGGCCGGCCGTCGACGCGGAAGTAGTCGAACGAGACCTCCTCGCCCGACTGAGCGGCGCCGAGGGCGTACACGCCAAAGCGCGGCGACTCCATCGGGTTCGAGACCGAGCCGCTAATCGCGGTCCAGTTCTCGCCGTCGAACGAGTACGCGCCGGAGTAGGTCGTGCCCTGCTTGGTGAGGCGCAGCCAGATGTCGGTCGTGCCCTCTGGGACGTTGACGTTGGGCTGCGGGCTCTGGGGCGAGCGGTTCACCTCGGAGCGCAGCTCGATCTGGCTGATGCGGCCGCCCGGGTTCGGCCGCGCGACCGCGTCGATCTTCACGTAGTTGTCGGTGTCGCCGAACGCGATCAGGCCGCCCTGCGAGTTGCCGCCGGAGATCGTGCCCGAGAGCTTGGTCTCGATCGTCCAGTTCTCGCCGGCGTGGGCCTGGCCCTCGTCGTCGAGGGTCACCGTCTTGATCCAGTTCTCGTTCCACTCGCCGATGAACCACTTGCCGTCGAACTCCTCGGGGAACTTCGTCGGCGAGGGGTTGTCGGGGTCGTAGTGGTAGATGGGGCCGCCCATCGGCGCGCCGCCCGTCCCGAGCCCGGGGAAGCGCGCGTCGGTCTCCGTGTAGCCCAGCCACATCGTGGCCGGCACCGCCGGCGGCAGGTTCTCCAGGCCCGTGTTGTTGGGCGAGTCGTTGACCGGGCTCGCGCAGTTGAACGGCAGCCCCGACGGGCCGTCCGGGAACTGGAAGTCGACGTAGGGGACGTTGTCCCTGATGCAGTACGGCCAGCCGAAGTTGCCCGGCTCGGTGATCAGGTTGAACTCGACGCTGCCCTGCGGGCCGCGGGCCGGGTCGGCCGCGTTCGCGTCGGGCCCGTAGTCGCCCATCCCGATCCAGCCGGTCTCGGGGTCGACCTTGAAGCGGAAGGGGCTGCGGAACCCCATCGCGTAGATCTCGGGCAGGGTCTTGGGGTCGTCGTCGACGAAGAGGTTGCCGTCGGGGATGGTGTGCCCGGGCCCGTCGGGGATGGGCACGATGCGCAGGATCTTGCCGTTCGGGTTCGCCGTGTTGGCGGAGGTGTGCTGGGCGTCGAAGGCCGAGCGGCCCGGGCGCCGTCGGGCCCGAACTCGAGCGCGCCCGCCGAGTGGCAGCAGTGCTGGCGCTGGTGCGTCCACTCGTAGATGATCTCCTCGGAGGAGGGGTCGAGCTCGCCCTGCGGGGTGAGCGTGAAGCGGGAGACGCGCTGCGTGAGCGTCGCCAGCGGGGGGACCGAGTAGGCGAGGTAGAGCTGGTTGCTCTCGGAGAAGTCCGGCGCCAGGGCGAGGCCCATGAGGCCGTTCTCCTGGCCGGTGTAGACGTTGATGTGGCCGATCGTCGAGACCTGCTCCGTGCCGGGGTCCCAGACGCGCAAGTCCCCGAAGCGCTCGATGTAGAAGACGCGGCCGTCCTCGGCCACGTCGAGCTCCATCGGGTTCAGGCTGTCATCGACGAGCGTGGTCTTGACGAACTTGCCCGACGCGGCCTGGGCCGGCGCGGCGAGCGCCAGCGCACCGAGCAACGCAACCACCAGGGACCCCCACCACCTTGCACGGGGGGCCCCGCACACCCCGCAAGAAGCGCACGATCAACTCCCTTCGGCATATCGGACGCGACCCCCGGCGCCGACGTCCCGCGGCAATACCCCCCGGGGATCAGAAAGGCGCGGATACTTAAGCGAAGCGCCACGCGGCTTTCAAGACCACGCGGCGCGTGCTGTCGCGCGGACCGCCGACTCGCGGGCCGTGCTCAGGCGTGCGCGAGGTACGCGTCGCGCGTGCGCGCGATCAGCTCCGGCCCCGGGATCGCGGCGAGGTCGGGGTTGATGACCTCTGCCTCGATCGGGCCGTCGTAGCCGGCGGCGTCGACGAGCTCGCGCAGGCGGGGCAGGTCGATCGCGCCCTCCCCCATCATCCCGCGCCCGGCGAGGAGGTTGGTGGTCGGCACGAGCCAGTCGGAGACGTGGTAGCCGAGGATGCGGCCGCGGGCGCGCTCGATCCCGGCCTCGAGCTCGGGGTCCCACCACACGTGGTAGGCGTCGATGACCACGCCGACGTCCCCGGGGTCGAAGCGCTCGGCGAGGTCGAGCGCCTGGCCGAGCGTGACGATCACCGACCGCTCGACGACCATCATCGGGTGCAGGGGCTCGATCCCGAGCCGCACCCCGTGCTCGCGGGCGTACGGGACGAGCTCCTCGATCCCGCGCGCCACGGCGTCGCGGGCGCGCGCGAGGTCGGCGCCGCGCGCCCCGCCGCAGACGAGCACGAGCACGTCGGTGCCGAGCTCGGCCGCCTCCTCGACGGCGCGCTTGTTGTCGTCGGCGCGCTCGCGCCGCTCCGCCTCGCTGTCAGCGAAGAAGAAGCCTCCGCGGCACAAGCTGGAGACCCGCAGTCCCGCCGCGCGGATCAGCTCGCCCGCGCCAGGCTCCAGCTTGTGCCGCCATGGTCCCACCCACTGGATTCCCGCCGTCGTGCATCCCTCCACTACTTCGGCAAGGCTCAGGTGGTCGGCGGTGATCTGGTTGAAGCTCAGCCGCCCCGGGTCCGGTGCGCTCACGGCTGCTCCACCCCCGCGAGCTCGAGCACCGGGCGCATCCGCGCCGCCGCGCGCTCGGGGTCGGCCAGGACCCGCGCCCGGTCGGCGAGGCGGAAGAGCTCCGCGTAGTGCAGGACCGAGCGCGCGCTCTCCATGCCGCCCAGCATCCGGAAGTGCGACTGGTGCCCGTTCAGGTAGGCGAGCAGGACGACGCCCGCCTTGTAGCTCCCCGTCGGCGCCGTGAAGATGTGGCGCGCGAGGGGCACGGTGGGCGCGAACAGCTCCTCGTAGCGCTCGAGGTCGCCCTCGTCGAGGGCCGCGAGCGCCGCGGCCGCCACCGGGGCGATCGCGTCGAAGATGCCGAGCAGGGCGTGGCTGTAGCCGCGCTCGTCGCCGCGGATCAGCGCCGGGTAGTTGAAGTCGTCGCCCGTGTAGACGCGGACGCCGTCGGGCACCTTGTCGCGCAGCTCGCGCTCGAGCGCGTCGTCGAGCAGCGAGACCTTGATCCCGTCGACGCGCTCCGCGTGGGCGGTGATCATCTCGGCCACCGCGTCGATCGCCTCGGCCGGATCGACCGCGCCCCAGTAGCCGCGCAGCGCCGGGTCGAAGACCTCGCCGAGCCAGTGCAGCATCACGGGCCGGCTGGCCGCGCCGAGCACCTCGTCGTAGACGCGGCGGTAGTCGTCGGCGTCGCGCGCGGCGCGCGCGAGGTGCCGGCTGCACATCACGACCGGGGTCGCGCCCGCCTCCTCGATCACGACGCACTGCTCCAGGTAGGCGGCCGCGATCTCCTCGAGCGTCGCGGGCGCCGCTGGGTCGAGCTGGTCGGTGACCGCGCCGCAGACGAGCTGCCCGCCCACCGCCTTCGCCTCGGCCGCGCTGCGCTGGATCAGCTCCTTGGCGAGCGGCCAGGTGAGCGCGCCCCCGCGCTGGGCGGTGTCCATCGCCTCGGCGACCCCGAGCCCGTACGACCACAGGTGCCGGCGGTAGGCCAGCGTGGCCTCCCAGTCGATCGCCGGCTCGGCGACCGGGTCGCCGGGCGCGAGCGGGTCGGCGACCACGTGCGCGGCGGCGATCGCCACGCGCGAGCGCGGCGGCTCGCCGGCCGGCGCGGGCAGGTCGGGGGCGGCGCCGGGCACGTAGCGCTCGACGCCTCCGTCCGCGGTGGGCAGGGCGAGCTGGTGGGCGGCGGTCGTCGTCATCACTCGATCGGGGGGACGTCGAGGGTGCGGCGCTCACGCCAGGCCCTCATGCCGAGCTCGGCGAGCTGGATGCCCTTCGCGCCCTCGTCGAAGCCCCACGGGAAGGGCTCGTCGTCGACGACGTGGCGCAGGAACAGCTCCCACTGCGCCTTGAAGCCGTTGTCGTAGCTCTGGCGCTGCGGGACCTCGATCCAGGCCGAGCGGAAATCGATGTCATTCGGGATGTCCGGGTTCCAGACCGCCTTCGGCGTGGCCGCGGCGGGCTGGATCCGGCAGCCGTGGAGCCCGGCGACAGCGCTGCCGTGCGTGCCGTCCACGTGCAGCTCGAGCAGCTCGTCGCGGTTGACGCGGGTGCACCACGAGGAGTTGAGGTTCACGACGATGCCGCCCTCGAGCTCGAACCACGCGTAGGCGGCGTCCTCGGCGGTGGCCTCGTAGGGCTCGCCGCGCTCGTCGTAGCGCTCGGGGATGTGGGTGTAGCCGAGCGCGGTGACCGTCTTCACCGGCGCGAAGATGTTGTCGAGCACGTAGCGCCAGTGGCAGAACATGTCGACGATGATCCCGCCGCCGTCCTCGGCCCGGTAGTTCCAGCTCGGGCGCTGCGCGGGGGGCTCGGGGCCCTCGAAGACCCAGTAGCCGAACTCGCCGCGCACGGAGAGGATGCGGCCGAAGAACCCGCTGCGCACGAGCTCGGCGAGCTTGAGCAGGCCGGGGAGGAAGAGCTTGTCCTGGACGACCCCGTGCTTGACGCCGGCCTCGCGGACCAGGCGGAGCAGCTCGAGCGCCGTCTCCAGGTCGGGAGCGATCGGCTTCTCGGTGTAGACGTGCTTGCCGGCGGCGATCGCCTTGCGGACCGCCTCGGGGCGCGCGCTCGTGAGCGTCGCGTCGAAGTAGACCTCGTACTCGGGGTCGGCGAGCACGGCGTCCAGGTCGGTCGAGATGCGCTCGATCCCGGTGCGCTCCGCCAGCTCGCGCAGCTTGTGCTCGCGGCGCCCGACGAGCACGGGCTCGGGCCAGATGCGCCGCCCGTCGGCGAGCTCGATCCCGCCCTGCTCGCGGATCGCGACGATCGAGCGGAACAGGTGCTGGTTCATGCCCATCCGCCCGGTGACGCCGTTCATGATGATCCCGACCGTGCGCCGCCCGCCTTCGCCCGCCTGGGTCGTGGCGCCCGCCGCTCCGTCGATTTCCGTCCTGGTAGCCGTCAACTCTCGCTCCCCGCCCTTGGTCGTGGAAAACGTTTGCCAGGTCGGCACCATAACGAGCTTGCGCTCGGCGTGTCAAGAAGTGGGGCGGGCGCGGACGCGGCGTGGGCGCGGCCGGCCGCTCGAGGGGCGGCTTCGGGCCCGGCCGGCTCCGCTGGACCGGCGCTGCGATCCGCTACAACTGTTTCCGGGCGCTGAAAGCGCGCCCCCAATGGGGTTCATCGGGAAAACGGGTCCTCTAGGAGCGCTTGATGAAGGTTGTTGCGATCCCTCGTTTCGGGGGAGCGGATGTGCTTGAAGTCATGGACCTCCCCGTGCCTGAGTCGGGGCCGGGAGAGGTCGCGATCGACGTCGCCTACGCCGGCGCCAACTACGCGGAGATCCTTTACCGCCGAGGCGCGGTTGACGTGCCGCTGCCCTTCGTCCCGGGCATCGAGGTCGCGGGGCGCGTGCGGGCGCTGGGCGAGGGCGTGTCGGGGCTCGAGGTCGGGCAGCCCGTCGCGGCCCTGACCATCGTGAACAGCGGCGGCTACGCCGAGGTCGCGGTCACCGACGCCCGGCTCGTGGTGCCCGCCCCCGAGGGCGTGCCGCTGGCCACCGCCGCCGCGCTCCCCTCGAACAGCACGACGGCGATCCTCGTCTGGGACCGGATCGCGCGGGTGCGGGGCGACGAGGTCGTGCTCGTGCACGCGGCCGCGGGCGGCGTCGGCAGCCAGCTCGGCCAGGCCGCGCGCCTGCTCGGCGCGAAGCGGGTGGTCGGCACCGTCGGCTCGCCCGCCAAGGTCGAGGCGGCGAAGGCGTTCGGTTACGACGAGGTGCTCTTGCGCGGCGAGTTCGCCGAGCGCGTTGGGGAGCTCACCGGCGGCGTGGGCTTCGACGTGATCGTCGACCCGGTGGGCGGCGAGACCCGGCGCGCGAGCTACGAGGCGCTCGCGAACGGCGGCCGCCTCATCGCCATGGGGAACGCGTCGAACGGCGACGACGTGAGCTTCGGCGCCAACGAGCTCTGGTTCGCGGGGAAGGCCGTGATGGGCTTCAATCTGGCCGCGTTCAGCGCGACCCACCCCGAGGTCGTGCACGCGGCCCTGGCCCGCGCCGCGGACGCGCTCGCCGCGGGCGACCTGCGCGTCGACGTGGTCGACACGCTCCCGCTCGAGCAAGCCGCCGAGGCGCACCGCCGCATCGAAAGCGGCGCGACGACGGGCAAGCTCGTGCTCGAAGTCGCCCCATAGGCCACACACCCGGCAACCCACCACCCCAACGTCCACACCCCCAAACCACACGTTCAGCCGACCCAAACCACACGTTCAGCCGACCCAAACCGCACGTTCAGCCCTAGTCGTCGAAAAACGACGACCACAGCTGAACGTCCGGGCCCGCCGCGCGCACGTTCAGCCCTGGTGTTCGAAAAACGACGACCAGGGCTGAACGTTGCGGTTGGGGTGCCGCGGTGCCCCGGCCGCGCGCCCGTCCACGCGCCTCGACGGTGCGGTGGATGGCGGCGCGTGCTCGCGAGCTCGTGGTTTTGTTGGTTGATCGAACACAAACGCGAGGTCGTGCCCGGGGCGAGTTCGAGCTCGCGGTTTTGTTCGTTGATCCAACGAAACCGCGCGGTCGCGAGGGCGCCGGCGACCTCGACCTTTCGACGAGTAATCCCACGGAAAGTCGACGTCGCGGCGGCCCGCTCCGCGAGTGCGACTTACCGACGGTTGATCCCACGAAAGGTTGAAGTCGTGCGCCCGCGCGCCGCCGGGGACGCTGGGCCTCCGCGCCCCGCCAAACCTCCCTCCCCCTTCACCGCCATCCAACGCCCCGCACCACGCCGCGCAAAGGGGAGCCCCACCGCCGCCCCGCGCCCGCATCGCGCCGCGCACAGCCGTCCCGCCGCAACCCCACACCCGCCCCACGCCACGCAAAAAGCCCCGCCGCAAGCGCGGTCGGGGCCTTCGCGAAAGCCGGGTAGCGCCCGGCGCTCTAGCCGAACTGCTTCTTCAGGAACGCCAGGCCGTCGGTCGCCAGCGCGTCCTGGGTGGGCGCCAGCGGGCGCCAGATGGCGGCCGCCGTGGCGATCGCCTCCTGCTCGGCCGTGAACGACTCGATCGTGAGCTGGCCGTCGTAGCCGGCGCCGGAGAGCGCTGCGGCAAAGCTGTCCCAGTCGAACTTGTCGAAGCCCGGCGCGCCGCGGTCGGTGCCGCAGGCGTGCACGTGCGCGATGTGCCCGCCGGCGGCGCGCGCGGCGGCGGCGGGGTCGCGCTCCTCGATGTTCATGTGGTACGTGTCGAGCAGCAGGCCGAGGGCGTCGGAGCCCACCGCCTCGACGAGCTCGAGGGCCTGCTCGACCGTGTTGAAGAGGCTCGTCTCGTAGCGGTTGAGCGGCTCGACGCCGAGGCGCACGCCACGCTCGCCCGCGTACTCGGCGACCGGGCGCAGGCGCTCGGCGACGCGCTTCACGGTCGCGGCGCGCTCGCTGCCCTCGATGCGCCAGAGCTTGCCGACCGGCGCGTACATCGGGCCCGCGACCACGGGGCTGCCGATCTTCTGGGCGACGTCCACGCAGTGGCGGAGGTAGTCCGCCGTCTCGGCCGCGGTCGCGTCGTCCTCAGTGAAGTCGCGCCCGGGCGGCATCACGCAGGCGAGGCCCGCGGCGAGGCCGTGCTCGCGCAGCACCTCGGCCGCGCGGTCGGGGTCCCACTGGCCGGGCTCCTCGACCTGGAGCTCGATTACGTCGAAACCGAAATCGCGCACCTTCGGGGCGAGTTCCGCGAGGCGCTCGTCGCTGAGCGGCGAGACCCACACCCAGGTGCTGACACCGAAGCTAGCCATAGGAAAGTCTCAGAAGGGCGAAGGGTTGTAGGGGGGTCGAAACAAGGTCCAAAAACAAAAACCGGCCGTCCGGTCGGGAAGCGAGGAGGGAACTAGCCCTGCCAGCGCTCCGGGTAACCCGGCATGTCCTCGCAGCCACACAGCGCGTAGTGCAGCGGCGGCATGCCCTCGTTCTGGGCGATCACGTCGTCCAGCTGGTCCTCGGTGATGGCCGGCTGCGGGAGCACCCACTCCTTCGGCACCGGCTCACCGCTGAGGATGCGGGTCGCGGCGATGATCGGCGTCCTCCACTGGAAGTTGGAGTACACCGGCGCGATCGCCGTCAGGTCGTCCTCAGCCCACTTCCGGAGGAAGTCGAGCTGGTCCTCGCCGTTGATCGGCGGGACTTCCTGACCGGCATCCTCGAACGCCTCGATGGCGGCGACAGCGGTCGCGCCGGCGTCCATCCAGATGCCGTCGAGGCCACCCTCGCGCTGGATGTAGTCGGAGACGATCTGCTTGGTCTTGGCCGGATCGCCGTCCGTGAACTCGTTGCCGACGAGCTCGATGTTGGCGTCCTTCCAGATCTCAAGAGCGCCGGAGAAGCGCGTCTCGAGGACGTCCACGCCCGGAAGGATGCGCAGCGCCAGGATCTTGCCGCCGTCCGGCACGTTCTCCACGAGGAACTCAGCGGCGTCAGCGCCGAACGCGTAACCGCCGATCGGGTGGATGAACGTCACCGGGCAGTCGGTGTTGACGCCACGGTCGAACACGATGACCGGGATGCCGGTCTTGCAGGCACGCTCGACCGCCGGGGTCAGCGTGGCCGTGGTGTTCGGCGAGACGATCAGAGCGTCGCACTTGCCGCCCTTGGTGAGCGAGCGGATGTCAGCGATCTGCTTCTCGTCGGACGCCTCTGCATCGACGGCCTCGAAGTTGCCGATCTCGTCGTGCAGCTCGACCTCGGCCTGCATCGTGGTCCACCCGGTCTGACGCCACGGGTTGTCGACCGAGGCGTTCGAGAAGCAGATGTTCCACGGGCCGTCCTTCTTGTACTCGGACGTGTCGACGAGCTCACCCGGCTCGATGGCCTGGACCCACGGGTCGTTGCCGGCCCCGAAGTCCTCCGGCTCCATCGAGCGCTGCGCGAGCTGCCGGTCCATTTCCTCCTGATCGAAGAAATCAGGATTGGGCTCCGGGAGGCCTACCGCCCCACCGTTGCCGCTGTCGGCCGAGTCGCCGCTGTCGCCCCCGTCGTCGTCACCACACGCGCTGACGAACACAGCAAACGCGGTGAAGGCGACAAGCAACAACAGGACTCGGTTGAGATGCCATCGCTTTCGCAAGGCTTCCCTCCTCCTGGTTGGGTTGTCGTGTACAGGTTGCGGAGCCACCGGGCGCCCTCCCTCTCAGGAACCTTCCCTGAGCCTGTAGGACGCGACCGCGACGGCCGCGATGATGATGACGCCCTCCACGGCGTCCTCGAACGCACCCGAGACGCCCTGGAGATTGAGCCAGCTGAACAGCGCGGTGAGGGCCAAAGCGCCCGCCATCGCGTTGATCACCGACCCACGGCCTCCTCCCAGCACGGTGCCACCGAGCACCGCTGCTGTGATGGCCTCGAACTCGAGGCCCTGGCCGACCTGTGCCGTCACCCCCGCAAAGCCGCCGAGCAGGATGCCGGCGATCACCGCGGAGAGTGCGGACAAGACGAACGCAGTGATGCGCACTCGCGTGACGTTGATGCCCGAGAGCGCGGCCGCCCGGTCGTTGTCGCCCACGGCGAGGACCTGACGGCCGAAGTGGCGGCGCATGAGCCACGCGCTGAAGGCGCCGATCGCGACCAGGATGATCACCGAGTACGGCAGCTGGTCGATCACGGGCACCTCGATGCCCATGCGGCCGATCTCACGGAAGTTGTCAGCGAGCGCGCCCTTCGGCGAGCCGCTCGTGTACAGCCACACCGCGCCATCGAGGATGAGCAGCATGGCCAGCGTCGTGATGAACGACGGCACGCGGAAGATCGTCGTCACGACCCCGTTGATAAGGCCGACGATGAGCCCGATCACGAACAGGAGCGCGATCACGGGCCAGGTCTTGGACGGGTCCCCGTCGCTGATCGCCGCCGCGACCACGACGCAGACCGTCACGAGCGAGCCGACCGAGAGGTCGAACTCGCCCGATGCGAGCACGAAGAAGGCGCCCGCGGCGAGGATCGCCAGCGGCGCGGCCTGCTTCAGGTAGGCGAGGAACCCGGACGGCTCGGCGAACAGCGGGTTGATCGCCGCGATCCAGACCCACAGGACGATCGTGAGGTACCAGACGACGGGGATCGCCCGCAGGGCCCCGAACACGCGCTGGAGCGCGGACGGGGCGCCCTCGCCGACGCCCGACGGGCCCTCGGGTACGGGTGCAGCAGACGTACTCATGCGTTAGCTCCCTGGGTCTGGGTCTGAGGTGCGTTACCGGTCGCCGCGGGGCCCGCGCCGATCTTGCGGACGCGCCGCCCCTTCGCGCGGAAGGAGTAGGCGGCGACGGCGACGATGATGATCACGCCGCGGACGACGTCCTTGGCGAACGCGTTGACCTCGAGCGCGTTGAACGTCGAGTCGAGGATCGCGAGGATGAACACGCCGGCGAGCGTGCCGAGCACGCTGCCGCGGCCGCCCAGCAGGTAGGTCCCGCCGAGCACCACCGCCGCGATCGACTCGAGGTCGTAGCCGCCGTCGGTGCCGACGAGCGGGCTGCCGGCGCCGAGGCGAGAGGCCAGGTACAGGCCGGTGATCGCCGCGCACACCGCGCAGATCACGTGCGCCGTGATCAGGACGCGGTGCGTCCGCACGCCGGAGAGCTTCGAGACCTCCTCGCTGCCGCCGACGGCGTAGAGCTGGTGCCCGAAGCGCGTGTAGCGGAGCAGGAACCAGACCGCCAGGTACACGGCGGCGAGCAGGAGCACCGCGATCGGGAGCGGCCCGATCTCGGAGTAGCCGAGGGAGTTCTCGAAGCCCTTCGCGACGCCCTCGACCACGCCGTCCCAGTTGCTCTCGATGATGCTCTGGATGATCAGCGCGACGCCGAGGGTCGCGATGAACGGGTTCACGCGCAGCTTCGTGATGATCAGGCCGTTCGCGAGGCCGATCGCCGCGCCGACGGCGAGCACCGCGAGGATGCCCGGCACGATGTTCCCGTTCGAGCCGTCCATCACGACGGCGGCGACGATCGACGTGAGGCTGATCACCCAGGCGACCGACAGGTCGAGCGACATGCCGATGATCACGAGGGTCTGCCCCGCGGCGACGATGCCGAGGGCGACCGACCGGATCAGCATGTCGGTGATGCTGTCGATCGTGAGCAGGTTGCTGCCCTTGATCGCGACGACGGCCCAGCAGATCACGAGGATCGCGATCAGCGCCAGGTAGACCTGCCCGGTCGTCGTCTTGGTCAGCGCGCGCCAGAAGCGGGAGGCCGCGCTGCGCTGGCTGCCGCCCTGCGCGGCAGGCCCGGGATGCTGAGCCACGGGCGGAGTGCTGGTGGTCACGACTTACCCCCCTCTCCGGCGGAGCTCAGCTCCTCCTGGATCTTCGCGAGATCGGCCTCGGTCTTGGCCTCGATGTCCTCCTCGCCGGTCGCCAGGAACATGATCTCCGCCTCGGTCGGGCCGGCCGGAAGCTCCCCGGCGATCTGGCCGTTGCGCATGACGATGATGCGGTCGCTCATGCCGATCACCTCGGGGAGCTCCGAGGAGATCATCAGCACCGCGACGCCCTCGTTGGCGAGCCCGCGGATCAGGTCGTGGATGCCCGCCTTGGCCCCCACGTCGATGCCGCGCGTCGGCTCGTCGAAGATGACGAGCTGCGGCTCGGTGGCGAGCCACTTGGCGATCACGACCTTCTGCTGGTTGCCGCCGGACAGGTAGCGCACCTCCTGCCCGAGGCCGCCGCGCGAACGCAGCTCGACGGCCTGGCAGAGGTCCTTGACGTTGATCGACAGCTGGCTGCGCCGCCCGCGGGCCAGGCCGCGCCAGGCGAGCGCGACGTTGTCGCGGATCGACTGCGCGAGCGTGAGGCCCTCGGTCTTGCGGTCCTCGCTCACGAACCCGATGCCGTGGGCGATCGCCTGCTTCGGCGAGTTGATCTTCACCGGCTTGCCGTCGATCTCGACCGTCCCCTCGAGGAACGGATCGGCGCCGAAGATCGCGCGGGCGAGCTCGGTGCGCCCGGAGCCCTGCAGGCCCGCGACGCCGAGGATCTCGCCGGCGTGGATGTCGAGGTCGATGTTGGACAGCACCTCGGTGGCGCCGCCGCGGACGCGGAGCTTCACGTCGCCGCGCTTCGAGGGGTCGCCGCGCGGCGGGAAGTACTGGTCGAGCTCGCGGCCCACCATGAGCTTCACGAGCTCGGCCGAGGTCACCTCGTCCGCGTTCACCGTCTTGACCTTGTTGCCGTCCTTGAGGACGGTGATGCGCTGGGCGAGCTCGAAGATCTCCTTGAGGCGGTGCGAGATGTAAAGGATTGCCATGCCGCGCTCGCGCAGGCGCTTCACGCGGTCGAACAGGCGCTCCACCTCGTGCGCGGCGAGCGACGCGGTCGGCTCGTCCATGACGAGGATCTTCGAGTCGAGCGAGAGCGCCTTGGCGATCTCGACCGTCTGCTGCTGAGCGACCGAAAGCCGCCCGACGAGCTCGTCGGGCGCGATCGGGTCGTCCGGCGCGAACTCGTGCAGGAGCTTCGCCGTGTCGCGCTCCATCTTGGCGCGGTCGACGATGAAGCCCTTCTTGGGCTCGCGCCCGAGGAACACGTTTTCCGCGACCGTCCGGTCGGGCAGCAGGTTGAACTCCTGGTAGATGATCGAGACTCCCGCCTGCTGTGCCTCGAGCGGATGATTGAACTTCTGCGGAGTGCCGTCGATGATGATCTCGCCGGCGCTCGGCGTATAGACACCGGCGAGGATCTTCATCAGCGTCGACTTGCCGGCCCCGTTCTCGCCGACAATCGCGTGCACCTCGCCAGCGGCGCACTCCAGGTCGATTCCGTGGAGCACGTGGACGCCCAGGAAGTCCTTCTTGATGCCGCGCATCTGGAGGAGCGGCGACCGGGTCGCCGTCGCGGCACCCCCCGCTGCTTCCCTGCTCTCCTCCCCAGGGCTCACGTTCACCTCCTTCTCCAGTTCCTACTTGACAACCAGGGGCCTGAGGTTCTGGTAGGCGATCCTCAGGCCGGCGTCGACGAGCTCAGGGCTCCCGCCCCAGACAGGATCCTCGTGCTCGACAGACAGAACGCCGTCGAAGCCACCCTCGTACAAGGTGTCGACGTACCGTACCCAATCGACGTCGCCGAGCCCCGGAATGCGGTAGCGCCACCAGCCCATGTCCCACGGGTCCTTGTCGCGGGTGCGCTGGACGCCGAAGAACCCGTACCGGTTGAGCTTGTCCGGGAAGGTCTGGGCGTCCTTCGCGTGGGCGTGGATGACGCGGTCGACGTACGGGCGCAGCGCCTCGATCGGGTCGATTCCGAGCCAGAGCAGGTGCGACGGGTCGAAGTTGAGGTAGAAGCCCATGTCGAAGATCCACTCCCACAGCTCGGGGGAGTACGCGAGGTTGCCGGGACCCCCGTCGGGGTGCCAGCCCTCCATCACGCAGTTCTCGATCATGAGCTTGACTCCGCGCTCGCCCGCGTAGTCCACGAGCGGCTTGAGGACCTCCTCGGCCTCCTCCATGTTCTCGAGCACGCTCTTGTTGGGGTCGCGCCCGATGAACGTGCCGACGGGGACTCCGCCCAGCTTCTGCGCGGCGTCGATGCAGGCCCGGAGGTGGTTGTGCGCGAGCTCGCGCTCCTCCGGGTCCGGATCGAGGTTGTTCGGGTAGAACGCCAGCGCGGAGAGCTCCAGGTTGTTGTCGGCGAGCGCCTTCTGGACCCGCTCGATCTCCTCGTCGGTGAAGCCCTTGCCGCCGATGTGGCTGGCGGTGAAGGGCCGGTTGGCGATCTGCGGCCAGGAGGCGATCTCAAGCGCCTCGAAGCCGACCTCGCTGGCGAACTTCGCGATCTCCTCGATGTCCCGCTCGGGCATCGAGGCAGTCAAGAATCCAAGCTTCACGATGCAGCTCCCATGCTCACGGGGACCTCGACGTCGACCCAGTTGCCTTCAGCATTCGAACGCAGGACCGCGTCGGTGATCTGCGCGGCGCGCAGGCCGTCCGCGAACGTCGGCATGCCCTCGGCGGGCACGCCCGTGCGAATCGCCTCGTAGACGTCCGCGACGAACGCGTCGAAGCAGTCACCGTAGCCCTGCGGGTGGCCACCAGGAAGCACGGCCAGGCGCGCGGCGGCCGGGGAGAGCGTCCCCGGATCGCGCTTGATCACGGTCGCCGCCTCGCGACGCCCGCACCACAGTGTTTCGGGCTCTTCCTGGTCGAACACCAGCGCTTCCTCAGTGCCATCGATCTCGAACCAAAGCCGGTTCTTGCGCCCAGGCGAGATCTGGCTGATCACCACCGAGCCGACGGCGCCACGGTCGGTCTGGAACTGGACGACCGCGGCGTCCTCGGTCTCGACCTGCCGGGTCTCGCCGGTCGCGCCGTCGCTGATGGTCTCAAAAGCCTTGGCTCCGGCGCGACGGCGCTCGGGGATGGCGGTCATCATCTGGGCGTTGAGCCGGGTGATCCGGTGGCCGGTGACGAACTCGGCGAGGTCGCACCAGTGCGAGCCGATGTCGGCGAACGCCCGCGACGCCCCGCCGGTCTCCGCGTCGACGCGCCAGTTGTCGTCGTCCGGGGAGAGCAGCCAGTCCTGGAGGTAGCTGCCGTGCATGAGCTGGACGCGGCCGGCCGTCCCGTTGTGCACCCGCTCGCGCGCCTCGCGCACGGTCGGGTAGTAGCGGTAGACGAACGGCACGCCCGTCTGCGAGCCGTCCGCGGACGTGGCCGCCCCGACGACGCCGTGCGCCTCCTGCAGGGTCAGCGCAAGCGGCTTCTCGCAGATCACGTGCTTCCCTGCGGCGAGCGCGCGCTCGGCCAGCGGCACGTGCAGGTTGTTCGGCGTGCAGATGTGCAGCACGTCGATGTCGGGCGACTCCGCGAGCTCCTCCGCCGAGCCGAAGGGCTGCTCAGCCCCCAGCTCGCTCGCGGCAGCCGCCGAACGCGCTGGCGTCGAAGCGGCTACACCGACCAACCGTGCACCCGCTTGACGGATCGACCGCGCGTGCACCCCTCCAATGAAACCGGTCCCGGCGATGCCGGCCCGAAGACTCCTCACCATCAGTTGGAACCTACACAAACCTTTGATCGCGTGTCAAGCAGAATTCGGAGAGCTTTGGTCGTTCCAGGCTCTCCGCAACCGGGGTTTTTACACGAAGTCCGGACAAGAAGCCGGTTCGTCTGCTTTACTCGCGGTATGAAAGGCAACGGGTACGGTCGCGCGACGCCGCCCGCGGGGGCCGGCGCCGTCCTCAAGCTGATCCGCGAGGGGGAGGCGGTGACCAGGGCCGACCTGGCCCGGCGCACCGGGCTGGC